>OBLW0100003699.1_pt1 | contig 11856 bp, 8 predicted proteins | sample 1520161 | NCBI WGS metagenome assembly OBLW01 (sample SAMEA3539309, study PRJEB22396) | soil metagenome | biome: tundra; feature: field; material: soil | place: USA | collected 2010-05 | depth 0.15 m
CCTCTTTCCCTACACGACGCTCTTCCGATCTGCCGCCGGAGGCAAGGCGTCCCACACCTACGACGCGATCGTCGTCGGCTCCGGCATGACCGGGGGCTGGGCGGCGAAGGAGTTCTGCGAGAAGGGGCTCAAGACCCTCGTGCTCGAGCGGGGCCGCAACGTCGAGCACATCAAGGACTACCCGACAGCCATGGCGGAGTCGTGGGAATTGCCCCACCGGGGTGAGCTGACGCCCGAGTTCAGGCGCGAGAATCCGATCCTTGCGCAGTGCAACGGGGTCAACGGCGCCAATCAGCATTTCTTCTCCAAGGACAAGGAGCACCCTTTCCTGCAGAAGAAGCCGTACGCCTGGATCAAGGCCTACCAGGTGGGTGGAAAGTCACTTGTGTGGGGGCGCTGGACACAGCGTTGGAGCGATCTCGATTTCGAGGCGAACGCCCGCGAGGGGATCGCGGTCGACTGGCCGATCCGCTATGCGGACATCGCGCCGTGGTACTCCTACGTCGAGAAATTCGTCGGCATCAGCGGCAACCGCGATGGCCTCCCCCAGATTCCCGACGGCGAATACCTCCCGCCGATGCAGTTCAACGCGCTCGAAAGGCACATGAAGCAGTCGATCGAGTCCCGGTTTCCCGGCCGCAACCTTGTCATTTCCCGGACGGCAAACCTGTCCAAGCCGTTTGAGGGCCGCGGCGTCTGCATGTACCGCGACCGATGCAGCCGAGGCTGCCCCTTCGGGGGCTACTTCAGCAGCAACTCCGCGACCCTGCCCGCCGCGGCGGCCACGGGAAACCTGACCATCTATCCGGACGCGGTGGCACATTCCATCATCTATGATGGGCGGACGGAGCGCGCCACAGGCGTCCGCGTGATCGATGCGCACACCAAGGAGGTGACCGAGTTCTACGCGAGGGTCATCTCGGTAAATGCGGGCACGATCGACACGACCCTCTTGCTGCTCAATTCCACATCGCCCCGCTTCCCGAACGGCTTGGGCAACGACAGCGGGCAGCTGGGACACAACCTGATGAATCACAACTATCGGGTGGAGCTCTCGGCCACCCATGACGGCTTCAAGGACATGTACTACTTCGGACGCCGTCCGACCGGCACGCTGATCCCCCGTTTTCGCAACATGGCCAATGACAAGCAGGCCGACTTCCTGCGCGGCTATTCCTTCGCCGCGTTCAGCTCGCGCGCCCAGGGCAACCTTGGGGCCGGCGATCCGCCGATCGGCGCCGTGTTCAAGGAGAAGAGCGCCGAAGTCGGGCCCTGGTACTTGGGGATGGTCTCCATGGCCGAGCAGCTGCCCTATTTTGGCAACCAGATAACGCTGAGCAGGGACAAGACTGACGCTTGGGGCATGCCCATGCTGGTCATGGACGCCGAATACAGGGAAAACGAGGACCGGATGACCAAGGACATGCTCGCCACCTCGAACGAGATGGCCGAGGCGGCGGGGTTCCGGGACATTCGCGTCAGGGACAGCCATGCGACCATAGGCCTCTCCATTCACGAGATGGGGACGGCGCGCATGGGGCACGACCCCAGGACTTCGGTCCTGAACGCCCACAATCAGGTGCATGCCGTGAAGAACGTCTTCGTCTCCGACGGCGCGTGCATGACCTCCTCCGCCTGGCAGAATCCCTCGATCACCTACATGGCGATCACAGCCCGGGCCGCCGACCACGCGGTGAGCGAACTCAACAGGCACAATCTCTGATCCATCCCCGTGAACCGACGTGAAGCATTGGTCCTGATGGCCGCCGGGTTCGGTGGGACGATTTTTGGCGCCCGGCGGATGCTGGCCGGCATATCCAACGGGACCGAGGCCGCGTCGAAGGTGATCCTAACCGGCGCCGACCTGGCTCTGCTGAACGAGGTCGGCGAGACCATCCTCCCGGCCACCGCCGGCTCGGGCGGCGCGAAGGCGGCGAACGTCGCCGGATTCATGGATGACATGGCGCGGAATTTCTACGACGAGCGGGAGCAGGCGATATTCGCTGCGGGCCCCGTTCAGCTCCAGGCGGCCAGCCGCGCCAGATTTTCCGGCAGGGGGTACTTGGAACTGACGGCGGCTGAGAGGTACGATCTTCTCCTGGGTCTCGATCAAGCCACGCCCCAGCTCGACTACTATCGGATGATAAAGCAACTCGCTATCCTCGGCTATTTCACCTCAGAAATCGGCGCCACGCAGGCGATGGCCCATGTGGCCGTCCCCGGCCGCTTTGACGGCGTGGTGCCGATCCAGCCGGGAACAAGGGCCTGGTCCTATTGAGCGCGTGCGGTGGCACTCCTCTTGGACCCATAGGTCGGCGCCTACGGGGCGCTTCCTACTTCGTCACTTCGTCCATCCATTTGAGGTAGCCCGCAAAACCCTTGTCGATGCGCACCGAGATAATCTCGGGCACCTCGTAGTCGTGATTCTCAAGGATCGTCCCTTTGATCTCCTCGAAGTCCGTGGATTTCGCCTTAATAAGCATCAGGTTCTCGCCCTCCCTTGAGATTTTTCCCTTCCATGCGTAGAAACTACGCATCGGGAACACCTGGACGCATGCAGCCAGTTTCGCGGCCAGGAGAGCATTGATAATCCTGGATCCCGTTTTGTCTCTGGAGTAGGTCGTGACGACAATGCTGTATTTCGTGCTCACGGTCTTGATGCGATGCGCGGGACAATGCGGTGCTTCGTCACGGGCCGGCTCCTTGAAAAAGGCTGCCCGAGTCCATTGCATTGAAAGCGACGCGTACGACCGCGCCCCGTCGCGCTTTCTCGCAAGTCCCGGCGATCAGCTCTTCGCCGCAGGTTTCTGCGGCTGGGCAAGCGATTTTTCGGCTTTCCCCAATCTTACCTGCAAATCGGCGGCCAGAGCCTTGGAATCGGCGAGCTGCGCCTGGATTTGGACCAAGTCGGCCTTGGCCTTGTTCAGTTGCGTCAACATGACAGCTGTCTGGGCCTTTGCTATCTCCACTTCCCCTTGATGCTTGATGGAGGCGACCTTGGCTTCCTCCATCTGCGTTTGGAAATCGGTCGAGATCACCGTGGCTTTGTCCAACCGGGCCTGAAGGTCGGCGGCGCCGGCCGTGGCCTTGTCCAGATCGGCCTTGTGCTGCTCCGATTCGGCCTTCGTATCGTCAAATTTCTTCTGAAGCACGGCGGTGGCGGCCTTGGCCGCATCCACCTGCGCGAGCAACACGACGGCGTCGGCTTGAACCTGATCCGACCGATTCTTGTTTTGCACGATCGTCGAATCCCTTGCGCTTACCTCGCCCCAGAGTACCAGAACGACAATCAGCAACGCTGCGGAAAGCGCGCCGAGGGCGATGGCCAGGACGGGTTTGTTTGCCGGGACGGGGGCGGGGGGGGCGGCGGCGGTGTCCGAGGAGTCGGAGTCACCGGGCTCGGCCCTCTTCCGGCCCTTGGCCGGTTCTGAAGTTTTCGCGGGGTTGGGGACGGGATCGTCAGGGTTGGGGACGGCAGCGTCAGGCATATTGAAACGAGGCTATACCGAGTCCTATCCCTGTGATATGGGGTGTTACCCGATGGGGAAAGGCGATGGCGTTGTCTGGAGTTGCCTCGGCAAGGCAGGCTGCTCGCATGGACCGCGACCGTGCCAGCGCCCAAGTCGGCAGCGCGGGCAGGATTTCACCTTAGCCCGCAGATCATCAACCTCTTAACTTATTGGCTTGCTGCGCAGTTTGGCCACAGTCTCTAGCTGGGCGCGCTGGCAGCGCAGGGGAGGCAAACCTCGAAGTATCTGCTCGACGTCATCGACGACCATCTGCCCCATCCACGGCCAAATTTCCGGGATATTGCCCGCCCGATGAGCTTGCAGGACCGTATTGGGAGTATACCGAGCCCGACTATCGGGCGGAATCGGCTCCTCGGGCCAGACATCGATGGCCGCCCTGATTTGGCCGGCCGCTGCAGCGTCAAGCAGATCATTGAAGTTAACAATCCCAGCCCGGCTCACAAGCACGACAATCCCTCCCTGTTGCATCTGGCAAAATTGGCTTCGGCCAATCTTGCCGGCATTATCAGTGGTCGTCGCAGCCAGCAGGAAGACCACCGTGGCTTGTGAGAAACACTCATCAAGCGACACCGGAGTCGCCCCCATTTCCCGGATCAGATCGGGCAGAATCCACGGATCATGAACGATGATCCTTCCCCCGAAGGGCCGCAGCAGGGGCAGAAGCGCACGCCCGACGTTCCCGCAACCCACGAGCGCAATCGTGCGCTGGTGGAGCAATATGGAGTCGTGGTTGTCGGTTTCGCCGTAGAGCGACTCCCTGCCGGATCGAATCGCGGCGTCGGCCTCGTGGATTCGGCGCGCGGACGACAATGCCAGGCCCAGCGCCATTTCCGCAACGGGCTTGGCGAAGACCGGAGCGGTGGAAAGCACGTGAATCCCGCGGCGGTGGCATTCGACATAGTCGATATTTGGAAGAAAGTTGCTCTCCACGTTGAATACGGCCCTCAAATGAGGGGCCCGGTCGAGCCTCTCGCGCGGAAGCGCGCTCTGGCCTATCAGTATCGCCGTCTTGGGCAAATGCCGGTCAATGTGATCTGGCGTTGCTGGCGGGCCATCGTGCCAGATGACATCGCCGAGCGCTTCAAGCCGAGCCTTCGTTTGACGATCAAATATGAGGTCTACGGGCCGGGGATATGGGTCGAGCAGAATGACGGGACGGTTGATTGCGGTCATGACAGACGCCGGGCAATGGGAGCGGCAACGGGTGGAAGGATTGTTGAGGAAAAGTCCCCGGCGCCAGCGACCTCCCTCGCTGCGCAACAGCCATGACTAGGCCAAATATTTTGCGGGAATTCGAAAAACTGAATAGCCATTCGCATGGTCTTGCCTAGGGATACTGCGTTTGTGACGCACCTTGGCAATGAACAGTATTAAATCATGAGCGCCGCGGAAATCCCGGAAATGTCCGGAAAAGACAGGGTCCTGCAGGCACGCCTCCGTCAAATAGGGTTCGTCGTCCTTGTTGCGGGTCTTCTTGCCGCCGTCTTGGTCTATTCAATGGCTGCGCCCGCCGACGAGGCCTCAACCGCCGATTCCAAGCGCAATGAATACCAGATGGAGCTGATTGGAGGTAAGTCCAACCTGTTGGCCACCGAGATCAGGGAGTGGTTCGCCAGCCTTTGGCACGGGCGAAGGCTGGCGCACACGCTCGCCTTTCTTTCCGTTGGAGGCTCCCTCGCGTGTTTCTTCTTGGCTCACCGACTGAATTATCTCCCCCCGCCGGACAACCGGTCCCGCGGCGGCCATGTTTGACGGGGCGGCGGCCAAGCGCAGACTGATCCGGTGCCTCCCCCGCCAACGAAAAGCAGTCATTCGAAGGGGCTCGAAAAGCGGGTGCGCTTCGTGCACGAGTCGTCGCCTGTCGAACTTGGCCCAGGATCAACCTTTTCGCGATCTCGCGTGAGAGCCCATTGGCTCACGTTACGCCTCGCCGTGTCGCTCTTCGCCGTGGGCGAATGTCACGGCGTGGCCGCGGCCGATCCGCTATCTCCCGTCACAATCACCGCGGATATGAAAAAGGTGAACGCGTGGCAGCTTGCGAATCCATACTGCGGACTGTTGGACAAGGATGCGGCGGAGCAAGATAGCTGGATACGGGCGACGTGGTACACGGGTGTAATGGCCGCTTACGACGCGACCCATGACGAGGAATACTTCGATCAAGCACTTCGGTGGGCCAGAACGCGCAAATGGATTCCAGGCCTCGAATCGGATCTCGGCGCCAACATCCTCACGTCCTCGCAGACCTATCTGGAGTTATATTTCATAGGAGGGGACCGCGCATTCATCGCTCCGACTGTCGCGTGGCTGGACTCTGGAAAACGCAATACGCCGACGGGCGGAAAAGTATGGTATCTGGATATGGAAGGCCGAAGTTACGCCGACTCCCTTTATGTCGGAGGGCCGACGCTGGCCATGCTGACCAAGGCAACCGGCGACCGGAAATACCTAGACTGGCTAGACGCATTCTTCTGGGACGTGTATCGCGTGAATTTCGACCCAGTGACCGGGCTGTTCTACCGCGATAGCCAGTATATCGGCAAACTGAGCCTGAACGGCAAAAAGGTATTGTGGGCGCGGGGAAACGGTTGGGTCCTGGCCAGTTTGCCCCGAATCCTTGAATACCTGCCGGGCGGCGATCCGAGCCGGGGGAAATATGAGGCCCTGTTCAGGCGGATGTCCGCCGCCATTGCAAAACGTCAGCAGTCCGACGGGCTGTGGCGTTCGAATTTGGACGACGCAGGAGAGTTTCCCATGCCCGAGACCAGCGGCACCGGGTTCTTCTGTTACGGCATGGCCTGGGGAATCCGCCAGGGCCTCCTCGACCGCGCCACCTACCTGCCGGTGGTCGAAAGGGCGTGGATGGGCCTGGAAAGCTGCGTGAGCCATGAAGGGAAGGTGGAATGGGGCCAGCTCCCCGACGGACAGCCCGGCGTCGTCAGGCGGGAAGACTCCGAGGAATATGTCACCGGCGCGTTCTTGCTCGCCGGCAGCGAAGTCCTCCGTCTGTCGAAGTCCCAAATGCTGTCGAGGCATGCGGATGACCGCCCCCTCAACTGACGCGGGCTATTTTCGCGGGGCGAGGATGTCGTCGAGGAGGGCCGGCGAGCCTGCTATGCGCTCCAGATGCGGGTAGCGAAGGCCTCCGTGATAATCCAGGCTCACGGTGGAAAACCGGTTGCCCTTCCTCACCAGCAGATTGATCGGGGCCGCGCCTGCCTTGGCCGCCTCCCTCAATGCGTCCCTAAGTCTGTCGTCTTCGTAGGCGAAACCGTTGATGGCTATGATCTGTGTCCCGTCGGCCAGACCCGCGGTGAATGCGGGGCTGTTCCACAGGACGTCCCCCAGCTTGGCGTCCTTGTCGACGACGAATCCCAGCGAGAACGCGAAATCGGCAACCTTCCTAGGCTTTTCCGCGCTATGGTAGAACTCGGACTCCTTGTCCGTGAAGACCAGCTTGTAGCCTCCGCGCGTCAGGCCGTCGAGGGGAGCTCCGGAAGCGTGGCCGTCGAGGCGCGAGCGCAGGAAGGCGGCCCAATCGTAAGGCATGACGTCGTTAAGCGCCTTGACGACATCATCGAAGGTGTAGGTCACGGTCCCGTAACTGCCGTCATCGATTCCAAAGAACGCCCGGGCGAAGTCATCGAGCGATTTTTGGCCGCTCGTCCGCGCGCGAATCAGCGTATCGACGTCCAGCCAGACCAGCACGCATTCCCAGTAGTAATCCTGATTTCGCTCCCACGAGCCCCATTGGATCGATTGGCTGAGGCCGGACTGGACGGCGAGGATGATCGGTTCGTTGGTGGTGTCCTGGAGCGAGCGCCACGAGCGGCCCGGGCGGTTGTCAAAAGTTGCGGCTTCATAGGCGAGAAGGTCAAGGGCCTGCTGCCTGGAAATGAACCCGGAGCGCGTTTCCAGCACCTTGCCCCAGAAGTCGGTCTGGCCCTCGTAGACCCAAAGCAGGCTGTCGCGCATCGGGACATTGAAATCGGGCGTCCAAAGATCGGCGGGCCGGCGAAACTTTCCGTTCCAGGAATGGATAAACTCGTGCGGGATAAGGTCGCGCGTTATGGCGGACTTATCCCAGTCCGTGAAGTATTTGGGCAACGTGACGTTTTCGCTGGAGCGATGGTGCTCGAGGCCGACGCCGCCCAGTTCGTCCGAAAGGCCAAGCAGGAAATCGTAATGGTCGTAGTGCCGCGCGCCGAAGAGCCTGTAGGCCTGCTGCACGACTGAATGCAGCGCGGCCATCGCGCCGGGTCCTATCTCGAGAAATTCGGGCGCATCGGCGACGACGTGGAGCCGCACGGGGATCGCGGCGCCGGGATCGAGGTCCACCTGCCTGTAATAGCGGCCGGCAAGGACTGGCGAATCAACCAGCGTTTCCAGGGACACCACCCTGAAGTCGGTCGTCCCCGTTGAGGTGGACGCTGCCTCGAGGGCCGTGCCGAAGCGCCAGCCTGCGGGCAGCTTCACGCTGGGCTCGACTTGGATCCGGCTCACGTAATACCCGGCGGGATAGAACACCACCGTGTTCCACTCCAGGATCAACATGTCCTGAGTGATGGCTACGTCCCCTCCGCTGGCATCCACAGGGGTGAGGAACTGAAACTCCAGGTCGAGCGATGTCGCCCCCTTTGGAACGATCACGTGGAAGGCCGTCATCTCGACGGTATCGCGCGCCCATTCAACCGGCTGGCCCGCGGCGCTGATCACCAAGCCCGCGACGTTGGCGATCGGACTGCCCGGGCCATGCGTGCCAGGAAGCCATTTTGGATATAGGAGCGCAAGGGGTCCGGGACCCCCGACCGGAATGCTTTCGCGCACCCGGAATATCTTGCGGTCGAGGTCGGTAGCCTCGACCCAAAGCCGAACTGTCCCGGGGTAGGCCTCGTCCTTGGGCGCGACGATGCCCGGCGGCATCGGCGCCGGCTGGTGAACGTCGTCGGCCGCCCGGGAGGAGACCGGCAGGCAGGCAAGCGACAAGAGGACGGCCGAGAGGATGACCTTTTTCATGGTGGTGGGCTGGTGATGTGCCGCGCCCCAGTGGGGATCGAAACACTCGGCGCGAGTCTGGGAGGCGACAGGCGGTGATTTTGCTATTTTCATTTTTTAAAAGACAACCCCCGATCCACCGGTTTCAAATCGGCTGTCCCGGCTGAATTCCCAAGGAAACGGGGCTGGCCGCCGCGCATGGCAACATTCATCATCGATTCGCCTCCTTTTTCTCCCCTATGAAATCCAAGTTATCCCGGCCACGTTGCCTCGCGCTTGGTGCCGGAATGATCCTGACGTCTGCATTCGGGCAGGCCCCCGCGTCCGGCGATGCTGATTCCCTAGCATCCAGGGTTCGCAACGGCCATTCCGCCATGGGCGACGCGTTCGACTCCGGGCCGCGGCAAAAGCCGTGGGTCATGTCAGGCATCGGCGTCGCCCACTTCCCGATCACGACGAACAACCCCGAGGTCCAGCGATGGTTCGACCAGGGCAATGCGCTGCTCCACTCTTTCGATTATTATGAGGCGGAACGCTCCTTCCGCTGGTGCCTGAAGCTCGAGCCGGGCAACGCCATGGCGTACTGGGGACTCGCGGTCGCGACGGAGGTGTATGATCCGAGCGGCAAGTCACGCTCGGCGGATTTTATACGTGAGGCCGCCAAGCGGAAGGCGTCCGTTACCGAGCGGGAACGCCTCTTTATCGAGGCATGGGAAGCCGCCTTGTTACCCGATCCATTGCGGGCGGCGGAGGCAGACGGAGGCGCGGAATGGCGCAAGTCGGAGCGCACCAAGCGGCTCGAGACCCTCTGCGTGAAATTCCCGGACGACATGGAGGCGCGGGCCTATCTGGCGCTGATGACCATGGGCGACGACCGGTACGGCACGGAGCTTATCATTCGCGAGATCCTGGCCCATCAGCCCCTTCACCCCGGGGCGCATCACTACCGGATTCATAACTGGGATTACAACGAGCCCGAGCAGGCCCTTGCAAGCTGTCGCATTTACTCGGAACAAGTGACGGCGATCGGCCACGCCCAGCACATGCCCGGGCACATCTACAGCATCGTCGGCATGTGGGACGAGGCGGCCATATCGATGGATGCCGCGACCCGCGTGGAAAAACGCTACATGCAGGACTCGCTCACGTTCACATTCGACAACTGGAACTACGGCCACAACCGGAGCTACCTCTCCTACATCCAGGAGCAGCTGGGCATGCCGGACGAAGCTCTGGCGGGCGCGCGCCAACTGATCGACGCCCCGCTCGATCCCCAGCGCAACGCCGACAATTTTCGCAGCACGCAGTCGGCCGGCATGCGGTCCCTGGAGCGCGTGCTGCTGAAATACCAAAGGTGGGACCAGCTGTTGAGCAAGGAGACGTTTGCCTGGCGCGATATTCCCGAGGACCGGATCAACAAGGCCTATGTGGAAGCCCGCGCGTGGCTGGGCAAGGGCGACGTTACCCAGGCGCAGAAGGCGCTCGAGGCCCATGCAAGGCTGTCCAAGGACGGTGAGGCCGATGGGCTCAAAGGAATCTACGAGATCCAGGAGCTCGAGCTGAAGGGCCGGCTCGGGATAGCCCGCGGTGACTCGCTCATTGGCCTCGGTCTTCTGGCAGAGGCCGCGGAGAGGGAATTCAACCAGCAGCGCTCCTATTCCGATCCGCCGGTTTACCCAGAGTCGCTCTACAATGCCCTCGGGGAGGCCTACCTTGACGCCAGAAGTCCGTTTCTCGCCGGCGAAGCGTTCGAGAAGGCGCTCTCCCTCACCCGGAACGACCTGTTCGCCCTGTCCGGCTTGGTGCGGGCCTACGCGGCCACCGGCGAGCGGGCCAAGGCGACGGACGCGATGGCGCGCCTCCTGTTCGTGACGCGCAACGGCGACAAGGGGCTGCGCCCTCTCGAGCTGGCGCGAGCCACCGGCATAACGGCCGAGCCGCGCGACGCCTCGCCGGCGCCGCAGCGCAACTACGGGCAGGCCGCGCTCGGGCAGTTCGGGCCCGGCACGTGGGAACCGTATGCCGCTCCCGCCCTCGAGGCTCACGATGCAAGCGGCCAGGTGGTGACGCTCGCGAGTTACGCCGGCAAGAACGTGATCCTTGTCTTCTATCTCGGGACCGAGTGTTCGCTCTGCATGGAGCAGTTGCAGGCCATCGGAAAGAAGCAGGGCGACTGGGACGCGCTCGGCACGGTGGTGCTCGCGGTAAGCAGCCCGGCTCCGTCGGCAAATGCCGATGCCATGCGCATCCTCGGCAAGCTTCCGATCACCCAGCTGTCGGACGTCGACCACGCGAACGCGCGGCGCTTCCGCTCCTACGACGATTTCGAGGATACCGAGCTCCATTCCACGCTGCTGATCGACAAGCAGGGCAGGGTGTATTGGGGCCGCTTCGGGGGGGAACCGTTCACGGACATGGACTTCTTGGAAAAGCAGCTTAAGCGCATGAATGCGCGAGTCGCCCCTGCGGCGGTTACGGTGGTCGACGCTTCGGCGGGAAAATCGGCGAGCCCCTGATGCGGCTGGCATCGGGTTAACGGCTTCCAGCTTTTCAAATCGCCGAATCAGTTTAAACCTTGCCAGCGCGTCCGGCGGCCGCTGTAGGATGCCTGAACCCCCAAGCCGACACACGGGCTGTTAGTGTCCGCCGTCCCCATGTCCCAGACAACTGTTTCGGATCCCGCCCCGGGCCCCGCGCCCGGCGGCCCTCGGATTGCGTCGGTTGATGCGCTTCGGGGACTTGTCATCACCCTGATGATTTTCGTGAACGACCTGGGAGAGGCGCCCCACACGCCCTTCTGGCTCAGGCACGTCGTGGTCGAGGCGGACGCGATGAGGATACCGGACGTTGTTTTCCCTGCATTCCTGTTCATTGCGGGCTTGTCGGTGCCGATAACGTTTGCTCGCGCGCTCGCCCAGGGACAGACGCGCAGGCAGCTTCTCTGGAAGGTGCTCGTGCGAACGTGGTCGCTCCTGGTCATGGGCCTGGTCATGGTGAACATGGGATTTCACGAGACCTGGCCGAGGGGCCTGTGGGGCACCCTTGCCTATGTTGCGATGTTCCTGGCGTTCGCGGTGGTGCCCGGGCAACAGGGGCCCGCCCGGACCTTTTTTCGGGTCGGCCGCGTTGCCGGCGCGGTCGCATTGACCGCCCTCGTGCTCGCGTATCGCACCGCCGAGGGCAAGGCGATGATTCTCGGTCCGCTCTTCGACCCCACCGACACGGTCTGGCTTCGGCACTTTTGGTGGGGCATCCTCGGGTTGATCGCCTGGGCCTATCTCATTGCGTCACTCGTGTACCTGACGGTCGGACGCAGGCGGGAATGGCTGGT
>OBLW0100003700.1_pt1 | contig 11855 bp, 8 predicted proteins | sample 1520161 | NCBI WGS metagenome assembly OBLW01 (sample SAMEA3539309, study PRJEB22396) | soil metagenome | biome: tundra; feature: field; material: soil | place: USA | collected 2010-05 | depth 0.15 m
GATGCCTAAGTGACTGGAGTTCAGACGTGTGCTCTTCCGATCTGCCGGCGAGCGGCTTTCGTATTCGCGCGTCGATGAGCGGCCGACGCTGGACAACGATTTACGCGGCCTCATCTGCGGGCGGCAAACGCAATTACGTCTATCTACCGGGTGCGAAGAGCCGATTTCTTCGTCTGGAACTTGACGAACCGTCGGCAGGCGCGGCCTTAAGTCTGCAATCATTCGAGTTCTCGCGTTCGATCGATGCGTTCTGGCAGGACGTCGCCAAGAGCCAAGCGCGCGGCTGGCATCCGCGCTGGCTGCATCGTGAGCAAAGCCTGTGGACGCCGATCGGCACCTCGCATGGCGATTACTGTGTGCTCATGAATGAAGACGGCATGGTCGAAGTGACGCTGGGATCCTTTTCGATCGAGCCCATGCTCTGGATCGACGGGCGGCTGTTCACTTGGGCCGACGTTGGCGCGCGACAGGAACTGCTCGAGAACTGGGTGCCGGTGCCGTCCGTGATTTGGGAAACCCCGGCATGGCGTTTGCGGATACAGGCCGAGGTGACCCAGAGCGGCGTATTGCGACTACGTTATCGATTCGAGAACTTGACCGGTCATTCCGTTTCAGGTCGCCTGTTCCTGCTGGAGCGTCCGTTTCAAGTCACGCCGCCCTGGCAAAGTTTTCGCACACTGGGCGGCGTCAGCAGAATCCAAGATTTGGCGTGGCGCGAGGCGGCCGTTTGCGTCAACGAAGACATGCGCCTTGTGCCGATGTCGACGCCCGCGGGATTCGCAGCGATGTGCTTCGACGACGGCTTCATGGTCTCGCATCTGCTCGACGGTACGCTGCCGGCGAAGGCGCAGGCGCATGATGCGTTCGGCTTCGCCACGGGTGCGCTCGCCTTTGATCTGCCGCTGCAAGCGCATCAGACCTGCGAGACCGTCATCTGCTGTCTGCCCGCGGCTGCGGCGCGCTCGCTCGCAGGTGAGCCGGCATTCGACTGGGGCGCCAGGCTTGCGGTGAACCAATGGAGCGGGAATGGGTGGATCACGGCCGCAATTCACGCGCTGTTGACCGCGACGGCGCACATCCTGGTGACACGCTCCGGTCCGGCCTTGCAGCCCGGACCCCGGCGCTACACGCGCTCTTGGATCCGCGATGGCGCAATGATGAGCGCGGCTTTGCTGCGTATGGGTCACAGGGATGAAGTTCGGGATTTCATCGCGTGGTATGCGCCGCATCAGCGCGCCGACGGATTTGTGCCTTGCTGCGTCGACCGTGAGGGCACCGATTGGCTCGTCGAGCACGATAGCCACGGACAATTGCTCGCGCTGCTCGCCGACTATTATCGCTATTCATCGGATGACCATTTTCTCCGGGAATCATGGACCTTCGTCGACCGGGCGGCCGGATACATCGAGCGCATCCTCGAGCCGGATGGACTGATGCCGAAATCGGTGAGCCACGAGGGCTATCTCGCGCAGCCCGTGCATTCGTATTGGGACGACTTTTGGACTCTGCGCGGCTTGCGCGATGCGGTCTTTCTGGCGCAGGCGCTTGGCCATATCGACTCGGCACGGCGCTGGCAGACGCTGTGCACGCGCGTTACGGCCGCGCTATTCGCCTCGATTGACGCAACCCGCTCGCGGCGCAAGCTGGACTTCATTCCAGGCAGCATCGAGTGGGCGGACTTCGATCCGACCGCGACCGCGAACGCGATTGCCCTGCTCGATGTGCCCGACGGGCTCGACCGTGCCGCCGTCGAGCGAACCTTCGATGCCTATCTCGCCGAGTGGCGCCGTAAGCGCAGCGGCGCCGTGGATTCTTCGAACTACACGCCTTATGAGATCCGCATCATCGGCGCCATGGTGCGTTTAGGGAAGCGCGACGCGGCGCTCGAGCTGTTGCACTTCTTTCTCTCGGATCGCCGGCCGCCTGTTTGGAATCAATGGCCCGAGATCGCCTGGCGCGACCAAAGGACGCCGGCCCACATGGGCGATCTGCCGCATACGTGGATTGCTGCCGAATACGTTCTCGCCGTGCGCAGCCTGTTCGCCTACGAGCGCGAAGCCGATCAATCGGTGGTGCTCGCCGCGGGACTCGCGCCTGAGTGGATCGAAGCGTCCGGCGTACAGGTGAACTGCATGCCGACGCTTTACGGCAACCTCAGTTACTCGCTGCGCAAGGTGGGTGCCGACACTCTGCGATTTGACATCGGCAGCGAAATTCGCGCCAAATTGATCCTGCGTCCGCCGCTGAAGGGTCCGCTGCACAGCGTGACGGTCAACGGCAGCCCGCACACCCTTTTCGACGCGAATTCGGTGACGGTCCTGGAGACGCCTGCGCAGGTTACCTGCACTGTGGGCAGCGGCGCGTCCGGCTAGGAGTAAACCGAATGTCAGAGCATCGTACCAATCATCCGCTGACCATCGCCGGGCATACGCCGAGCTTCGATGCGCTCGCGCAGCTCAAACCCTGGACGTCGTGGACCGCAGCGCTCGATTTGGAAATGAATTTCTACCGGCAATGTCCGCTCGAGCACGGCTATCCACGCTTCGTCTGCACGACGTTTCTCGATGACGCATGGACTCCGAATGCGGATCGATGGGATACGATCCCCTCGACCCAAAACGGCATGGGAATTCTTTCTTACCTCAAATTCAATGCGCTGCGCGGCAACGGCGACCGCTTTTACCTGCAGACGGCGTGTTCGATGGGTGATTATTTGGTGCAGGAGGCGTTGACGCCGAAGGCCGGCAAATACCCGGCGTTCACGCGCTCGACGGGATTGCGAGATCGGTTCCCGCAACCCGCGGACGCAGGGTCGCAAGCCGATCGACCGTATGAAATCGAGCCCGATAAGGGCGGGATAGCCGGCTACGCGTTGTTGCGGCTGTTCGAGGCCACCGGTGTGGACAAGTACTTGGCGCAGGCATTGCAAAACGCCCGCGTACTTGCCGCCAATCAGCGGGACGGCGATGCATCCAGCTCGCCTTGGCCGTTTCGGGTGGACCATCGCAGCGGCGAAGGGCGCGGGCCGGTCTCGGGGAACATGAGCTACATCCTGCAGCTGTACGATGTTCTGCTCGAGCGAGGCTATGGCGAATTCAGCGCTCCGCGCCGGTTGCTATTCGATTGGATCAAGCGCTATCAAATTCCCAGCGCCGCCGCCGATGGGGCGCTGTTTGCGCAGTTCTTCGAAGATCACGATACGCCCACTAACCGCTCAGCCTGGGCGCCGCTGAATCTCGCGCGCTATTGGCTCGAGAAGCAGTCGCTGCTCGATGCCGATTGGCGCGCCGATGCCGCGACACTGATTGAATTCGTACGCCGGAATTTCACGCACAAGGAGTTCGGCGTCACCGTTTGCCACGAACAGGACGAGGACAAAAACGCATGGGGTGGAATCAACGCGACTTACGGCGCGGTGCTCGCGCTATTTGCGAAGGCGACCGGGTCGTGGCCGCTGGCGCGCGAAGCGCGGCAAGCATTGGATTTCACGCTCTACTCGATTGACGCGCAGGGCCGTCCGCGCGACGTGCACTTGAACCCCGCGCCCGGCGGCTGGCAGGAGGACGCGCATATGGACGTCATCCACAATTATGTCGACGCGATGCGCGCCTTTCCGCATTGGGGCGAATCTTAAGCCGGCGGCGAATCGCCGTCGTTCTTGTCGTTGACCAGATGCAGAACTCGGGTGAAGAGCTTTTCCTGCGCGTTTTCCCGTCCAATGTAAATGAAACCGGTGTGCGCGAGTCCTTTCGCAAAGACATCGTGGAATCGCTCGAGCGTGGGCTTGTCCAGCGCATCGAGTACCTCGTCCATGAGCAGCCAGGGCGGCTTGCGCAGCAGCACACGTGCGAATACGAGGCCCTGTTGTTCATCTTCGGTCAATACCTGGTCCCAGTGCTGGGCGGAGTCGAGCTGCGGCACGAGCCGTGCTAGGCCAAGCCGGGAGAGTGCGTCGGCAAATGCCTGCGTGCTCAAGGGTTCGACCGTTGATGGATAGGTGAGAACCTCGCGCAGCGTGCCCGGGGGCAGATAAGCCGTACGCGGGATATACATGATCGGTTCGCCTTGCGGGCGGGCGATACGCCCCGCGCCCAGGGGCCACAGACCCGCGAGCGCGCGGAACACCAATGTCTTGCGCTCACCGGGCTTGATCCGCACGCTCTGTTCCTTGAGTCTGGTGCTGCCCGACCGGGTGGCAATCTCAAGCTCGGCGAGCCGAATTTCGCCGGCATCCCCGTCGATCATCGAGATGCAGCTTTGCGCCTTCTGCGGCGCATCGCCGTCGATCATCGCGCGCCGGAAACAGGAGACGCGCAGCAGTGTCGCGCGCCAATCGGCGATCGTGCTGAAGTTGTCGACGAACCAGCGCAGCGAGGATTGCACTTGCATGAATGCGCCCGAGGCCAGCATGAGTCCGCCGAACGTGATCTTTCCCGCAAATTAGAGCGGTGCAGCCGCGATGATCGGGGCGACGATCGTGACCCAGCCGGAGCCGGCGGTCACCCAGGTGAGATTGGTGAGGCCGATGACGAGGCGGCGCATCGCGATGAGCACGCCCGCGAGATCGAGATCGATATGGCGCGCTTCATCCGCTTCGCCGCCCGCCAAGGCAATTGCGTCGATATGGTCATTGATGCGCACCAACGAATAGCGCAAGTCGGCCTCGCGCGCGTAATGCTCCGCGTTGCGGATGCGCAATAGATGATGGCCGCCCATACCATATAGCCGGGAATCACTACGTCGCGGCCGCCGATATGAAACGCGAACTGACGCGAGAGATTCCACAGTATACTGATGAAGGTCAGCAGCAGAATCGACGCCTGCAGCAGGCCGACCGCGAGATCGGAGGAGAGTTCGGTGAGGTGGCGCGCGTCTTCGTGCATGCGTTGATCCGGGTTGATGCCGATCGGTCCCGCGTGCGCGAGGCGCGACGCGCGGCCGGGCAGCATCCAATGGTGGATCAGATCCTCGACCAAGCCCTCGCGCAACTTGACCTTCGACATTTCTCCGAGATAGCGCTGCACGACGTTGAGTGCGAGCAGCGCGCCGGCAATGAGTCCGAAAACGCCGAGTTGTATCAGAAACGCCGTGAAGTCGCGCCGCGATAGGGCGTCGTAGAACGGCTTGTTCCAGTTGTTGAGCAGAATCTGACCGTACGCGGTTGCGGCGACCACGATGAATATGGCTCCGGCCTGCATGAATAGCGTGTTGCGAACCGGCGATGTCCATAGCGCTTGGTACATCATCGCGAGTTCCGGCACGAGGCCCACGTTCGCCGTGGCGTCGGTTGCGGATGCGGAGTCCGGTGCATTTCCGGGCGCGTCTGACATCATTTTGGGCTTACTCCGGGATGTATTTGCGGACGCCTCGATTATCGCAGGGGATGCAATCGAGGCGGGCACCGCTACGCAGATCATGCGCAGCTGATATCCCGCGCCGACGTGCATTCATCGCAAGGAATTCGCAGACGGGTCCGAGGGTGGCTCACTGAGCGAATCGTCACTTGTGCGGGTCGACGAGTACGGGCTTAGCCGGCGCGCGGCACGCGCGGACTTCTTCACTTTTCGGTCACGGCAGCGTGTATCACTTCGAAGATCGGCGCCGCATCAGCGCTTGCGATCCGCTCGGCGCCGCACGCATCATTGCGGATGTTTTAACGGCGCGCCCGCATCAGTCGCCGTCTGTGAGCCGGTCAATCGTCGATGTGATCGTGGCTGCCGATGCGCCCGAGCCGCCAATATCCTTCGGCGGATACCTGGCTGCGGTCAAGGCCGCGCGCGAACAGATCGTTGCGCACGGCGCGCGCCGTCTGCGTCTCGCCGGTCAAGTACGCATGACCACGGCCCGGCGGCAGCGAAAACTTCGCGATGGACTCGCGCAGCTCCCCGCTCGCGTGCGAATCCGCATTCGAGAGTCCGTTTGCCGTGTTGCGCATTATCCATTGCACCTGCAAATGGGCGGGCGAGTCGATCGGCTGGATCTCGCTCGGGTCCCCGATTTGAATGAACGCATACGCCTGATCCGCGGCGCGCAGCGACTTGCAGATCGAAGCAATCGCCGGGATCGAGGTCTCGTCCCCGCCGAACAAATGCCAATCGGCGGTCTCATCGGCTCGTATGCGCCCGCGCGGGCCGTTAACCTCAACGCGGTCGCCCACTCGCACACCATGCGCCCAGCGGTTGCCCGGACTCATGCCGTGCAGAAACACGTCGATGTCGATCAAGCGGGACTCGGCGTCATAGCGCCGAATCGTGTAATGCCGGCGCAAGGTTTCGTTCGCGGAAGCCGGAATCAATACGATGAGTTCCTGACCAGCATTCGGCTTGAAATCGCCGAGATCTGCGCCCGTGAGTTCGATGCGCCGCATGCGCGGCGTCAATTGCCGTACTGCCATTACACGCAGCGACCACTGGCGGCCGCGGCGGGCTGCCAAGGCGGCGGGGTCCAGCGCGGGGCGCTGCGAGGCTGATTCTTTCAAAGTCGTAGTATCCATGTCCTTAGTCCTGTTAAAATATATCTGTGCGGCAGTATATTGGGATATTCTTGCTAAGATAGCTTATAAAATATATCATACGATGGCAATAGATAAAGTAGGGGAAGCTTTGATGTCTTATCAGATAGCAAGTTGCGCGCTGGTCGCCGGTGGACCCCACGGCGATCACCCTGGCGGTGGTCGTCCCGGCGGCGGTCGTCATATGGGGGGCGGGCGGCGCTTCGGCGGCGGTGGCCATGGTGGCCATGGGCTGCGCGCGGGGCGGATCTTGGTCGCCGCCGATTTACAGCTGATCATCTTGGCGCTCCTGGCCGAAAAACCGCGCCATGGGTATGAAGTGATCAAGGCGGTCGGCGAGCGATCCGATGGTTTTTATACGCCGAGTCCGGGCATGGTCTATCCCGCGCTGAGCTACTTGGTCGACGCCGGCTATGCGCACGTCGAGGCCTTGGATGCGAAGAAGCTATATACGCTGACCGATGAGGGGCGCGGTCACGTATCCCTGCAGCACGAGCGCATCGAGGCTTTGTTCAGCGAACTCGCACGCGTCGGCAAGCGAATGGCAAGCGCGAAGCGCGCTTACGATGCGGAGCGTGGCGATGAGCCCGACGGCCGGTCGGCCGCCGACGCGCTCGCGGCCGCGCGGCGTGAGTTCAAGTCCGCGTTATTCGACGTGCTCGACGCGCCGCCCGAAGAGCAGCGGCGCGCCACGGAGATCCTTCAGCGCGCAACGGCCGAGTTGCGCGGAAAAAAATAGCGCTCGGCGCGTATCATTTTTCCGCCTAGAAGAGCGCATATTATGGAGCGGCGTCAGCCGACGCGCGGCGGACGCGATCGAGGGCAAGGGGCCCGATTATTCAGGAGTTACGCGGCCGAGCGCGGGGTCTCGGCAGACCCTGTAGCGAGAAATCAATTATCGATCACTGGGGGCAATTCACCATGCGAACTTCAAGAATGCACATTGTCGTTTCTCTCGCTCTGGCGGCTTGCCTATCCAGCCTCGCTTTGAGCGCGGCTGCTCGATGGACGAGTTGGTGAACGGCGGCGTCCGGGGCACCGACAAATGGAAGATTAATCGGCTTAAATTTGACCCGCGCACGACCGATCCGAACTACACCTACACCTTGAGCGCCGGAGATAAGAGCTGGGAAGCGAAAGCCACGCCGAAGAAGGCCGGCCTTGGCGGCTTCTACTTCGTGAAGGCCGGCTTCGGCTTCGCGAAGGCATTCTACAATCCGAAGGGTGAGGCATCGATCGCGTCGACGGAGACGGATGGGTACAGCATCGAGAACGACAGCTTCGTCGCCTATTAGCGAGGCCACGGCAAAGCGGGCAGGCCGCGCTGACTTATCGCGACAGCAAGCCTATCGTCATCGTAATCGCGAAGCCGGCACCGGCCGGCACCATGAAGACGCCCGGCTTCTCACGGAAGTCGCCCGAATATCCTCGAGGATCGGCGACGCCGTGCCAGGGCTCGATGCAGACGAAGTTGGCCCGCGGTTTAGTCCAAACGCCGAGAAATGGCGCGTCGGGAAAACCCACGCGGATTCGCGGCCCATCGCTTGCGCCGTAGGTCACAAACCGGCTTCGGACATCGTCAAAGATGATGACGTCGTCGTCGAACAGCGAATCCGTGAGCGGGAGACGACGTTGGATGATCGGCGTGACATGTCTCTCGGGCGTCAACAGCCCACTGGCGTCGAGGCGCCTGACGGGTGAGGGCTCATCGGTCGCAAACTCGATGAAATGCGATGAGCGCGCCTGCCCAAATGGCAGCGGCCACTGAAACCCGGGGTGGTAACCGAAGCTTGCCGGCATCGGCTCCTCGCCGTGGTTGCGAACCGATGTCGTAATCGACAGCGTCGCCCCATCCAGCGCAAATCGGACGTCCAATTCAAAATTAAAGGGATAGTGTTGAAGAGATACCGCGTCGGCTTTCAACCGGAACACAGCGCTGGTAGTGCCCGAATCCACGATCTCGAAGACGCTGCTGCGCGCGAAGCCGTGCCTGGAGAGGTGGTAGAGCTTCGATCCGAGGCGATAGGTGCCCCCGGCAAGTGCCCCAACGATGGGAAAGAGCAGAGGTGCGCGCCCGGCCCAGATCGCGGGATCGCCAGTCCAGAGCAAATCGCGTCCAGATTGATCTCTGAGCGTCGACAGTTGTGCACCCAGAGGATCGACCTCGGCGCTCAGTTCGTTGGACTTGAGGGATAGCCACTGGCTGCGCTGGATTGACATATTCGGGGAGTTTACGCGCAGCGTGGCGCCTGTCACGGGCATTTCGCAAGTGAACCGAGCTAGGTCGGCGCCGGCCTTCTTTCCTGCAACTGCTTTTTCACTTCTTTGTCGGTCAATCGCGCATCGTAGATTGAGCGTGGATCGAGCGTGCGGGCGACGACCGTGGCGATGACGACCACGATCAATAGCGGCAACATAAAGGATCGGTCTCGGGCGGTAAGTTCCATGATCAAAACGACCGAAGAAATGGGACCGTGAGTCGTGGCGGCCAGTACCGCGGCCGCGCCCAGAACCGCGAAGAGTCCTGGCGGAACACCCGGCCAAATCCAAGACCAGGCGATTCCGAGAACACCGCCTAGTAGCGCACCCAGAGCCAATGACGGAGTGAACAACCCGCCTGGAACGCCGCTGCCGAGGCACATGACCGTGACCAAAGGTCGAAGGACCAGCAGAGCGACCATCAGCAAAGGAGCCACTTGGTTAGTGAACGCGAGTTGTGCAATCTCCTTGCCGTTTCCAAGCAGTTGTGGAAATGCCGTCGAAAGTGCGCCGAGCAACCCTAGCGCGATGCTCGGCGCTATCAGCCGCCGCCAGCCTTGCGGCTTGTTGCGGTCCGCCCAAGCCACGAGACGAATGTATCCAACGGATACCAAGCCGATGACCGGTCCGGCCGCCAATGCCCAGCAGACGACCGATGCGGAGAGAGGATAGGCGGGAACGGAGTATGTCGGGGCATTCGGCAGCATGCACCAAGACACCGCAGTGGCAACGGCCGACGCGAGCAGCGCCGGCAGAATGAGCCTGAGCGCCAATACGCCGCGCAGCACTTCGAGCGCGAACAGGGCACCGCCCAGGGGTACGCCATACGCTGCGGCCATTCCCGCTCCGGCGCCGCAGGCCACCAGTAGTCTGCGTTGCTCATCAGACAGCTTGACGCGGTCTGACAGCATATTGGCAATGACCGCCCCGGCTTGTTTCGGCGCACCTTCCCGGCCCAGCGATGCACCCATGCCGACCACCACGATCGAAAGAAGCGCGCTGCCGAGCGTGCGCAAAGCGGGGAGACGACCGGCGTAGCGGGTGATCGCTTCGGTGATGTCGATGCCGTTGGCGCTGGATAGGCGTTGAAGAACCAATTGACCGGCCCCGGTCAGGACACCGGCGCCCAGCAGCACCAGCAAATGTCGCGGATAGCGAGCTTGCGCGGCTGCGTCGAGGATATCCGGGCCGGGCCATACGGCATGCTCGATGCTCTGCAGCAGCAACGTCAGCGCACCGGCTGCGATGCCCGCGCCTATACCAGTCAACAGGATAGCCGCCCAAAACGCGGTGGCCGCCGGGCTCGTGAGAGTCGGGGGAATATCGGTGTGATCGTATTGCGGATGCTCCGGGGCGGTTACCTGCATCTGATGTCCCCGTTTCAAACGGTTCGGTTGAATGCGACCGGCGAGAGCGGCAAGGACACAAGAATCTTGGTGCCTTCGTTGCGCCGGCTTTCGATGTGCAGCTCGGCGCCAATGAGCTCCGCTTGTTCGCGAAGCCCGATGATGCCGAAGTGGTCGGGGAGGAGTACTTGTGGGTCGAAGCCAACGCCGTTGTCCTCGATCTGCAATTGCAAATGCGTGTCTTTGACGATCCGCAATCGGACGATGACCCGCGTTGCCATTGCGTGTTTCTCAATGTTGCGTAGCGCCTCAAGAGCCATCCGTAACAACGTCTCGCCACGCTCATCGCCAAATCGAGCGGCTTCGTCGTCGGCGCTGAAATCACCGGACAAGCCCGTACGATCGATGAATTTACCGAACGCGCTCGCCAGCGCGGGACCTAGACCCGTTTCGCGTACCGCATTCACGCGCATCTGTGTAATCGCGCTGCGCGCTTCGGTCAGGCCTTGGTGAGCCACTTGCTCGGCGCGCTCGAGTTCACCGGCGAGCGCAGCCGGGTCCCTCGAATGGAGCCGGCGAAGCAGTCGAATCTCGCTGAGTATCGCCATCATCGAATGCGCAAGGGTATCGTGCAGATCTCGCGCGATCTTCAGTCGTTCCCGTACGACCGCCGCATAACGCGATTCTTCCGCGAGTCGCTCCACTTCATGCGTCCTGACGGAAACGCGGCGTTCGAGTTCGCGGCGTTCTTCTTGAAGGTCTCCGAGAATCTTCGCGAAGGCGCGCCCCAGCTGCGCAACCTCATCGACTCCGTCCGGAACTTCGATCTTGGCTGTGTCATCTTGTCCGACATTCGTGACGGAGAGGGCGAGGTTTTTGAGTCGTCGGGTCAAATGTCGCACACCGAGTGAGCCGACCACTGCCGTCAAGATGCCGAGGCCGAGCGAAACCCACAAAATGCGAATCGCAACCGCGTCTGCGCGCTGGTAAACACGCTCATTGGGCTCACAGAGTTGGACCTGCCAGCCTAACGCCGAGATTTCGTTGCTGGCGCTCAAGGGGGAGCGCGAAACGAGGGATTGTCGCCCATTCGGAAGTCGCTCGAATTGCGGCGCTCCCGTCGCCGGGTCGAAAGCATCCGGCGCCGTCTTGACGGCTTCCGATCGATTCGTGGGAATGCCGGTCCATGGTTTGTCGCGAAACTCCTTCGGTCCAACGAGCACGATCCCGTCTCGATCGAGGACGAACGCCTGCGTGGAGACTTCGGGATCTTCTTCGTCGGTCAGGCGCTGCGGATGGTTGGCCGAGCGCCGCCAGCTCACGTGAGCGGCGACGACACCTACGACGCGTCCCGTTTCATCGCGTACCGGGGCCGCCAGGTCGCCCAGCGCGGAACTCGTCATGTTCGGCACTCGTTGCGCATCGGCGGCATCGTCGATGACGCCAAGCCACGGTCCTCGTAATCCCGATACGTACCATCGGCTCGATTTGACTGAACTCGCACTCCGCAACGCGCCGACCGCGTTGACGACCATGCCATTCGAATCGGCGATCCCAATCCAGTCGAGCTGCGGGTAGGACGCCAAGAGTTCGTCGAATACGTCGCCGAGTCCACCGGGCCGGCCGGCAAGCCCGTTCTCGCGCAAGATTCGGCTGGCTGCGCGCACCGCAGCGAGTCGTGCGGCGAGCGCTTGACCGACGTCGGAACTCAATTGGTCCGTCTCGAGCGACAAGCGCCG
>OBLW0100003701.1_pt1 | contig 11854 bp, 8 predicted proteins | sample 1520161 | NCBI WGS metagenome assembly OBLW01 (sample SAMEA3539309, study PRJEB22396) | soil metagenome | biome: tundra; feature: field; material: soil | place: USA | collected 2010-05 | depth 0.15 m
GCAGCCCTCCGTGCGCCATGGTAAGGTTGCTGTCTATGAAAATGATTCCCACCCTTGACTACTCTGAGGCGAAGCGAGCCATCGACCTCATTATGGAAAAAGCGCTTGAGATGCAGAAGGCGGTAGTGGTCGCCATCGCCGACTGCCGGGGCGAACTCATCGCCTTCGCTCGCATGGATACCGCCCCGGTCGCTTCCGTTGTGATCGCGATGAACAAAGCGTGGACGGCCGCGCGAACCGGCAAGCCCACGCAGGAGATTGGTGAGAAAGTCAGGCACCCGGAAAGGGGGCATGACATCGCTTACTACGGCGATCCGAGATTCGTAGGGTGGGGCGGCGGCCTTCCGGTCTTCAAAGATGGCGAGGTGGCGGGCGCGGTTGCCGTCAGCGGACTCTCCTCGAAAGAAGATTCAGGCTTGGCCAGCCTGGGTGTAAGCCTGATCATGCAGGGCTAGTAGTGCGTTTGTTCGATGCCGGATTTCATGCAGGCTGCCTCTGTTCTGAAAGCGAATTCTTCTTCTCTCCTTTAGTTCCTCATGGCCTCCCCGGCGGCTGTCCTCAAAACATTATGCCCATCGCGCACCAAGTTTCCGCCCCAGCTCTTGCTTTTTTTGGCGAGCAGCCGAAATTAGTCCAAGCCGCATCGGAGATCGGTGCAAGCGGGCGGAGTGTCCCTTTACGAACATTTGTGGAAATCCTTACGAGTTTTTCATGCCCGCCAATCTATGTTTGATCAAGAGATCGGATCGCGAGAAGCCGATTCGATGACTAAGAGGAATGACTATGAATGAATCCAATAAATTTCGACTCGTGCTGGTAGTGAGCATCCTGGCACTAGGTCTGCCATTTACCATTCGACCCGCTCAATCTGCGACTACCGACGTCACGTTCACTGGGGTGGTCAGTTGTTCGCGCTGCCATGGACTGCATGCGCGCAAGGGAACGAACCGCCTTTCCTGCACGACGCTCTGTGTCAGCCAGGATGCGCACTACGTTCTGATTGTGGGCGACAAGGAATATGCGTTGCAAGGCGATCGAGACGAGGTGCAGAATTTTGGCGGTGCTGAAGCAACGGTAAAGGGACATCTGACCGGGGACACGCTTGAAGTGAGAAACATTGGCCGGAAACTGCATGACCGGCAAGCCGAGGACCGGTAGGAAAACGGAGCACTGCAACTCGTTCTTCTTCTAGGGACGATAAAAATAATCGATTGGACGGAGGAGAGCCGCCGCTTTACGTTTCTTGGTTGAGATTTAGCCCCTTGCGGCGGGACTGCAAACACCGTCTCTGCAGCGTTCTGCCGTTGCGGACGACGCGCTCGGGGCCGTCTCTCGGGGTCGATTGACCATGAGGCTGGCCGGTTCTCTGCTATTACTCGCGGGATGGGCGATTGTTGTTTCCACCTTGCCGCTGCTACCATCGCCTGGCATGCGGGTCGCATTTGTGTTGGCGGGAATGGCCGTGGAGTTGATGGGACTGAGTCTGGTCGCGTACTCCCATTTAGCTCCCAAAGGATGATGGATTGGCCGCTCCCCTTTCTCTTTCCGAGACGTCCGCAACACTCTGCCTTGTCCTGATCTTATTCGTTCCGCTGGCGGGAACTGGGCTGGCCCTGGTCAACACCGGAATTGTCCGGTCCCGCAGCGCTGCGCATGTCATGCTGGCTTCGATTTGCGTATTAGCGGTTGCCGCAATCGTCTACGTGATCTTTGGATTTTCGTTTCAGGGAGCCGCTGGCCGGCCGGCTCATGTTCTCACGATTGGCGGTAAGGCTTGGGACTGGATCGCGGCTGAACCTTTTTTCCTTCGTGGCATGAAGCTTGATCTCTCCCCGGTGTCACTGGTTTTGCTCTTACAGATGTTTAGCGTGGGCTTGGTGGCGATGATTCCGCTGGGGGCGGCGTCCGAGCGCTGGAGGTTAGGTGCGTCCTGCGCTTTCACCGGGATGCTGGCGGGTGGGATTTACCCTCTTTTTGCGCACTGGGTCTTGGGCGGCGGCTGGCTGTCGCAACTGGGCTCCATCTACGGGCTGGGACGGGGCTTTCTGGATGGCGGCGCTGGCTCGATTCAGGTTGTTGGCGGCCTGAGCGCACTGTCGATCGCATGGACTCTTGGTCCGCGCCAGGGAAAGTATCCATCCGGAGACATTCCTGCCGCCATTCCCGCCCACAATATCGTGCTGGTTTTGACCGGATCCCTGATTGCATGGGTCGGATGGCTCGGTCTTAATTCTGCAAGCGCGATTCTGTTCAACCGCAGCGACCCGTCCGTTGTGCTGATCGTGGTGAATACAACGCTTTCGGCCGCAGCCTCAGGTTTGGCGGCGGCCATCGTCACGCGGTTACGCTTCGGCCGGCCGGATGCATCGTTAGTGGCCAACGGGTGGATGGCGGGGCTTGTGGCCAGCAGCGCGGCGGCTGCGTTTCTGAAGCCCGCGACCTCCGTTCTTGCCGGCTTGGTGGCCGGCGTGATCGTGGTGTATGCCATCGACCAGCTTGAGTTCCGCCTAGCGATCGATGATCCGGGTGGCACGATTTCAGTACACGCCCTGGCTGGCATCTGGGGCTTGATCTCAGTTCCTCTTTTGTCGGATGCGGCAGGCGGACAATGGCTGGCACAACTGATCGGCATCGCCACCCTGATTGGTTTCATCTTTCCGCTAGTTCACGGAGTGAACTGGGTGATCGGTCGCATCTACCCGCATCGGGTGGACGCGGAGGGCGAATGGCAGGGGATGGATCTATACGAGCTCGGCGCCGCGGCTTACCCGGAATTTGTCGTCCACAGCGACGAGTTCACGGAGCGTTAGCGGACCGCTCTTAGCTGTGGCGCGCCACGTAGAGAAGCAACCCAAAAATCACCACGGGGATGAGTGCAAGAAAGATGTAGAACAGGATCTTCCTGCCCCAGGGCGTGCGCCGATCCTTCCAGTTATGGAGCTCGGCGCGTTCCGCGACTCCAACTTTTTCCTGTTGTTGAAGATCGGAAGCAAACCCGTGAGCCGTGGCGTACCGGTTCTTGGGATTGCGCTCCATGGCGCGGTAGATGATTTCCTGCAGCTGCGGCGTGATGGAGGGATCAATTTCCCGTGGCGGCAACGGGTTATTGAGCAGGCGATCGTTCATGATGAGGAAGGCATTCTCGCCGGTGAATGGCACTCTTCCGGTCAGCATCTCGTAGAGCATCACGCCCAGGGCGTAGAGGTCACTGCGGGCATCGCCGCGCTTGCCTTTGACCTGCTCGGGTGAAATGTAGTCGGGCGTTCCCATCGTTTGGGAAAGCTTCGCGAAGGTGAGGCGCCGGGACTTGGCGTTGCCGGCAATACCGAAGTCAATCAGCTTGATGTTGTCATTGGTGTCGACCATCACGTTTTCCGGCTTCAGATCGCGATGCACAACTCCGCGCGAGTGAATGTACTCGAGCGCATCCAAAATGCGCAACGTCAAGTGCACGGCCCGTTCCGGGGGCAACTTGTGCTCCTCGTCAAGAATCTTGCGGAGCAAGCGGCCATCCACCCACTCCATGACCATGTATACCTGGCTGCGATCTTCATCCGCGAAGACCTTCATCACGCCAGGATGATCCAGCGATTTGCCGATCTCCGCTTCTCGTTGGAAACGGTCGTACAGGGCCGCATCGCCCTCGACTTCGGGATGCGGGACTTTGATGGCGACCTGCCGGCCGTCTCGCACGTCTGTACCGCGAAAGATGGAGGCCATGCCACTGCGGGCCACCAGGCCCTCAATCCGGTAATGATCGAGCTGATCGCCAGGATGTAGAGAGGTCATCGTGATTGAAGTGGCGGATCAACCGTGCCGCCACCATTTCGGAATGCAAAGACTATTCCATCATGACAGAAAACATCTAAGAAGTTCATAAAGAATGGGGCAAGTCGCAAACCACGATCAGCGAAGTTTGTAAGGCCGCCCTCGATACATGCCCATGCGTTCGACGGCGCGAACGCGAATCAGTTGCACGCTGACGTTGTCGCCGCCATCTTGCCGGTTTGCGCTGTCCACGAGCTTGCGTGCGGCGGCTTCCAGATTGTCACTTCCGGAAACCGTGGCAGCAATTTCGTCATCGGACACGACGCCGTGCAGACCATCCGAACACTGCAACAGCACGTCGCCCGGCAGCACCTGCAGTTCGTCGATCTCGATCTTGACGAACAATGCACTCCCCAAAGACCGGCTCAAAATGTGGCGCGTGGGCACCGACTTCGCTTCCTTCTTTGACAGCACACCGAGACGGAACTGCTCATTGGCGACAGTGTGATCCTGGGTAATCGGCCGCGCCGTCTTGTTGCGAATGAGGTAGCAGCGCGAGTCGCCCACATGCGCAATGGTGGCGCGATCGAAACGCAATGCGCAGACCACCAGGGTGGAAGACATGCCAGCGCCGGCTGGACCGGCGAGAGCTTCGGTTTCGCAAATGCGCGCGTTCGCCGCCTGCACCAGGCGGTTCAGCAATGCGTTGGGGGGTTCCCCAGCGGGCGCTCGCCGGAAGCCGCCAGCCACCTCTTCGACCGCGGCTCGGGAAGCGACTTCTCCCTGGCGCTGTCCGCCGACGCCGTCGGCCAGAGCAAACAGCCAGCCGTGGGAGCGGACGTGCGCGGGCGTGGCCGGGAGTACGTAGCCGAGATAATCCTCATTCCGTGGGCGAACCATACCCACATCCGAAAGTTGCGAGAACTCGACTTCGAGCATAGGAGTGCCGGCACTCAGAGCGCGCTCGCGGCGCCGCCTGACAAAGTAATGCTATCAAGTGGAGCGCTAGACACGCCAAAAGCCTGGCAGCGTCAAGGCCGCCAGGCTGGCATCACAAGCCGCTCTGCAGTTTCTCAGGCGGCCGGTGCACGGTTTTCCATCAGCGTTGTCCGCCCTGCGGCCTTGCTTGTCCGCAGGAAATAAATTCCTCCGTAGATCGCCCAGCAGAGTGCAATCCCCAAGGCCAGCAGAGGTTCCATCTTTGTCCCATAGCCCATGAACGGACCGATCAGATAAAACACCATACAAGCCAGGTTGGCGATCAGGCCGAACACCGGGATCAGGAGATGCCGCACAAACCGGAATTTCGGGTGCTTGTGGAAGCACACGATGCACGTCACGCAACTCAGCATGTACAGCAAGAAGGTGCCGAAGTTCGAAGCCAACGTCATGGTCAGGAACGAATTCGGCAGAGCCGCCATTTTGTCGTGAGTCGAGTATCCGAAACTCGACCAGAAGCCATGAGGCAAGGCTTGAATCGCCGCATCCGCTGGAGCGGACCCGTCGCCGAAGTACATCACGACGGTGATGCAACCGACGATCGCCGAAATCACGGCCAGCATCCAGATGGCGCGATGCGGGGTCGCGTTCTCGGCGTGCAACAGACCCATGGAATCCGGCAATTCCTTGTCCTTGCCCATGGCGTAGGTTACGCGCGCCCCAGTGTTGATGCAGGAAAGTGTGGTGCCGATCAGCGCCAGAAATACCGTGGCCGCCTCCGCCAGCATGAAGATGCGGCCTTTGCCGGGGCCGAATAGAGTGTCTCCCACAAGGATCATGAGATCCCCGATGGGAGCGGCGGATCCCGCGGCGTTCGCCATGGTGTATCCATTGTTGAGAACGTAGTTCGCCGCGAAGTATTCGAACAGGTAGCAGAAGCACCCCTGTACAAGCAGCGACGTGATGACTGCAATCGGCACATCGCGGGTGGCGTTCTTGGCTTCGCCACCCATCGACGTCACCGATTCGAATCCCACCAGAATCAGAATAGCGATTGTGGCCTGGACAAACATCCAGCCGAAGTTATGCATGCGCAGCACGGAACTCGCAGTCGGATGAGAGACGAAAGCCCCGCCGGAGTCTTTTTCGGGATAGCTGATGTGGAATGGAACGGGCTTGCCGGAGGCATCCAGTTTGGGTTGGGGCACGCCGCTCGCGTCGCGGGTCACAACGTCCGTGGCCGCCCCGCTCACCATCTGCGAGGTCGTGGCGTACTCGTAGCTGTAAGACGCGCTGGTCTGCGGATCGAACTGGAGGCTGGCGGTGCCCGCGGGATGAGTCATGCGGTAGTTCAACGCGACGACGGAGAACAGGAGCAGCGCGCTGATCTGGATGACGTTGATCGCGATGTTCACCGAAGTCGAACCGTTGACGCCGCGATGGGCGATATAGGCAACGGCGAACGAGAACACGACGGCAACCGCCATCATGAACATGGGACCAGGATTGCTGCTGCTCATGAAGTTCGGCCACAGCGTTCCCACCAGGTAACCGGAGATTACGCCAATCACGCCCACCATCACGCCAGGATAGATCCAGTAGTAGAGGTGAGAGCCCCAGCCGACGATGAATTTGGCCAGGCGGGCGTAGGGCCAGGCCGTGTCGTGGTTGATGAACGACTGCTCGGCGAAGTAGTAGGAACTTCCAGTCCCGGGGTATAACTTGGCCATTTCTGCGTAACACACGGCGGTCGCAAGACACAGCAAAGTAGCAAACACAATGCCGATCCACATCGACGGAGCGGTTGCTCCAGCCGCGGCCTGCCCGGCAAAAGTCAGCCAAAGGAAGGCACCCGGAGCGATAAGGGCCATGGCGTTCATGGTCAAGCCGGTAAGGCCTAGGGTTTTCTTCATTTCTCCAGTGGTTTCTGCCATCGCTATTCTCCTCTGTGATTCGTTTTCTATTTCACGAACTCTAGAACTGGAAGGGGGGCGGCAAGGACGCTGACACCAGGGGTTGGTTGGTCTTGTGCCCAAGCCGCCGATCCCTACATCAAGGGCAACTCCGGTTTGAGTGGCCCCGAAAACAAATTCGTATTTTCTTCTTCAACCCCATTTGCTTACTTGGAATCCGCGCTGCTGAAGGCGTACACCACGCCGAGGGTCACAGTATTCTGCGTCTTCACAAACGGATCTCCGAAGTTTCCCCTGGCAAAGACTGCCGCGTCGGACATATCACGCCGGAATTCCAGCCGGGTGATAATGCTTTTCGCGATCATCCGCTGGAATGTCGCCGTAAACTCGCTCGCCTCCTGGCCGCCAATGACTCCGGTCATGAATCCCTGGTTGTCGTCGAAGTATTCGCCGCGCAGCGAAAAAGCATATTTGTCATTGGGCGCATACTTCACGTAGCCCGCCAGCCCGCTCCAAACTGCGCGCGGCCCGACAACAAACGGAGGAACCCCGGGAATAGCACTATTCACAAAATGGTCGTGCCCGTAGTCGTAGTTCGCCATCAGCGAGAGCTTCGCAGTCGGGTTATAAGTAATCACCGTATCGAAGAGGTTCCGAAAGGCTCCGTTGTAGTTCGTGTGCTCGGGTCCTCCCATCCAGTTTTCGACCACGCTGAATTTTGCGGTGGGAGTCCAAGCGAAGCTCAGGCCCCCGGTTTTGCCGGTATTATTATCGATACTGTTGTTCCAGCCATTCACCAAATATCCCGTCGCAGAAAACTTGCTGTTGAAGACGTACTTCGCGCTCGCTCCGAAGTGAAAATACGGAATCGCCCAGGCGAAAAGCAGGCTACGCGAGTAGTTCCAGTTGTCCTTGGTCTCGATCACCTCCGCGCCGTTCGGGGTGACGAATTTGCCGATACTGATCTGCAAGCCCTTCCCTACCGGGGCCATGTACTCCAGATAACCTTCCTTTAGATACTGGTCGAAATTGCTGGTGCTGGTGCCCGGCACAGCGCCGGGACCTGTTTCTGTGGAGTTCACGAGATTCATCGCCTGGCCGAAACCCAGGGATACGTGGTAGCCAACGCGGTTGGTATTGTCGACGGCCTTATCTGCAATCAGTTCGAGCATATTCAGAGCAAACTGTCCTGAGTTGATGTCGAAGTTGCGCAGTCCATTCTGCCGGCCGGCTGGCTGGTTCGAGTTGTAGCCGTAATAGGTGTCCACGAACCCGCTGAGGGTTGTGGGACCAAGCAGGCCAGCCAGTCCGGTAGGAGCGGGAGACGCGCCGGGTGCGCTGGTCGTAGCCACTGCGGCGGCCGGCGCTGCCGGCGCCGTTGGAGTGGTCGCTTCCGCAGGCGCAGGCGCAGAGGCTGTCGCCGGAGCGCCCTTGAGCGCGGTGACTTCAGCTTGCAGTGCCTTCACCTCTGCCTGCAGTTCCTGCATCTGGTGGAGAATCGCATCGTTGGTGGGGGGAGTACTGGCTTGATCCTGTGCGTGGCTAGACGCCACGAGCAGTGAACATGCAAGCGCGACTACTGTCCCTATGTGGGAGCTCTTCATCAATTGGCTCACTTTCCCCCTGGTGCACACAGCGGATCAACCGTGCATCTCCGCTGCCAGCACGCAGACCCTAGCGTTCAATGAGGGGGCAGTCCAACTCATACTTTTTCTGCAATGGATCAAAAGTTCGTAAAGGCAAAATGAAATTTATGAGGCCTATAAGGCAGATTTATCGCTGCGTCGGGCACGGCCGTTGCGGAAGAGGCGGGCCAGCTTCAGGATGCGCACGCACAGGCGCACTGCTGGCGCAGCCGCAGCGCAAAGAACGCTATTCCTCGGAAACCGTTCACATTAAGACGGGAGCGCCGTTTCGCGCGCATTGGTTGCGAGAATGCGCTCTTGACTGCAAGGGTGTTATGTAGCCGATAGATATTTTTGATACGTGGGCACAACCAGCCGTGGGTAGGCGACACATCGGGGACCTTCCGTCTCAGATAGAGAGTGTTGAAATTTGCAACAGCGCGCCCAGTGCTGATCTATGACCTTCCGCCCATTCATTCCCTGTACTTCCGAAATCTATCTCTATGGCGTCGGCGGCCTCACACTGATGTCGAGCCTCCCCCAACATCCGGATCGCAGTGGATCTGACGGATTTGGCTCAAGAAGAAATGCGAAAGAATTCGGCGGGAAACAGTTCGGCGCAGTCCTTGACCAAATCAGCGGGAGCGTTGCTGGTCGTTGCGGCGCTGGCTTGCCTGGTGGGTTGTCAGGGAGTGAGTTCTGGCGGCTCTGGCCAACAGCCAAGCGGCAATCTGGCTCTCGGCAGTCTGAGTCTCGATTTTGGCAGCGTGAGCGCTGGCACCAGCAAGGTTTTAACGGTTGCAGCAACAAACTCCGGGGCCGCGTCGGCCACGATCAGCAGCACCTCGGTGTCGAGCAAGTATTTTTCTCAGACCACACCCAATCTTCCGATTGCGATCGGCGCGGGGCAAAGCACGACACTCAGCGTCACGTTCAACCCGAACGCCGCTGGTACCTTCGATGGGACGATCACAATCAACAGCACTGCGTCGAATCCTGTGACCACTCTGTCTCTGTCAGGAACCGGCGCGGGAACTGGACAACTGGTGGTGAACCCGGTCACCGAGTCCTTCGGTACCCTCACGGTGGGAACACAGCAGGCCCAGTCAGTAACCCTGACCAACAGCGGTGGAGCAAGCGTCTCCATCTCACAGGTAGCAATTGGCGGCTCTGGGTTTCAGCTGAGCGGTATTACGGCGCCGTTGACGCTCAACGCTACCCAGAGCACGACGTTCACAGTGACTTTCGCGCCGCAGACAACCGGGAATGCGAGCGGCACTGTGACCATCACATCGGATGCTCCGAATCCCACATTGACATTGCCACTGTCGGGCTCGGGAATTGCTGTGTCAAATGGACAGCTCGCCGTCACGCCAACCACGCTGGGGCTGGGCAATGTGGTCGACGGCACCAGCGGAACGGCTACGGGAAGCCTGACCGCGAGCGGCGCGAGTGTTACGGTTACAGCCGCGAGCACAAGCAACTCAGTGTTCAGTGTTGGCGGTCTGTCCCTGCCCGTTACCATTCCTGCGGGCCAGAGCATTCCGTTTACGGTAACTTTCAGTCCGGCAACGTCTGGAGCAGCCAGCGCCACGCTTTCCGTTACCAGTAACGTTCAAACTTCTACCACAACTGAGATGCTGACGGGAACTGGTATGCCCGCGCCGACGCACACGGTTGCCCTCTCGTGGAACGCGAGCACCTCGTCGAATGTTTCGGGGTACAACATTTACCGCGCGGTCTTTGGCACCTCGTGCGGTTCCTACGCAAAAATCAACTCCATGCCGAATACGAGCACGCTGTACACCGATTCCTCAGTGGTAGACGGCACATCGTACTGCTACGCCTCGACGGCCCTGAATACCAGTAACGAAGAGAGCGGTTATTCGAATATCGCTTCCAACATTCAGATTCCACAGCCGTAAGGCGATCACCTTAGCCTACGCGGGAGATTGCGCAACGCCCGTCTAGATTCGATCCCCTAAAGATTTGGTCTCACCGTTTCGTGGTGGCGACAATTCCTTCAACGGAATTGCTGGGTGGCAATTCTTTTCGACGACTGATTTGCCAGTTGGGCATATCGGCGTAATGGACATGCGCACATGCCCCAATGGCATCTGTGCGCGAACGATGGAAAACTGCAAACTGGTGAGATGCCTTTCCCCCAGTCGAGCAGTCGACCTTTCTCTATTCGTGTTGTATCCACTTTCATCCTCATCGTCCTGGCTGCCCTTATGCCCGCGGGTGCTCAAGCAGTTACACAACAGTTGCTCTGTTCGCCATCGAGCCTGAAGTTTGGCACGGTTCCGCTGGGTCAGTCGGAGACTCAACTCGTCGCTTTGACCAATACCGGACAAACCAGCGCGACGATCTCGGCGCTGAGCGTGAGTGGTTCCGAATTCAGCGTTTCCGGCCTGAACATGCCGGCGGTTCTGGCAGCGGGCCAAAGCGTCACTCTAAATGTCGTGCTTGCTCCAACCACAAATGGATGGACTGGAGGCAAAGTAACATTCGCGAGCAACGCATCGAACTCGACACTCCAACTCTCGGTTGCAGGCTCGGGCGTGGTGAGTGATTCCGTGACCGCCTCACCGTCAAGTCTTTCCTTCGGGCAGGTAGCAGTCGGAGCGAGCGCAACACGTTCAGTCGTGCTGACCAATGCTCGGACCTGGAAAGCGACTCTGAAGGCCTTCCAAGTAGCGGGAACGGGCTTCTCGGTCAATGGCCCCACACTGCCCATGATCCTTAGCGGCGGCCAGAGCGTTACGCTACAGGTTTCTTTTACTCCGCAAGCCGCGGGCGTGACCGGCGGAAGCGTTCTTGTGGCGGGCCCCGCCCTGAACATTCCGCTGACTGGGACGGGCACCACAAGCGGGGAGTTGACGATTTCCCCCGCCGGGCTGAACTTCGGCTCCGTGTTGATTGGTGCGACCGGCACCCAAGGGGCAACCCTCAGCGCTACGGGGGGAAGTGTGACCATTTCTTCGGTAGCCAGCAGCAACGCACAGTATTCCCTGTCTGGAATATCGTTTCCTTTGACGATCGGAGCCGGGCAAAGCGCGCAGTTCAACGTAGCCTTCCTACCGAAGAACGCCGGAAGCGATTCCGCGACGCTCTCGTTCTCCGCCACAAATTCTCAAGTGACGGAGTCCCTCACCGGCACAGGGACCGCGCCTCAAGTGGATCTGACTTGGCTCCCCAGTACGTCCCAGATCTCTGGCTACAACGTGTATCGCGGCACCGCGCCGGGCGTGCAATCCAAGATCAATACCGCCCTCGACCCGGCTACAGCGTACACGGATACCACCGTCGCTCCCGGGACTACGTACTACTATTCGGCAACCGCGGTGGATTCGAACGGACAGGAGAGTGCCTTCTCAACGGCGGCAGAAATTGCGGTGCCGTAAAGGAGTGTCCCAGAGAGATACGAACTGGAGTTGCTCGACGAGGGGCGTCAACAGGCGAGAGAAATGCTAGAGGACGTGGGATGGACGAAGGAGGGAGGAGCCAGCCGGGCCAGAAGGGAAAGGCAGCATGCTGATTGCGTAACCGGGTTACGCGCGGGAATTCAGTCTAAATCGTTGGGCCGGCACATAGGGTGGTAGCGGG
>OBLW0100003702.1_pt1 | contig 11851 bp, 10 predicted proteins | sample 1520161 | NCBI WGS metagenome assembly OBLW01 (sample SAMEA3539309, study PRJEB22396) | soil metagenome | biome: tundra; feature: field; material: soil | place: USA | collected 2010-05 | depth 0.15 m
GCTCAATCTCGTCGTCAGGCGCCGGATCCACGTGCCGCACGAGGTCCTCGATAAAAGGCAGCCCCGGATGGACTACGACAGGCTTCCAACTGGGTGCCCGAAGCGCTTGATCCTCGTCGTTCATTGCTGGCCTCCGGGAACAGCTTATCGCATCCTTTCCTCCCGCCAACGCTGCTGACCGGCTTCGTCCTGAAGTCCACCATCGAGTAACGCTATAATTTGGCTATGACCTCCTTGGTCGATGTTTCCCATCCCGCTCTGCTGCATGAGAAGCAGGAGAGGCTCTTTTCCGTGCTGCGCGGCCTCGATCGGGTAATGGTGGCCTATTCCGGCGGGGCGGATTCCGCTTATCTGGCGTGGGCCGCGCACCAGGTGCTGGGCGGCAGAGCTCTGGCGGTGACCGCGGATTCGGCTTCCATCCCGGAGTCGCATAAGCGCGATGCCGAAGCCTTCGTGCGGCAGTTCGGAATTGCGCACGAGTATATCGAGACGCACGAATTCGAGAATCCCGACTACCTGAAGAACGACGCGAACCGCTGCTTCCACTGCAAGGACGAATTGTTTACGCGTCTGGAAGAAGTCGGCCGCGAGCGTGGCATCGGCAACATTATCTACGGCGTGAACGCCGACGACTTGGGGGACTACCGCCCCGGCCAGAACGCCGCGGGGTTGCACAAGGTGAAGGCGCCGCTGGTGGAAGCGGGCTTGCGCAAAGCGGAGATCCGGGAATTGTCGCGCGTGGCCGGACTGCCCACCTGGGACCGGCCGGCCTCCGCTTGCCTCAGCTCCCGCATCCCCTACGGCACGCAGGTGACGATCGAAAACATCAAGACCGTGGAGCGCGGCGAGGAGGAAGTGAAGGCGCTCGGATTCCGCCAATTCCGCGTGCGCTACCACGGCGAGCTGGTGCGGCTGGAGATCGCGCCCGACGAACTGGCGAACGCCTTGACGCCCGAAATGGCGAGGCAATTCACGGCCATTTTCAAAGCGCTGGGCTTCAAATACGTGACGCTCGACCTGGAAGGCTACCGTCAAGGCTCGCTAAACGAGGTGCTCAACCTACCCCCGCGCGACGCGCTCCAAGTCTGACACGAAGCCCGTATTGGGCGCACCACAGACTGAATCTTCGGTTATGCCGTTATTGGTGTCCCAACGGGAATTCTGTTCGTTACGGAGGACGTCTGCGGCGTGCCCCCCGGCCCGCGCGTTGCGGCGCTGCCCTTCTGACTTCCGGCTCCTGACTTCTGGCTTCCATATCCGGCAGGGATATCAAGGCGAAGTCTTGCCCAGTGCCGTCTCATCGGCCGGCCTGAAAGAGGTGCAACGGTGCCTTTGCCTGAGCAGCCGGAAATGGTTCCGGTCCCTTCAACATGTGCCAAAGAATGTTGTTGAACACCGCGTCATTCACCCGATCCGGCGCGCTGAAATCAAGCCCTTCAGACATTGTTGCCGCCGTCGTTGTGGATGGGTTCATCTCATTCATGTCGACCTGAGGTACAATCGCAGTCCACGGGGACATATCCGGAGTGTCGGCAAAGATGTCTGCCAGGGACCGGCTGAAGTAGTCGTACTTGGATAAGCGGCTCAGTCCCAAAACGTCCTCAACTGCCGCGACGACGTCGGTCGTGTTTATGAACCTGTGAATCGTTCCTGGGCGGCTGTAAGCCGAAATCGCAAAAAAATACCGAACGATGAGGGTCTACGTGGTCCGGGCCCGCCTGCGAGTCGTCCTCAAGTACGAAGACTATCGTGTCTCGCCAGAACGGCGACTTGGATAGCGCTTCCACAATCCGGCCCAGGGCCAGATCGTTGTCCGCCATGTAAGCCCGAGGCGTCCGGTAACCGGCGCGTCCGCCGGCGGTATGGTCGCCCGGCAAATGCATAACCTCAAGTCCCGGCATCTCCCCATCACTGACGAATTTGTCTAGCTCGGCGATCCAGGCGTCCGCGCGCGCCTGATCCGTGATTTTCAAGTTGAAAGCCGGGTACGTTGGGCTCACGTCGGAGCCTAACTCTCGTTGTGTTACCGGCCAACCTTCATGGGCCTTGACCATTTCGCCATAATCGCGAAAGCTGATTCCTTTCTTTCTCGCCAGGGTCCAGAGAAAGCCGTTTATCGGTTCATCGACTTCTTCGCCGTCCACACCCTCTCGTCTGGAGGAATAAAGGGAAGGAACCGTTTTCTCCCCAAAATCGGTCACGTACGCGGCCGTCGACCAGATATGGCCTTGTGAACTCACCTCCGCGTTGGTGAAAAACATGTCGAATAATCCGAAACGTTCCGCCAGGCCATGATGATTGGGTGATGTCGTTCGTCCGAAGAAAACGAGGTTAGGATCGCCGTCTCCTTCCTTCACGTCACCCAACACCTGGTCATACGTGCGATTCTCCTTGATGATGTAGATCACATGTTTGAAGGGCGGATACGCGTTCGATGACCGGTGCTCTCTCCAATTGTTCGCATCGGCAACCCGTCGCGAGTATCCCGCCAGGCCGTTCGCGGACAGGCGGTCCGGAAAGATTCGCAACGTTCCGTTCAATTGACCCAGGTCGTATCCGAGTGGTCTCTTGATTCCTTCGCCTGGGATGGGACCGTCGGGGTTCGCATGGCTACCATGTCCCTTGCCGCATAGGATCAGGAGTTGGCCGCCAGTATCCAGAACCGCTGTCGGGTACCAATCGGTGGGTATTCGGCCTTCCAGCGGAGACTTAGCTGTGTCGGAGCGAACAGCGGGATTTTCAGAGACATTCAGGACCGCGATCGCGTTATTGTCTGCCTCAGCGACGAACAGTTTCGATTCATCCCTGGAGAGGGCCAGGGCATTCGGAGTACTGCCTTCAGAAGGCCCCGCTGGCGCGGCATCGCTCAAATACCGCAAGACTTTCTTTTTTTCAGTGTCCACCACTGCGACTTGATCTGTGGCGGCCAGCGCTACGAACAACCTTGATCCGGACGCATTCGACAGGAGCGCCGAAGGCCGTGGGCCAACCCTCAACTTGCCCGCGGCCTTAAACGTCCCATCGGCTCGCGTTTGAAATATCGAGATCGTGTCTGCTCCCCAGGCGGAAGCATAGACTCTGTCGTTCGAGGCGGCTTCGACAGCATACGGATAGTGATCGGTGGGAAATCTTCCAACCACTCGTGAGGTGGCCAGATCGACGATTGCCAAGGTGTCGCTTAGGTTTTCCGCAACATACAGGTAGTCTCCACGTCGTGAAACAGCAAGCCCTGCCGGATACCGCGAGCCAGGCGCTCCGGCTTTGTGTTCGGCCAGGACGATCTTGCGATCGATTGTCGCGACGCCGTCTTTCCACGAGTAGCAATAAACAGCGTCGGCGTTGCCGCCTGATACGTAGATCTCCCTTCCGTTTCTGGAAAAGGCGATCCCAAAAAACGCGGCTTCCTGCGGCAAGGTCTGCAAGACATGGTGCGACTTCAGGTCGACGATCTGCAATCCCTGCTCGCGCCAGCCGCTGAGGACCACGGCGACTTTCTCTCCGCCAGGCGCAAGGGCCATCGCAAGCGGCATGCTTCCCAGATCGATGGCCTCCCCGACGGGGTCAATCCGCAGCCCCGTCGCCAGGAAACCCGTGTAGTTGGTGACCGCTCCGGTCTGAGCCTGGGCGGTGCCGTGGGTTGCTGTCGAAAGTCCGAAGGTGGCAAGCAGGAATAAGGAGACTAACGATGAGACTGGATGCATATGCTCACGATCGGGATCGGCTGTCTGAGACCGGACATCTCCTTGAGAATATCAGCGTCGGGGGAAAATGCGGCACAAGAACCGCAAATGAGCGGCAGAATCTGCTCTTCAGAGTCCGAATTCGAGCACCAAGCGTTCGCTGCCTGTGCAATTTTCGCAATGAATCAATCTTCTCGCAACTTACTTTCCCGCCGCCTTCTTCAACGCGCGAGCCGGCCAAGTCAGTGCCCGCGCCAGCCGGAACGCGCGCCACTTGTTAATTCCCGCCATTAACACGGCGAATTCCTGTTCGCGCTCATACAGGAACCGGATGTGGTCGTCGCGCCGCGCGAACAGCTTCCGGATCTCCGCCACATCCTCCTCCCGCAACGTGTAGCCTGCCTGAATGTGTCCGGGCAAGGGGCGCTGATAATAATATGTCCCGTGCGAAGGCGCGATCTCCGCGGCTGGCCGGTCATGGCCGTAGAAGTAGACCGCCAGCGACTTGCGCGAAATTCCCCGGCCCGGCGGCGTCCGGATGACCCGGAATCCGTGCCACGACGATTCGGTGGTTTCGAAAATGACGGCGCGATTCGCCAGCGGCGCCACCACTCTGCGCGTGTCGTCGCTATCCGCCGACGGCTCGCGCAGCAACTCCAGGCAGCCGCCCCAGGCTTCCTCCCATTGCGGATTGAGGAAAACGATCAGGTTGAGACGGCGGTGCCAGCCCAGGCGGGGGTGGAAGTTGAAGTCCACGTGCGAATCGAGTTCCTGTCCGTCGCGGTTTTCGTGCGTGCCCCCGCCGACATACTCTTCGTCGTAGAGTAGGCCGGGGATGCCGGTGATGCGGCCGATCATGGAGAGGAACTCGCCGTCGCGCATCAGGCGATCGAACCGGCCGTAGGCGGAGCCCAGCCGGGCGATGTCGCCGATGACGGATTTGCCCGCCAGTTCGCCGCGCTCGTTCCGGGCGTCTCCCGCTTCGAAGGGCGGGAATTGGGTAATCAACTCCTGGCAGAATTGCGGATCGAGAAACTGCTCAATCGCGACATGGCGGAAAGGCTGCGCGGTGCTGAACTGGCGTGCGAGGTCCTCGATGTGGCTGCGGACATCGGGGTGGAGAAGGGAGAGCACCTCCCCAGTTTATCTCTTGGCCTCTTGATTGTGCCCTGTACTACCGTCGCGCCGCGACGATTCCTGCGGGGCAGACCCCGTTTTCATAGGCGCTAACGTAAGCATTTTCGCTAGGACTGGGTTCCCATAAACGCCCAACAAGACTTCCTCGGCGTTTCCGAGGATCGGCTCCGAAAAGGCCAGTTTCCGATATGCCGACTGTATGTCCAAATGGATTCGCGGACGCTGGGGCGTGCGTAGCGCCAACCCTCGTGGGAGCCGGTTGGGGATGGCCAAAGTTACTCAGGATGGCACTCGATCAGCGAAGACGCCTCGGTCGGAATTATGCGGGTGAGCGAGAAACCGGTGGCCGCAAGGAGCGAGCGGAAGTCCGCTTCGGTACGTTCACGACCGCCGATCACGAGCATCAGCAGTTCCATAACTCCGACGGGGCGGGCGGCCGAATCAACGATTTCTTCGATGAGAAGGAGGATTCCGTCCGGACGCATGGCACTGCGCGTGTTGCGAAGGATTGTGGCGGCATCGTTGTCCGGCCAATCGTGAATGACGCCCTTCATTACGTAGGCGTCGGCACCTTCGGGCACGGAGTCGAAGAAACTACCGCCCACGACTTGACAGCGTACGGCGATATCGCCAGTCAAAATCTCGGACGAGCGGGCCACGACCTGCGGCAGGTCGAATAGGACGCCATGGAGCCTCGGCGTGGCCTTAAGAATGGCGCTGAGCAGCGCACCCTCGCCGCCTCCCACGTCGACCAGCCGCTCGAAGCCAGAGAAGTCGTAGGCCGCGAGCAGCGCGGGAGTGGTCCATGCGATGCCCTGGGTCATGACGGCATTGAAGACTGCGGCGTCGGCCGGATGGGCGGCGAGGTAATCGAAGAAGGACTGCCCGAAGATTCGTTCGAACACAGGGTCGCCGGTGCGGACAGATTCGTAAAGCTCTCCGAGCGGGCGCCAAAGAAAAGGTGCAGGCAGAAACAGGGCGGTATTACGCTGCGATTGGGGATGATCGGTGCAAAGCAGCTCGGTGAGTGGCGTGTTGCGGAAACGACCGTCGCGTGTGGGCGCGAACATTTCCAGAGTGCTGAGTGCGCGCAACAGACGCTCGAGGCTGGGTGGATGCGCGCCGGAACCAGCGGCGAGTTCGGCGATTGTTTTAGGGCCGGAAGCAAGCAGGTCGGGAATGCGCAGTTTCGCCGCGGCATGAATCGCCTGCACGGCAATGATGCCGGGCCAGATGTATTCCATGGGATTTGTCGGCATAGCGGTTTACCTCCTAACAAAGGGCCAAGGCCTAACACATTCCATCATACTTGGCCTTCAGGCTCCCTCTGGACACGGTTCTGTACTGCTGATGGTGCGTGGAAACACGGGCGTACAGGTCGGCGCGGAACATTTTTACTGGTTTGCGTGCCTTGCCAACCCCCGTGCGATCTTGCTTCGTCAGAAGTGTGTTTTCCGGCATCTCCGGTTGATGACCAGGCATTGCCAACGTGGGCACTTGTCCGTATCACGCGCATCCTTGACATGTGAAGCGGCGGAAATGGGCCGAGGGTAGGCATCAGGGAGGTCAGCAGCTTCCAGGGCAAAGGAAACTCCACGGCACTGAGCGTTGCTTAAGTTAGCGCCTATGTTAAAAATGGGCAGCCCCCCGGTCTGCGTCCCGGTCTGCGCGGGGTCCCCTGGACCCGGCCGGCGAACGTAGCTCGCCCTTCCCGGCCACGGTGACGCATCGCGCATGCCCCCGTCCACGCTGAAAACAAACGGCCAAAGGCAATCCGTCAACCGAATCCCCGTCGCCGCCGTGCTACGCTTACACCGGGTAGAGCGTCGCGCGATACACATCCGCGACGACGTCCCGCAATGGGTCCTCTTTCCCCCTCGATCTTTGAAATCCGCATACTGATCCGGGTGCGCCCGAACGGGCCACCTCCCCGGACGAACCCAAACAAGATTACGAAACGAACCCAATTTGATCCTTTGTTTTCAATAAAAGCTCAAAACGGAAGCCAATTTCCACGCGTAGCTCGGCCCTAACGGGCCGCCAGCACGTTCCGCCGCAGCACCGCCGACGCCGCCAGCGCCCCGCCCACCAACGCGCCGGTGACTCCCAGCACGGCTGCGTCCGCGCCCGCCAGATAGAGATTGCGGACCGGCGTCCGCGGGCCCAGCGCGCGCGCCCGAAAGCGCTCCGGCGTCGGGGCGGGTCCATAGGCTTGGCCCTGGTGAGAATTGGCGAAGTGGCATGTCGAGAGCGGCGTCGAAAGTTCGCAGTAGTCGATCTTCCCGCGCACCGCTGGCACGTGCCGCTCCAATTCGGTGCGCATGCGCTCCGCGAGTCTCTGCTTCAGCGCGTCGTAATCCGCGCCGCGCCGCTTCCAGCGCGTGTCCGCCCAGCGCTCGAACCAACCGTAGGGCGCCAGCGTCACCACTTCGATGGTGGCGCGCCCAGGGTGGCGCTGCACGAATTCGGGGTCCTTGGCCGAAGGGAACGAAATGAACAGGCCTGGAAAAGGCTGCTGCGGATCGGCCGCATAGCGCGCCAGGTTCGCGTCGTGATCGGCGCCGGGATAGATCCACAGGTTGGTATCGCCGAATTCCGGCTCGCCGGCGTCGCGACGCAGCCCGACGTAGAGGCTCAGATGGCCCATCGAATTCGGAATGCATTCGATTTCCGCGAGCGACTGCGCGCGCCCCGGCGCGTCCGGCGGCAGCAGCCTGCCGTACGTGTTCCAGGCTCCCGCGTCGCTCAGGATCAGGGGTGCCCGCAACTCGCGGCCATCCGCCATGCGGACGCCAATCGCCCGGTTCCGCGCGTCCAGCAGGATTTGCCGGACCTCGGCGCCCACCAGGATCCGGCCGCCCGCGCGCTCGATCGCCGGCGCGATACTGGCGGCGATGCGCGATGCGCCGCCCACCGGATAAAACGCGCCCTCCAGATAATGTTCGGCGATGACCGCATGCATGCCAAAGCTGCTCTGGCCCGGCGGAAGGCCGTAATTGCCCCAATGTCCGGTCAGCACCGCGATCAGTTCGCCATTGCCGGTGAGGCGCGCCAGTGTTTCCGCGGTCGTGCGCCGCGCGTAGCTCAGGAATCGCCGGCGCATCGGCGGTCCCGCCACGCGGGCCAGCGCCGCGGGGATAGCCTTCTCCGCGAAGAACAATCTGCTGGCGCGCGCCGCGTCGTGCACTTGCGCCACGTACCGGCCGATGGCCGCGCCTTCCCGCGGAAAGTACTCCCGCATGCGCTCCGCGTAGCGCTCCGCCCCGCTGACGAAATCGTAGGAGCGGTCCGCGATCCTGATGCGGTCGTAGACCTCCGGCATCGCGTTCCATTTCAGGCGCCCTTCGGTAATCTCGTCGAAGAGCGCGCGCATGGGCTCGCCTGCGCCCATCTCGCCGATGTAGTGGACCCCCACGTCCCACTCGTATCCGGGGCGGTGGAACACGTGCGTGAATCCGCCCGCGGTGTAGTGGCGCTCCAGCACCAACACTCGTTTTCCGGCGCGCTGGGCCAGCAGGGCCGCGGACGCCAGTCCGCCGATGCCGGAGCCGATCGCGATGGCGTCCCACTCGCCCTCCGGCGGGTGCTGTTTGTAGGAAACGCCCGCGTTTCCTACAATGGTATCGTTGGGCAGCGTTAATGTTGACATCAGCAACATTATACGCCCGCAAAGTTGCTGCTGTCAACATTATTTGGTAGAATTGGAATGTGCCCGCCGTCCGGCCTTACCATCACGGAAATCTGAAGCAAGCGCTCCTCGAGGCGGCCATCGAGTTGATCGCCGAAACCGGCCCGCGCGGCTTCACCCTGCGCGAGGCGGCCCGGCGCGCCGGCGTCTCCCATAACGCTCCCTACCGCCATTTCCGCGATCGGGACGATCTGCTGGCGGCTGTGGCCACGGATGGCTTCGACCGTCTCACGCGCGCCATGGCCCGCGGCAGCCGCCAAGCCAGCCCCATCAACCGCTTGCGCCGCAGCGGCCTGGCCTACGTGGATTTCGCCTTGCGCTGGCCGCAGCACTTCGCCGCCATGTTCGACGCGCCCTGGCGCCAGCCGGACTATCCCGAGTGTGCGGCCGCCGCCCATCGCTGTTTCCAAACCCTGCTCGGTTTCGTGCGCGACAGCCAGGCCCCTCACCAGATGCCCACCGGCGATCCCGAGCGGCTGACTTACCACGCCTGGTCTCTGGTGCACGGCATCGCCAAATTGGCCAACGCCGGCCAATTCCCTTGGCGCTCCAAGGCCGAAGTGCTGCGCTTCTGCGCGTTCAGCATGGGCGTGGGGCAGGCTCTCAGCCCGCCCAGCTAATCCTGATAGCCTATCGATATATGAACCCCACCGTGCTGATTACGGGCGCATCCGGCGGCATCGGCGAAGAACTGGCGCGCCTCTTCGCGGCCCATCGGCACGATCTCGTTCTGGTGGCGCGAAGCGAGCGAAAGCTGCAATCGCTGAGCGGCGAACTCGCTCGCGCGCACGGCATCCAGTCGCGCTCGCTCGCCGCCGACCTCGCCGATCCCGGCGCGCCTCCGCGCATCTTCGAAGCGCTCCAGCAACAGGGCGGCACCATCGACGTGTTGGTGAACAACGCCGGCTTCGGCGCCTGCGGCGCATACGCCGAAATCGATTACGAAGTGGAAGCGCGCATGATCCAGGTGAACGTCGCCGCCCTGGCGCAGCTTACCCGCCTGTTTCTGCCGGGCATGCTCGCGCGGCGCAACGGCAAGATCCTGAACGTGGCTTCCACCGCAGCCTACGTACCCGGACCGTTCATGGCCGTGTACTACGCATCCAAGGCGTTCGTGCTCTCGTTTTCCGAGGCCATCGCCGAAGAGATGCAAGGCTCCGGCGTGACCGTAACGGCGTTGATTCCGGGGCCCACCGAAACCAACTTCGCGGCCACCGCCGGCAACCAGAATTCGCTCCTGTTCCGCACCGGAACCGCGATGAGCGCCGCCGCCGTCGCGCGTGTCGGTTATGACGGCCTGATGGCGGGCAAGCGCGTGGCAATCGCCGGTCTCAGCAACAAGCTCACGGTGCTTTCGACGCGCCTGGCCCCGCGCACTATGCTCGCCAAAATCACCCGCAAGCTAAACAGCTAAACACCAGCCACCAGCCACGCGGCGAGCTATGCTCGCCCTGGCGGGTCCACACACGCGTTCAGCTTCTCCGAACTGGTGATCCGCATGTTCGCCGTGTCCCACTCAATCCGCTCGCCGGGAAACCGCTGCGCGATGCACCCCAGCAGAAACGCCTCGGTCACCGGACTCTGTATCTCGAAGTTCGCCAATGGCGCCGCCGCGCCGCCCTTCGCGGCCGCCATCCACTGATCGATGGCCCCGTCGCGCGGACGCTGTCCTCGCGGTTGCCGCGCCGGCGGTTGATACTTCTTCGATTCCGGATACACGCGCGGGTTGTTCCCATTGAACCCGGCCAGGACGATCCCTTTATCGCCCACGTACAAGATGCCTTCATTGTCCTCGCCGGCCTGGAAATAGTGCTGATCCTCCTTGCGCAGGCCCGCCGGCCGCTTGGGCCGCAGCCCGCCGTCATACCACGACATGCGCACTGCGGGCCGGTCGCCCACCGCCGGATAGTCAAGCTGCACGATGGAAGCTTTCGGGAAACTCTCGTCGAACGACTCGCTGGAACACGCCTCCACGCCCACCGGCGGCGTGAGTCCCAAAATCTTGAACACACCCGCGAAGCTGTAGCAGCCCATATCGCCGAACGAGCCGCAGCCGAAATCGTACCAGCCGCGCCATGCAAACGGCAGATAGGCATGGTTGAACGGACGCTCCGGCGCGGGGCCCAGCCAGAGATTCCAGTCGAGGCCCTCGGGGACCGGTTGCGCCTCCGCGGGACGGTCGATTCCCTGCGGCCAGAACGGCCGGCTCGACCAGTTGTGCACCTCGCGCACATGCCCGATCGCGCCATCCGCGATCCAATCCGCGATCAGCCGCGTGGCCTCGCTCGACGGGTTGTTGACGGGCAGCGAAGTCGCCACCTTCATTTCGCGCGCCATCTGCGCCATGCGCCGCGCGTCGCCGATAGTGTGGGTCATCGGCTTCTGACACAACACGTGCTTGCGCCGCTTCATGGCCGCCAGCGAGATCGGCGCGTGCCAGTGGTCGGGCGTCGCTACGTAGACCGCGTCCACGTCCTTTTCCTTCTCCAGCAATTCGCGGTAATCGTTGTAAGCCGCGCAGCCTTTGTAGGAACCGGAGCCGGAGCCTTTACGCGAGCCGTAATAGGCTTCGATCAGGCGCTTGGCCGGCTCGCGGCCGCCCATGCCGAGGCTGGTCCGGAACTCGTGCGTGAGTTGCGCGAAGCCGGGCGATGCCAGGTCCTCGCCCCAGCTTTCGTAGCCCGCGCCGAGCAGGCCGCGCGCCGACTTTAACAGGTCGTTCTCGCCATACTCCGCGTAGTCTTTGCTGAATCGGTTGCAATCGCAGACCGCCACCACCTGCACGTCGGGACGCGCCAGCAGCTCCATGGTGACCGCCTGGCCCTGCCGGCCCAGGCCGATGCTGGCCAGCGTGATCCGGTCGCTCGGCGCCACAAACGGCGCGCCCAGCACGTGCCGCGGCACGATCGTGAAAGCAGCCGCCGCCCCCGCGAACGCGCGGCGCGAAAGCCGGCCATCTCCGGCTTGATCCATAACAACCTCCCCATGTGGCGAACGCCACGACGATCATTATAGTTCCGCGCGCGGGGCCGGGCGGCAACGCGATGTTACCGAACGACGTTACCGCGCCACGACCGTCACCGAACCGCGACCGTCGTTACCGAGCCACGACCGTCAGGGAGTGGTCAGCGCCGATGATCCCAGAATCGTTAAGCGCACGGGGCGGAGCGCCGCCTCCGAATTTGGATACAATAAAGGACAGCCTTGGATGTGCGCCCGTAGCTCAGCTGGATAGAGCGTTTGCCTCCGGAGCAAAAGGTCGGTGGTTCGAATCCACTCGGGCGTACCAATTTTTCATAGACTTACGGACACCCACCTCCAAAACTTATGTGCAGTTGTGTAGCAG
>OBLW0100003703.1_pt1 | contig 11851 bp, 15 predicted proteins | sample 1520161 | NCBI WGS metagenome assembly OBLW01 (sample SAMEA3539309, study PRJEB22396) | soil metagenome | biome: tundra; feature: field; material: soil | place: USA | collected 2010-05 | depth 0.15 m
TTGGTTGGATCGACGTTCACCTCCTGGCGTCCGCTATTGTGGGGCGATTGCAGTTATGGACGGCCGACCCACGTTTCTGCGCGGCGGCTAACCAGTTTGGTGTCGCTTACGAGGCGCCAGCCTCGAAACCGGAGGAACTGTCTTGACGCCACGGATTTCAGCTTGAGGCCGATATCGCGCTGACTAAGCCCCAGCCGCACAGGCCGCGGGCGTCTGCACCATCTGTGGCAGCCTGGGTGAGGGACGATCTCATTGCGAGTCGGCAGGCGCGCCCGCGCCGCGCCGACCGGCTTACGCCTTAGTAGCGATGGTGACGCTGCCCGACCGGAGCCCGGGCGAAGTCGCGGCGACCTGGATCTGACCCGGCTTGGCCGTCGATTGCACGATGGCCAGGCACAAGCCGGCGAACGCCTTCCTGTGGCCGCCCTTGAAATCCTCGTGACTGACGGGATTGCCATTGTCCAGCCCGATGATCTTGCCCTCTCCTTGAATCTGAAAAGTCAGGTCGTGATCCGCATCCGGCACTAACCTGCCTTGGGAGTCGAGTATCGTCACCATGACATGCGCGACGTCCCGCCGGTCCGCTGCGATGGCGTCTCTATCGACGGAGAGTCCAATCGCGGCCGGTTCTCCCGCGGTTGCGACTTCCACTTCGGAGGCAACCTTCCCATTCTTGACTTGACGCCCACGGCTTTCAGCGTGCCCGGTTGATAGGGTACGGTCCACGCCAGGTGCAGCTCCGACGTGGTGCGCACTGCTGCGGCCCGCGCCGGGTAGTTGCCATACTTCCGCTCCATCCCGGAGCGCGGGAAGCAATAGCCCTGCACTCCCAGGGACTTGCCGTTCAGGAATAACTCCACCGTGTGGCAATTCGTGTAGCAGAGCACAGGGATGAATTCTCCTTCTTTCCCCTTCCAGTTCCAGTGAGGGAACAGATGGATCATGGGCTTGTCCGTCCAATGACTCTGGTAGAAGTAGTAACCGTCTTTCTCGAAGGCGCAGGTATCCAGGACTCCCGCGTTCGAGTTCTTGGCGGGCCACCTGGACTCACCCAGATAGTCAATCCCCGGCCACATGTGATCGCCGGACACGTAGTCGTAGGTTCGTACGAACTTCCACAACTCCTCTACACCCAGACCCCGGTTTCCGCCGATCCAAGGCATGCCGCTCTGGGCATTCTGCGGGAAGACCCAACGAACAGCCCGCGAATCAGACCGACTGACATCTTCCCCACGAAGTAGGGGTCTTCTCCGAAGGATTCCTCCGTCCGGCCCCACCGGGGATCGCGGGCCATGTCCACGTTGGGCGCGCGAATGGCAAGTCCCACACGCGCGCCATCGTACTTCTTGAAATAGACCCGGGCTTCATATCCCTCCACGGCCCCGGCTTGGCGAAGAATCTTTGGGTCCCACGTTTCGCCCAGGCCGACCGACTGCGGGAAACTAGTAGCCGTGACGCTCCCGCCCCAGACCCAGCCTAAACCGTGCAGTCCCTCGGTGAAGTTCGTGAATGCTTTGATTCCCAGCCGTGGGATGGCGGGCTGAACTTGCCCCAGCATCGCGATCTTCTCGTCCGGAGTCAGGCGGGACACCAGATGCGGCGGTAAGCGGCAGCGCCACTGCGGCGGCCATGAGGAGCGGAAGAACGATTCGCATTGATCGCGGTCTCCTATAAATGCTTTAAGATATGCTTATCATAAATCGCTGCAAAGCCGGAGTGCTAAAGATGAAACTGACTTCCGCCGTTCTAGCGGCTATCGTCGCCACCAGCATGACCGTGACGATCCCCGCGCAGGTGACGGAGCGCCCCATTCCCCGCATAGTGAAAAAGGACGGACGCTTCGCATTGTTCGTTGACGATGCGCCGTACCTGATGTTGGGCGCCCAGACACACAACTCCAGCGACTGGACGGCCATGTTCGCAAAAGTATGGCCTGCCATGGAATACCTGAACGTCAACACGATGGAAATCCCGGTCTACTGGGAGCAGTTCGAACCAAGACAAGGACAATACGACTACACCGCGATCGATAGGCTCCTGGCCGAGGCACGCCAGCATCGCGTGCGCCTGGTGGTGCTCTGGTTCGGAACCTGGAAAAACGGCAGCCAGCACTACATGCCCGAGTGGATGAAACTGGCTCCCGACCGCTATCCGCACATGGTCGATAAGAACGGACATGCGGTGGACTCGCCCTCGCCCTACGCCACCGCTTCGCTCGAAGCGGACAAGAGTGCGTTCGCCGCTTTCATGCGGCGCCTCAAAGCATCCGACCCTCAGCGCACCGTCATCATGGTTCAGGTGGAAAACGAACCGGGCACCTGGGGCAGCGTCCGCGATTACTCACCGGCCGCGCAGAAGCTCTTCGAAGCGCCCGTGCCGCCCGAAGTCCTCAACGCCATGCAGGTGAAGGCCGCTCCGCCATCCGCAAACTGGCAGGATGCTTTTGGCTCCGAAGCCGAGGTGTGCTTCCACGCCTGGTCGGTCGCGAAATATGTCGGGCAGGTCGCCGCCGCTGGGAAGGCCGTTTATCCGCTGCCGCTTTATGCCAATGCGGCTTTGCGCGATCCGCTCAAGCCAGGCGCGCCCGGCAGTTACGAGAGCGGCGGCCCTACCGACAATGTGCTCCCCATCTGGAAGGTGGGGGCGCCCGCGCTGGATGTCTTGGCGCCGGACATTTATATGAACAACGACGCCGCGTATCTGAAGGTGCTCGAACTCTATCATCGCGACGACAATCCCCTGTTCGTGCCCGAGACAGGCGGCGCCGCCAATGCCCGGTTCTTCTTCACGGCGCTCGGCCTGCAGGCTATCGGATACTCGCCATTCGGCATGGATTACACCAGGCCTCGCAGCGTGGCTGAGGCATCCAAACCACGAGAAGAGTTTCTAACTCCCTGGGCAATGAACTACAAGTTGATCGGCCCGATGCAACGGGAAGTTGCCCGCCTCAATTTTGAAGGCAAGCTCCAGGCCGTAGCCGAGCAAAAGGACAAGATCACCGATACTCTCTCGTTCGGCGCCTGGAACGCGACAGTATCGTATGGAGCGACCCGCAATAATCGCGGCGAGGGGAACTCGGAGCCGACGGGGCGCGTTCTGGTCGCCCAGCTTAAAGACAACCAGTTTCTGGTGTCTGGATACTTTTGCCGCGTCGACTTCCGTCCGGCCGCCGCGGAGCAACACCGCCAGTTCCTGCGTGTCGAAGAGGGAACCTACGAGAACGGCGTCTTCAAGTTCCTGCGCATCTGGAATGGCGATGAAACGGACTGGGGCCTTAATTTCGGCGCGGAGCCTGTGGTGCTGCGCGTCTCGCTGGCCACCTATTAGTGGTTGAGATGAGAATCGTGAAATCGCAATTTGGAACCATCGCATTTGCAGCCGTGGGCATCGCCTTAGCCTGCGGCCGCCCCGCCTGCGCCCAGACGGCGGAACACTATCAGAACTTCAACAGCGCGATCTATGTCGCCATAGACACGATGCAGCGGATGGCGTCCGATCCAAAATACATGCAGGATAGCTTCGATGTCGTGCATGCGCACATCAAGTTCAACAAGGTCTGGCTGGAGACCTACCGCTGGAACCAGGAGATCTCCGAAGCCGATGTACGTAAGGTGAAGCAGTTCTTCGAGAACAAGGGTATCCAAAACGTCCGGCGGCAGCATGGCTGTTTTAGGAGCGCCGGGCGATGGGATCCGTTCGTTCTGCTGGTCCAATCCCGCGCACCGCGAGCGCATCCGAAAGCTGGTCGCCTTGACGGCGAGCATCTTCGACGAACTCATCTTCGACGACCTGTTCATGTATAACTGCCGCTGCGATCTGTGCCAGCGGGCCAGGGGGAACCGGAGCTGGACCGAATCCCGCCTGGACGTCATGAAGGAAGTCGCTGAGAAGGTCTTCGACTACCATCTGGGCCTGGGGAGAACTCCTTTGCGCCGTCTATTATTGATTATCTTGAGGCCTTAAGATCTGACACCGAGCCACACTATATAGCACGGCGCTCGGATCGGCAGCATGGTTCCAGACCGCGACCCCAGAGGCGTTAGGTAATTAATCGTCCAATCTTCAGTACCGAGATACGCGGTTGCAGCCAGACGGATGGCGGGAATTAGTGTACACTGATAAGCTAGGTGCACCAAGGGGTTTTGGATGAATTCTGCAAGGCCTCCCTTCGTGAGATACAAAAAGGAGAAACGAATTCTATGATTGTAAAGCTTTGGTCTATCGCGATAGCGGCAGCGGCAATATCTGGGTTTGCCGCCCCGGAGAATCTGGTTGCATCGTGCACCGCCTCGGTCACTTATCAAGCTTCGGGGTCGTTTGGGAGCAACGTGATCAAGGGGCAGGACGCCTTCAAGCTGGGAGGCGAGCCGTTCAGCATCACTCTTTATGGGTGCCAGACCAAACAGCCGTCGCAAACGGGACCGGACTACGCCGTCTATTCCGGCATCGAGTTGACCGGCACCGTGAAATCCGCCCTGATCACGACGCCGTACACCATAAAACCCACCGCCATGACTTTCATAGTGGTGCGGCCACCTACCGGCCCGGACTTGTTCGAGGTGGAGGGTAACTTGACCGTATTCGGCAGTTTGATATTTGTCCACGGTAGCATCGCGGTGCCGGCGGGTACGCTGACCTCCACTAGCATCGCTCCTTTTCCTAAGGTTTCGATCGTCACAGCCAGCTCGGGTTTCAGCTATTCGTATCCGGCGTGGCATGCTTCCACCGCATATGCCGTTGGGGAGCAGGTCGTGGACCCGGCTGGGAACGCGCAGAAGGCGCAGACCGCCGGGACCAGCGGGACCACCGCTCCGGCGTGGAACGAGACCACTGGAGGCACCACCAATGACGGCACCGTGGTGTGGTCGTGCGAAGGGCCCTACACGTCCACTGAGTTGGCGCTCATTGGAACCGCGACCGGTTCCGCCGGCGCCGGGGCTGGCCCCAAAGCTGACGCGCTGCTCGATGCCGGCGCCGCGCAGGTAATCACGGCGCATGCGGACGGGACGCAATCCGTGCGGCCGCTCCAGGGGGCGCCGGTCGATCTTTTAGCGTCACCCGACAAGGTGATGCTGCAGTTCTACGCATCGGGAGTGCGCGACGCGTCCGAGGTTCAGGTGCGGATCGGGGGGCAGGAAGTGCCGGTGGTTTATTCCGGCGCGGCCGGCCATTTTCCGGGATTGGACGAAGTCATCGTGGAAGTGCCGCGTAGCCTGGCCGGGATGGGCCATGTGGACGTGGTGCTGACGGCGGATGGCCAGACGGCCAGCCCCGTGCCGATCCACATTCAATAATTGCCAACCATGGAGGGCGCCTCTCCGGCTTAGACGGGGCGCGCCCTCGTCCCTGTCCGTCGCGTTTGCGCATAGCCTGGCGACCTGCTTAGATGAGGGCATGATGAGGAAGGCTTGGGCGATCGTCGGCTCGGCTGTCTTCCTGGTCGTCGCCCCCGGATTCGTTGCCGGCTTGGTGCCCTGGTGGGTCTCGCATTGGCGAGTCGAAGCTCCATTCTTCGGGATGCGGCTTTTCCGTCAAGGCGGGGGCATGCTGATCGCGCTGGGAGTCATTGGCCTGCTGGATTCGTTCGTCCGATTCGCTCTCAAGGGCGTGGGTACGCCGGCGCCTGTCTTCCCGACCCGCCATTTGATTGTTACCGGTCTGTATCGTTATGTCCGCAATCCAATGTACGTAGCGGTTACCATCGCGATTCTCGGTCAAGGTTTGCTTCTCGGAAACGTCACCCTGCTTGAGTACGGCGGGCTCGTCTGGTTGCTGTTTCACGCGTTTGTGCTGATTTACGAAGAGCCGGCCCTCAGCGCGAGTTTTGGACCCGAGTACACATCTTTCTGCGCCGAAGTGCCGAGGTGGATGCCACGCGTCACCCCGTGGAACAGTCCTGAAGCGTGACATCCGCGCGCTAAAATCTTAGTGATGATTCAGATGTCCGGCTCGATGATTCTTTTTGCGGCCTTCGCGGGCGTAGGGTTCGCCCAGCCTGAGGTGATGGCGTGGGGCAACTTGACCGGCCTGCGCGTCGACGGCCACCTCTTGGAACTCAGTACCAGCATGTGCGTCGCCCAGCCGGAATTGGCGGGCATCAGTTGCACCGGTCGTGAGAAACAGCAGAACAACTACTCCCGCAATGGCAAAACCGAAACCGTCACCGTCCGCATGCGCGCCCCTCGCGAGTTCCGCGACCCTCAGGGCGCCGGCTGGACGATGAACGCCACTGAAACCGTGGAGGACACCGGCTCCGGTACCGCCAGAATCGATCTCGAATTCACCTCCCCGAACGAGGCCGATATCGGCGGCGCCTTCCTGGGCATCGAACTCCCCGCCTCGATCTTCTCCGGCGGCTCCGTGCAACTCATCGAGCCCGACCCACCCACCGCCGCACAAACGTCTCTCGCCGCAGGCATCGCCGAGCGGAATGAATATCTGCGCGCCACCGCCAAGGGCGCGCGCTTCGTGTCCCGCACGCGCCAAATCGACGTGACGTTTAACGAGCCGACGCTGGTTGTGGTCCGTGACGACCGCCGCAAGGGCAGCTACAACCTCCAGGTTCTGCTCGCCGTCCTCACCGGCAAAACCACCGCCGGCCAGACGGGCAAGAAGAGCTTCGCCGTCAAAGTCACAGGCGAAATCGACAAGGACCCGGTCGAAATCACCCTGGACGCATCGCATCCCGGCCAGATGTTCGATGGTCTCGGCGGGAACTTCCGCCTGCAGAGCGCTCGCATCGACCCTCAGGTGATCGACTACAACCTTCGGAACCTGCGCGTAGCCTGGGGCCGCGTCGAAATGCCGTGGGGCCTCTGGCACCCGGATGAGAACACCGATCCACTGGCCGCCGCGCGCGCCGGCAACGTCCATCCGCACGTGCAGCAAGCTATGGAGATGGCCCGCCGTCTGGCGCAAAAAGGAATGCCCGTCATGGTCAGCGCCTGGGAGGCGCCCGCTTGGGCGATCCTCGGCGCCGGTGGCGGCCGCCCACCGCAAGACGGCCCGCGCGGCAATGCCCTCAACCCCGAGAAGATGGCCCGCATCAAGGACTCCATCGCCGGCTACCTGCTCTTCCTCAAGGAGAAATACGGCGTCGAAGCCGCCCTGTTCAGCTTCAACGAATCCGATATCGGCATTAACGTGCGTCAAACCCCGCGCGAGCACGCCGAGTTGATCAAAACCCTCGGCCCCTGGTTCGCCCGCAAGGGTCTCGCCACCAAGCTCGCGCTCGGCGACACCTCCGACGCCAACCCCATCGACTTCATCCAGCCCGCCCTGCACGACCCGCAGGCCGTCCCCTACATCGGCGCCGTGGATTTCCACTCCTGGCGCGGATGCACGGACGAAATGCTCGCCCAGTGGCGCGACGCCGCCCGCGAGCTGAACGTTCCGCTGGTGGTGGCCGAAGGTAGCACCGATGCCGCCGCGTATCGCTATCCGCAGATCTTCAACGAGCAGTCGTTCGCCCTATACGAGATCAATCTTTACCTGCGCATCCTGGCCATCGCCCAACCCAGTTCGATCCTCCAGTGGCAGCTTACCGCCGACTATTCCATCCTCGCCGGCGGGGGCATCTTCAACGACAATGGCCCGCTCCGCCCCACGCGCCGCTTCTGGAATCTGAAACAACTGGCCGCCACGCCGCCGCGCTCCTTTTCGCTGCCGGTCGCCTGCAACAAATCGAATCTCACCTGCGCCGCTTTCGGCAACATCGCAGGGGGCATTTACACCGTCCACATAGTGAACAATGGCGCCACCCGCATGGCCACCCTCACGGGCCTTCCGCCCAGTGTAAGACAGTTACGCATATGGGTCACCGGCGCAGAGCAGGGGATGCAGGAGTTGGGCCCCATCGCCGTCACCGGCGGTAAGGCCCAATTCTCCCTGGCCGCCACCAGCTACACCACCGTGATCGGTGGTAATGAGTGATCGCGGTTGCCGATGCGCGAGGCCGACAAGAAAGCTGTTGGCTGTCGTATTATTGTTCATACCCTAACTAACTAAGCGTCCGCGCCCGCTTCTTCCGGGAGCGCAGAGGAAACATTATGCCAAGCGGTCGGGCTAAGCCCAAGGACATCGACGATTACATTGCATCGTTTTCGCCCGAAGTTCAGGCGATCCTCGAAAAGATACGGTTGACAATCAAGGGCGCTGCACCCGACGCGCAGGAGACCATCAGCTACAACATGCCAACGTTCTGGCTGAACGGCGCTTTGGTGTACTTTGCCGCTTTCAAGAAGCACATCGGGTTCTATCCACCAGTGAGGGGCGATGCAAGGCTGGAAAAAGCCATCTCAACCTACGCAGGAGTGAAGGGCAACCTGCAATTTCCACTCGATCGGCCGATCCCGTACGGCCTAATCGAGAGAATTGTGAAGGTCAGAGTGAAGCAGAACAAGGGATAAGTTGCGACGCTTGAACGGTGACAGCGCCACCCGGACTGCCACCCTCACTGGCCTCTCCCGCCCACCGTGAGGCAAATATTCCTATGGATCACCGGCGCCCACCAGGGGATGCAAGAGTCCGGCCCCATCGCCGTTACCGGCGGCAAGGCGCAATTCTCCTTGGCAGCCACCGGCTACACCAACGCGATCGGCGGAAGTGAGTGAGAGCGGCTGACGTTTATTTCATCTCCCTCGCTGTTCGCAATAGTTCCGCAAAGGAGTTGGGGGGATCGCCGCTTTCGAGCATCGCTTTGAATACGGCATAGGGATCGGTTTTCGACCCGCTTTTGCGCAGGCTCAACTCGTCGTTGACCCACACATAGACGATGAACCGATGTTGGGTCGAGAAGCGGTAGAACAGCCGATACCTTCTGTGAAACTTAGCGCGGAACCAATGGCGGTTATGTGGGCCCAGGGTTTTCCCTTGCCGAAACTCGGGGCTATTTGGGTCGCGCGGAATCGCTTCCCGCATGTAGTGGTTGATGGTGGCCAGGATCTTGGCCGCGGGATGCGATGAGTATCCCCGCGGGTCCTCGGATGCCAGCCGCTCGACGCGCGCCGCCAACTTATCCAATTGCGCTTGGCAGAGGGGGTGAATGAAGAGGCGCCAACCTGTTACGGGCGGGGATTGCATTAGACGAGCGGTTCGTCGCCCAGGTCTTCGTGCGGGTTGAAAGGCAAATGACCGACCAGCGCATCGATCCGTGCGAATAGCGCCGGGTCCAGAGGCTTGATTTGTTCCGGGGATCGGACCATGTCCTCCGCCAGGAAACTCAGAAACGCTTCGATTACCGGATCGCTGTCCCGCCGCAGAGGTTTCTGCCCGGCATCGGCAACCACCAGCATCCGCCCAGGCGCGATCACGTGCGCGCGCACCTCGCCCGAGAACTCGGGATGACTTTGGAAGAGGGCTTTGTCGAAGCGCAACCCAAGAGAGTTGCCCGTTTTGGCTTGCCGCCCCCGATAAACGGGTGCTTTGCCGGCTTGCGCGTGTTTCGCTGTTGCCATGCATTCCTCCTGCCTGCATGTTAGCACAGATGTGCTAACGACCGCGGAATTGCCGGTTATGGGTGACTGAAAAGTTTTTGAGGCGTTTGGAATCGATGCTCCGGCGGCGGTAAGATCGAATCTGGGTACCACGCCGGGCCAATCGAGGCGCCTACCGAAGGAAACCATGCCAAGCGTCATCAAGATACCAGAAGAACTCGCCCAAGAGCTCGACCGCCTGGCCGGAGCCGAACACAAACGACGCGCCACCTATGTCGTCGATCTCCTCTGGCGCGACCTCCGGCGTAACATGCAGCTCGAAGCCCTGCGGCTTTCCTCCGGGGCCTGGAATCCCGCCGCGCACCCTGAGCTTGCCCAGGGCGGCGCCGCTTACGTCGATCAGATCCGGTCCGAAACAGATGAACGCTTTGAGGCGGCCATCAAAAACCACAACCGCTGATGGGCGCCATCCTAACGGACACCTCCGTGATCTTCGATCACCTTAACGGACGGTATGGGCGTTCCGCCTACCTGGAGCAGCTCATTGAGCAGGGCCATGTTCTCGCCTGTTGCCCGGTAAACATCACTGAAGTGCATGCCGGTCTCCGGTCTGGCGAGGAGACCGAAACCGAGGCCTTCTTGGATACGCTGGAGTGCTTGCCTGTGACCCCGGCAATCGCCAAACGAGCCGGCCTGTTGCGCCGTGACTGGCAGAAAAAGGGTCAAACCCTTTCCTATACCGACGTGACCATCGCCGCCGTCGCTTTGAGCAACGAAGTTCCGCTTCTCACCGATAACCGGAAGCATTTCCCCATGCCGGAGTTGCAACTCCTGCCCTTGCCGGGCCACAGCGAAACGCCGGCCGATCCGGAGCGTGAAGGCCGCTGAGATCACAATGCCCGGCCGTGGAGAGCATCCCCGGCAAGGCCAGCGGCGCGTGGGTAGGAACGCGGATGCCGGTTCAGACGGTGTTCGAGAATCTTGAGGCCGGCATTTCCGTCGCCGACATCACGCACCTTCTCGACGTGCTGCACGAAAATGCGCAGTGCTCACGCCGCTGGCCGAGGTTGGTAAAGCTTTACCTTGATATCGTTCTCATGCCGTCGAGCCTGCGCCAGATCGTAGGCCGCCTGCATTCGTATCCAAATGTCGGGCGTGGCCCCGAAAGCCTTGGCAAGCCGGATGGCCATATCGGGGGACACGCCCGACTGGCCGTTAATGAGACGTGAAAGAGTGGTTCGGCTGACGCCTAGGGCTTCTGCCCCTTCTGTAACGGACAACCCAAACGGTTCCAGGCAATTGAGCCGGACTGACAGGCCGGGGTGCGGCGGATTCTTCATGGGCACTGGCGTCTCCTCCTTCAGTTAGTGGTAGTCGATCAGCTCGACAGCGTCGGCCTCGCCGCCCGCAAAACGGAAAACAATCCGCCAGTTGGCTCGCACCGTCACCGACCAGAGGCCCTTCATATCGCCCTTGAGAGGGTGCAGGTGAAAACTGGTCATGCGCATGTCCTCAATGGTCTGGGCTTCGTTGAGATGAGCAAGGATGGTACGTACCTTATCGCGTAAGTCGGGTCGCACCCCGCTAGCATCATCCCTTTCAAAGAGCCGTTTCAAGCCCTTATGCCGAAAGCCGACTATCATACCGCACTGTAGCGCGCATCGCTACACGCGTCAAGAGGGCATAGCCTTCGCGCCCGCTTCCGTTACCTCCAGGAAAAATGGCGCGCCACGCTGCAATGGCAGATCCTCCGGTCAGCCTTAGTGCGCCTCGTTCCACGCAAGAATATCAAGCGCAATCGGCGGAACTTTCGCCCTTTCTGCCAGCAGCCGGATCGCCTCTTGAAGACCGTCGTATATCCCGAGTGTCTTCACAAATCCCATTCCCGCCGATGACGGAATGCCCGATCTGCTCCTGGAGCCGTGCGTCGATGCAGTTTCTGACCGCCTGAATCGAATAGCTATCAAGAGGGACGTGCAGGAACCACACAAGCCGGTCGTAGGTGGCCTTGGGTATTTCAGGCACGCCGCAAACGCCCTTCATTAGCAAACGCCCAATGAGGGCCTCCAAAGCCCATTCTCTGAAGACCTCGGATGGCCTTCGGGGCGTATTGTGAAAGGCCCGGAACGTGTTCGCGCCGACCATTATTCGGATGAGCCTCGGCCAGTCAGTGGGAGTAGATTTGCTGCTTCTGAGTCCCGAGCGGCGGCAGCCCTTCAAATCCCTTATGAGTTCAACCTGATCGGTCCATTGTTTGGGTCTGGGCATCGCGATCAGTATATTAGCACGTCAAACATGCGCTAACATCTCCCGCGCAATCCGCAGCGCGGCTTCCTTCCCCCGCTCCCCCACCTCACCCACCGGCCCCACGCACGATGGGCACCCGGCCTCGCACTCGCACGCGGCCAGCAATTCCG
>OBLW0100003705.1_pt1 | contig 11846 bp, 12 predicted proteins | sample 1520161 | NCBI WGS metagenome assembly OBLW01 (sample SAMEA3539309, study PRJEB22396) | soil metagenome | biome: tundra; feature: field; material: soil | place: USA | collected 2010-05 | depth 0.15 m
TCACTGTATTGTGCGAGCCTCAATAGTTAGGCCCGCGCGAGATTTGTTCCTGGATTTCCATTTTCGCTTCCTAGGTTCTTTGAGTCTACATCCAAACCAGTCGCTCCGAAGGACGCTCTGGCCGGACGGCACTGTGTTCGAGAACGTGGTGCTTGGCACGCGCAGCGACGCGCGCGAGCTGACCGACGAGGAACTGGACCTGGGTGGCCAGCCTTTCCTATCGAGCCGATGCGAACGGGCTTCCCTCGCGTAATTTTGCGTACAGATATCCTTGGCCTCAACGGAGCCGGAGGCCTGAATCTGCGCAGGCGCCGACCGGAAACCGCTACGATATTAACGAATAATGCCGTTGTCGCCTGGTAAAACCGTCAGGCCTTTGGGCCCCGTCGCGGTCGCCTCAACCCATTGAATCGGATTGACCCCGGATTTGTGGTCCAGGCGTCGAGCCGCGCTTACTCTAGTTCCACCAGCTAAATTCAGCGGGATGCGGGCGGTGCGGTAAATGGTTTGAGACGGTAGTCCGGAACGAGCGAGGCTGGATTCGGCGGTGCGGCGGAACCGTTCTGGCTAGCCAACCTGCCTCCGGCCAGGTCGAAGGCATATACGATTGTGTTGTCGGAGCCCACATACACGACTCCGTTCGCCACTGTTGGCGAGGCCGCGGAGTAAGGGAACACGAAGCCGGCGGTCGGGAAGCTCCACAACTGGGCGCCAGTGCTCGCGTTCAGTGCATATATGTTGTTATCCTCGGACCCCACATACACCACCCCATTCGCCACTGCCGGCGAGGCGGTCACACAATAGCCGGTCGGGAAGCTCCACAACTGGGCGCCCGTGCTCGCGCTCAGTGCATACACGTTGTAGTCACAGGACCCTACATAAACCACCCCATTCGCCACTGCCGGCGAGGATCGCACTTGGCCGCCGGTCGCGAAACTCCACAGCTGGGCGCCTGTGCTGGCGTTCAGGGCATACACGTTGTAGTCATAGTTACCTACATACACCACACCATCGGCCACTGCCGGCGAGGATTGCACGGCGTCGAACGACAAACCACCCGCGACGCTCCATAACTTAGCGCCCGTGTCGGCGTTCAGGGCATACACGTAAGAGTCGTCGGACCCCACATACACCACCCCATTGGCCACCGCAGGCGAGGTTTCTACAGCGTCGGCGGTTGCGAAGCTCCACAACTTGGCGCCCGTGCTGGCGTTCAGAGCATACACTTTGTTGTCCCAGGACCCCACATACACAACCCCGTTCGCCACCGTGGGCGAGGAGTCCACAATGTTGCCGGTTGCGAAGCTCCACAACTTGGCGCCCGTACTGGCGTTCAGGGCATACACGTTGTTGTCCATGGCCCCCACATACACCACGCCGTTCGCTATCGTCGGCCCGGCTCTCAAAGAGCCGCCAGTCGTGAAGCTCCACAACTCGGCGCCCGTGCTGGCGTTCAAGGCATACACGTTGCCGCCTGTGGAAGCCGCATACACCGCCCCATTCGCCACGACGGGTGGGGAGTACGTTGGGTTCCCATCCGCAAAGCTCCAATGCAGATCAATCGAGCCAACGGTCGAAGGACTCAAAGTGTTTTCATAGGAATTGCTGCGGTTGCCCTTGGCCGTGAAACCGATTTCGGGCCAATTGGTCTGCACCAGAAACGCTTCCTGTGCTGCAATCCCCGTCCTCCTGGCCGCAGCCGTCACCCAATGAATTCCCGGTTGCGCCACTGCTGGAACATGCAACGCAATGGCGAATTCCCCACTCGCGCTGCTCACCGCCAACACCTCGTCAGTGGCGCCGAAATAAATATCGATCAGCATGCCTGGCGCATAGCCGCTTCCGGAAACGATCACATTGGTTGTAGGCGGCCCAGACGCTGGGGAAAGGCCGACGGCTGGCGCCCCCACAGCGAGGGCCGTCAGGAGGCATGTCATCGCGCAAAGTACGCCCGTCTTTCGCGCAGTGTGGTTGCGGTCGAGATAAATGCGAGTCATGTGCGCTCCTTCCGTTATTGGCCCCCCCGCGATGGTGATAACCAAGATTTCCATTTTTGACTCCCTGAGTTCTGAATAATTGTACATCCAAACCGGTCGCTCAGACCCTTTCATAGCAGTTTTTTGATTGCTGATCAGGGTCGCCCGCCTGAAAGAGCCATCTCTGACCGTCCGCGTATGCCCAAAACCACGGAAGGGCCTCTGGTTCAGGCGATCCCTCGCACACCTGTCCGTATCCGCCTCCTCTCTTCGCTCGATTTTCTCGCATACCCGTGTAAGTTGTTACCATACGATGCATGGTATGCATCTCAGTTCTCTACGCGAACACTCCGGGCAAGAAATTCGATCACGACTACTATGCGAAAAAGCACATGCCCATGGTCATGGACCGGCTCAAGAACTGCGGCATGATTCGTTACGAGATCGACGGGTGACTGGCGGGCGGTGCTCCCGGGTCCGAGCCACCATTTGTCTGCGTCGGCCGGCTCTATTTCAACACGCTTGAAAAGTTCCAACAGGCGCTCGGAAGCCAGGGGCCGGAGATCCTCAAGGATATCCCAAACTACACCGATATCGAGTTTCAGATGCAGATCAGCGAGAGCGCCTGACAAAGAGCGGGGCTCAAGCCCCGCGCGGGCTAAAGCCCGCCCTCCAGGTGCAACTCAGGTGCGTCACTCGGTGGAGAACGACGTGCCGCAACTGCACGTCTTCTGCGCATTCGGGTTATCGATCACAAATCCGGATTGGATCAGCGACTCCTTATAATCCAGCGTCAGGCCGTCCAGAAAGACGAAGCTTTTGGCATCGATCAGCACCTTCGCATCGGCGGAACCGAATACATGATCGCTGGCCCGTTCCTTGGTCTCGAGCTTGAACAAATACGACAGCCCGGAACATCCGCCTCCCTGCACCGCCAGCCGCAGACCGCCGCCGCCCTCTTTGGCCAATATCTGCCGTATCCGGGCGGATGCCTTCTCAGTTACTTGAACCATATTCCCTCCCTGGTCATTTCCCACAGCGGCGAAAGCTCCCGCAGCTTCCTGACCGCTTCTATCAGGCTCTGGGCCGCGTAGTCCACTTCCTCTTCGGTGTTGAACCGTCCCAGCCCAAAACGGATGGAACTGTTCGCGGCATCGTCGGCGACACCCATGGCCTTGAGCACATAGCTCGGTTCCATGACGGCCGACGTGCACGCCGAACCGCTGGAAACCGCCACGCCGTTCATTCCCATCATCAACGATTCAGCTTCCACATAGGCGAAACTCATGTTGAGGTTGTGCGGCAGGCGATATTCCATGGCGCCGTTGACGGACACTTCCTCCAACTCCGCTTCCAGCTTTGCGCGCAAGCGGTCGCGCAGCCGCCGCAGCCGCGAACTCTCCTCGTCCATTTCCCGCCCGCAGATGGCGCAAGCTTCGCCCAGGCCCACGATGCCCGGCACGTTCAGCGTGCCCGATCGCATCCCGCGCTCGTGACCGCCGCCATCCATCTGCCCCGTCAACCGGACGCGCGGATCGCGCTCGCGTACGTAGAGCGCGCCGGCGCCCTTGGGCCCGTACATCTTGTGCGCCGAAATCGAGAGCAGGTCGATGTAGTCCGCATCCACATCCACCGGCACTTTGCCCACGGCCTGCGCCGCGTCGCTATGGAACAAAACGCCGCGCTCCCGGCAGATGCGGCCGATCTCCGCCACCGGCTGGATGGCGCCCACTTCATTGTTCGCGTACATGATCGAGACCAGCACGGTGCGCTCTTCGATGGCCGCCTCCACCGTGCCGGGATCCACCCGCCCATCGCGGCCCACGGGCAACCGGGTCACACGCGCGCCGCATTGCTCCAACCTTCGGCAAACGTCCAGCACGGCCTTATGCTCGACGGCGCAGACGATGATGTGCTCGCCCTTGCCGGCGTAAGCCTCCGCCACGCCCTTGATCGCCAGATTGTTCGATTCGGTGGCTCCGCTGGTGAAAATAATCTCGCGCGGCGACGCGCCGATCAGCGAAGCAATTTGCTGGCGCGATTCTTCCACCGCTTGCTCCGCCTCCCACCCGAATTTGTGGTTGCGGCTGGCCGCGTTTCCGAACTTGCCGGTAAGATACGGCATCATCGCCGCCAGCACGCGCGGATCGAGCGGCGTGGTGGCGTGGTGGTCCAGGTAAACGGGGGTACCAGGCTGTGGGGAACGATGCATCGAACTAATCCGATTATCGCAGTTCGCAGCCGGTGGCCGCCAATGCGGCTACAATAAGTGGTTTGTCCCGCATCTTCGTACCCGTTGGCGCGCTGGCCCTGTTTCTGTCGGAGATCCTGATCGTCGCTGCCTGCTTCCTGGTGGTCACATTCCTGACCCTGAACGTGGATCCCCAGGTGTTTCTGTTCGCCGATAATGGCCTGCTGCGCATCGCCCTGGCGGGCGCCAGCATCCTTTTCGGTTTGTACTTCCAGGATCTGTACGCCAACCTCTACGTGAAGTCGCGCGTGCTGCTCATTCAGCAACTCTCCCTGGTGATGGGCATCGCGCTGCTGGCCCAAGGCCTGCTCGGCTACATGGGCGATGGCTTCCGGCTGCCGCTCCGCCTGATGGTTCCCGCCTGCGCCTTGCTGGTGCTGGCGCTGTTCGGCTGGCGCGTGGCTTACAGCGTTTTCGTGTTGCGCGTGGTGGGCCCGCAGCGGGTCCTGTTTGTAGGGAGGTGCCCCATGCTGCTCGAAATGGCCGGCTATATCGGCGCTAACCCGGGACTCGGCCTGCAAGTAATCGGCTATCTCGACGATGGTGACGCGGCGGCCGAGCCGCTGGAGGCAGGCCGGTTGCTCGGACCGCTGAGCGCCCTGGCGCGGATCGTGGCCGAGACCGCGCCCGACCGCCTGGTGGTGGGCTTCGCTGAGCGCCGGGGGCAAATGCCGATCGCGGATTTGCTGCAACTGCGCTACGGCGGGATGGCCATCGACGAAGCTTCTACCGCCTTCGAACTGCTATGCGGGCGCGTCCCGCTCGCCGAGTTGCGCCCTTCTGAAATGCTCCTCTCCGGCGCCTTCCGCCCGCGCACGCAGCGTTTGGTGTACCAGACACTCGGCCACTGGGTGCTGGCATTGGTCTTGACCATCCTCACTGCGCCGCTGCTGCTGCTGGCGGCGGTGCTGCTGAAACTCTCATCGCGCGGCCCTCTGGTGAACCGGCAGGAATGCACGGGCCTGCGTGGCCAGCCATTCCCGCTTTACAGTTTCCGCCTGGCTTGCGCCGATGCGAGAAAGCGGAATGGCGCGCAACGTTTTGTCGCGCGTTGGCGCCTGCACGCGCTTCCGCACCTGTGGAACATACTGCGCGGGGACATGTGTTTCGTTGGACCGGGCGCAGACCGGACCGAATTCGCGAACGTCCTGACCGAGCGTATTCCGTTTTACCGCCAACGCTACACGGTGAAGCCGGGCCTGACCGGGTGGGCCCAAATCAAGACCCCGCCGGGCCCGCCCGAAGATACGCTCCGGCGCCTGGAATACGACTTCTATTACCTCAAGTATTTCTCGCATGGGCTGGATACGTACATTCTGGTGCATACCCTGCGCGAGATTCTATTCTCCGGCGCCGCTTGACGGTTTTCCCGCGGGCCTCCCGGCGTGGCATACTAATTCGTAGCGGGCCATGCCGAAAACCACGGTTGCACCGGAGACCCGAATCGCCGAGCGGGAATCGATCCTTCCCCTCTACAACGTCGTCTTGCTCGACGATAACGATCACAGCTACGACTACGTGATCGAGATGCTGCAGAGGCTGTTCATCTTCACGCTGGAGGAAGCCTTCCGGCATGCCGAAGAGGTGGACCGCAGGGGGCGAACCGTGATCATTACCTGCGAGCGGCCACAAGCGGAGTTCGCGTGCGATCAGATCCACGCCTATGGTCCGGACCCGCGCCTGCCGCGTTGCGCAGGCTCCATGTCGGCCATCATCGAGCCGGCCGGCTGATCACTTGCGCGCCCGCGGCGTGGCGGCTTCCTCCTGATCGGTGGGAGGATCGTACATCTTTTCGGCGTAGGTGCGCTGCGCCTGGGAAAGATCCACGGCGTGCTGCCGCTCCGCCGCGCTCAAGTGAGGCTGGCGCGATCGCTTCAGCAGATACAGCGCGCCGCAAACCAAAGCGCCGGTGAGCGGCGGACGCTCGAGGAAGAAATCCAAGAGTTGCAACAGGCGGTCGCCCATGTCTTCATTCTATGCGCTGGCGTAGTGTCCGCGAATTAACTGTACAGTTCCGGTGCCCGGCGTGGCGCGGACGATCGTTGTTTGTCGTCTGCGCACCGTGCTCGAACTCGGCAGGCCACGAAAAACGATGGCCTGCCCCACAGCTAAGCGCGGCATGTGGCGCACGCTGATGCGCCACAGGATTCTTGGTTCAGCCTATCTAAGTCTTGGTCTGCCACAGGCCCAGCACGGCCCCGGTCGGGTCGATGAGAATGCTCAGCCAGCCCATGCCCATGACCTCGGTGACATCCTGCATAATCGTGGCGCCCAGGGAGCGGGCCTTCCCGGTGGCCGCCGCGATGTCGCCGACTTCCACATAAGCGAGCCATGCCGAGGGCGCCCCGGGCACGGGGTGCTTCATGATCCCCCCGCCGGTTCCTTTTCCAACCTTGATCAGCGTGTAGGCGCCGGCTCCCATAGGGATATCCTCTAACGTCCATTCGAAAAGCTTTCCGTAGAAGGCTTTCGCCTTATCCACATCGGTGGTGTTCAGTTCCACATGTACGAACGCGTTTGCCATGGTGTTCTCCTCCGTCATTATGACGAACGGGCACCGCCCGAATCGACACCGCGCGGGAAATAATTTGCCTATTGAATCGTGCTGGCGCCCTGCACGCCCAGATCCGTCGCCAGCACGTTCTTGTTGATATGGTTGTCGAGGTTGATGGTGTACGTCTCGGGCGCTTCGATCAGCACAGGCGAGTGCGTGGCGCAAATCACGCGGAACTTCTTTTGGTCCACCAGCTCGAGCAGCATTTTCAGGATGCGCCGCTGGTTCGAGACCGAGAGCGCCATCTCCGGCTCATCCAGCAACAGGACGGTGCCATCCGGCAAAGCGGGGAAGTTTTCGCGGAACATGCTCAGCATCACCTGGCCGTGGCTGGCCATGCTCAGAAACTCCAACATGCGCGGGTCCTCTTTGAAGAACTCCGGATTGGTGCGCGGATTGTGCGCCTCCGCGTCGAACAGGTAAACTTCACCGATCTTCACCTGGCCGGTGTCCAGGCGGTAGATGTAGCCGTCCACCTGCTGGCCGCGCAGCGCGTAGTGGATGGAATGCAGCAGCGTGGATTTACCCGAACCGTTTTCGCCTTGCAGCATGACCAGCGGATGCGACAGATCCACGATCATGGGCATGTGGAAATTCAGGTTGACGAATACGGGGTGCGCGAGGATCTTGAGGAACATCAGTTTTCAGGATAGCAGGGCCGTGCGGTAAAATGGCCGCGAAAGCGAGGTTTCCACGCATGAGGTTCCCGAGAGTGCAAATGCGCCTGATGGCGGCCGGTCTGATGGCGGCGGCCTGTTTGATGGGCGCGGACGAAGGCTGGATCGGCATGTTCGACGGCAAGACGCTGGACGGCTGGAAAGCGGGTGACAATCCCGAGAGTTGGTCCGTGAAGGACGGCAAGATCGTGGGCGACGGCGAACGCAGCCATCTGTTCTACATGCTGCGCGAGTGCGAGAATTGCGAGTTCAAAGCCGAAGTGAAGATCAATCACGGTGGCAATTCCGGCATGTATTTCCGCGCGAAGTTCGGGCCCGAGTGGCCGGCCGGTTACGAGGCGCAGGTGAACAATACGCATTCCGACTGGCGGCGCACGGGCAGCCTTTACCGCTTCGCCGACATCAAGGAGCAGCTCATCCCGGACGACACGTGGTGGACGCAGCACGTCATCGCCAGCGGCAATCACATCATTATCAAGGTGAACGATAAGGTGGTGGTGGATTACGTGGATGAGAAGAACACGTATATGAAGGGGTTGCTGGCACTGCAGCAGCACAACAAGGGGAGCGTGGTTGAGTTCCGGAATCTGATGATGCGGCCGCTGCCCGCGAAGTGACGTTGAGCTTTCAGCTCGATATCGGCGGAGACTTTGGAAATGCAGAGGCGGGACTGAGAGTCCCGGCCCAGAGGGCACCCCGGCTGAGAGCCTGCCCCACTGAGTGATACAATCGAGCGCGGATGAGTTGATATGACGAACGAACTCAGCAGACGCAGCTTCGTAGGACTGGCGGGCGCGGCGATAGCGGCCTCGCGCGCCAAGAGCGCGAACGACCGCATCAATATCGGACAGATCGGGATTGGCGCGCGCGGCGGTTATCACCTGAAAGCCTGCCTGCGCCGGCAGAAGGCGCGCGGCGATGTGCAGGTAGTGGCGGTGTGCGACGTGTATCGCAAGCGGCTGGCGAAGGCGGCCAACGATGCCGCGGGCGCAACAGCATACCTGCACCATCAGGAACTCCTGCAGCGCAGCGACATCGATGCCGTCTTCATCGCCACGCCGGACCACTGGCACGCGCCGATCGCGCTGGCGGCCATTGCTGCGGGCAAGGACGTGTATCTGGAAAAGCCCATGACCCACACGCTGGACGAAGCCAGGCAGGTGTTCGAGCGCGCGCGGGATGCCAAGCGCATCGTGCAGGTCGGCGTGCAGGGCACCTCCTGGACGCGCTGGCACAAGGTGCGCGAGATGGTCGAGAGCGGCATGCTCGGCCAGGTGGTGGCCGCGCAGGGCACTTACAGCCGCAACAATCCGGAGGGCGACTGGAATTGGGACATCGATCCGGAGGCCGGTCCGCAGGGCACAGGCGATAACTATGTCGACTGGCAGCAGTGGATCGGCGCGGCGCCGGCGCGCCCGTTCGATGCCGACCGCTTCTTCCGTTTCCGCAAATACTGGGACTACTCGGGCGGCATCGCCACGGACCTGCACTATCACATCGTGGCGCCCTTCCACCTGGCGCTCGGCAATCAACATCCCACGCGCGTGGTGGGCGGAGGCGGGCTGTGGGTCTACAACGACGGCCGCGAGGTCCCGGACACTTTCATGGATTCGGCCGATTATCCGAGCAAGTACACGATCACGGTGGAATCGTCGCAGGTGAACGAGGTCGGGCCGGTCACCATGCTGCGCGGCACCAAGGCCACCATGTTCCTCGGTGATGAATGGGAGGGACCCAAGAACCGGCAATTCGATCACGCGCAGGTCGTCGCCGAACAGCCCTATCGCAAGGAGTTCGCCGCGAAGTTTGGCAAAGAGGAGATCGTCGTTCCAGGCCTCGGCAACGAAGGCGACGACAAGCACGTGGACAACTTCTTCGACTGCGTGCGCTCGCGGCAGGAACCGAATTGCGGCGCTTTGCTGGGCTACACGACGATGACCCACATTGCGCTGGCGGTACGCAGTTACCGCGAGGGCAAGATGTTCCACTTCGATCCGGTGAAGGAGGAGGTCGTCGAACGTGGCTGAGCGAGTGAAGGTGGGAATCATCGGATCGCAGTTTCAAGGAGACATCCACGCGGCGTCGTTTCAGATCATGCCGGAGGAGGCCGAGGTGGTGGCGGTGTGCTCGCCCACGCCCGGCCATGCGGCGGAAATGGCGCGGAAGTATGGTATCCCGCGCGTCTTCCTGGATTACAAGGAGATGCTGCGGGAAAAAGATATCGAGATGGTGACCATCGCGGCGCCCAATGCCTTGCACTGCGCCATGACCCTCGACATCGCGCGCGCGGGCAAGCACGTGGTGTGCGAAAAGCCGCTGTCGATGACGCTCGACGAGGCCGACGAGATGATCGACGTCTGCCGCCGCGAAGGCGTGCTGCTGTTATACGCGGAAGAGCTGCTGTTCACGCCGAAGTATGTCAAGGCCAAGGAAATGGCGGACCATGGCGCGTTCGGCAAGCTGTATCTGGTGAAGCAGAGCGAGAAGCATTTCGGGCCGCACAGCCCTTGGTTTTGGGATGTGAACCGCTCCGGCGGCGGCGTCTTCATGGACATGGGCTGCCACGGCATCGCGTTCTGCTACTGGTTCTTCGACCGCTCGCCCATTAAGAGTGTCACTTGTCACATGGGCACTTATGTGCACGGCGCTAAGACGCGCGGCGAGGACGACAGCATTTGTGTGCTGGAGTTCGCCAACGGCGGCGTGGGGCTGGTGGAGAACAGTTGGGCCAAGCGCGGCGGCATGGACGACCGCACGGAGATCTACGGCGAAGGCGGCGTCAGCTATCCGAATCTGCACATGGGCAACGCCATGCCCACATTTAGCGAATACGGTTATGGATACGCGGTGGAGAAGGCGCCGAGCACTAAGGGCTGGAGCTATCCGGTGTTCGACGAGTTGTGGAATTACGGCTCGCCGCACGAGATGCGTCACTTCGCGCGGTGCGTGCGCGGCAAGGAGAAGGCGCAGTCAACCGGCGAAGACGGCCGCGTGGTGATGGAAGCGCTTTACGCCGGCTATGCTTCGGCTGGGCAGGGGCGCAAGATCGAATTGCCATTCCGGCCCGAGGGTGTCAAGCGGCCGATTGATCTGTGGTTGGGCCAGGCGGGGCGGGCTGGAGCAACGCCTAGCCTAGCCTAGTGCAGTATCCAAGAAATAACTGTACAGCAGATTAGCTGTGGGGCAGGCCACCGTTTTTCGTGGCCTGCCGAGTTCGAGCACGGTGCGCAGACGACAAACAACGATCGTCTGCGCCACGACTCAAGTCTGCCCACCCAGCCGCATGCTAGAATCGGGGAACGCCACTTCAGATCGGAGCAGAACCATGGTCTATGTAAGGCTAACTGCCTGTTTCGCTCTGGCCGCAGTCCAGGCGGGCTGGTCGCAAGCGAGCGTTACAACCTATCACAACGACAACGCCCGCACGGGCCAAGACCTGAACGAAACGATCCTTACACCCGCGAACGTGAACCCCAACGGCTTTGGGCGCTTGTTCGTGCAACCCGTGGACGGATACATTTATGCGCAGCCGTTATACGTGCCAAATGTCTCGATCGGCGGGCAGGCTCACAACGTGCTGTTCGTGGCCACGGAAAACGATAGCGTATACGCGTTCGACGCGGACAGCGCGGCGGGCGCCGATGCGAGCCCGCTGTGGCACGTGAGCTTCATCAATCCGCCGTCGGTCACCACGGTGGACAGCGTCAATGACATCGCATGCACGGACCTGGTGCCGCAGATCGGCATCACCGGCACGCCGGTGATCGACACCAGCACCGGGACGCTGTATGTTGTGGCGAAAACCAAGGAGAACGGCGTCTTCTTCCAGCGGCTGCACGCCCTGGACATCACCACGGGGAATGAGAAGTTCGGCGGGCCGGTGGCCATCCAGGCCACCGTGCCGGGAACGGGCGACGGCAGTTCCGGCGGCCTGGTCTCCTTCGATGCCCTGCATCAGAACCAGCGGCCCGGACTGCTGCTGGGAAACGGGGTGGTGTACATCACGGGGGCCTCGCACTGCGACCATCCCCCGTTTCACGCTTGGGTGTTGGGCTATGACGCTTCCAATTTGCACCAGGTTGTAGTGTGGAACTCAACGCCCAACGGCAGCGACGGGGGTGTATGGCAAGGAGGGGGAGGACCAGCGGCGGATTCCGCTGGGATCTACTTTGCAACCGCGAACGGCACATTCGACGTGAACACCGGCGGCACGGATTGGGGCGATACGATCTTGAAAATGAGCGGCCCGTCCAGCGGAACGCTGCGGGTGCTGAGTTCCTTCACGCCGTTCAACCAGGACGTAATGGCCGAGGACGATGAGGACCTCGGCTCCGGTGGAGTGGTGCTGTTGCCGGACTTGCCGGCGGGGTCGGCGCACCAGCATCTGT
>OBLW0100003708.1_pt1 | contig 11841 bp, 9 predicted proteins | sample 1520161 | NCBI WGS metagenome assembly OBLW01 (sample SAMEA3539309, study PRJEB22396) | soil metagenome | biome: tundra; feature: field; material: soil | place: USA | collected 2010-05 | depth 0.15 m
CCTGTCCATCGCCCTCCCCGTCTGCTTCGCAGACAGGGTAGGCCGATCTATCGGTTAGGGTGGGGCCAAATGTAATGATCAAAGTGGGGCCACTTCAGAGTAGCGAAATCACTTCGGCGGCATCGGCGGATACTTAGTAAACAAGTTCGTCAAACAGACCAAAATCAACTCCCGGCTTGCGCACAAGGCCAGCCTCGACCAAGTCGGACTTATCGAGGCAAAGCCCGATGAAGGGGCAAGTGGTACATGGATTCTGGGGAAAGCGGATGCCGCTGTGCGGCAGAAACAGCCCAGACTCGATCCGTCGGACCGTGTCGTCGACAAGGGTTGCAAACTCCTGCCGCTGCTCGTCAGAAATAGTGGCCCGGAGGTACTGGACTTCGACCAGGCGCTTGCGAACAAAAACGACCTGGGCGACTTCGTCGATTCCGGTCATCCAGGAATAGCAGACGAGTTGCGGATCCAGTGCCGAAATACCAGCCGGCTCTTCCGGATATCGTGCGGAGGTAGTCTTCCACTCCAGCAGACACGGTGTGCCGTCGAGTTCCCCAATAGCGTCGATGTACGAGACAAAATCATTACCAGAACCGAGGGTCCGATGGAACTGAATCTGCTGGGTTGAACGCGGCTGGTGAATTTGTACACGACCATCCTGCGCGAAGCGTTCAAGCAACTGGATGCCTTGCTGTAACATTCGGTCCCAGGTGTCGTTGCCGGAGTAGGTCAGTCCCATGTCCTTGCACACGCCCCACTGTTCGAACAGCACAGCCGCCGGATCTTCACGCCGAAACAGGGCAGCGACGGCCTGTTCAAAGGCTCGACCAAACAGCATCGGCGCCCGAGTGTCTTTTTCCTGCCAGCCGTCAAGATAGCGGTGCCGGTAACGGCGCGGGCAGCTGAGGTATTGGCTGATCTGGGTGTAGGAGTAGGTCATCGAGACGCCTCCGCAGTGTTGGAGCGAGAGGCACTCGATACCGGAGACGCGGATAGGCCTTCCCACTGGCTGGCTGGGGCAAAGCCATCGAGGTTGATCAGTGAAATGCCGTTGATCACTGTGTGGCTGATTTTGACGACACCGCGGAGTCCGGGGAAAGCTTTCTCGTCGACCTGTTCGTGAGCCAGGAGTTCGGGGTCATAGAGGAAATCGCGCAGGAACCAGCCCAGCTTCCACATAGCTTTCTGCGTGCAATAGAGACGACCCACGATAGGCTGCCCGGCCAGACTCTGCGGTTCTACGATCGAGAGTCGGAGGACGTAGAACGGTTTGCTGGCGTGCCAGCGGAACTGGGCGCCATCGACACGAACGAGGAAGATACCGTCGGGAATCTCCGGCCGAGAATCCCGAGCCGTTTCTGCAAGTCCAGGCACTTGGCGTTTCATGCGACCACCTCCTTAGTCGGAGACAGGTAGCTGTTGAGCTGGCAGAGGAGAGCATTGCGGTCCCTTGCCGCCCAGTCGGCGAGTTGCTGGACGAAGTTCTCAACCTGCTCCCTGCCGGCCTCTCGCAGCGTCTTCGTACCACAGAAGTCGACGGCGTAGGCCTTGACCAGTTCGGGATCAAGCTTGTGTTGGCGGATGATCTGGCACAGACGGTCGCGAACCTTGGGGCTTTGGGGAGGGAGTTTCTCAATCGGATTCGGACTCGTCCCGATTTCTTCGACCGAACAGATGCCAATGCCATAGGCCTTGCGCAAGGCGCGGTTGACCGCTCGGGTTTCGGCCACCCGCATCTCGGCACCGCGAACAAGTGATGAAACATTGGACGGATCGGCGTCGCCGAACCCGGCGAAACCGGAAGAGCCCTTGGAGGGGAAGACCGTCGCCTTGAGGACGAAACGATTTGTCCCCGAATCGCACAGCGAATCGACGGCTTCAACATGGATGCCGCTGCATCGCTTGCGACGCGCCAGCCCAATTAGGCCTGTATGCGTGACATACCAGCAACTATTAATGAATTGCAGCTCGCCGTTGCTTAGCGAAAAATTGAAGTCGGTAGAGAGCTTTTTCAGCGAACTCGCCACTCGGGTGGGCAATGTGCCACCAAATAGTCCTCGGGCGAGCCGTAGATTTTCGCGTAGCGGATTGCTCTTCTGCAATTTGTGGGGTGTACGTTCTTGGCAGCGCTTCATTGAAGCTCCTTTGTATGCATCATAGTGATAACATATGATAACATAAGAAATAAACCCTATGCAATCTAATTTTTGGTTGTTCTTGGGTTTCAAGCACCGCTATAGTCTTTGTCGTGACAACAAAGAAGGGTTTTTTGGCGTTCCGAGTTTCGCCCGACCTGAAGAATGATATTCAGGGAATCGCAGACAGCGAAGCGAGGAGCATTTCGCAGGTTTGCGAACTATTGCTGTCTGAGGGTGTGCAGTCGTACAAGAAGGAAGGGCCCAAGTTCATGCAGCGGCTGGTCGCCAAACAGAAGACTACGGTCAGAGACTCTCGACCTTCCGCGGGAAACATTGGCTAAACTTGGCTTTCTGCCAAATACGGACACCAAGCGATTGATTCAGCGGAGCTTGCAAGCCTTGACCTGCTTACAGAGACCATGTTACAAAACAAATGGTTTTCTTAGGTATGCCAATACCCGAGACATCAGATGTGTGGTAAAGCTTCGGATTATAAGTATTGACTCCAGTGTATCTTGATTGTCTCTGAGTAAGTTTGTAAATCTTGAAAACTATTTCTGCGACCAGGCGGGCCGATCTCGCGTTCGGGGCTCGACCCAGTCGACTGCTATCGCCGGTAGCCGATCTTGCAAGAGCCGGAGATGCGGTCATTGCTTTGGAGCGCGCAGGAAGAACTCACGATGAAAATCAAGAGAAGTTTGACGAATAAGACCATTGCCGCAAATGCGGCGAATGCACGCGAGTCGCCCGGACCGACAACCGCCATCGGCAAACGCCATTCGCGAATGAACTCATATAAACACGGTTTCTTCGCAAAGGAGCTTCAGTTCAGCGAGCAAGAACGACCCGAGTTTGAAGCTCTGCGCGACAATCTGTCGCACCAGTTCGAGCCGGCGACACCCATGCAGCAGATCGCGCTCGACAAGATCGTCTGTTGCTGTTGGCGATGCAAATTGGCCCTCAGAATCGAAAGTCTGGCCGTAGCTTTTCAGCAGAGCTCGACGCAAGAAGCGTCGGTCGGAACAGGGGTGAAAGAGGACACTACGTCGCTCGAAATATGGTACGGGTGTGATTATCGATCGCTACAGAATGGATTGCGTTTCCTTAGAGAATTACGCATAGATGTGACCAACAACGGACTCCTTCACCTAGAACAAGACGGACCCCTGAAAGAATCAATAATAAAGGGTTTCGGACAAGGCTTTTACGGTCGCCTGATGGAATGGAAAGGAATGAGTATCGACGCGATTGTTACTGCCGAGCATATTGCCAGGTCGAGAGCAACCTTCAAAACAGGTTCCATTGATTTCAACCATTCCCGAGTGGACCCAAAGCATCCCGAGCTTCCAAATGTGGTGCCGGATCCCAGATTGCAACTGCAGATGGTCGTCAAGCTCGTCGATGTCGAAATCGAACATCTCGAAACTCTGGTTCGAACACGTGGACAGGAGTTCAGCCAGACACCGCTAGTCCTGGCGGAGTTGTCGCCCCGATATTATGCGAATGCCAGCCGAGATCTCGAACGGTCCGTCGACTGGTTTCTGATACTTAAGGAAACGGGACTTTAGACCTCGTAATGCCGATTTTCCCAGCGCTCATTGAAGGCGCTTTTTTGAGCAGTGTCCTCAAGTTCCAAAAACTCACAATGTAGCGCCAATAGGCTTCATGCCGGCCGCTCGAGGTTCGTCATCCGGACTGTTGCCGCGCCCATCCGGCAACTTCTCGTTCGACGCCTCCAGAAGGTTTGGTCTTTCCCTCCAGCGATGAAGAAACGCCATCAAAGAATCAATGGCGACCGCCGGGAGCGTCTTTCTCGGTCGCATTAAGAACCGTAAATGTACGAAACGAACCCAACAAGTCATTTGTTATCAATAAATGTCACCTTTGGTTTTTGCGAATTTCTTCGGTCGCGAACCGCAGCACGGGCAGAACACCTGGGGCTACCGCCTCACCAGGGATGTGTGCTCGGGAGGAGAACGGCAAAAGCCGAGGCTGGCGATTTAGCGAAATAGATCGAAAAGCCGCGGGGGCGATTTGCGAACCATGGTGAACCGGACGCTGCCTTGCACTAGCAAACAGAATATGTCAGGCCACAATCGACTTGGCGAAACCTTTAGCGAGCAATTCATTTCTGCTGGTCGCGTCAATGCCGCTGACTCCGACGGGAAAAATCGTTAAGGGCGAGCTCACCAAGATGGCCCCAGTCGCTGAAAGCCGGTAGGCCCCGACTCCCGCCCCACCTCGACCTCTATTTGGAGGCGGGGCTTTGCCCCGTCACCACACCCACCCACTTCTACAGCGGCACCTCAATCAGCGTCGGTCCTTCACCTTCCAATCCTGCCTGTAGCGCCTTCCCGAATGCATCCAGCGAATTGACTCGGATGCCGGGCACTCCCATTCCCTTTGCCAAGAGCGTCCAGTCGAGATCGGGACGCCCGATCTCGAACATGGCGGCGGCGCGAGCTCCCGGACTGCCGACACCCAAATAAGAAAACTCTCGCTTCAGGACGGCGTAGTCGTGGTTGGCGAAGACTACGATAGTGACGTTTAGCCCTTCCCGCGCCATCGTCCACAGGGCCTGAGGTGTGTACATGCCGCTGCCATCGGCACTCAGGCACAATACACGGCGATCGGGGCAGGCCACCGCGGCACCGACCGCCAGGGGCAAGGCAATTCCGATCGATCCGCCTGTGTTCGTCAGCCAGTCGTGCGGCGGAGCTCCCTTGGTTGTTGCCATCAATCCGCGGCCGGACGTCATCGACTCGTCAACAACGATAGTGTTTTCGGGCAAGAGGGTGCCGACCGCCGCTGCTAGTCCCGGCAGCGAGATTTCCCCGGTTGGCATTGGCGGACGCTCCGCTTTTTCCAACGTTAGCTCTTCGGATCGTATGGACATGGCAGCGGCCAGTCCATCGAGCGCGCCAATATAATCTTCGCCAGGGTTCGCTAGTGTGTGGATGGCGCATTCCGGCGACGTGAATACGCTGCTCTTTCCCGGATAGGCGAAATACGCGACTGGAGCCTGGGCGCCCACCAGAATCAGTTGCCGAAATTCCTTAAACTGATCGATTGCTGGTTCGAGGACATACTGAACGCGATCGACTCTCGGAAGCCCTGCGCCGCGTTGCAAACGAGTCAGGGGGTAGGGAGTCAGGAGTTTCGCCCCTGTAGCCGCTGCGATACGCCCGGCGGTAACCAGTCCTTTACCGTAGAGAGCGTTTCCTGTAATCAGGATCGCGGTTCGCAAGCCTGACCGGAGCATAGCTGCGGCGCGTTCGACGGCCTCTGCCGTCGGCAAAGGAGGTTGGGACAGCGCGGGAATGGGCGCGATCGAACCACCCTCGCTCCAGGCGACATCGGCGGGAACGATCAGCGTGGCAATCTGCCCGGGTGCCGTGCGCGCCGCCACTATGGCGTCCGCAGCGTCGCGGTCGATTTCGGAAGACGCGCGAGATGTGCGCAGCCACTTAGAGTAAGGCCGCGCAATGGCCTCTATGTCAGAAGTGAGCGGCGTGTCGTAGCGCAGATGGTAAGTCGCATGTTGTCCCACCAGGTTGACGATCGGCACTTGGGCTCGACTCGCATTGTGCAGATTCGCGAGGCCATTGCCCAGGCCCGGGCCAAGGTGAAGCAGGGTGCATGCCGGTTTCTCGGCCATGCGGGCGTAGCCGTCGGCGGCTCCGGTTACCACGCCCTCAAAGAGGCCGAGAACGCAACGCATTTCCGTGACTTGATCAAGCGCGGCGACGATGTGAATCTCCGAAGTGCCTGGGTTCGCGAAGCAGGCTTGAATGCCCCCAGCCACCAGCGTGCGGACCAGGCTTTCAGCGCCGTTCATCGCGATTTTCCATAGTTTGATACGAACGTTCTCATGGGCGGGTCGACTCTTGTGACTCAATGAGTATATCCAACGGTTGATGTGGTGAGCGCTCACCTGGGTAGTGTCCGCAACGCAGCATTAGGACACTACCCTCACCTGCGGCCCCGCATTCCCTGCGGCCATGTCCGACACCAATCAACTTTAAATTGTGGGGGACCCCCGCAAAATATTCCTTCCCATCGCATATTGAGCAGATGTGGATACCTCGTGATATTGGGCCACACCTGCAGCGATCGGCGCGGACCCGTCCGGTGTTGGTGCTGACCGGCGCCCGCCAGACTGGCAAGACTTCAACTTTTCCGGCGGCTGTCCCCTAACCACCAGTTCGTATCGCTCGACCGAAATTCTTGATCGTTACGGCGGCTAATTCGTCGAGAGCCTTGTTCAAATTGTTTGAAAACTACCGTCGCGCTCGACGGAATTGTCGCGAGTGCTCAGCGGATAACCGCAGAAGGGAACTTTGCCCCCGCTATGGGATGCACGCGCAGGGGAACGCATCGCCGATACTTTGGTCAGACGTCACGAGGCGATGTGTTTATCGTCCCTCCGATAAATAGCAGATGGCCACGCTCTACCGGAACGTTTCGCAATCCCTGAAGCGGATCCCTTGCTTATCTTTGCCCGAAATAGTCGGTTCGCCATCGAGTTGCCAGTCGATGCCCAGGTCGGGGTCGTTCCACGGGATCGTCCGTTCATGCGCCGGAGCGTAGAAGTCGGTGGTCTTATAGGTGACGTGGGCAGTTTCCGAGACTACGCGGAAGCCGTGAGCAAATCCGACTGGCACCCACAGCATGCGTTTGTTGTCGCCGGATAAGCGAAATGGAGCCCATTTTCCCAGGGTTGGAGAACTTTGGCGGAGGTCCAGCACCACGTCCAGAATTTCTCCGGTGATCGCTCGTACCAGTTTTCCCTGCGGCTGCTCAATCTGATAGTGGAGCCCGCGCAAGACGTTGCGGCTGGAGTACGAATGATTGTCCTGAACGAATTTGTCGTGGATGCCGAGCTTCGCAAACTCGCGCTCGTTGTAGCTTTCCAGAAAAAACCCTCGATCGTCGCCGAACACTCGAGGTTCAAGGAGCCAAACTCCCGGCAGACTGGTTTCTATTTTCTTCATGCAAACGGTTCTCGCGGCTCAGATGGTCAGAAAACGTGCTCCTGCAGGAGTTGCAACAAGTACGCGCCGTAGGAATTGTTTCGCATTGGTTGCGCGATAGCTTCCAGTTGTTGCGCCGTGATGTATCCGGAGCGATACGCAATCTCTTCCGGGCACGCCACCATCAGGCCCTGGCGCTTCTCGATCGTCTGGATGAACAACGCAGCTTCCATCAGAGCTTCGTGCGTGCCGGTGTCTAGCCACGCCATCCCCCGTCCCATTACGCTGACATCCAACTGGCCCCGGCGCAGGTATTCGCGGTTGACGTCGGTGATTTCCAGTTCTCCACGGGCGGATGGCTTCAGGTTCGATGCCATTTCCACGACCTGATTGTCGTAGAAATACAGACCAGTGACCGCATAGCGGGACTTCGGTCGCTTCGGCTTTTCTTCGATGCTTAGAGCCCTGCCATGTCCGTCGAATTCCACTACGCCATAACGCTCGGGATCGTGAACGGGGTAGGCGAACACCCGCGCCCCGCTTGATCGTGCGGTCGCATCCCGCAAGTCCTTCGCCAGATCGTGACCGTAGAAGATGTTGTCGCCGAGCACGAGCGCGCAGCAACTCTTGCCGATGAAATCTTTTCCAATCAGGAAGGCCTGCGCGATTCCTTCCGGCTTCGGCTGCGGCGCGTATTGAATGCGAATTCCGTAGCGACTGCCATCGCTCAGCAGGTGTTGGTACCGGGGCAAATCATCAGGCGTTGAAATGACCATTATGTCGCGGATGCCCGCCAGCATGAGGATGGACAGCGGATAGTACACCATCGGCTTGTCATAGACCGGGAGCAGGCTCTTGCCCACGGCATGAGTGACAGGATAAAGTCGCGTGCCGGATCCGCCGGCGAGAACGATGCCTTTATAGACTGGTTGCAATGAAGTGGTCATGAGCAAATTTGCTTTCGTTCAAACCGAGTATCGTTCGTCAATCGAGTATTGATTAAACCGAATATTGTTTGGCAATCCACTGCCGGTAGCCGCCGCTGGTGACGTCCTGGACCCAGTCTTCATGCTGCTGGTACCAGTTGACGGTCTTGCGGATTCCGGTCTCAAACGTTTCCGTGGGACGCCACTGCAGTTCGTGCTCGATTTTACGCGTGTCCATGGCATAGCGGCGGTCATGACCGGGACGATCCTTGACGAATGTGACCAGGTTACGATGCGGAACCACCGGATCGTTGGGGCGCAATTCATCGAGCAGGCTGCAGACTGTGTCCACGATGTCAAGGTTCTTTTTTTCGTTGCATCCGCCGATGTTGTAGGTTTCACCCACGCGTCCCCGAGAAAGAACGGTACGGATCGCGCTACAGTGATCCTCCACATATAGCCAGTCGCGCACATTTTGGCCATCTCCGTAGATCGGGAGAGGTTTGCCGGCATGTGCGTTCAGAATCATCAGCGGAATCAGCTTTTCGGGAAATTGATAAGGCCCGTAATTATTGGAACAGTTCGTGGTCAGAGTCGGCAGTCCGTAGGTGTGATGGTAGGCGCGCACCAGATGGTCAGAAGCGGCCTTGGACGCGGAGTACGGGCTATTGGGGGCATAAGGAGTGGTTTCGGAGAAAGCCGCATCGGTTGGACCGAGCGAGCCGTAGACCTCGTCGGTCGAAACATGCAGAAAGCGAAACGTGTTGCGTTCGGTTTCGGGCAGAGAGGACCAATAGGCGCGCGTCTCCTCCAGCAGAAAGAAAGTGCCGTTGACGTTGGTGCGGACGAAATCGTCGGGACCATGAATGGAGCGGTCCACGTGGCTCTCGGCGGCGAAATGAATAATGGCGCGAGGGCGCTCGCGTTGCAAAAGACTTTGCACCAGATCGCGGTCGATGATATCACCCTGTTGAAACCGATAGGTCGGGTATGCCGCGACGGATTCAAGATTGCGAAGGTTCCCCGCATAGGTCAGCTTGTCCAGATTCAGAACGGACGACGCTTCCTGCCGAATCCACTGGAGGATGAAATTCGATCCGATGAACCCCGCTCCGCCAGTAACTAGAATCAGATTCTGCATGTTTATTTGCCTCTGCATCGCGGAAGAACGAACTGGGGAACTCCCATGTTGAAAAGTATCGCACAGCAAAACGTAAGTATCGTGACAGCAAGTATCAGACTTGAAACAAATTAATCATATTCTACTAGATGGGAGATCGCTCAAGCGGCTAGCTCTTGTGAAGTCATCAAGGAAGTGCCTCCTCCGTGTTGGAGCGAGAAGCTTTTGATACAGGAGCGGCGGATATTTCTTTGGTCCGGAACCCGCAGTTGGCCGGAACGCCGACGCGCTGTGGCCTCACAGGATGGGCACGAAGACGATAACCACAAACCCGAGACTGGCGACTAGGAGGACATCTGGGGTTACATTGGCGGAGAAAACAGAAGAGTCCCCGTCTTTCGCTCCAGCCCTTTCAGCGGTCGACTGTGCTGAAGCAATGAGTATACCGAAGGGCCTGGGGGTAGGTGCTCACTTGCGACCGTCCACATTCGATTCGCTTTGCCACCGGCAGGACTTGTACGAAGACACGCAGCGGTTCACAACGACCGCAGGAAGTTCAGAATGTCTTGAATCTGCGAAGGACTAAGCAACTTGAAATTCTGGATTACGCCGTCTGCTTCCGAACAGCAGTTTTTCTCGGCGGAACTTCCGGTGAGTTGTCCTTCGCAGCCAGAACTATGTTCGGAACTATGCTCATGGATCGCCTGCAGTAGGTCAGCCGTACGGCCGTCGTGCATAAAAAATAGACGCTGGCCAATGCCCCACAGCGCAGCAGTGCGGAACTGATCCGGCCCGGCAGCGCCTTGAGAAATGCCGTCCGCCAGCCCCGGGCCCATGTGATGCAGTGCGAAATCCGAGTACGGATGGTAAGTCACGCCGCTCATGCCTGTGTAACTCGATGCCGCGGTCGTCAATGACTGCGAGTGGCAAAGAACGCAGCCAACTTGTTCGAACAATTTTGCGCCGTTCTCTGTGGATCGCGTCGGAAGCGCGGGCTTCGCCGGAGCCGAAAGCCGCATGAACGTTGCAAAATTGACGATATCCGATGCCATCTCGGACGTGGTTCCGACCAGCGTCCCGGAGTTCGGACTCCGCGGATTGGGATTGAGAATACCGCTCGAATCTTCAGGCGTGGTGTTGAACACGCATCCGGATACGGCATCGCGCTCGTTCGGGAACAGTTCGTTCGATACGCCCTCTTCGATGCTGGCCGCCTCGGCGGCGAACATGAGCAGCGACTTGTTCTGCGCCTTCCAGCCGAAGCGTGCGATCGTGCCATCGTTGGGACTGATATTGAAAGCACCGCCGATGCCGACCTTTGACCGGGCGGCGGATGTGGCCTCCAAGTTCGCCCGCAGGCTCGCATCCGGCGTGTTCTCGACCAGCCCCAGACCGAACAGAGGCGTTGGGATGCGGAGAACGACGTTGTGGTCTGCCATCTGCCGCGCAAAGTCAGGCTGTTTTAAAGTACAACCCTTGGCATCCGTGCGCCCGGCAATCGTATACAGCCCGTGCACGTCGCCGTCGGGCGAGCCATCCACCTTGCGTACGAACCGGGCCACCAGCACCGGACCGTCGGCGGTGATGAAAGAAGGGACGTAGTTGGTGGCCCCATCGAGATGGGAGAGAGCAACCTGCGGATTCGGATGCGGCTCCTCAGGACTGGTCAGTCCCGGACTGCTGCCTCCAATCGACGGTTGCGCATGGCACATGGCGCACGTGTTGCCATTGAAGGTCGGCCCCAGACCCTTTCCCTTTTCGAGGGTTCCCGACACCGACACCGGCTTCACGAACCGCAGAAATGCCTGGCTGAACAAGGACAGTTCATTGGCGTTAAGCGTGGGATAAGGGAAGCCGGCTCCGGGCGCACCCGCTCGCGGGCCATGATCCCTTTGAGCCCACGCCCCGATCGATGCCATCGAGAGGCAAAGAATCAGCGCGACCCTGGTTGGGGTCCATATTTTCATTTTGAGCTCTGCAAGCCTCGTCTTGGATCGGGCTCGAAGTTGGAAGCATACGCCAAAAGAAACGCCGACATCCCGTTCCAGAGGATGTCGGCGCTTGATCCTAGAGAGTTCGGTTACGGCGTAACCTCGAAGATGACACCTTTGTTCCTGGTGCCACCGTACTTGGTCGTTCCGTAAAGTTTTCCCTGATTCAATACCAGGTTGCTGAAGGAGTAGAGTCCATCATCGCCGCCGGTGAAAGTGTAAAGCAGATCGTAGTCCCAGGTTCCACCGGATGGCGTCAGCTTATACACCGTCCCGGAATTGTGATCGCCGTCGCAGTGGGTCGTGCCATAAAGATTGCCAGAGGACGGATCCAGAACGACGTTGCGGAAACTTCCGGAGATGCCCCACCCGGGCACGCTATAAACAACTGTAAAATTCCAGCTGCCGTTCGAAGGCGTCAGCTCAAAGACCGTGCCACCACCGTTGCTGCCGCCCTCAGTCGCAGCGCCATAAAAGTTGCCTGATTGATCGGCGATCAGGCCCGCGTAGGGAACCGCCCCGTCATCGGAGTTCTGGAAATCATGGATCTTGTTTTCAGTCCAAGGAGTTCCTGGCGTGAGCTGAAAGGCTGTGCCCAATCCGTAGGCGCCTCCGGCCGAAGTCGTGCCGTAAAGATTGCCGGAAGCGTCAAGGGTGACGCTGCCGACGGGAGTTGTCCCGTCCGTGCCGGTAGATCGG
>OBLW0100003710.1_pt1 | contig 11837 bp, 9 predicted proteins | sample 1520161 | NCBI WGS metagenome assembly OBLW01 (sample SAMEA3539309, study PRJEB22396) | soil metagenome | biome: tundra; feature: field; material: soil | place: USA | collected 2010-05 | depth 0.15 m
TTCACCTTGTTCTCGACCGTCCCGAAAGGATTTTGGCTGGGCGCATCCGGAAGGGCGGAGCTGCTGCTCGCCGTGAAACTCTGTGCCTGCACGGCAACGCTCAGCAAAAGAATCGAGAGGAGGAACTTCATCTGGTCTCCGATAATTAGTGGTTGGTAAGATGAGTGTAAGTCAGAGAAGCACGGGAGTATATGGCCTAATCCCGTGGGCGAGTGCCTTTTAGTAAGAGTTACTGTGTGATCCTGATAGGTTACTTGAGATACCTATCGGCCTGAAATGGCCTACCAGAGGCGGCTTTCGGCATTACTAAAGCGATGCGCCGATGCGGAGACAACCGCGCTTGTTCCGCAGCCCACCATAGATTCTGCGGCACTTGTGGTACGACCGAAGTCGTGCTCTTTGTTTTAATGACGAGTGTTTCCGTGACTTGTTAGTAACTATTACCTTAGTTACTGCGCCGAGGCGGGCATACGGCGGGTTTGGATGTACAGGGCGGCGGGCAAGGGCTCGGTCAGCGCGAAAGCGGTCGCGTTCTGCCGGGGGCGAGGAATTCAGCTGGTTCCGGGACAATGTCCGTTTATGTTTCTGCCGGACGCTGCGGGCTTCCATCGCTTTCACGGGTTTGTCCGCAAGATCACGGGCCGTTATCCACGGCGAGCGGGCTGGTGAGAGTCGGTCTTTCATCCCCCCTGTTGTTACCGTTAGAATCACGGGGACCGTCATACCTTGACTTGACCGAACCCTTGGCGTACGGTCTTGGGCCGTGCGGGAGGTTACATTTTCCGTGCAGTTCGTTTTGCGGAGAATCGGGATGACACCAGGCGTCGAGTTGCTGGCTTCTTACTGGACGATCTCGGCCGGCCTTCCCCACACGGACCGGGAGTATAGCCCGTTTGATTTCAAAGATCGTGTGGAATCGGCTGCCCGAGCGGGTTTCAAGGGCTTTGGCATCTGGCATTCCGACCTCGAACATGTTCTCGAAAAATACCGCCTCCAGGAAATGAGGCAGATCCTCGATGACAACGGCATCCAACACGTGGAGTTGGAATTCCTGGCGGACTGGTTCCTGGAGGGGGAACGAAAGAAGTCATCGGACATACGAAAAGCAAAGTTGTTCGAGGCCGCCGAAGTGCTCGGCGCGCGTCATATCAAGGTTGGCGATTTCTTCCAGGAGCAATGCTCTCTGCCGCGCCTCATCGATGCGTTTGCCATTCTCTGCGAGGAGGCCGCGCAGCACGGCACAAAAATCGGCTTCGAGCTTATGCCCTTTGCCATGATCCGAACGCTGGAGGAGTCGTTGGCGATGGTGAAAGGCGCGGGAGCACCCAACGGCGGAATCGTGTTCGATCTGTGGCACGTGGTGAAGCTCGGCATTCCCTATGAAGAAGTATGCCGCGTGCCTCTGGAATACGTGGTCGGCGTGGAGTTGAACGATGGGACGGTTCATTCGCCTTGGAGTCTCCACGAGGATACGATCAATCACCGGCGCTTCTGCGGCGAAGGAGAGTTTGATGTCCGGGGCTTCGTTCAGGGCATGCAGAAGGCGGGCTACACGGGGCCTTGGGGAATTGAAGTTCTGTCCGCGGAACTACGGACGCTGCCGCTCGAGGAGTTGACGACGCGCGCGTTTCGCACGACGATGGCGCAGTTTCAGTAGAAATGCTCAGAGATCCGAGAACCGCATGAGCCAGAATCCTGCTCTCCCGAACCCGAAACACCGGCCGTGGCCGGACTCGCTCGATGCGCTCGCAGCGGCGCCGGCCCACCATCAACTTTTGCTGGAAGACGAGCGGGTGCGCGTTCTTCATACCCGCATTCCGGCGGGAGATTTAGTTCCGCTGCACACTCATCGATGGGGTGGCATCGCTTACTTGCAGAGCTTCAGCCATTTCATCCGGCGGGATGAGAGGGGCGAGATTCTGTTCGATAGCCGCCAGGCGGGAGACCCGCCGAAGATCCCCTGTGCCCAGTGGATGCAACCGCTGCCGCCGCACACGGTGGAGAACCTGGGACCGTTGGAGATCAGCATCCTTATAATTGAACTCAAAGATCTCTGATGATTCTGAGAGCATGTTTGCGGGCGTGGCCCGTGTAAGCGGAACACAGGAAATGGCTTGCACAATGGAACGGACGTTCGATAGAATTTGTCGCGCTCCTCCGATGACACGACTCAGCGACACCCCTGGCTTATGAGAGCGAACGATTACTTGGATCGCAAGATCGAGACGGCGACAGCAAAGGAGACCGCTAGTCTGCAACAGGAACTCCTCGCGCGGCAGCTCGACTACTTGTTTGCTCGATCCGAGTTCTATCAGGAAAAGTGCCGTGCCGCCGGGATTCGTCGCAAGGACTTTCGCAAGTTGCGCGACTTGGCTCGCTTCCCCTTTACGACCAAGGAAGAGTTGCGCGCGAGCCAGGCGGCGCATCCGCCTCTGGGACGCCACATCGCCGCCGACTGGCGTGATGTGATTCGCGTTCACAGCTCGACCGGCACCAGCGGCAAGCCCAGCTTCGTCGGAATCACGCGCCGCGATGCAAAGGTGTGGACGAGGCTGACGGCGCGATCGTTCTACACGCAGGGCCTGAGGAAAACCGATGTCGTGATTCACGCGGCGGGCCTCACGCTGTTCGTGGCAGGATTGACTTCGAAGGATGCGATCGAATCGGTGGGCGCGGTATTTGTTCCCCTGGGCACAGGCGCATCGGAGAAAGCGCTGACGATCATTCCGTTGCTGGGCGCGAGTGCGATGCATTGCACCCCGTCCTATGCCGCGTACTTCGCCGATTTCGTGCGGGAATCGGGTATGGATCCGCGAGAACTGGGATTGAAGAAGCTGTTCTGCGGAGCCGAGCCTGGGGCCGGAATCCCTGCGATTCGCGCCAAGCTGGAGCAGGACTGGGGCGCACGAGTCACGGAGGGACTGGGAAATGCCGACATGGCGCCCATCATTTTCAGCGAATGCCCGGAGCAGTCTGGGATGCACTTCAACGGGCCGGACAGTGTGGTCGTGGAGATCATTGATCCACAGACCAGCGATCCCCAGACCGGCGAGAGCCTGCCGCTCGAAGCGGGCGTAACGGGGGAACTGGTGTACACGAGCTTGCAGCGGGAGTGCGTTCCCCTGTTACGTTTTCGCACGCGCGACCGGGTTCAGGTACTGGGTACTTCTTGCGCGTGTGGCCGTACGGGTTTCAAACTGCGTTGCATCGGGCGTACGGACGACATGCTGATCGTGCTGGGCGTGAACGTTTTCCCGTCGGCGATCAAGGATGTGGTTTCGAGTTTCTATCCGGCGACGACCGGGGAAATTCAAATCGTGCTTGATAAGCCTGGGCCTGGAGTCGCGCCGCCGCTGAAGATTGTCGCGGAGTGTTGCGGAGATCCGGCGGCTTCGGCAGCGCTCAAGCTGGCGATTGAGCACAAGATCAAAGCGACACTGAGCGTTTCGGCGTCGGTCGAACTGGTGCGTGCAGGCACGCTGCCGCGCTACGAGATGAAAGGGCAACTGGTGAAAAGGGCGTACGAGGACAAGACGGCAGCTACGGCCGAGGCTCGGCAGGCATAGCAGGTTGCGGAAAAAGTCGAATGCCGATGCCAACCCCTAAAGGGGTATCTGATTTCCCGTAGAGACGCGGCTTGCCGCGTCTCCCTAGACGGGGCAAGCCCCCGTCTCTACAGGCGAAAGAACTTATGTTTGTGAATCGTATTCGAATCCGGGTCGAGTTCGGAGATTGTGATCCGGCGGAAATTGTTTTCTACGCCAACTATTTCCGCTGGTTCGATCAGTGCACATCGGCGCTGTTTCATGCGGCGGGACTTCCTCTGCGGCAACTGTTCAAATCCCATGGTGTCGTCGGCATTCCGCTGGTGGAGGCGCGGGCGCGATTTATCATCCCGTCCACGTATGGCGACGAACTGGTGGCGGAATCCTGCGTCACCGAATGGAAAAAGAGTAGCTTTGTAATCAGCCACCGATTCCTACGCGATGGCGTATTGGCCATGGAAGGCTCGGAGACGCACGTGTGGGCGGCCGCCCATCCCACTGAGGCGCAGCGACTGAAGAGCGTGCCGCTGCCCAGGGAAGTGATCCGGAAACTTTCGGGCACGAAGAAGCGAAAAGGGCGTAAGGGGTGAGACGCACGGCGGGCCGGAACAAGGAGAGGTATGCGCGAGCCTAACGTTGGAGTTGTTGCAGTCGTTCTCGGTGTTCTGATTTTCCAGGGATACAACCTCTCCACTGCGGGAGAAACAAAGTCTCAGGCAGCCGCGGCAGCAAGCGTGAGCGACGCACAGATCGTGAAGGCCGAGAGCCAGCCGGGAAACTGGCTGACCTATGGGCGCACGTATAGCGAGCAGCGCTTCAGCCCATTGAAGCAGATCGACGAGCACAACACTGCCCGTCTAGGTTTGGCGTGGTACTTCGATCTCGATACCCATCGCGGGCAAGAAGCCACACCCATCGTTGTCGATGGCATGATGTACTTCACGAGCGCGTGGAGCAAGGTGTTTGCGGTGAACGCGGCGACGGGCGCTCGCCTGTGGTCCTACGATCCAAAGGTGCCAAGGCAGTGGGGCGCAAACGCATGCTGCGATGTCGTGAATCGCGGCGTCGCCGTTTGGCAAGGGAAAATTTATGTCGGGACTCTCGATGGCCGCCTGATCGCGCTTGACGCAGCTACCGGCAAGCCGGTTTGGGAACAGCTGACGATCGACCCACAGTGGCGCTACACGATCACGGGCGCGCCGCGCATCGTGAAGGGTAAAGTGATTATCGGCAATGGTGGCGGCGAGTTCGGTGTGCGCGGCTATGTGTCGGCCTACGATGCGCAGACGGGCAAGCTGGCGTGGCGCTTTTATACCGTGCCCGGCGACCCCTCGAAACCGTTCGAGCATCCGATTCTCGCGCAGGCCGCCAAAACATGGACTGGTGAATGGTGGAAGATCGGGGGCGGTGGCACGGTTTGGGACGCCATAGTCTACGATGCGGAACTTGACCTCCTATACATCGGCGTAGGCAACGGCGGACCGTGGAACGAGAAGTACCGGAGTCCGAAGGGCGGCGAGAATCTTTTCACTTGCTCCGTCGTTGCGCTCAAGCCTGACACCGGCGAATACGTTTGGCATTATCAGGAAAATGCGGCTGACGACTGGGACTACGATTCATCCGAACAGATGATTCTGGCCGACATCCCCATCGAAGGCAAACCACGGAAAGTGCTGTTGCACGCTCCGAAGAACGGCCTCTTCTATGTCATCGACCGGGAGAACGGGGCGCTGATTTCAGCGAAGCCCTTCACTTTTATCAACTGGGCTAGCGGGGTTGACATGAAAACCGGCCGCCCGATTGAAAGCGACCTGGCGCGCTACCCCCGCGTCGATTCACCGCCGATCGTTCCCGGACCACTGGGCGCGCACAATTGGCAGCCGATGTCCTACAGTCCGCTGACCGGCCTGACCTACATTCCCGTCAATGAAGTCGGATTCAATTTCAAGTCGCAGGAAGATTTCGAGTTCAAAAATTCGGCGATGAATTTCGGCATCGACATGGTAGCCGCAGGCATGCCGCAGGATCCCAAGATCAAGAAAGCCATTCTCGACAGCGTCAAAGGGAAATTGGTAGCGTGGGATCCAGTGCAGCAGAAACAGGCGTGGGCGGTGGAGCGGCCGGGACCGTGGAATGGCGGGACACTCGCCACGGCTGGGAATCTCGTTTTCGAAGGTACGGCCGCTGGACGCTTTGAAGCATATCGCGCCGATACGGGCGAGAAGGTTTGGTCGTTCGATGCGCAAACCGGCGTGATGGCAGGCCCAGCGACCTACACCGTGAAGGGCGAGCAGTACGTCGCCGTGCTCGCCGGCTGGGGCGGAGTTTTCCCGCTGGTCTCGGGCGAGGTTTCGTTCAAGTCAGGACGAGTGCGCAATGTCAGCCGGATGCTGGCGTTCAAGCTGGATGGGAAGGCGAGCCTCCCGCCGCTGCCGCCGTTCGAAGAACCGGTTCTGAATCCGCCGGCATCGACCGCGAGCCCCGCGGCGATTCACCATGGAGAGGCGGTCTACCAGCGCTTTTGCTCCGGATGCCACGGCGATGTTGCGGTCAGCGGTGGAGTGCTGCCGGATCTTCGCTATTCCACTTCGCTAGCGAACGAGCGTTGGTTCAAGATTGTTCGCGACGGCGCGTATCAATCGCTAGGCATGGTGCCGTTTGGGAAAGAAGTATCGCAGCAAGATGCAGCCGACATTCGCGCCTACGTCATCTTCCGCGCCAACCAAAGCAAGAGCGAGGCGGCTACCGCAACAAAAGACGCGCAAGAGGCTAATCCCAAAAAGTAACCTCCGAAATCGGTGGAGAGACGGGCGCCCCGCCCGTCGGCTGAGCACGCTGCTCGGGTCGTTGGTGAAATGGGGATTTATCAACAGGTATCCGCAGATGGTAAGCGAATGGTGCAGGATGCATCAAATTGGACTATCGTGAACACGCCATGAATAAGCTTCGAGAACAATTGCACAAACTGGTAGATCAGTTGCCAGACCACACCTTGGAGCACGCCAAGACTGCGCTAGTCTACTGCGGCAATCCGGAAAAGCACCGAATGACCATAGAGAGTGCCAAGCGGCGGGCCAAGGAAAACTCGGAGCGGCGTCTGCGAGAACACGCGGAAAGAACTGGCCGCGGCTTCATTTCCGGCTTGGGTGGTGGCGGGGGACACACTTTTGCTGATGGCAATCACCACAGCTCGATGATCGCTTTCGAGGACGGAAAAGACGCGACTTATCATCTGTACATGTACCGTGGGACTGTGTTCGAGATCATCGAAACGATTGAGATTTCTGAAGACGGTCAGCGGCTTATTCGACGTGAACGAATTAAAGGAATCGATGGAACTGAGCAGATTCTGATGGCAGAATTGCCTGTACCGCTGCCTATCGACAGCCCATCTGATTCCTAACGCTGCCAACAAGTTGTACGTCGCTGCATCTGAAGAATAGCGATAACTGTTGTAATCAGCGATTACAGTCATTACCCTCGTTCGCCGTGAACGTCGTGCCCCTACTTCGCACCCTGCCGTCCTAACTCGCGCTTGATGATCCGCCGTGCATTCACGCCGCCCGCATCGATCTTGAAGTTAAGCAGCTCGCGGTCGGGCCGCCGCAGAATGTTTTCCTGCTGCGCTTCGAGAATCTCCGTGTCCTCCGCAAACACCGCCGCCTGCCCGTCGCGAATACGAAACGTCAGGCCGCGGTCGTCCGTTTGAAAGTTGCGGACCATGCCCCAGTGATACCAGGTGGAAGTTTCGCTTTCCGGGGTCATCAGGTTGACGACAATCCCGGTCACGCCTTTGGAGCGGTCTCCGTTCTCCGCGCCGGTTCCGGCCAGTGCCACTCCCACGTCGATCATGACGTTCGCGGGCAAATTGAAGTTGCAAATCTGCCAGCGGTCGCACTTCTCAAACGACCGCAGATTCGCCGCCCAGAACGGCGGTGGATCGATGTTGTGCATCCAGCGCGTGACGCGAACCGAGGTTGCGTCGGACGTGACCTTGATCGGAGCCTCAAGAATTTCGTGTTGGCCGATGCTGGAGGGATGCACAAACGTCTCGTGCGATAAGTCCATCAAGTTATCAACGAGAAGTTGGTAGTTACACTTGAGGTGGTAAGTGCTGCCTTCGAAAACCCAGTTCGGGTCGGAGCACCAGGAAAGATCAGGAATCTTCTTCTCGTCGGCCAACGCTGGGTCGCCGATCCAAACCCAGACGAAGCGGTGCTTCTCGGCGACGGGATAGGTACGCAGCTTGGCCTCTTTGTGAATCCCTTCCTGGCCGGGCATCCAAACGCAGTTTCCACCGTGGTCGAATCGCAGCCCATGATATTTACAAACCAAATGCTCACCTTGCAAAAAGCCCTTGGAGAGCGGCAGCAACCGGTGCGGGCAACAATCTTCAAATGCCGAGAGCGCACCGCTGGTCTGCCGATAGAGAACGATGGGTTCACCGCAAACGATGCGTCCGAAGGGCGAGCGTCTGATCTCGTGATCCCACGCCACCGCATACCAGTAGTCCTGCAAAAACATTAGCCCTCCCGCTTACTTTGTGACGGACGGGCGAGGGCGCCCGTCGCTCCATTGCGTTACCTTACAGTCCGGCGTCGAATGGATCGCCCGCCGTGGTGAAGAAGTTGATGCTTACCGTCGCCAACTCCGACGGCGGAAACTTCGCTTGGAATCGCGGATCGGCTTTCAGGCCGGCTTCTTTGACAGCATCCAGAAAGATCGGTAACTCCACCAGATATTGATCGGAGAACCCATGGGTCCCGTCGTAAGCCACAGCCGGCGTCTTGGACAAATTTGCCGCCGCGACTTCCGGAGGCAGTGTGTGCAGTTCCAGCACCAGCAAGCCGAACCGTCCTACATAGGGCGCCCACCGCCTCAAGTGGCGAGTCAGATTTTCTTCCAGCTCGTCACACGAAATCTCTTCCCCGAGGTGGGCGAACGCTCCACTGGATTTCCCGATGCGCGTCCCTCTAGCATAATTCGCCGGCGGAATGTATGGCCGGTTGTGGTCGAGAAAAGAACGCACGTGGAGCAAATCGTGGACGTCCAGGTCCAGTTCCTCCAGGTCGCTCGCCAACTGCGCCGGCCGGTTAATGTCGCCGGGGATTACATGATAGACAGCAATGCCGGCCTTCCGCAGCGTCTGCTTAGCGACCCGCCGCGCCACCTTGTTAAAATCGGCGCCGACGAGGATCAAAGGATGCTTGTCGAGCACCTTGCCGCGCTCGGTTTTGTTCTTCACCGCGGAGTACAAATGTTCCAGAAAACTCCCGTCCCCGCAGCCCATGTCGCAGATGCCCCGAGGCTGCAAATTGAGTGGCCGGTTGAAGATCTCGACGATGATCTCGTCCACTTTCTTGAAATACGTGCGATGCGCACCGCCGCTGCCCCAAACGTTCATGCCGCGGTTGACGAGCAGTTCCACGCCACTCTCATCCATTCGCGGGATGCGCGAATTGCCGAACAAGAGAGTGCTCACATTGTCGAAGAGCGGCAGATACGAGACGGTGACCCCGTAGGAAGTCGCAATCTGGGCCGCGTAACGGCCGCACGCGGTCAGGCTCACAAGATGCTTGTCGCGCGCGATCGGTTCCAGCGCAACCCAGCCCTGCGCGGCCAGCAGGTCGAGGATGCAGGTAAGGCTCGCGCGATTCGCGGCAATGGCATTGAGGTCCACCGGCCGCTGCTCGAGTTGAGCCAGAATCTCAGCGCGCGCCAAGGCAACCATGGCCGGGCCGATGAGCATACCATCGAGGTGTTCGCGAATTTGATTTCGTACCCGGCTGACGACGGGGTTGGCGTCAGGTTGCAGGCCCCATCCCTCTTTCGACCGGCGAACCAGTTCCTGCAGCGACGGGAGGACGGGTCGGTCGGAAGCGCCGAAGAGAAAATCTTCCAGGAAAACCGCCTTCGCAACAAAAGAGAGGGCTTCGCCGTACAGAAGTGGCGCCGTGTTCACGGCGACTCTTCCCTCGGCCGTCAGTGCGTAGCGCGGGGCGTGTCCGCTTTCGACTTGCTGTTTCAGCCAGCCGCACGATGACAGCAGGCGCAACGCGACTCGCAAGTAACCGCGATTGGCACGAGTCTCTTGTGCGACGCGGTCGAAATCCACCCACTCGCCAGCGGAGCCGAAGAGATCGAATACCCGCCGGTCCCACAAGGCTTTCACCGTGGGCGCCAGAACAACGCCCGCGAGGTGACCAAACACCACGGCGCGGACCTGTGCCTTTTCTTCTTCGCCGATGAATGAGGTTGTCACCGCTGCCATCTTCTAGCACTCACAACCAATATTTATGTCGCGGACTTATGGGTCGCGGTCCTAGGCCCTGCCCTCGAACAGATCCCTTCCCTCGACCAGCGCTCGCATCTTGCGATCCGCCACACTGCGTTGCAGCATCCAAAATCCGCAGTCGGGATGGACGTAGCGCAAACGCTCCGCGCCCAATGTCTTCACCACCCGCTCGATGCGCGAGGCCACGAGGTCGGGCGTTTCCACTTCGTTGTCTTTGATATCGATCAGGCCGATGCCGAGCGCGATTTTCGGATCCAGATCGGTGAAGACCTCGAGTTCGTCATAGCCGCGCCGCGCAAATTCGAGCACGAGATGGTCGGCATGGAGCGAATTGAGGAAAGGAACCAGATCGCGCCAGAAGCCGCGGAGCACCGGCTGTCCACCGTAGTTGCCGAAGCAGATGTGCACGGCGCGCTCGTTCAGGATGCCGTCTAGCACGTGGTTGATCGCTTCCGCGGCCCAGGATGAATCCTGCGGGTAACCGGCGATGCAGGCTTCATCGAGCTGCACCACATCGGCTTCAATGGATTCCAGCTGGCGGCGCAGCACCGCGGCCAGATCCATGGCCAAGTCGGGAATGTCTTTGTAATAGCAGTTCGTCACCGTGCGCGACAGCATGTGGGGGCCGGTACAAGTGAACTTCAGCGGCATCTTCGTAAGCGGCGCGACAAACTCGTAATCTCGCGGCAGATTCAGCGTGCCCTCGCCGATCTTGCCGACCACCATGCCTGCGGTGAGCAAGCGAGCCGCCGAGGCGCGATCGGAGCGGAAGCGGTCGAAATCCGAGAGCGCAAAATGACTGCGGATTCCTTCCATCTGCGCGACGAAATAATCCACCATCCCGTTTGTCTCCGGATGGCTTGGGTCGAAGCGCATGAGTTCACCGTCGGTTAACAGGTCCAGGCCTGCGAGCTCCTGCAGCTTCAACACCGCCATCACCGCATCTCGAAGAACCAGCCGCGAAGTATTCCCGACCAGCCACGAGGGCACCGGATAACTTCCCACGACAGTAGCTTTGATATTCGGATTCATGTCGACTCCTGCCTCGCCATGCAGTTGCCGGTTGGAGCGCCATCATACTCCCACGCAGCACCACTTCGTAAAAGGCACTTCAAAGTAACCTTGTAAGGGCACGGAAAAGTAACCAGCATTCTTGCAACATACCACTTGTAAGAACAATAGTTTTTACTTGTGGTCTGGCCCAGACTTCGATACAGTGATGCCCGCTTCGTTGCCCTCGTGAACCACGGCGAGGTGGGGTGAGGCCGTCGAACCAAGTTGTTTCGATGATGCGTCGTTCGTGGAGGTAGTCGTGTATCGCAGTGATGTAGTCGGAAGTCTCTTGCGTCCCGCGTATCTAAAAGAAGCTCGCGACCAGTTCGCAGCGGGAAAGCTCGCGGACGCCGCATTCAAGAAAGTCGAAGACCGGGCCGTCGATGAATGCATCGACCTGCAGATTCTTGCTGGAATGGAAGTGGTCACCGACGGCGAGGTGCGCCGCTACGCTTTCTACGGACACTTGATTGACGCCGTCGAAGGCTTCGACAAATACGGCGGCTGGGCAATTCCTTTCCGGGACGAAAAGGGCGAGCAGTTGGTTTTGCCGCGCCCGGTGGTCGTTTCCAAGCTGCGTCGCAAACGGCCGCTCTGCGCCGAAGAATTTACTTACGTGCGCGCGCGCACCAAGCATCCTGCCAAGACCACGATGATCAGCGCGCAGCAGGCCGCCGCTTACTACGACAGCAAGAAATCCGCCGGGGCTTATGCGACCGTCGACGCCTACCTTGCCGACTTGGTCCATATCCTTCGCGATGAAGTGAAAGAGTTGATCCGCCTGGGCTGTACCTACATCCAGATCGACTCGCCGCAATACACTGCGCTCCTGGATCCGGAGCTGCGGCAGGGATATCGCCAGCGCGGCAGCGATCCCGACCGGCTGCTCGATTTGTCGATCGAAATGGACAATGCGGTGATCGGCGATCATCCCGGCATCACCT
>OBLW0100003711.1_pt1 | contig 11837 bp, 8 predicted proteins | sample 1520161 | NCBI WGS metagenome assembly OBLW01 (sample SAMEA3539309, study PRJEB22396) | soil metagenome | biome: tundra; feature: field; material: soil | place: USA | collected 2010-05 | depth 0.15 m
TCTTTCCCTACACGACGCTCTTCCGATCTAGTCTACGAGTTCCGCGACCAACGGCGCGTTGAACACAGTGTCGATGGTATACTCGAACTGTGGAAGACCTTTTAGGTGGGCGATGTTCTCAAACGATCCGGTAGAGAGGTCGTCCAGCACAGAAACCGTCCAGCCCTCATGGAGACAACGCTCCGCTAGATGAGAGCCAATAAATCCGGCGCCTCCGGTAATGAGTACGTTCATAACTGTATCCTTTAGGCGTGCGTTGAGACAGTTTGCCCGGCGGTTCTAAGATGAGGCAGCTTACGCGCCAGCAACTCTCGATAGAGAGAGTCCAGGTTGGAGATCAGCGCTTCCTTTCGGTAGTGAGCCGAGGCGAAGAGGCGAGCCGACTGACCCATTTCGACAACTCGCTCCGGAGCACGAGCGAATTCAGTGAGCGCGCGGGCAAAGGTGTCAGGATGGGGCTCAGCGAGCACGGCGTTATCAAACCACGCCGCGCCTGGCGTGAGGTTGCGCGCTTTGCCGCAGGTCATGTCTACCACTCCGCCTACGGCCGTAGAAAGGAACGGACGGCCGGCGGCCATCCCCTGAATAAGCGCGACGGGGGTTCCTTCGTTGCGGGAAGTTTGGACGACAACATCGCATTCCGCCAGGAGCGGGGTGATGTCATGTTGCCAGCCATGCCAAACCAACTCAGGCGCAAGACGGGGCAGGGCGGCTTCAATCAGGTGCCGGTCGGGACCATCGCCAGCAACATGAAACTCGAATTGGTGGTTGCTCTTCCGGACAGAGGCCGCGGTTTCGAGCAAGAGTCCAACATTCTTGACCCCCACGAGCCGGCCGAACCAGCCCACGCGGATCGTACTGCTCGGCGAAGGCACGGGCAGCTGAAAGAAAGGAGCGAGGTCCAGCCCGAGCGGTATTAAACGAAACTTGGACCGTGGAGCGATACGCAGTTCGTACGACAACTCCGTTAATTGTTGAACAGAGATGACGCAAATAGCATCTGTCCGCCGGGCGAGTAAGCGTTCGATGAAGAGAAAGATCGAGCTGACTGCAGGGGAGAAGTACTGGCGCAGGCTGTTGCCGTGGAACGTATGGATGATGACCGGTACGCCTGCCAGAATGGCAGCGGCACGGCCGAGACAACCGGCCATGGCGGTATGAGTGTGAACAATGGCGGGGCGTTCGTTGCGGATGGCGCGCCAAAGCTGCCAAAGCGCCTGTAGATTGCGGACCGGAGACACCGAGCGAGAGAGCGTTGAAACGCGGCGGATCGGGGCGGCCGGATCGAGCAGGTAGCTCATATCGCCTTCGCCATCTTCGCAATCGCCGGCCACCAAAACACAGTGGTATCCGAGCGCTGGCAGTTCGCGCGTAAGGAGGCTCGTCTGAATGGCAGGACCACCGATGTTGAGACGGGTGACGATGCGAACAATCTTCGGAAGGTCTTTGGACATCACGTTTGGTCAGCGGCGGGCCGTTGTCTTGACGACTGTGTGCTTACCGCTTCGCGTGCGAGGAATGTCATCCACAAAATGGAACACGACAGGAACTTCACCGATACGTTCATGAACTTTGTGCAAGAACGTGTTCTTGTCCTTAACCGCAAATGCCTGTGAATCGGCCACCAGATATACTTGCAGGGCACTGTCGGACATCTCGACTTGGAATTTCAGCACGGTACTGACGCCCTTTACGCAATCGCCGATTTGCGAACAGAAAATCTTCCCTCGCTCGGGCACCTCAATATAGTCAGTGGCTCTGCCCTGGATCGCATCCACAATCGGCGTTTTCCATCCACAAGAACACCGACGCTGCTGAGACATCTTGATCCGGTCGCCGATGCGATAACGAATGATCGGCGTGCCGGTCGCAAAGAATGGTGTAACAAGAATTTCGCCTTCATCCGCCGCACGTCCGTTCTCATCCACGACTTCGATGACGCCAGTGGACAAGTCAAGGTGCAGATTCCCGGCAGGACACTCCACTATGAATGGAGTTCCTTCCGCCGCGCAATACTGGTTCCTCACTTTGCAGCCAAATACGCTTTCCATCTCCTCGCGTTGATCCGGTGTTAAGGTTTCACTGGTGACGAATATCGCCTTGAGCCTGAATGGCAGTGGAATACCGGTGAACCTAATAAACCGTGCAAGTTCGGTTATGGCAGAGGGAAATCCTGAGAGAAACGACGGCTTGAAACGACATAGGTCTTGCGCGTACGCGCCAAGTCGTTCCTGACTCATGTGAAACGTGCTGTAATACCGGATTCTGCACAACCAGTTATTACGCCAGAAGCGTCCTGCCTGTGCATCTGCATCCCAGACCAGATTGCGCCCGGAGAACCAGGCGACCTTATCGCGTCCAAGGCGGAATCCGTGCATCTCCCAGAAGAGATCCAAAATGGCAAACCGCTGTTGAAGGTCTTGCTTGCGGCTGTATACCGTAATTCCGCTGCCGGTAGTGCCGCCAGTGAAGCACGGGACCAACTTGCTTTTCTCGCCGACGACTATTTGGTCGATATTACTCTGCAACTCGGCCTTCTCTAGAATGGGGATATCTTTAAGTACGAGCCGGGGCGTTGGCGAGATCCTGGTTCGATAGAAGGGGGAATTCTCGGCGGCATATCGGAGCAGCCCCTCCAGCCTCATCTGCTGCAACTTTAGTAATCCCTCAAAGCCCAAGTGCCGCCACTCTCGGTAGCGCCTCTGCCAGAGGTCATACTCCCCCCTCCGGCGCATCAGTTGCAGGCGCGTACTGCCGGCGGTCACTGCGGCGTCCCTAATCGCCGGTGGAAACAGTTCCAACAATGAATTCAGCAATGTTGCTCCGAGAATTGGTGCACTGGCCTGCCAGATACTCGATGTGGCCGATCCACCCCCGGGGAGGGCGGAACTGCGGAACTATCTTCCCCGGGATGTCAACTGCCGGGACAGGCGACCCGTTCAGAAGAAATTCAGCGGCGGCGGCAGGCGCAGAACTCAGTGGGAAGTCGTCCGCCAGAAATGCTTCTCGGATCAGCGGTATGCGGCCTGGGTCAAAGCCCATTAGAAGCGCTGCCCCAAGGTCAGCGAAACAGGGTTCGCTTGAAAGCACGAGCACGCCGTCTCTTCGGCTTCGGACATGGACGGGGCCGTCGCCCTCACCAGAGACAATACCGTCCAGAAGACAGCAAATCTTGCGAACAGGGGTCGTGGAAATACTGCCGTCGCGGTGCCCGTATATCAGGCACTTGTTGATGTCCAGCGCCATGCGCCATGCCGTATCGTTCCCGTGCCAACTCCCGCTAATGTCGATTTTAAGTACTAGGTCAAGAATCCTGCCGAGCGTTTTGTGCAGGATACGCACGCTGTTGGGGCAGTCAGCCGTGGCGCGGTTGCCTAGGGCGGCATAGAGGCGTGTCAGCGTAGTGGAGCGCCGGAACTCGTCATTACCGTGCTGCGCTGAACCGTGACGGTGATGAGCGAGACACTCCTTCCGGCTGACAGCTCCGACGGCGCCTTTCAGTGCGCCTGTCATGGCCACCTTTCCGTGTGTCTTGAGCTTGGCCACGTGGAAGATCACATCGCTGTTCACTACGTCCCGGTGGAGCTTGTAGAGGTGGCTGCCTTTGCGATGGAAGATGTTGGTCGCGTCGCTGCCGTAATCCTCGACACGGAAGTCAGAGAATGCGCTCGCCGGCAGTTTGTCAAGCAGACTGCCGGTGCCAAGGTCGAATGTGATTTCGTCCCGCGGGTCCAATACTCGAGCAGATTCTTTGGCACCGAGCGAATTCACGCGCGAGATGTACAAGCGCAAGTCGCGCGGTCCCACATCAGAACCCGCATGGCAACGATAGAACGTTCGCAAACAAAGGGCTCCACTTTGCTCCGCCAGCTTGTCCATCCGCGCCGACTGGACGGGCGCGTTGCCAAAGCTGACAATAGACGGATCGCCCGTCGCGATGATGATGTAGTCCAGAACAACGCGTATGACGGAAGGGTGAGTCAGCATAGCCTCGAAATCTGTGCGGCGCTGCAGCGGACGTCGCTCCGTAACGAAGTTGACGAGGGTAAAGACTGTCTGGCCGCGTTGTATCCATTCGCCCAGAGGATTCCACTCAGCGGTACCGTAATGGGGCAAGTCCAAGCGCATTTCCCGGAACAATTCCCGCACCATTCGGTAGACAGGATTCGGCTTAGTCGATAGGTGCGCGAATGGATACTCGGGATAATGCTCGTCTGGCGAAAACAAATATTCCGGCTCGGGGTAGTGCAGTCCCCGATCGGCGTTACGTTTGATCCCCACCTTTATGGCCCGCGATGGTGAGTCTGCTATTGCCGCTCCGATACCGCGACGCGCGGACAGCTGGGCACGAACTGAACTCATGATGCGTTTCTGACCGCACCCACGCTGGAGGACACCCTCTAACAGCGAAGCCGTCTTTTGAATGCAGTACGCAGACTCAATGCGGGCCCTTCCAGCGCGCCCGATTGTCTCTCGAAGCTTTCTATTTTGAAGCAGTAGCCTGATCTTGCAAATGTATTCTTCAGTCGTGGAGGCAAGAAGGCCATTCTCGCCGTCGGTTATGATCTCAGCATTCGCTCCGAGGTGCTCTCCAACAGCAGGGACTCCCGCAGCCATGTACTGAATAAGCTTGAAACCACACTTTCCACCAGCGAAAGCGTCACTTGTCAACGGCATGATACCGATGTCAAAGCCTCGGATCACCTCGGCCTCCGTCTGCTCGCTCCAGGAAATGCGTTCGACATCGACTCCAGAAATGTTGAAATCGCTTGGTGCCCCAACACACCGCAACGTGATTCGATGTTCTCGCGCCAGGGCCCTCAATGCATCGACGCGATATAGTAAGTGCTTAGCTGTCGCCGCAGTCCCAATCCAGCCGATAACGAAAGGGCGTTCGGGTTCAACCGCGTAATCAATCTTGGGGCGGTACAGCTGCAGATCGATCACAGTCGGTATTAAGGTCACACGTGGAGCATACTGCGCTGCATATTGATAGAGCGTCTGATTCCCGACGATCACCTCCCGGCAGCACCCCATCACGGCCTCTATTTTGCCGCGCAGGATCGTTCCCGAATACTGTGTGTAGATCGCGTCATCATAATCGACTACAACGCCGGGATGCCGACCCAAAATGAGTGCTCGTTCAATAAAAAACGGTATCCAAGGGAACACCTGTCCCTGTATAAATATCACATCAAACCCTTGTAGTCTTGTCCACAGCAATTGGCCTAACCGCCTGCTATAGCTGCAAACCGCGTCGCCTAAAAGCCGTCGGCCGGCGGTCAATAAATGTCTGGTATACCTGTCACTCATAAGAGGCCAGTGCTCAACCGACCAACCCTGCGCCTCTAGGTATGGAACGTACTGCAAAGCGCGATACCTGCAACTCGCTGCTGATCTGCTGTGCCAGGTGAGGAATAGTGCTCGTCGTCTCACCGCCATACCTCCTCGGCGATAATAACCGATCCATGATTTCGGCACGAGGGGAATGTGCTTCCGCCCGAAAAGGAGTATCCACCCAGAACATGGGACGGTGATTCCCAGAAACAATATCGCATTGCTGGTCTATAGCTCACCGGAATACGTGCTATCAAACCACACATTGTCCAAAAATCGTACAATAGTAGCCGAGTACCGGTCTTGCAGTGCTTTTGCGGCGTATGATGTCTTAGTTCAAATGCGAGATCGTAAAGTGGGCTGTTGCCAGTGCAACAATGTGCACCATCGCGATGCGGCCACGGTAACAGACTGAATACTCGATGTTCCCAGCTCATCTCATCCGAACCAGCGCCTATTGTCCCTTGCGTGCCGACATAATGACAAGATCTCCCAAGCTAAATCGGTTCAGAACATGGTCCAGTAACTTCTCCACCATACCGATAACTGTATTACTACGCCAACGGGCATTGCGATTCGATTTCTTGATCTGCCAGTTAGTGTCAGCCTGTCTCCGCTCAGAATGCTCGGACACGTCAGCGAGAAACATAAGAGGATTGAATGCCACAGCTATGTTCTCGATTGGCTGGAACCCGCAGCGCCGAACCATCGCAGCCAGGGAGCGGCGGCTGAAGTACTGTAAATGTTCAATGCTGACCAGACTCCACCTGCTCCCAAGCTGGCGATAACTGAAGGACGTTCGATTTGGCACACTTGCCAGCAGGAGCCCTCCTGGTTTCAGTACTCGTCGCGCTTCGCGAATGAAAGCTTCGGGGTTCGGGACATGTTCCAGCGTCGCCCACATGGTTACAATATCAAACAGATTCGCCTCGAATACCCCAGCCGAGAAATCGCCCACTATGGCTGTACCAACACCAAGGATAGCGTTTGTTAACTCGACCGATTTCGGCGCGATATCGATGCCCTGGACCGGCGAAAACCCTAGTCGCCTTGCAAGTTTCAAAAACGATCCAGTGGAGCACCCGACGTCGAGTAATATTTTTTCGTGGATTGGGCGACGCAGAAGTCGTAACTCACGTCGAAAGCGGTCCTCGCGGTAGTCGATTAAAATCTTTTCCTCATTCGCGAAATATGAGTCGCCATATTGTGCGTAGATTCTGTTTAATAGTTCAACCGGGGGTAGTGGCTGGACATACGACGTTTCACAATTTGCGCACTGAACGATCGCGACACCCTCCTTATTGAAAGCGGGCGACGAGATCATTGACAAACACGCCGGACAGGAACGCGTCGTCCACTTATCATCAACGGCAAAACTTCGCGGAAGGTACGTTGAGCTTCCACTCATAAATAGAAACGATTGGGAGAAAACAGAAATCGGTCCGCGTCACCGAGTGCAGTACCATCGTTGTCGCGGAGGTTCGGGCACTATACCCCATGTCAGCCGGAGCTGACGTCATGCATCCCTGTCTTCAGCGTTGCGGGCGACCGGGTTCCCTCCGTAGAATATCGGGCGAACACTCTGGCGCCAGGAAAAGCGCAGCTCAACAGGGCAAAACCTAAGAATATCCATAGTGGAAAGCTGCTAAGCTTCGGAGTATTGGATGACATAGCGGATGCAAAGCAAAGGTTCGCTGCGGCACACCAACTGAATGGTGTATTTGCGCGCCAGCACAAGAGTGCAGCTAGGTCAACGCCGAACGTGATCAGTACAATCCCCACAATAACTCCAGCGATTCCGCCGTCGCTATAGAAGGGTTCAAGCGCGGTTCCGACATTGAAGGCGTATGGCAGGTTCCGGAAGTCTAACACCTGCTTAGGTGGCTCTGAGGCGAGTTTGACACGTGCCAGGGCGCGCATGAGTGGATAGGCTGTGCGGTCAAAACTCAAGGAATCGATGGAATTGTTGGCGATAAGATCATCTAAGTAGGCAAACCCCCCAGTTGCGTACATATACACGTTTTGTATACTAGGTGGCAGAATCGACTCGCGGTCCAGGACAATATCGTCACTAATTTTACCGACCCACATTCCCATCGACAGGAAGAGAATTGTACCTGCCAGGGCGCTAGCTCCTATGAGCTTAAGCGCCCTCGCTATTCTTAGTGGACGCATCAAAGGAACGACAACAACAGCAGCAATAAAGATGATCCAGATCGGACGAGTGCGGCCGATATACAGGCAGTTGCCAGCAAGTTGGGCCAACGGCAATACGAGCCAGCGCCGCGACAGCTTCCCGGCTGCCCATAACGACGAGGTTGCTGCCGTTGCGACCCAACCAGCGTAGCTCAGCTGTGTTCCGACGGTTTCGGTATACTGTGTTTGCATTCGAATCAGATAGCTCTGGTCAACCATCAGCAAGAGGAATCGCGTGAGACCGCCGAGAGCATCTGAAAATGCATATACGTAGAGAGCTAAGCCCAAGAAACCAATTATATGTAATATGACGATAGTTATGCGTACAGAGGGCTGGCACTTCACTGCGCGCGAGCCAATGACGGACCTACGCGTTTTTAATAGCCACGTCCGATACGGACCGTAAACACAGACCATGCTTAGGAGATAGGATGTACCACACGCCCATAAAAGTGGCATTGTCAGGTTAGAATGTTCATTCCACGATATGAGCCGCTGCGAATACAAAAGTAGCGTGAACATCCATACTGTACCACCGTAAAAGCTCGGTGTTACCAAAAGGATATTAAATGGTTTGAGCTTTGTCTGCTTCAGCCACGACATTGGAAAGGGTCTGTGTGCCCGGAGGCTTCGCAAGAAAAAGGGTTAAGAACACAGTGAGTTGTATCGGAACGGCACAGCTGAGAATAAGAGCACTCCGTGTAAACCATGCCGTCCCGCATACGAATAATCCGCAAAGTAGACTCAAGATTAAGTTTCGAATCAGGACTTTAAGACAAGAATGGCGCAGCAGCGTATATGTACCAAGATTAACAGGAAGTATTAGTGCAATCGCTAAACTGAATGGCAGAACGAGGCGAGTTGGAGGGGCGCCGTTGAAACCTATACAATATGTAAAAGTCGCGGCGCAGACGCCTACTGCATAAAGGATTAACAGCCATTTTATCCATTTATGCTGTAGGAGTGAAATTTGTAGATCTCTAACTTTGCAGTAGAGCGTCGGTAGAAAAACCACACCGACAGTACTTGTCAATCCTGAGACAAGTTCGGGCCATTTTGTTAGATAAGCGTATTGTTGAAAACGGATGGTAATAGCGGTAGCCCCAAAAAGTGGAAGGGTAAGTTGATCTGCTTTGAATAATACCAAATTGAGCGGGTGGTGGACGGCAATCCAAAGGCTGGGTTTGTAGTCCAGCACTTTCTCTCCTGGCGGCAAATGGCGCGTGGCAAGATATGCGACACGAAGAAGTGATCCGAGGCAGAGCACGGAAGCGACTTGCAGAGCGTGCAGATGTGTGATAAAACTCAGGCACACGAGAAATAGAAAAAAAAGAGGGTACTTAAGTAGTGAGGCAGTTGCGGGGTATGAGTAATGCCTCAGGGCGGTCATTTGCGCAGAGAGAAGGACCGAGGCCGAGTCAGAAAGGACTGTGATCGAAAGCAGGAGTGCCGGCGCGAGGCCGAAGACTGGTATTAGTACTAAACCCATTCCAATACTAATTGGCGCCGAGTAGCGCAGGGAAAACCGATGCATGTCTATGCGAAGTCTTGGGTCAGCTGTAACAAGGGCGAACAAGTATGTGTCAAGCCCTAGTTTTGCTAATGTGACGCCTAGGGTAACCCACTGTGTGTAGGTCACAGTGAAAAGGACCGCCTCAGCGTCGAGGGCTCGCCACCGCCGGGAGGCAAGGTAGGTAAAGCACAGGCCGCTGAGCGCGCTTGATAGCAGCAACAGAACTAGTCCCTTTAGCTGTCCCCGAAGGGACGGCCGGCTTAGGATGTTAGCGCGTATAGACTGAAAACGGCACCAAAAGCCTTGAGGGGAGGCCGTCACCTGCGTCGGTCTGATAGCGTTTAACATCAGGCGAGAGCCCGGTGACAGGTTAGATGGATGCGGTCGTAATCTGTTGGCGCGATTAGGACTTTAGGATCGATCCGGGCGCGACGCGAATTGGCCGTCCATACGCAGCTGATCGCTGCAGTAACGCGGTCCCAGGATCCGGTCTCGGCAGGTCTTAAGAGCAACTCACCTACCTCGAAAGTTCCGCTGGAACAAGATCTTTCATTTTGATCTTCACGAGGTTAGCCACCCGGCCCGCGATAACGTCTGCGATTTTCTTGCTTGCCGTGCCGTCGCCATAGGGATTGTGCTGGCGTGCCATCCCTTCGTAAAGCCGCGGGTTGTCCAGTAAGTGCTCGGTCTCTTCGACGATTCGGCGCTCGTTGGTTCCCACGAGCCGGGCTTTTCCGGCTGACACGGCCTCGGGGCGCTCGGTCTTATCTCGCAGCACCAGCACAGGCTTGCGTAGTGATGGGGCTTCTTCCTGAATCCCTCCCGAATCGGTAAGCAAGAGATAGGCCCGGCGCATCAAGTCTACAAAGGGGACATAGCCCATAGGATCGAGAAGCGTAATGTTCGGCTGCCCCGCCAGATGTCGGCTCACAGTTCGCCGCACATTCGGGTTGGGATGGACGGGGTAAACGATTTCGACATCATCGCGCCGGGCGAGGCGGAGGATGGCCGCGCAGATCTGCTCAAAGCCGTTGCCAAAGCTCTCGCGGCGGTGCGCTGTGACGACGATGAGTTTCTTCGAATCGTCAGGGCGGAATCCACTCAGGCCCTGAAGATTGCCGGCATCGAGAGCCTCCTTGACGTGCAAGACCGCGTCAATGCCGGTGTTTCCCGTGATCGTAACAGCTGCGGGGTTAACGCCCTCGCTGTAAAGATTCCGGGCGGCGATTTGAGTGGCGGCGAAGTGATAGGTGGCGATCCTCCCGGTCAGCACTCGGTTCATTTCCTCGGGAAATGGTCCGCGCGGGTCGCCGGTGCGAAGGCCGGCCTCGACATGGCCGACTGGAGTGTTGGCGTAGAAGCCGGCCAAGGCACCACAAAGAGTAGTCGTGGTGTCGCCTTGAACGAGTGCGATGTCCGGTTTCTCTTCGGCGAGAACGGGTTCAAGAGCGGCCATGATGCGGGCAGTGGACTGAAAAAGGGTTTGGCCAGGACGCATAAGGTCGAGGTCGTGGTCGGGCATGACCTCAAAGGCGTTAAGCACCTGGTCAAGCATCTCCCGGTGTTGCGCTGTCACGCAGACACGCACCTCGAAGTCGTCGGGGCGGGACTTCATGTGGCGGATGACTGGACAGAGCTTGATGGCCTCGGGGCGGGTACCGAAGATGAAAAGGACCTTGATCGACATGGAAGACGGATCAATGTCGGAACGTTTTCAGGGTGGCGGGCCCTGATTGCAAAATTAGCGGACCACCACGCGGTAGCAATACAATAGATACTCTCGACAACCTGCCACTCAGCGTTCCAAATTCCGTGCAAGGAGTGGCAGTAAGCGGCCTGTGATTTCCCTGTATCAGTGATTCCTGACAATGTGGGACCAACAACTCCAGGTCCGTTTGGTGGATCTTGCCAATGACCCCGTCTTTGCTACGGTCCTTGCCTTCTGCCCCGACCCGTCAACTACGGTTTGCTAAGGTAGGGAAAACATGGACCGTCTTTATCTTGGGGACACTTACTTATGGGGTACGCCTTAGCTTCCGGCGATCGCCCGTGCTGGTCGTGTCCGCTGGGCACCCGCCGGGTCGGCTTTGTTGTTGACTTTCAACCTCTCCGATTAGTAAGAAACCTCTGCTCAACCGTTCGTAGGCTTGTAGTACTTGCTGTAAGATTTCCCGTAGTAGCCGTAGTAGTAATAGCGGTCGCTCATATCCTGGCGGACTTCGTTAAGCGCGACGCCTATCACATTAGCCTTGAGGCGTCTCAGGCTGCTCACGACGCTACCGACGGCGTTCTTGTCCGTCTCGCCGGCCAGCGTGATGACAACGACGCCATCCACGATAGCCGCCATCTGGAGCGGTTCTGCGAAACCGAGCAATGGAGGTGAATCGATGACAATCAGATCGTAATCCGACTTCGCCTCCGTGAGAACCTTCTGTAGGACGCTGCCGAGTTGGTCGGCAGCGCGGCGAGACGCTGGGCCGGCAGGCAGCACGTCCAGGTCGGGATAGGGTTCCGGCTTTCGGACGACCTCGCGCCATTCCACCTCTCCCTTGATGACACTAGAAAGGCCGCGTTCGTTTTCGATGTTCAGGCGTTCGTGAATGCTCGGGCGACGCAAGTCGGCGTCGACTAGCAGGGTCTTGCGCTTCTGCAGACTGTGGGCGACGGCGAGATGCATGGCGGCGGTAGTCTTGCCCTCGCGCGGTGTGGCGGACGTAATCAACAGCGTGCGTGGTCGCCGCGCAAGATCGGAAAGCAGAATCGAGTCGCGGAGCGTTCGGACTGCCTCCTC
>OBLW0100003712.1_pt1 | contig 11836 bp, 14 predicted proteins | sample 1520161 | NCBI WGS metagenome assembly OBLW01 (sample SAMEA3539309, study PRJEB22396) | soil metagenome | biome: tundra; feature: field; material: soil | place: USA | collected 2010-05 | depth 0.15 m
CTCCGCTTCGTGCCCGTTCCACCAAGGGCCTCGATAGCTCGGTTCAGCTTATCCCGCTCCGCGATCAGCAACGCGATGATGTGTTCGGTTGGCATAACTTCGGATCGTAGCACGTACACCTAGACGCTCGGCTCAAGCGGCCCGAAGCACAAATACAGTGAGAAAGAGCCGCCAGAACCCAGATGTCCTCAGATGTCCGGAAAACTCCGGGTTTAACGGGAAGCTCGATCACGTTGCTGTTGGTTCGCTTGAGTTCCGAAATCCTCTTGGTCACCTCGACGATAAATATCCTGCCGCCCTTCTTAATGATGCACATGGGGATTCGTACGAGATGAACTGTTCGGGCGCAGGGAGGCCGAGGAAGTTTTTGCCGCGGCTAGACTCACTGGGAATTTTAGGCATGCACACATGAATACCTCTCTTGACTTCGGTAAAAATGGGACCATGTCACCGCCGCGCTAGCCAAATATCGACGGGGGGCGACTCCCGATGGGCCTAAAGCTTACCTATGAGATGGTGAATCTTGACCTCTAGAAATCGGCGCAGTTGCCCGTCACGGGTGCATGAATCCCCAGACTTTCAGAAGGATGTCAGGTTTCAGAAAGGAACCGATGTAGCCCATCGTTGTCGCTTTTCCGGCCGCAAGCTTTGAATGTAGTCCCAACGCTCTGACTTGTTTCTTAAGTATGGTTGAGAAGTGGAGGTCAGCGTGCCGTTGGTATTCGAAGAGAAGGTCTTCCAGATCCTGATCAATCTCGCCGAGCCGTTGATCTCTCATCTGCGGAAACCGCTCCAGTTCGTCCTGTAAAGCCTGCCGATCGTCAATAAACTTCTGCAAGGCGTCACGGACCTGAGGGCTATCTTGAGCGCTGCCGTACACAATGGCCTTCTTCAGTTGGTCAATTCTGAAGGTCTTCGAATCGATAGCCTTCTGGAGCTTTTCTCCCTTTGCGTTTTCGGAGGCGATCAGATCCTGAAGCCGGATAATTTCTTCAGCCCATGCCTTTACCTTTTTGCTTCCGTCATCGATCGAGAATTGCGCTATTGATTTCCTGAGCAGCTGCATTAGCGAGCCCGTCAGTTGCTCATCAAGGTGAATTACGCAGAGTTCCTCGGATGGCACCGCGTCAATAACGACCATGCACGGGAGCTTGTCAAGTATGCCCAGTTCGCGGGCGACGCGATCGGTCCCGTAGGTGATGGCCGTAAGTTCGTCGCCGTTCACAACCATGCCGAAGGTGCCATCTTTTACCAGGCGTTTCACGCCACGGGGGGTGTTGATATCAGCTACAGACGCTTCGCCGACATTCTTGGGTCGTCTGCCAGGCGTCGGGTTGTATTCGCCCGTCTCTAGCTTAGAATCGTCATCAAGACGAACGTGAAATCCCATTCTTACCTCGATGCGGAAATGGTTCTACGGTGTAGCGGCATAACGTGCAATGCAGCAGTTTCCCAGTGTACGTGATTGTTCAGAAAGAGGATGGCAGTAGCGGTGGCGTGATGCTCCTAAGAGAGACGGCCCCGCTGGACAGGCGCATGGGCATTGGGCCTGGAACAGAACTTGCTAGTCTGCCAAAGTGCGCGATCATCACGTGCCTTCCTGTGGTGATCTTCGCTGAACGACCGCCTTGTTTAAAACATATCTGCCCAGTTGTGTTACAACGGTCAAGAGAAGATAATGAACGATTCAAGGTGACCGAACATGGCAAGGCTTGCGCTCGTACCACCGGAACCCATCGAAACCCGACCGGGTGAGCCGGACTGGTTGACGTCACTTCGCCTAAGCGAGGCTGAATTGTGGGCGAGGGTCCGCGCCCATGGCGACCAGCGCCGCGAGCATCTTTCCGACCGCGCTACGTACATTCTCGCCGATACGATCAACTGGCTTTCCGACCTTCCGCGTAACTCGGTTCACGCCATAGTGACCGACCCGCCCTACGGACTGATCGAATACGACGACAAGAATCACAAGAAGCTACGCGCCGGACGCGGCGGCGTTTGGCGCATCCCGCCGTCATTTGATGGAGCCAACCGCAAACCGCTTCCCCGCTTTACGGTACTCTCCCCCGACGAGATCAAGGCCCTCCACAGCTTCTTCAGTGCTGCCGCGTTCGGCATGTTGCGGGCGCTCGTACCGGGCTCAACATCGCAAGAAGGGTCAATTCAGACAATTTAGGAATTCGCCATGGACAGGCAGGTTACCTACCGTCTCTGCGCGTATCACGAATCGATCCCATGGTAGCTCTCCGCGCCAACTGAACCGCGACCGTGAGGGAGTCGGTGCATTTCTTACTGTCCCGCGCCCGAAGCGGCGCTGTTGGATTCGAATTCGGCCGCAATCGCCGCAGGTTATCCATGGTACGCCCGAATATTCATGCAGCCTCACATCGAAAGTGAATCCGATCCAAAAGTGTGGAATCAAGTGGAGTCCCTGATTCGGTCGAAAGTGCCACCCGCCATTGACACTAACTAGCCAAGGGCTCCGCCCTTGATATCCCTTTCAACTTGAAGCAGGCGTTCATAAGATAGGCTCCAGGTATCTCACCACACTGGAGGTTTCCATGAACGCCTTTTTCGAGCATCACAAGAATAGCATCCGGCTGCACTACCGATGTTTCGACCGACTGCTATTGAACGGGCTGATCCAACCGTTTCAACAACCCGAACGAGTGATCGGGTTCTTCAACTCCTACCGCCAAGGCAGGCGGGTAACACGCAATGAACTTGGCGATTTGCCGAGCAGTATAGGAACTGGGTAACGAACCGGTCGCAAAAGTGGGGCGTGCCGGTCTTGGAAGCGCCCGAGGGACGTCGCGATGATTTCATCGACCCCTACTTCAAGCGAGCCAAGCCCGACCAGGTCGTCGCGATTCTTCGCGCCCGCGAGCCGGGCCGCATCCTGGTGGCCAACGGCAACAAGAAAGATGATCGCTGGCATTTGCAAATTACGCAGCGCTGGGTCATTCACTACAACTTCTATGTCAACGATGCCCGCTGGGGGCGCATGTTCGTCCGTATGTGTCCGTACTTCCCATTTTCGGCCCGAGTCTGCCTGAATCAACATCACTGGCTTGCCACCCGCATGCGCGAAGAGAAGATCGACTTCCAGCAGTGTTCCAATGCCTTCCTGAATTGCAGCGACCCGAAGCGTCTTCAAGAGATGGCCGATTCGCTGTCGGCAAAAGATCTACTGGCCTGCGGCCAAAAGTGGCTGGCCTGTTTCACGCCGTTCTTCACTGAAAGCGAACGGAAGAATCACGGCTGCCAGCATCGGCTGTTCTTTGCCCAGGTAGAGTATTGCGACAATCTCGTGTTCCACCGGCGCGCGGCGCTGGACGCACTCGGTCAACGTCTGCTCGACGCCAACCGCAATATCGGCCAGCCGAACAAGATCACCACCATCTTTGGACGTAAAGTCACCAAGCACTACCGAGGTGAACTAAAAACCGTCATCGAAGATATCGACCTGCCCAACCCCGTGATCCGCAGTCACTACGGCAGTGGCTTTATCAAGCAGTACGTGCGAGACCATCTGAATTTGCGCACCGAACCGGCCACCAACAACGTCGCCGACTACGGCGTCAAGAAGGCAGTGGAGAATCTTCCCCAACTCCGCCAGAGAATGGCAGCAATCACTGACAACTACCTGGATGTCCAGCAGGACATTCTGGAGACATTCCTGGATCGCGGGCAGCTCCGAAAGCTGGCCGAGCCAACGGTCCTCGCCAACGGCAAGCGGATACCCGGTCTCAAGCTGGACCATCCACGGCAACTCGCTGTCATGCACGCCCTGGTTCGCTTTGCCAACATCGCGGCTTGCAACCAGTTCTCCACGCGAGACCTGCATGAACCAGCGATGGAAGCGCTTGGCGTTGCATCGGACAGCTACAGCTTGGCATCCTTGCGCTACGACTTATCCAAGCTCCGCGCCAAGGGACTCCTTCACAAGGTGCCGCGGACACGCCGCTATCAGTTGACCCGCCAAGGATATTCCATCTGTGTGGTCTTCCTGAAGTTGTTCGAGCTATCTACGCTCCCCTCACCACAGGGTTACTGCAATCGGTTGCCGGCGACAGCACGATGCAACGCCAGCGGCGCACTCAACTCGACTCCCTCTATCAACGCGTTGCTGACGATCTGGATAAGCTATTGTCGTTCGTGGGCCTCAAGGTCGCCGCTTGACTTTCGACAACGAGAACAAAATACTCGTTACCGCGCGCATAACGGCCTAAGTATATTTTTGCCGTCCCACGGATTGACATCCGCCAACAAGGCCAGTACCATTGTCCGAGCAACTGACACGACAGTGGTCATGGAGGAGCTGCATGGCGGTGTCTAGCAATCAGAATCCGTGGCGCAGAAAGCATGACGACCCTACCAAGCCTGCCAGAGTTCCCCTACCTCAAGAACGCTTCTATCCCGGCTCGCTCGATGACGTCATCTCGGTGATCCAGACCGCCGAGTCTTTGCCGTTACCGAAGCCTCAAGTCAGAGCGTCCGGCAGCCATTGGGCTCTCTCCGATGCGGCGGTAACGGAGGACTTCATCGTGGAGACTTCAGACCCCGACGATCCGAGTCAACCTAGCCTGGACGGTCTGCCGCTCTACGACGTGATTCCGCACTGCATGACTCCCTCTGCAGTCCGATGGTTCGCGGACCAGGCCATGCCGGGCAACGATCCCACCCAGCTCCCCCTGTCGAATAATCCGTTCTATCTCTACCACGTCCTGGCGGGCACGCGGATCTACCAACTCTATTGTCTGCTGGATCATGGCGAGAATCCCAACGACCCTCGCACACTCAGCCACGTCGTGAGAACCCGATTCGGCCCTCAACCAAACCACGACTACACAGGGCCGTGGGCCATGGCTACACTCGGCGGGGCCGGAGGTCAAACCATCGTCGGGGCTTTCTCCACCGGCACGCACGGCGGCGACGTCGGCCTTCCCCCCATTGCGGATTTCGTGCAGGCCATCCATCTGGTCGGGCCGCAGGGTACGCTCCCTCACGCCCCGCAATACTGGTTGGAACGTCCGCTAGAAGGACCTGGACTCCCGACCGTAACAAACGTGGTGGACGATGCGCTGCTGGCTGCGCGTCACCCCGGCATAAAAGTGATTCGCGACCCGGATGTGTTCAACTCCGTCATCGTTGGAGCCGGCCGCTTCGGAATCATCTACTCTGTGGTGTTGCGCGTCGTGCGGCAATACGCGCTTCTGGCCACTTCCTCCAAAGACGTCTGGTCCAGTGTCATGGGTTGGATCAGCAACCCCAGTTCTCCTAACTTCGCCCATCGCTTCGTCCAGGTCGTCGTCAACCCGTACCCACAGGCCAGCGGCAACGATCACAGCTGTTACATCGCCAACCACGACACAGCCACGCTCGCCTCCGCAACCCCCCATCCTCCGAACCCGCCCTACCTCGGGCAGAAGGAACGCTGCGGCCCGAACGCCGGCCATTCGCATCCCCTCGGCGCTTCTGAGTTTTTCTCGAACATTTGCTCTTCATCCAGCCCGCTCCAGGCGGGGATCGATTCCGCTATTAATCCGCTTGCGGCCGCCCTCCTCCCGCTGGGCGTAGCGTGCTTCTGGGGCGTTCCACTCGCATGTACCACTCTGGTCGCGGATATCGTGGCAATTGCAGCACTCGAGGCGCTCAAGTCGCAGCTTCCCACGGGTCCTGCCTCGTTCGGTGAGGCGCTGACCAGTTTTGTCGATTGGTGCGTGAATAACGGCAGCCTCGGCTACGACCTGCTCCGGTTTGTATCCGACTTCCTGCTGGGAGACCAACTTCTGACCTCTTCCAAAACTGCGGTCAGCTACGCCATCCTGGACGCGCACGACTATTTGGACCAAGGCTGCACCAACGTCGGCGACTCTCTGGAGGTATTCTTTGATGCCTCCAGCCCCGTCCTGGTCAGCTACGTCAATAACGTTATCCAGCGTGTCCAAGACCTCCGTCAAGGACTTTTGACCGGCGGCACTCCAGCCGGATTCACGGGCTACGTGTCCCTGCGGTTCATGCAGAACACCGCGGCCCTGATCGGAATGCAACAATGGCCGGCCACATGTTCCATGGAGATCGCGGGCTTGCTGGGCGCGCTCGGAACTGAGCAACTTCTCGCCGCGCTAGAAAAAGACGCCATCGCGGCGGGAGCGGCCGTGCATTGGGGGCAACGCAATAACCTCGCCAAGCCGCAGGTGGAAATGGTCTTCAGTCCCATTGGGCCGGGTGGCGTCCTGTTCCGTTGGCGGAACGCACTCGGCACTCTGTCGCAAAACGGCAGCGCCAATATATTCAGTACGCCATTCACTTTTCAGCGAGGCCTGGAAGTTGTGCAGCCGTTGGTGGGGGCGTTCTCGGTCACGCCGTCGCGCTCCTGTGCTGGGTCGCAAGTGCAAATCAATTGGACCGCGGATCAGAACCCGCCCGGCAGTTTGGCTACTCTAGTTATTTCTCCGCCGAATACGACGTTAGCTCTAGGTTCGCTCACGGGCAGCCAACCGGTGACGCTAGGCGAAAGGGCCGGCCACGTTCCAATTTGTGGTCACCTACACCTACCCGGTGGACGGCAGCGTGAAGCAGGACAGCCGGACGGTGCAGGTACAGGGATTTCAAACAGGGGATGTCTGGACTATCACTCAACAGGCCACCTGCCAGGGCGGCCACTGGGCCGGGAGTCTCAGCCTGTCGCCGAACGACGTGTCCGCGAATCTCCTGGCAACCAATCTCAAAGTGGTGTTCAGCAACGTTCCGCCGGGCAGCCAGTGGACCGTGAGCGGACCAGGCTTTGCAGGCGTCGTGCTTTCGCAAGCGCAGCCCACGCACGTGTTCGCTGCGCCGCCCACCCTGCAAGGCAATTGGAATTTCGTACTGAATGCCGCGGGCTGCGTGGCGCCGACACCCAACGTAGACATCGAGTTCACCATTAAGTGCTGAGTAATCTGGAGGTCTGAAGATGAGCTTGGATGAAAAGACGATTCATGATCATATACTGCGTTTGGCCACCGACACGGCCACCGAGACCATCACAGCGTCGGCCGGAGGCATCGTGTCCATCACCATGGACACAGCCATCCGCGTAACCGCTGTTAAGATTCACGAGCCTGCCCTGTCAGAGGAACAGCGGCTACGGCTGGAGCATTCCATCGCAGAGGCCGTAAATACCGCAATAAAGGAAGCGGCCACAGCACGCGCGAAGCACCTGATGGAACTCGTCAAGCACGCGAAGCCGTAGTCCGGCGCGAGCTAGCGTGCTACTGGTTGTTCCAGATCCCGGCTCTGGCCTGATTTGTGGACTAAAAGCTCTTCCTCAATGTGGATGAAATTCAGGCGAGCCTGAAGAAGCAAATCCGAATCGCGCTTGCGTTCCATTGTCTCGGCGGGTGTCGGAGGGAAGCTAGAATGGTGGCGCGTGGAAAGCAGTTCCGTCGATTTGTATTCTAGCCGTGCCTCCCTGTGTGCCTTTGAGAGACGTTCACATCCAGGACAGTCCATGGTGATTGAACCTTGGTGCCTGAACGATAGTAGGCTCCGGCACCGGCCCACATGCAACGGCTTCGAAAAAAACAGCGTTGAGCAGCAGCGTCAGTGTGTCGCCACTGCCTGTGGCCGATGAACCTGCGCCATTGATCTGGCAGTGGCTATTTTAGATTCGCCGTGGTGGCGCGTGAGATTGACGCTATCGCGGGCACCAATCGCTGGATATGCCGCGGGCCTTGCCAGAACTGGCGGGTGTACGGGGTGCACCATGCGTCGTCATGATTGGCGACGCCAGTCTGCCGGACTGATAAGCTTGTTCAACAACTATGCCGCTCCCGGCCGGCTCTAAACTGGGCCCTTATGAAATCCTTGCGCAGATCGGAGCCGGTGGAATGGGAGAGGTGTACCGGGCGCGCGACACGCGGCTGGGGCGGCATGTCGCACTGAAGATTATGCCGGAGGAGGTTTCGGGCGAACCTCACCGCGCCATTCGATTCGAGCGGGAAGCGCGCGCGGCGAGCGCGCTGATCCTCTCCTGTACGAGTTCCTCGCGGAGCTTGCACTCACCCGCACGCACGTAGGTTCCGTCGATCCTGGCGATGATATTGTTCTCCCACTCCGCGATCTCCTTCCGGACCTCGGCGAGCAACGCCCGGTTCTGGAGAATCACGTAGGTGGCGATCAGCCCGGAGACAAGCCCGACCACCGGGACGAGCACTTGCAGAATGGGATCATTCATCGCCGCTCGCGTTCAAGGATCTTCAACTCAGCCCACCAGTCCACCAGCGCCATGCAGAGGCCCTCGACGTCCGGATGCCCGGCGCGGGTTTCAGATTCGATGGCCGCAATCTCCCGGCGGCAGCGCGCGATTCACGCATCACCTTTCCGGCGTTCCTCCGCGATCGCTTCGAACGTCCGCCCGTCGCCATCCAGCGTGGCCCGCTTGCCGGTGAGCGTTTGCCAGCGTTGGACGATCACATCCACGTACTTCGGATCGAGCTCCAGTCCGTAGCAGACCCGCTCGGTCAGTTCCGCCGCGGCGAATGTGGTGCCGCTGCCAAGGAACGGCTCATAAACCAGCTCCCCTCGCTTTGTGTGGTTCAGTATCGGCCGCCGCATCAGCTCGACGGGCTTTTGCGTTGGATGATCGAACTTCTCCTCCTTGGACCCACCCATGATGAATTTGGGCGACGGAGAATCCCACACGGTGGAGTTTTCGCCAGGCTTCCCGTACCAGGGGAGCGTTCTTTTTTCTCACGTACCAGCAGGGTTCGTGCTGATACCAGTAGTGAGTCCGGGTGAGCACGGTCCGGCCCTTGTTCCAGATGATTTGCTGTGGGTAAAGAAATCCGATCCGGAGCAGCCCATCCAGAACCTCACGAGTGTGGACACTGGCGTGCCACACGTACCCGACTTGAAGGCTCGCCACCAGCTCGAACGCTTCCGACCACTCGGCGCGCGTGTCGGAGGAGATGGTCGCCGCATGGAGAGGTAGCCTAGGATTTTGGAGGGTACTGCACCTGCAATAACTCGAATCGTATAAAGTATCAGCAAGAAGCGACTATGGGCTTTTCTGTAAGGAGCGCTCTTCCCGTGAGTTTTCTTGTGCTGGCTCCCGTTCTAGTAGCGCAGGAGCCACGCAGGCCGCGGGGCATCTACGCTGTGGTCAACGTCGAGAACAACGTCAATAAGCAGCAGAAGGCGAATTCCTCTATCACGACGGCGCAATTGGACGCTTATTTCAACAATCTTTACGAGGGACTCCTGAGCAACCCAGCGATATCAGGGCTAACACTCCAGGTGCACTGGGACACACTCAATCCGAATCCTCCGACCTCCTCCGCGCCCTATTTTTGGAATTATGTGGACGACGCGTTCGCCCAGGCCGCGGCGTGGGACACGCACAATCCGACCCAGGCGCCGAAGACCATCCAGCTCATCGTGACGCCGGGCTTTCAGTCGCCCCAATGGATCTTGGCTCAGATCCCGAGTTGCGACGGGCTGTTTCAGACACCGACTACGACACCTTCGAGCACGTGCGGAACGGCGACCTTCACGGGTTACGGCGAAGGGGGCGATGGCACGGTGCTTCCGCTGCCGTGGAACGCCGTTTATAAGAGTGCCTGGCAAACGTTCCTGACCGCGCTTGCCGCGCGGTATGGGTCAAACCCGGCGTTTGTCTCCATCGCGGTCGCGGGACCCACGGCCGCGTCCGCGGAGATGATTCTGCCCAACAACAACAACAGCAATAACCCCCAGATTCAGTTCGCAGTGGGCATCGCGCCCAACACCATGTGGATTCGACTGCTGGCGTTCCACTACGCGGGGATGCCGAGGTACCTGAAATCCGATCAAGGATTCATCGATGAGTGGAACAAGTCGATCGACATGTTCGGGCAGATCTTCAGCGGCGTGACGCTGGTAGCCACTACCGGTGACGGCCTTCCAAACTTCGCCGGTACTATCGTTACGATTCCTCCCGCCTTCAGCTTGGACTGCACCATCACTCCGGACCTGGATTGCGCCGCCGAGACGACGATTCTCGCCTACTTCGTGGAGCCTACCGTCGGTGGGGCGAATGCAAAGGCAACCCAGACGAGCGGGATGGAGGCGTCGCGCGTGAACAATGGAAATCTAGGCGTCCCTGCGGTGAAACGGTTGGCGCAGAGCACGGTGCAGTTGGCGACGGCCTCGGCTCAGATCCTCGGCGGGGCGCAGTTCAACACCTTCTTCTCCAGTTTCGCTTTGGAGGAAGGATGCACCAGCACCTTTCCGCCCAACGCCAACGATACACCTGTTGGGTGCAGCATCCCGTCCACCTGCGCGATACAAGCGTGCATTCCCGTCGCGTGCATCCCGCAGGCCTGCCTTGCTCCGGGAGTCACTCCCGCGGATGTGACGAGCTTCAAGACGCTCGGTGGCGTCCTCGCGATGGACCCGATGGATCTGATCCCGCCGGAGCAGGCGGAATACAACGTGCTCAATGTGTTTTTCGACGGAACATCGGCCGCCTCTACTTTTGGCGGAACGCAGGGTACCGCGCCGCTCAATTATCTGCAAATCTATTCCGAGGACATCCAATACGCCACGGGGAATATAAATGCGCCGGCACAGGTAGTGGAGGCTAGCGGCGCGACTGTCATGACGACGGCGCAGGATCTGCTTAACCTGGCGAGCCAGAAGCTGTTCACGATCGCCGAGCCTGCGCTGGTTCCAGCCATCACCACGGGCGGAATCGTGCCGGGCACGATTCAGCCGGGCGAATGGGTGTCGATTTACGGAACCAATCTGGCCAGCGGCACGGTAACCTGGACAGGGAACTTTCCGACGTCGCTTGGCGGCACTGGTGTGACGATCGACGGCAAGCCTGCTTATCTCTCGTTTGCTAGTTACGGACAGATTAACCTGCAAGCGCCCAATGACAACGTGACCGGCCTGGTGCCGGTGGTGATCACGACGGCGAGTGGCGCCGCGAAATCCACCGTGACGCTCGCTCAATTTTCGCCTGTGTTTTTTCTTCTCGACGGAAAGCACGTGGCCGGGATCATTCCAAGGTCCGACGGTTCAGGAGCATACGGTGGCGGAAGCTACGACATCATCGGGCCGACCGGAACTTCACTCGGTTATCAAACTGTTGCCGCCAAAGCAGGTGACAAGATCGAACTTTTCGGTACTGGCTTTGGGCCAACCAATCCGGCAGTTCTGGCTGGCCAAGCATTTTCGGGAGCGGCGCAAACCACCAATCCGGTGACACTTCGAATCAACAACGTGAGCGTAACGCCAGCGTTTGCAGGCTTGTCCGGCGCCGGCGTCTACCAGCTCAACCTTACGGTTCGATTGAGCCTTGGCACGGGTGATGTTTCGCTTCAGGCAACCGTAGGCGGCGTGCAGACGCCTTCTGGTGTCGTGATTTCCTTGCAGTAGACGTCTCCGTTCAGACAATCGAAAAATAAGCTTGACTGCCAGCAGCGCCTGCACGGCGGCATCAACGATTTGTTCCCCAGGGAGTAGCTCGATCCCGCGGTCTTTCACAATCTTCGTGGCTAAGAACTGAATCCTCTCGCGGCGCTGCGCGGGTGATAGTTGATCAAGCTGCGCAAAAACCTGATCCTGATCCTCTTCTGCGCGTCGTCCGAACGCCCTTTCCAAACGAGCTACACGCCGCGCTAATTGAGCTGACCGCATTATCTCTTCGTTGACCGTGATTCCTCGACCTCTTCAAGTTCTTTTACACGACGTTCAAGATCTTCGATCTCGATCGCCCTAGCTGCGTGTCCGAGCACGCTGTCCGCAGCCCTTACCTTGGTCGAGGCTGGCGTATTCTGGTCAACCATAACCTTCAGCAACGTCGAAA
>OBLW0100003713.1_pt1 | contig 11836 bp, 6 predicted proteins | sample 1520161 | NCBI WGS metagenome assembly OBLW01 (sample SAMEA3539309, study PRJEB22396) | soil metagenome | biome: tundra; feature: field; material: soil | place: USA | collected 2010-05 | depth 0.15 m
GCCGGTCAGTATTTTACCGAGGTTCTTTTGGTCGTAATCCGCGCCGGCAAGACCGCCAAGGTCGCGGCTGTCATCCCACCATGATTCATCAAAGATCTTTGCGCCGTTGTCGCGGTAGAGCGCGATCAGATCATCCACGGATTTTCCGGCCGTCAGCCCCAAGGCGATGATGCCACCGGTTGACGTGCCCGCCAACAAATCCGCGCCTTTGATTAGATTGGGAACCTGCGCTTCCAGGCGTTTCAGGAGGGCGAGAGTGACCAGCCCGCGAATGCCACCGCCGTCAAATGAGAGCATGCGATACATGGTTTTCCTTTGAAGACAAATCTGGCGGCAAGCGGGAGGAAGATCAAATGTTTTCGGCCTTCAATCGTGTGGCGGTTCGTGGCAAGATGTGGGCATGGCAATTAAATCCAGAAAGAATCCGGCGGCGGTGTGGTGCGAAGGCTAGGCTTCAGGCCGTGTTACTGCATTGCGCCGCCACAACTCGCGCCGGTGAAAATCCTGGGAATAAAGAAGCCCCGGTCGGGAAATTGATATGCCGACCGGGACTGGAAGATTGAAGCTGTTTTGCAGAATGCTGGCGGACTGCATTGGTAAAGACCTATGGACTCTGGAACGCAATTGACATGCCAAACGCGATTCAGCTTCAATCCGCATAATTCAGCCGGTTTCGCTCCCGCCCGGGCTCTTTCGTTGGTGCTTATCGTCCGAAAGAGGCAAAATTATCCACTGGAAATTGTCGGTCTCCGGGTCCTGCATAAAACTGTGTCACCCCACCGCCATGGTATCCCGGTGCAAACAGTCCAAATCACGCTGTCGTCAATCCAGGGCTTCGATCTGCGGCACTTCGGTTTGATTTAAGCGTGGAAACTGCTCATTTAGGCTGGCAGGCTTTTCTTGGAGATCGCCAGCGAACTGGGCGCGAACCGCCTCCAGAAAGATGGCGGGAGTGCAATCTCGTTTAACCAAGTATTTGGCGGCGAGTTTGATCCAGTGCTCAAGTTCGGGTTCGACGGAGCATTTGGAAGATAAAATGACCACTGGAACTTTGGCCAGTTGCGGGCTGCTGGAGATCATTTGCAGTAACTCTTCGCCTTCAAATTAGGGCATCATCAGATCAAGGATCAATAAATCCGGCACGAACAGGAAAAGATTTTTCATCGCCGCCAGCCCGTCGTGGGCCTTGACAACGTGGTAACCAGCTTTTTCCAAGAGCGTGGTGCTATATGACGTTAACAAGACTTGGTCGTCGTCAGCGAAGAGGATGGTTTTAGCTTTGGCCATGTTTGTGCTCATATCCGGGGTAAATCGTCGACGAGAGAAGCAGCGGTTGTGCCTCAAGCTAAAGCCCGCCGTTCGTTTTTGCAGACAGGGACAACTGGGTGGCCTTGGCTTGCCACAATAGTGAAAATTACGTGTATCAATCAATGTGCTATAGGGATTTATGCTGTGTCACCCCGCAATGCGGATGCGACGCCGGCCTGATCCTGATCCCGTTTCAGATTGCATCTGCATCGGTGTTCGGCAAGATCTTCAAGAGTATTCAGTACCGCATGAACACGGATTCGACTAATGCCTCAGTGGAAAAGCCTTTGAGCGGCGGTGCTAAATTCATGTTGGTGGCAGGCGTCGGGGCCGTGATGTTTTCTTTCTACGTCTTATCGGCTTTTGCCATTCTGCTCTTGGTTATCCTCATCGGTTGCGAGTTGATAATTTTACTTTGTTTGGCGCGGTTCGGCGCGGCGCGGCTGATGGTGCCATTTTTGGGGAAACATCTGGCGGTATTGGCGATGGTCGTCAAAAGTTTCCGACTACAGAAAGGGGTCGAGTTCCGCATACCGCTTCGGCACGAGGATGCCCCGGCGTTTTATGAAATGCTAAGTCGGCTTTGCCAGCGGCTCGCGCTTGCCTCTCCGCAGGAGACGGTATTGCAGATGGGAGACGGTGTGTGGGTAAATCTCAAAGGAATGCGCAGCGGGGCCGGCAGGACCACCTTGGGCGTTGGCTATGATTTACTTGCTGGCTTGTCGGTTGCCGAAATCGAGGCGGTCATGGCTCATGAAATGACTCACGCCAAATTGATAAATCGTGGATTTAGAAACTGGCTCATGGCCGGGCAATCACGCCTGCGAATCCTCGCAAACGCTCTTTGGGCTGAAGTCAGTGCAGCGCGGCGGGCGAAATCCTCGTCCGAAGTAGCTCACCTATTATTTGTGATGGTTGACCGGCTGCTGAGGTTAAGCACCCGTCTGGTTGCCGCCTATTCGCGGCAGGACGAATTTGAAGCTGACCGCGGTGCTGCCGAACTTTGCGGTGCGGCTGTGATGAAGTCGGCTTTGTCCAAACTTGATTCGCTCCACCAGATCACCTCCCGGCTGCCTTGGAATGAACGTGTGGCGCAACTGCAACAAACCAGCGGTTATAGCCGATGGTTGCTACAGGAGATCGCACAAGGCAACTCCGTTCCGGCCAAGGATTCCAACCAAGCATTGTATAATAAGTATTCGACCCATCCCCTGATCCGGGACCGGCTGGCGGCATTGCCGACCGATGACAAGCCGCCAGCAACCAATTCACCTCCAGGCATCCAACTGCTGGCGCATCCCGATGAAATCGCTGTCAAGCTGGTTGCGGAGCTTCAGCGGCTGATGGCTGAACAGGAACGGAAGGACAGCAAAGCCTTGGAAAAGTTTTCCCGGAAATCCGGTCGGCTCGCCCATCTCCGGCCTTGGCAGGCATTTGGCACCTTATTGGTGCTGGCTGGTTTCATCTGCGGAATAATTGGAATCTGCTCCAAAGATTCAGTTGTTGTGCTATTGCCTTGCGGTTTGGTGGCAATTGTGGCGGGTGTGATCGCCTTCCGATTAGGCAAATACTGTGACCGTTTTGACCTTCCGGTGCCGGGCTACGAAAAGCTGGTTCATCCGCCACAGGCAAAACCAGCAAACGAAAACATTCAGGAGAAGCAGAATTTGATCGACGCCGAACTTGCCAAAACATTCGGGCAGGAACGTAAGCCCAAAAAAGCGTTGCTGCTCGCAAAAGAAGCCTATGCTGCTTTGGAAGCCTGCGATTATCTGCGTGCTCATGTTGCAGCCCGCGCGTGCTTGAAAGCTGACAAGAAATCGATTGAGGGGGCGTTGGTATTGGCGGTGGCCAGCGCGTCCTTCGGGCAATTGCCCACCGCCATTCAAATGTTTGCTTTTGTCCAGCAACAAACGGGATTCAAGTCGTTTTCGACCGCTTGGGGCGGGGCATGGGCTGCGATGCTGGCGGGCGACTGGGTTCGTGCCGAGGCAATGTTGGAGCAGGCATTGAAATCAAGGCCCCGGCAAAGCACTTTGCTGTCGCTCCTGGCCATCGCCCAAATTCGCCGAGGCAAGTTGCAAAGCTCCATTCTGAATGCTCGCCGGGCTTGTGAGGCTGACCCGGTTTCGCGGCAGAGAAAAACTTACTTGATCGCTCGGTTGCTGGATGGCGGGTTTACTCGTGAAGCTGAGGAAAAAATTGAGCAGCTCCGCGCTGATGTGGAATCCGACCACGAGTTGATGTTCTGCATGGCGCAGTTGAACTTGTTGAAAGGCAATTCAAACGAAGCAACTCGCTGGACGGATCGCGTGAAACAGGCTGGAGCCAAACCGCAAATGCTGGTTCGCTTGGCAAGAATTCATGAATCCGCGCGCCTGAAAGATCAGGCAGTCGGGCTTTATCACGAAGCACTATCAACAGATCACTTTCCCGAGGCGCATCTGGGCCTTGGCAGACTCCATACTGAGAAAAACAACAAGTCTGAGGCCCGCAAGCACATCCTGGCCGCCCTTGATGTTGAACGCCAACCGGGCAAAGATGGAGCGAACACTTGGCAGGTTCTTCAACCGATATTGAATCAAATGCTGTGGTTGCATGATCCAGTACCGAACTGTCGGGCTTGGATTGCGGCACTACCCGCCAATGCGCAGCCGGCCGCACTAGCCGGGCAAAGCTTCATGGTCTACGCTCCAGAGTTGCCTCAAGCCCAAGCGTACTTCCAGATAGTGGTTAATGCTTTTCAACCGAATAAACCACCGATGGCCCTGCCACAGAACATCTGGACCTCGGCTCCACGGCCTTTGCAACCGGACGGACCTGTTCGGCCCGGAGTGCAAGGAATTTGGCACTAAAAAGCAAATCTAGCCTCAAGTTTCAACCATGCTGGCGATCGTTTCTAGGGCGTTGTCATCATAACGGTTGTTGAAGTAGATGAGGTTTTTTGACTGCATCTGGTTTGCCCTTGGGGTGGATTTTCGATCCGGCAGAAGCCGCAATGCTCACCCTAATGACATTTATATTTTGAATCCGAAGGAAATCTACGGGGTTTGCTCAACCAAACCGGAGAAGATCTGCGTTCAACAGATCCAACGGATTTGTCATCAGCTGGACCAAAAATGCCGGCTTGAGATGACGTGATAACCTACAAGAATTGAGAATTTGGGAGCCGCGTCCTCCCCGGCAGTCCAAAGATAGAGGAATTAAGTCCAGTCCAGTTGCGCACCGATTCCAATTTTCCTGTCCAATTATCATGGACGGCCAGCGTTGGCAGGGCTAAAGTCGCCGCCAAGATTATGAGCCTTCTTGAGCCTTCTCCGCGATCTCTTCGGGCCCAGCCGCGACGAAATCTGGCAGCAGGTGGCCGCAGCCGTGGGCGGCAAAGCCAGCGCCGGGAACTTTTGGGCCGGCGGCGGCAAGGTCGAGGCCGCACATGGCCAGTGGATGGTCACGCTGGACACCTATGTCGTCTCTACCGGCAAAACCACTATCACCTACACTCGGATGCGCGCTCCCTATGTGAACCCGGATGGATTCCAATTCACGATATATCGGCGCGGCATTTTCAGCGACATCGGCAAGTGGATGGGGATGCAGGACGTGGTCGTGGGCGACCCGCAGTTCGACGAGGACTTCATCATCAAGGGCAATGACGAGGCCAAGCTATGCCGGCTATTTGCCGATGCTAGGCTCCGCGAGCTCGTCAGCGCCCAGCCGGACATCCATTTCTGCGTGAAGGATGACGAGAATAAGTTTTGGGGTGGCCAGGGTTTTCCGTCGAACGTTGATGAGCTGTATTTTCAGGTGACCGGAGTTATCAAGGACGTGCATCGGTTGAAACAATTGTTCGACCTGTTTGCTGAGACGTTGGATGAACTCTGCCGCATGGGATCGGCTTACGAACAGAATCCCTGCGTGACGCTCTGATCAAATTGGTAGAGCGACGTTACGCCGCCGTCTCGCAGGACCTTCGGCGATCTGCCGGAACGCATGACCTTCAGCGAAACCGGCCCGGTGCCGGATTTTGCATGGAGGCCCTAGACCCTGCTAAATGGCGGCAGCGAGGAAGACTTCCCGGTGGTGATGACCAAGATAATGTTTTTGGTCGGTGTTACAGGGCGTAGCCGTGGCGGTTATAGCGGCGACTGTCGGCGCGCTTGGATGTTGCGTCCACAGCCAAGCTGCTTGGGTTCACGGAGAGTGATATTCAGATTTTGATGGGTGTCGGCAAGCTGACGCCCCTTGGCGATCCCGCTCCGAATTCGCCCAAGTGGTTCTCGGCGATTCAAATCATTCTTTTGGCGGCGGATCAGGACTGGTTACATAAGTCTAGCAAAGAAAGCGTAAAATACTGGCGAAGAAAGCGTGAGCGTCGGGAGGATCACTCGGCTTCATTCCGGCTGAAATCACCGGGTTAAGCCTGAATTTGATTGACAGTAATAGGCTGAAATGTAATATACAGCGTTATCTAATACAAAGTTTTTTCGCCTTGGGCGTTAAGGTTTGCGCCATTGGCAAATTTCACTGAAGAGCTTTATTGGCTAGATGATGCGGCCCTGTTTTGTTTGTAATAAGGAAGCTGGCAAATATGAGAACCCAATCAAGCTCTTTGCTCCGTTGCTTCGGCGGTGTGGTTACAGCCCTGGCTCTCGTGGCCTTAACTCCTGCCACGATTCATGCCGGAACTTCCTTGCTAGGCGCGACCGCGCTGTTGGAAGGGCCGACTGCTGGCAGCGATAGTGTGGTTTTGGCCATCAGTCCAGAAGGCGATCCTTGGACCGCCACATCAAATGACATTTGGTTGCATCTGAGCGTGGCCAACCAGGGCGGCATCGGCAGCACTAATGTTGTAATTAATTTCGACGCTAATCCGGGGGCGACCCGGGTTGGCACCCTTACCATTGCCGGTCAAACGCTCACGGTCACCCAAGCGGCCCCCGCATACGTTCTTTCAAAGCCAGCGCCCAATGTGTTGTTTGGCTCGGGGTTGGACGCCCCTAACGGCATTGCTGTGGATGGCTCGGGCAATGTTTATATCGCCGACACTTACAATAATGCCATCAAGGAGATCATACCCAACACCGCCGGCGCCATCACACTGGTCGGCTCGGGATTATCCTCGCCGACCGGCGTGGCAGTGGATGGTGCGGGTAATGTTTATTTCTCCGATACCGGCAATAATGCGGTCAAGATGTGGGTGGCGGCGAGCAACACAGTGAATACTCTCGTGGCCTCCGGCTTATCGGCGCCGGGCGGCGTGGCGGTGGACCGCGCGGGTAATGTCTACATTGGCGACCGGGACAACGGGGTGATTAAGAAGTGGACGGCGGCCAGCAATACGGTGACGACCCTGGTTGCCTGCGGAACAGTCGCAGACTCCCCGCTGGCCGTGGATGTTGTGGGCAATGTTTACTATTACGCAAATGGCGGGGTCAGCAAGTGGACGGCGGCCAACAACAGCGTCACCACGCTGGTCAACTCAGGATTATACATTGTTTTGGGGCTGGCCGTGGATGGCGCCGGTAACGTTTACATCGCCAACGATGGCTTCAACCAGATCATGAAGTGGACGGCGGCCAGCAACACCGTGAGCACCCTGATGCAATTCAGCCCGAATGCCATGTATGGTGGCATAGCCGTTGATGGCTCTGGTAATCTTTACTATCCTTATTTTTTGGGGGTTACTTACACCATTTTTGAGCTGCCACGCGGGTTCGTGGATCCGACGCCGAAATTCGAAAGTCCCGACGCCGGCAACGATTCCCTGTCACCCGTCCTGCCGGTCAACGCCCCGGTTGCTTCTGGCAGCGGCAGCGATCAGCCCTGGCTGAGCATCACCAGCATTACCAACGGGGTGGTGAGCTTTTCCTTTACCTCCACCCTTTCCAACCGCACGGCGCACATCAGTCTTCTCGGGCAAAGTATTTCCGTCACGCAAAGCCTCTCGTATTCCTTGGCTACAAACGCGGTCACCGAAGGCCCGGCGGCGGGCGGCGATAATGTTTCTTTGACCGTAACCCCTGAAAGGGGTATCTGGACGGCCACCGCAAATGCCTCCTGGTTGCATATCAATGCTGCCAGCCAAAGCGGCACGGGCAGTACCAATATTGGCTTTAGCTTTGACACCAATCCCGGTGCTGCCAGAGTGGGCACCTTGACAATCGCGGGTCAAAACCTCACCGTGACCCAACAGCCGTCGCCCGCATATTTATCACCAACAACACTCACCGAAGGCTATGCGGCAAGTAGTGACAGTGTCTCTCTGATCTTAAACCAGCAATCCACGCAATGGACTGCCACAGCCAACGACTCCTGGCTACACCTGGGTGCGTCCTACCAAAATGGTACGGGTAGTGCCACCATCGTCTTTAGTTTTGATGCCAATCCTGGGTACACTCGCGTCGGCACCCTCTCCATCGCAGGTCAAACCCTCACGGTGACTCAGCAAGGCCCCTCCTATTACCTTGGAACCAGCGTGCTGTTGGAAGGCCCCGCCGCAGGCACCGATAGCGTCGCCCTGGCCATCAGCCCTGAAACCGACACCTGGACGGCTTCAGCCATTGCCAGTTGGTTGCATCTTAGCCCGGCGAACCAAAGTGGCAGGGGCAGCTCAGTTTTGGTGTTTGGTTTCGACTCCAACCCGGATAGCACGCGCGTTGGCACCCTCACCATTGCCGGCAAAACGCTTGCCGTGACCCAAGCAGGCCCCAATTATGTCGCCGTCCCCGCGCCAGTGACCGCGCTCGTTTCCACCGGATTATCCTTTCCCTCAGGCCTGGCAGTTGACGGTTCCGGCAATGTTTACATTGCCGACAGCAGTCACAGCTTAATAAAGAAATGGATTGCGGCAAGCAATACGGTAACCACATTGGTTGCCTCAGGGTTGTTATCACCTTCAGGCGTGGCTCTGGACGGGGCAGGGAATGTTTACATTGCCGACAGCGGTCACAGCGCACTCAAGAAATGGATTGCGGCAAGCAATACCGTGACCACGTTGGTGGCCTCGGGATTGTCTTCACCTTCAGGCGTGGCTCTGGACGGGGCAGGGAATGTTTACATTGCCGACACTGGTCATAACGCTGTCAAGGAATGGATTGCGGCGAGCAATATCGTGACTAATTTGGTCGCCTCGGGGTTAAACCAGCCGGGCTGGGTATCGGTGGATGTCGCAGGTAATGTCTACATCGCCGACACCTTCAACAACGCGATCAAAAAGTGGACCGCGGCCAGCAACAGTGTGACCACAGTAGTCGGCGCAGGATTAATTCGTCCGAGTGGCATTGCGGTCGACGGGTCAGGTAATATTTATATTAGCGATACGAGTCACAACGCGATCAAGAAGTGGACGGTGATCGATAACACGGTGAGGACACTTATTTCCTCTGGACTGAATTCGCCCAAAGGAGTGACGATTGATGGAATTGGAAATATTTACCTCGCCGACTACAATAACAATGCCATCAAAGAGCTGCCGCATGCCTGGGTTGACCCCACGATAAAACTGGAGGGCCCTGCTGCCGGCAGCGATGTCCTGCCGGTCGGTTTGCCCGCCGCCATAAATTTTCTTCCGCCATTCGCTCCCACCAGTGACCAGGCATGGCTCACCAATAATGGTGTCACCAATGGTGTATTGGGTTTTTCCTTTGGCGTTTTCGCCGGCACCAGCCGCACGGCTCACCTCACCCTGCTTGGTCAATCCGTCCCTGTCACCCAGTTGGGCTCCAATGTTCTTGGCACCACCGCGTTACTGGAGGGCCCGATGGCCGGCACGGATAGCGTCGTTTTACGCGTGACCCCGGCAACTGCCCTTTGGACGGCCAAAACCAATGTATCTTGGCTTCATCTTAGCCAGGCAAACCAAGGTGGTATCGGGAGCATCAATGTGGTCTTCAGCTTCGACGTCAATCCGGGTGACACGCGCACCGGTACCTTCACGATTGCCGGTTGGACGCTTACCGTTACCCAGGCCGGCTCAAGTTTTGTCCCGGCACCTCAGCCAGTGACGCGTCTTGCCATGGGATTAAATAGTCCGGGCGGCCTCGCCGTTGACAGTGCGGGCAATGTTTATTTCGCGGACAAAGGCAATAACGCGGTCAAAAAGTGGCTGGTGGCCAGCAACACGGTGACGACGCTCATTGCTTCTGGGTTGAATGCACCTTCCGGCGTTACGGTTGACGGGTCTGGGAATATTTACATCGCTGACACCGGTAATAATGCAATCAAGAAATGGATCGCGGCGAATGGGATGGTGGCAACCCTGCCCACCCCGGGGTTAGTTGCTCCCTCAAGTGTGGCAGTGGATACCGCCGGCGATGTGTACATCGCCGACACCGGAAATAACGCCATTAAAGAGTGGATGGCGACCAGCAACGCGGTGGCGACCTTGGTTGCCTCGGGATTGAATGGCCCTACCGGAGTGGCGGTGGATGCCGCTGGAAATGTGTACATCGCGGACACCGGCAACAACGCGATACAAAAATGGACCGCCGCAAATAACTCGGTGACAACCATGATTGGTTCAGCTTTGAACGGGCCACAAGCGGTTGCGGTGGATGGCTCTGGGAACGTCTACATCGCCGACACCGGCAACAATTTAATTAAAAAGTGGACCTTCGCAAACAACTCTCTGGCTACTTTGATTGCCTCGGGCTTAAGCGTTCCTTCAGGGGTTGCCTTGGACGGTTCGGGCAATGTTTACATTGCCGACACGGGCAACAATGCTATTGAAGAACTCCTTTATGCCTTCGTCAACCCATCTCCTCAATATGAAGGTGCCGACGCTGGCAGCGATGCGCCGATGTTGCTCCTCTTGACGGCGAATTTGCTCGCTCCGTATTTGCCGACGAGTGACCAGTCCTGGTTGACTATCACCGCTAGCACAAATGGCGCCGTCAGCTTTGCCTTTACGGCCAACCTTGGCGCCGTTCGCACCGCCAACCTGACCCTGCTTGGTCAATCCGTACCGATAGTACAGGCTGGCCCATCCTTTGGTCTTGGCACCACCTCCCTGTTGGAGGGGCCGGTGGCGGGAACGGATAGCGTCGTTGTGGCCGTGAGCCCTTCAATTCTAGGCTGGTCTGCGGCTGCCAATACCGGTTGGCTGCATCTTGCCGTGACGAACCAAAGCGGCACCGGTAGCACCAATGAGATTTTCAGCTTTGACGCCAACACCGGTGCTACCCGCACCGGGACCCTCACCATCGCCGGCCAGAATCTCACGGTAACGCAGGCCGGCTCAACTTATGTGCCCGCGCCCGCACCAGTAACCACCCTGGTCGCCGCGGGGTTAAATGAGCCCCTTGGAGTGGCGGTGGACGCTACGGGAAATGTTTACATTGCCGACTATGGCAATGGCGCGGTCGAAAAGTGGACGGCGGCCAGCAACACCGTAACCACATTGGTCTCTTCCGGTCTGGCCAGTCCCGCGGGTGTGGCCGTCGATGCCGCGGGCAATGTTTACATCGCTGCCGCAGGCAATAACTCGATCCAAAAGTGGACGGCCTCCAGCAATACTCTTACCACGTTGATCTCCTCGGGGTTAGCCGCACCCTTTGATGTAGCAGTGGACCGCTCCGGCAATATTTATATTGCCGATTTAATCCATAGTACGGTTGAGAAGTATTCCGTTTTGAACCATACGCTTACCACACTCGTGTCAGTGTTTCAGCCCTCGAGCGTTGCCGTGGACGCCGCCGGCAATGTATACATCGCCGACTACTCCAACAATGCAATTAGAAAGTGGACAGCAGCAAATAACACCTTGACCACGCTCGTCTCTTCTGGCCTGAACTGGCCAAATGGTGTGGCGGTGGATGGCTCGGGCAATGTTTATATCGCCGACACTTTTAATGGTGCGATCAAGAAGTGGACGGCGGCAAATAATACCGTTACCACGCTGGTTTCCTCCGGCTTGAATCGTCCCGAAAGCATCGCGGTTGATCGCGCCGGCAATGTTTACATTCCTGATTCCTACAACAACGCGGTCAAGGAACTGCCGCGCGCTTTTGTGGACCCAACCGTCAAATCTGAAGGTCCCGTTGCGGGCAGCGATGTCCTGCCCGTGATGCTGCCTGCCACGGCCAATCTGCTTCCTCCGTTCTCGCCGTCAACCGACCAGCCATGGCTGAATGTCACTGGTCTTAACAACGGCATTGTTAGCTTTGCCTTTGGCCCCACCGTTTCCAACCGTACCGCCAACATCACCATACTCGGCCAGAACATCCCGGTCACTCAAGCCGCTCCGCCGGTTCTGATTCAGCCCGTGCTACTGGCCAGCGGAGCGTTTCAGTTTGCATTCACTTATAGCAACACCAATGCATCCTTCACCGTGCTGACATGCACCAACCTCTCATTGCCCCTAACTAACTGGACCATGCTCGGTCTAGCCACCAACACGGCTCCCGGTTTTTTCCAGTTCACCGGCCCAACTTCAATCAATGATCAGCAACGTTTTTACCGTGTTTCATCTCCCTAATTCTAGTTCGCGTTCAAGTTGAGACTAACAATCCAAGGCCAGGCACAGATGCTC
>OBLW0100003715.1_pt1 | contig 11828 bp, 6 predicted proteins | sample 1520161 | NCBI WGS metagenome assembly OBLW01 (sample SAMEA3539309, study PRJEB22396) | soil metagenome | biome: tundra; feature: field; material: soil | place: USA | collected 2010-05 | depth 0.15 m
CATCTACCCCATGTCGTGTTCGTCCAACAGCCCGAGAACCGGGGGAAGGGGGCGGCCGTGCGCCTGGGCATCTCGGTCGCCCGAGCCCCGTTCGTCATCGCGACCGACGCCGACCTTTCGATCCGACCAATCCACTTGCCCGAATTCGTTCTCGCCTTGCACGAGAACCCGCTCGTTCCGGGATCACGAGAACACAACAACGACGAGGGCTATGACACGATCGTTCGCACGTTCGCCGGTCGAGTCTTCAATCTCCTCGTGCGCCACTACACCGGCACGAAGCTGCGCGATACGCAGTGCGGGTGCAAGGGTTTTCAGCTGGGTCCGGCCAGGATCCTGGGACTCCTCGGCTTCTACGACCGATTCGTCTACGACGCCGAGATGCTCTATTTAGCGGACCAGTTGGGCATCGCGATTCGACCGATCCCCGTCACCTGGGACGACATCGCCGGCTCGACCGTCCACGTCGGACGCGATTCCCTCCAAATGATTCGCGACCTTCGCACGCTGCGACAACGCCAGTACGAGAACCCCGTGGTGGAGCTCTCGGCGGACGTCGACGTGCACGACGTTGATGACGCGGCGCGGGCTGCCCGGGTGCAGGGCCTCGTCGTCGCACGAGGTGAGAACAACGCGCTCGCGGTGTTGCCGAGAGACGGTGCCGTCGCGGGTGTCGGCATCGCGGCGGCGCTCGGCGGTTCGTTGCGCACCGCGGGACTCGCTGAATTGCGGGGTCGTACCTTTGACGCCGTGACGTCGCGACAGTAGCGGACGATCGTCAAACGCGCCAACCTCATTCGACTGCGAATCGAGTCGACTCACGTGGTAACAGCCTCGCGACAACGGCGACGAGGGTTAGGTGTGACTTTCGAGGGTCGAGAGAAAACGATTCAGCGAATCGAGAGTCGCCTTCACCGCCGAGACGAGGTCGTCTTCGGAACGCGCGATACCGAACCGATCGGCGTCGTTCGCGAGCGATCGAAGAGTGACGATCACGGGCCAGTCTCGACCGTTCGTGACGTTGGTCACGGTCATAAGGGAATACGGCACGTCGTAGCCCAGGTCGCGCAGCGCCGAGAGTGTCGCTTCGGCCCCTCCGATCAACGGCCCACTGCCCGCTCGTCCGATGCCGGTTCGACCATCGATCGACAACTGCACCTCACAGAATCCGTCCGAAGTGTCGTAGTCGGCGCGGACCAACGCGACCCTCGGGCCTTCGGCGCGCTGGCTGTCGACGAGCGCTCGATTGGCGTCTTCAACGACGACCGCGGCCTCGGGATAGTAGAGGCTGGCGATCTGGTTGGCGGCGCTGCGCGTGGCGAGCGGATCCTTGGAGTTCGCCACGAGCGTGACGACGTTGACGTCGCCGTTGGAATGCTTGGTGATACCGACGTTGAGAACCCCGGGCAGCGAACGCAACTCGAGTTCGAAGTCTTCCTCAGTTCTTGACATCATGAGATTCGAATGCCCTTCTTCTCGTAGAGACGACCATCGGCCATTCGCAAGAGCTCGCCCGGATCGGTCGAGTCACGAGGAGAAGTCGCGGTCCCGATGGTGAATTCTACGGGATTCCCGAGCGCAATGAGGTGACCCTTCAGTCGCTCCGTGAAACCCGATGACTCGTGTCCTTCAGCGTTACTCAAGATCACCGCGAACTCGTCGCCGCCGATGCGTGCCGCGGTGTCCCCTTGGCGAACGGCTTGGCGCAGGGCGAAACCGAACTGTCGCAACAGGTGGTTGCCGAACTCGTGACCGGACTTGTCATTCACGGCCTTGAAGTTGTTGAGGTCCACCAAGACCAATGTGAAGGCCCAACCGTAGCGAGCGCTTCGTGCGGCGGCCACTTCGAGGGCCTCGTCGAAGCTGCGACGATTCGAGATATTCGTGAGCGGGTCGTGCGCCGCGCTGAAACGTGCGAGGTGGAGCGACATCGCCAACTGACATGCGGTGCGCACGGCGTCGCATTCGACCGCGGGTACCGTGTCCGGTTCGCAGTACACGCCCGGTGATGCCTTGAGGTGCGCCGCCATGTCCGGCGTCACCGATTCGCCCCCCAATCGGAACATCTGCGTGCCGAAGGATTCGTTGACGAGGACCACGGCGACATCGGTGAGACCGTGTCGCGTGGCGAAGAGTTCAAGGATCGAGTAGATGAAACCGACACCGAGCTCTCGCTCGGAGAGTTCATTCAGCATCGTTTGGAAGAGCCACGGTTCGTAGCCTTCGCCCGAGAAGCCCGATCGTCCATCGACCGCGTGAATCGACGTCAGGGTCGCGGCGGCATCAATATCGTCGTCGCTTTCGTCGCGCATTGACTCGGCCGTCGAACCGTTCTTGGAGCTCACGGTTAGAAGTCTGCCAGTTCGCCCGGGGTCTGTTCTACGGTCCTCAGGATCGAAGCGGCAACGGATCCTTCGCGGAGCATCTCGGAGAGCTCAGAGGCCGGGACGGGACGCGAGATGAGGTATCCCTGGCCCCGGTAACACCCGAGTTCGAGGAGCTTTTGAATGATCAGGTCGGACTCGATGCCTTCGGCGATGACGCCCAAATTGAGGGCCGCGCCCAATCGGATGATCGATTCCACGATTGCCCGGTCGAAGTTATCCGTGGTGATGCCCCTGACGAAGCTCATATCGAGCTTCAGGAGGTTCACTGGGAGGTTCTTGAGTCCGGTCATTGACGCGAATCCCGTACCGAAGTCGTCCAGGGCGATCTCGACGCCCAGCGCCTGGAAACTCTTCAAGATCTTCGCGATGCGCTCCGGCTCGTCGAGAACCGCGTATTCGGTGATCTCGATGCACAGGCGGTTGCCCGGGACGTTGTTCTCGCGAAGACAGCGCTCCACGAACTCGACCAGGTCACCCATCTTGAAGTCGGCCGGCGACATATTGATGCGCACGATGAAGGGAAGGTCGACGTATTCGTCTTTCCAGATCGCCAACTGTCGACAGGCCTCGGCGAAGACCCAACGGCCCAGTTCGGTGACCAGACCGGTCTCTTCGGCGACGGTGATGAACTCCGACGCCGCCAAGAGCCCCCTCGTCGGGTGCTCCCAGCGAACGAGCGCTTCGACAGCCAAGACCTTGCCGGTTCGCAGGTCGACCTCGGGCTGGAAATGCAGTCGCAGGCCGCCCATATCGATCGCTTCGCGCAACATCAACTCGGTACGCGAGCGGTCATTGACCTCGTCGCGCAGCTCTCGGTCAAAGACCACGGCCTGGTTGCGGCCCCGGGCCTTGGCCGCGTACATGGCCACGTCAGCCCAACCCAACAGGTCGAGCTCGCTCTGTTCGCCCGGTTCGGCCATGGCGATGCCGATACTCGCGGTGTGCGTGACTTCTTGACCCGAGATCGCAACCGGTTGGGCGATCACGTCGAGTATGCGATAGGCCGTGGCGAGAATCTCCATCTCGCTCTTGGCCTTGTCGACGATGAAGACGAACTCGTCGCCACCGAGTCGAGCGGCGAAGTCGTTCGTTCGGATGCTCGTGCGGATTCGGTCGGCAATGGTGACGAGGAGTCGGTCACCGCTCCCGTGGCCCAAGTAGTCGTTCATGATCTTGAACCGGTCGAGGTCGATCACCATCACCGCGGTTTGACGCTTCGCCTGGAGGCGCGACTTCAGTTCATGGATCAGGGCTCGGCGGTTGGGAAGGCCCGTCAGTTCATCGTGGTTGGCGTTGAAGCGGGTGCGCTCCTCGGCGTCGATTCGGCCCTGGAGCTGAACGAGCATCGAGGCGACCGCCTGAAGGGCGTTGATCTCTGGCGTGTTCCAGTTGTGAAGGTTGAAGTGAAGGAAGCCGAGGATCCCCCACGTCGAATCACCGAGCAAAAGCGGAACGGCGACACCCGCGGCTGGAGTAACGCCCGCAGCCTCCAAGGTTCGGTCGCGGTAGTCGTCAGTCAAATCTTCGGTTCCGGTTAGATATGGAGCACGTAGATCCCACATCGCTATGAAGATCGGGTCCGCGTCGTAGGGAATCTCTCCCAGAGGGTCCGGGTCGGGTATGTCGTCGCGCGGCGGCCACTCCGACTCGAGAATCGTGAGACCTCGAGCGTGGTCGTGTCGACGGATGAAGGCGACGTCGGCATTGAGGAATTCGGCAAGGACCTGACAGACCCAGTCCAGGACTTCTTTGCGATTCGTCGCCGACGCCGGCATGAGTTTTTCTGCGACCTGAGCGACCAATTCATCGAGACGACGTTGGTGCAACAGCAGACCCTCGCGCGTCGCGAGTGTCGCGACATGGCTGAGCAGGCTGCTGAACGCCTTCGTCAGCGAGCGTTCGCGACCGGACCACGTTCGACCGTGGCGCGCAACGACCAACGCACCTACGACGTCGCCGTCTTGCACGACGATCGAGTCGACGAGGACACCCCATTCGACGCCGAGCACCACACACGAGAACGATCCGAAGGGAATCTCGCCCGTGAGCTGCAGTCGAACGCGTTCGCTGATGCTGTCGAAGGCTCGCTCCGCATCGGTGCCCACGAGCGGTTCGAGTTCGAAACCGGGAAGCGGCTTCGTGAGATTCGTCACTACCGCGACTATTTGTGTACCCGGAACGACTTGGAGAAGCGTTTCGACGACCAGGCGGGTTTCTTCGCCTGCGCGGTCCAAGTACGAATGGTTGAGACTTCTCATGGGGGATCTACCTTCGCCGACAGATAAAGGCTTGGATCAGGGGTTGAACCTCGAGGTCCGCCCCCCGTTACGGGGTTTCATTACCAGTGAATTATTATTACACAGGCCGTCTAAAAAGTAAACCCCAAGATTTTCACCACATTTCATCTTTTTTCAACGGAATAGGGCTCAATCGGAGAGATCGTATCGGTTTCACGGCTCAACACGTGATTCAGCGGGAGTCGGATACTGTGCACCGTTGGCGGAGGCGCCTGGAATACTCGGAAGACCATGATCGCGGTCTCACCGTCGTTGAGTCCCCAGAAATCGTGGAACCGTTCGGCAAGCGCGTGCATCTCGTCGAGATAACGCTCGCCGGCCAGCGCGAGCATGTCTTTTTCGTCAACGACATACAAGAAAACCGGTGACGCGGGCTGCATTGCCAGGCCGTGCATCTCCGCGCTCAACCAGAACCTCTCCATCGCCGCCCCACCACGCAGGTACCACATCGGATCGGCGTGAGGGACCGTGATCATCGCGAGGGCCGAACTCGTCATAATGGAGGCTTGCGTGCGCATGCCGAGTGCTGAACCCGCTCGCCAATCCGCGAGATGGCCCATGACGTCGGGGCGACTGAGAATCTCAAAAGCGGCGTAACCACCGGAATCCAATTCGAGCGTGCGAATGTCGAGTCCTTCTTCCAATGGGTCACGACCGGGCCAACGAACTTCCGACATCATTTCTTCGTGCACGGTCGGCAACAAGAACCGGAGGCGATCCGACGCGGCGAGCATCTCGGCCCCGTCACTGATGCGCTCTCGCTCAGTGGTGAAATGAAGTTGCGCACCCTCGCGTTCGACGCCGCGCATCAAGCTCGACACCGTTTCGGGATCGATGTGCGAAGGTTGCCCGAAGCGACGATTCGACGAACGACTGTGTAGATAGTCGCGTAGCGGAGTGATCGCCACGTCGTCCGACGTTCCGAGCCGCATCGAGGCCACGTGATGCGAAGGGCGACCCTCGGGAAAGAGTTTGACCGGTCCGAGTTTCTTGAGTGCCGACGCCTGCACGCGAGCGTTGAACAGAGCCGCGCCGATACCCACGTAGGTCCCACGATGAGCCACGTCCATCGTCGACGTTCGTTCGGGAGTCATGAAGAAGCGAACCTCGTCCGCGTCGGCCTCAAAGCGCCACGGTTGCACGTTGCCGCCCGACGGCGCACGACGTGCGGCGTCAACGATCATCTCGATGGGATCGTCGCTCACGAGCGGTGGATCCTCCGGCGGTGGTGTGAAGAGATCGGCTTCGGCTTCAAGGTTGACTTCAACCGGTCCCAAGCCCTCGAGGATCTCTTCGACGTCGAAACGCACGCGTCCCGACGGTAACTCACCGGCCAGACCGATTCGACGAACGGCCGCCGCGACGGTCGCCGCACCCAGGGTGATCTCGCTCCCAAGCTGAGGCCAGCCAGTGATCGTCTGTCCGACTTCTAAGAGCGAGGCCGCTCCGCGAGACGATGCCTCTCGGGCCCCGATCAAACGGATGACGTACGGACCCTTCTGCGCCGTCGTCAAATTGGCCAACTTTGTCGAGTCCATGTCGCCGAGCAGTCCGTGGAATATCGGACGGTCGGGTTCGAGGTCGAATCGTTCGACGTCGAGCACGCCACGGTCACTCGTCTCCATGATCACCGGTATTCGTCGATCACGGGCCGCTTCTCGCACGAGGAACTTCATGTCGAGCGAATCGCACTCCTCGATAACGAGGTCGAGTCCGTCAAGGAACTCGCCCAGATTCTCTGGTCGAACGCCGGTCGGTTCGACGATCACTCGAAGGTAGGGATCGATCTCGGCGATCCGTCGCGCCGCGACCACCGCCTTGTTTACTCCCAGGTCGAGCACGCTCGCGGGAATTCGGTTCAGGTTCGAGAGTTCCAACGTGTCAAAGTCAGCGAGTCGGATCTCGCCCGCCAAGCCCTCCATGGCGATCACGTGGGCGATCGTGTGCCCGGCACTCAGTCCCACGACACCAATTCGAAGGGTGCGTTGACGCGCCTGTTCTGCGCGAGTCAGTTTGTTGCGATTGCGATCGAGTCGCAGCGTGGAGAACGAACGCGGCGCCAGCAATCGTACGACGGCGCGGCGCCACGGGTAATAGACCCATCGCGATCCTTCGTTAAGCAGTTCCTTCGAGATTGGAGGAATAATCCCGCCGAGTTGCTCGTGTTGTTCAGAGAACCGGTCGATGATTTGCAGCGCCGAGTCCTCACGAAGAATTCGAAGGACTTCTCTTTGGGCCCGCTCGCCAACGTTCAAGATCAGCGGTCGGCTGGCGCGGTTCCGGGTGGAGGCCGGTTCGATCGGTCCCTCACCGGCGCGCGACGGACCGCGAAGGAGCTGCTCGGCCTCGCGGCGGAAGGCCTGCTGATTCGCAGTGTTCGCGAGTTCGTAGGTGCGCCCGCGATGCCACGAGACCGCGACCGTGCGATAGCGCTCGTCCGGAAAGGGAACCCAGTGCGTGCCAACCTGCAATGCGCCCGTCACGTCACCTACCGGCATCAACGTATCGGATACCGCCGCGATCGCGAACTCGGCGCCCAACCAGTTCATGCCGTGCGTGACCGACCTCGAGATCGCGGCGAGCAGTCGCGCCCCCACGACCGTCGCACCCTTGGACCAGGCACCTTTGATTTCCAGCGCACCGAGTCTGATCTCGCGCTCGATCAGATCGTGAATGACGCCGATCTCGGGCGACGACGCCATCTCTTCGATGATCGCCGCCTGGTAACTGCCTTCCAGCGGGCCGTGAAATCGTACGCCGGCGACCGGGGCGTCGTCCGCGTCGAACCCGAGAATGAACAGCGAGACGCCGTTGCCTTCTTCGAGTTCCAGGCGTCGCAACGTTCCCTCAAATCCTCGACTCCGGAAGATTCCCTCGGCCTCATTGAGGTAGACCTTCCAGAGGTCGGGGCGCTCCAAGGGGTGGTGACCCTCGAAGCGCACTCCGGATTCTTGGTCTACAAAACTCGAGCCGTACCGATAACGACGACCGATTGAGTTACCCACTGACCACCATTTCCATTCCGCGTTCGAAGGCCGGCAGCCGTCAATTTGCCGCCATTTCCCTTGAAACTATAGTGAATCGGCCCCTGACTATGGTGGACCACGCGACCTCATATTTGCGCAGTCGATGGTCCAAAAACCCATGTCGTGTCCACGGGTCGTCGCTCGCTCGCATCTGAACGCGGACCCAGATTTCCTTTCGGTACAACTGAAAGTCCCACGCCACGTCCATAGAATGGACAACGTGTCGACCACCCGTCGTCAAAATGTATGCATTCTTCAGCGAAGTATCGACGTACGAAGTTCTCATTGTCATGGTTTTGTCACAAAATTGGCCGCTAGCACGGATGGAGAGAATTGACCAAGATTCTGGTCGTAGATGACGACTCCGAAATAACCAAGCTGCTCGACACGTTCCTCACCGGAGAAGGTCACGAAGTTCTGGTCGCCGCCGACGGTGGCGCCGCGGTTCGAGCCACCTCCTCGATGGAACCGGACCTGGTTCTGTTGGACATCGTCCTCGGTACCGAAGACGGCCGCGACGTTCTACGCGAACTTCGACTCATTAGCGACGTGCCGGTGATCTTCTTGACCGGACGAGGTCTTGAATCGGAGCGCATCGCGGGATTGAAGCTCGGCGCAGACGATTACATCGTGAAGCCATTCTCCCTGGGCGAGGTTTCGGCGCGAATCGAGTCGGTCCTACGCCGCTCTGGCGCCAACTTGGCACAGTTGCATATCGATGCGCCGACGCTGCACTTTGGCGACCTGCTCATCAACGAGAACACGCACGAAGTCCATCTGCGCGGCGCACTCCTGGAACTCACTTCGAAGGAGTTCGCCCTTCTGGCGTTCCTCGCCCGCTCGCCGCGCCAGGTCTTCTCGCGAGAGCAACTGCTCGAACACGTGTGGGAGTCCTCGAGTGAGTGGCAAAACGAAGCCACCGTCACCGAACACATTCGTCGGCTCCGGGCAAAACTCGAGGTCGATCCCGACCATCCCCGCTGGATTACGACGGTGCGCGGAGTCGGCTACCGCTTTGAACCGGAGTCAATCACGACCTAACCGTCGCTCTTGGAGCGATGCGTGAGGAGAACGTGAACGCGATCGACCAGTTCGCTGGGTTTGAACGGCTTCGCGAGAAAATCACTCGCCCCCGATCGAAGGTCCGCCAGAATCTTTCGATTGGCCGTGCCCGAAACCAGCAGCACCGCGAGATCAGGAAACTTCGACTGCAGCGACGTCGCGAGGTCGCGGCCGGACATCTCGCCCATGACGACGTCGCTCACGAGAAGATCGAAGTTCCCTTCGTAGTCGTCAACCACTCGCAACGCGCGCTCGGCGGAATCTGCTTCAGTGACGTGGTAGCCGTTCCTCTCGAGGATTCGACTCATGAAACGGCGCAGTTCTTCGTCGTCGTCGACGATCAAAATCGTCGCCGAGCCGCGTGGTCGCTCCGGCACCACGAGTCGTGAGCGCTCGTCGACCTTGTCGGCGACCGTGGGGAACGTGATCTCAAACGTGGTCCCCCGGCCGAGCTGCGAACGACAGGTAATCGCTCCGTGACTCTCTTCGGCGAGCCGCCTCGCGGCGGCGAGTCCCATGCCAGTTCCCTTGAAGGGGCCCTTCGTGGTGAAGAGGGGATCAAAACAGCGCTCGCGTGTCGCCTCATCCATTCCGACGCCATTGTCGGTGTACATAACTCGCACGTACTCACCTTCGACAAGACCGATCGACTTGGCGTCGGCGACGTCCAGCACGACTTGGGAGACCGCGATGACCAACACCCCACCCTTCGCCATGGCGTCGCGGGCGTTGATCGCGAGATTAAGGATCATCTGCTCGAATTGATCGGCGTCGACGTGCACGTTTCCGGCGCGCGGGTCGAGCTCGAAGCGCACCTCGATATGGCGTCCCAGGATCCGCTCCAACACTTCAGCGTTGGACTGAACAACCGTGACGGGATTGAAGACCACGAGCTCGGGCTCTCGCGTGCGTCCGATCGCTTGAAGCTGCGTCGTCAACATAGAAGCGCGTGACGCCGTCGACTGAATCTCCCGCACCATTTGTAGGGCGCGTTCGTTGTCCTCCAGATCGCTCGAAAGGATCTCCGCGTAGCCCGAGATGAGCGTGATGAGATTGTTGAAATCGTGCGCGATGCGACTCGCGACCTGGCCACGAATCTCCATCGTGTACGCGTGACGCAACTCGGCCTTTAATTCACGATGATTCGTCACGTCATCGATCAACGTCAGAATGCCCGGTACCTCCGTGCCCGTAGGCGGCAAGAGCGCGGCTGACGCGCTCAGCACGCGTAGCTTGCCGGCTATCTCAACGTCGACGAAGTCGCGACCGTCGACCAAGCCACCGCGCAACACCTCGGACCAGAGTTCGCGCAATTCAGGCAACGTCGCTTCGGGGAAGTGCGTCTCGGTGCTCGAGGGACCATCGCCGAATTCCGGCCACGCGAAAACCTGGCTGGCCGCGCGATTCCACCATCGCACGCGCCCATCGACATCCGCTTCGACGATGCCGACCGGAGCGGTCTCGATCAACACGCGAAGTCGCTCCTCGCTCGTTTGCACGCTTCGACCGAGTTCGACCGCCCCGAGTGCGCTCGAGGCCATTTGCGCGAGCAACACGAGGACCTCCTTGTCCTCGTCATTGAACGTCGTGCCTCGACGGACGGCGATGACCCCGCGCGCTCGATCGCGCCGCTCCAAGATCGGTGCGACGAGCCATCCGTTGTCGAGTCGCGTGTCGCTGCCCACTTCCCACGACGTGGGGTACTGCGTGGATTCACCAGCGGCGGGTACTTCGCAATACGACTTCTTGCCCCGTCGTGCAACACCGCGCAGTGGCGCCACGGGTCCGGTATCGAGAGACACGACGGACTCGTCCGCGTCGAAGACGATCCGCGAGCTCCTCGCGAGACTCATCAATATTTCTTTCTCGCTCCGCAAGGTGGTCACGGTGATCGAGGCGGCAATCAATTGATGAAGTTGGATCGCAATGCGTTGTGACTGGCGAACGGCGTCGCGCTTTGTCGACGTCTCCGTCTCGTGATCGCCGCTCCTCACCCCGAGATCGTCGTTCGATGGAGCCTTTCGTGCGTTCATCGCGGAAACCCAATGGGCGCCAGGCGCCCTATTTCAACAATCGAAGCCATACCTCTTGCACGAACGCGGTGTTCAAAGCGACGACGAAGCAACGGTACGGCTCGGCGAGAAGTGCGCCGAATCAAAGAGGCTTCCCCGAGAAGATCGAGAAGTCTTCAAGGTAACGATCGATGTCCGCTGCTTCGTGGGGCTTCGAGAACAAGAAGCCCTGACCGACCCCGACTTCTTCCAATTGGAGGCGTTTGCGCTGCTCGGCGTCTTCGATTCCGGACGCGACGATCTGCAACTTGCTCTTCTTCGCCACGTCCACCAGAGAGTGCACGAGCTCGGATCCGGCCGGTGAATCGGAGAGAGTTGCGACAAAGTGTCGATCGAGCTTCACAATCGTGATTGGCAGCACTTCAATATCGCTCAGGAGTGATTGACCGGGCTCGAAATCGTCGATTGACAACCGCACACCTAACTCCGCGAGATCATTGAGACGATCGGTAATGTCCCCCGCCAAGGTGCGCTGTGCGAACTCCAGAACCAGTAGTCCCGCGGGAAAGCGACTCGAAATCAAGACTTCTTCAACTTCGTTGACGAAGTCACTCCACGCGAACTGCAGCGCCGAAATATTGACCGACACCGTGAACCGGAAGCCCTTGTCGTGCCATTCCGCGCCCTGGGCACAGGCGGTGGCGAGAGCCCAGCGACCCACCGCCACAATCAGTCCACTGGATTCGAGATCGGGAACGAATTCGTCGGGACTCAGCACACCGCGTTGCGGATGGCGCCAGCGAATAAGGGCTTCCACGCCAACAAAGGCGTTGGAACGCAAGTCAATCTCCGGTTGGTAGACCAAGAAAAACTGCTCATCCTCGAGCGCCCTCGTGAGTTCCCCCGTGAAATCAACGCTCTTGGCTAATTCTCCAGAGGATTCAGATTTATGGGCCATCACACATCGCTTCTTTTTGGGCCTCAGAAAAGTAGGCGTCGGTACTGGTTCTTCGGTGCTGACGCTACTAGGTGGGCGAAAAATAG
>OBLW0100003716.1_pt1 | contig 11828 bp, 15 predicted proteins | sample 1520161 | NCBI WGS metagenome assembly OBLW01 (sample SAMEA3539309, study PRJEB22396) | soil metagenome | biome: tundra; feature: field; material: soil | place: USA | collected 2010-05 | depth 0.15 m
TCTTCGGGATCGAACTGCGCGTGGCTTTGGGGGTTGATGTCGGCCAGGATCACATTCTTGCGCGTAATGACAAAGAGGCTCTTGGAGCCTTGAGGCAGAACCCCCTTCAGCGCTATCAACGCCGCTATTTTTCTGGCCTCCTTCTCGCGGTCGATGCCTTTGTTGGCCCTTACCAGCTGGATGAAATTGCGCAGTTCGGCAGGTAGTTCCTGGATGCGTGTGAATGTGGTCATGGCTTTTTCCCGGCCTGAGATTCTTGTTACCCGAAGAAGTGCAGCCGTTCTACGCACTGAAAGACCGGCGTGTTGGCCGGACCGGTTATGGCGGATCTACGTACCGGCCATTTGCAAAACATGGCGGCGGGGTGTCGCCGGGTCATCGGTGACGAATCCTTTTGAGCGAAGCTCCTCCTGCAATACCTCCTGCCGCAGCTTGAGTTGCAAGGCCAGCGCGCGGTCACGCAGAACCATCTTTTCCCGTAACTCGCCGACATTGAGGGGGTGGTTCTGGAGAAATCGGTTCCAGATTCCCACGTTGCCCATGTAAACCGTGAGGGCCTGGCTAAAACGATGAACGGTGGCGCCAGTTGCCACCCTTTGCGCTCGGACAACCAAATTGTGGTCTATGTCCAAAGCCTCGAAATTGACGCAGCGCTGGCAAATGCTGCGAGGGCAGTCCATGCATTCGGCGTTTCGTTCTAACGCGCTGGAGCATTCGGCCCACTGGGCGAGGCTCGCGCCGCTCAGGCTGGTAACGGGAGCGTCCCCGCTGGCTTCATTTCCTCTGCCAACTTTGCCGCCGCTGCCACTTTTGCAGGTTTCGCCGTTTGGCTCGCTCATAAGGGGCGGAGGAAAAAGTATCCCCGCTCTCCAATTATAAGTCGTGCCAGGGGGACTTGGGCGATTCCGTGGCGCCCTTCTGCCTTTTTGTTGCTCTCATCCTTTCGCCAGCCATGGCTTTGGCCGTTGGTCTTGGGAGCGTGACGGCGATGTGGCGCGGGTTGGGCCTTGCCGGGCCGGACGAGACACCGCAGGAACGCAGTCGAGCATCATTCCGGCTGGATCTCGCGAATACGGTTCCACCTTCGTGTGTTGCCCCGGTAGAGATGCGCCAGGCTGCCCACGAGCGCCACCGCGGCCGCGGTGATGCAGAACTGGCGGTATCCAGCCTTCCAGGCTGCCCCAGTGGAGGCGGCAAGCAAGACGAATGTCAGAAGGTTCGCATGGGTCCAAAAACGGGGCCGGAACCAAAGCGGTTGCGGGTTCCTCGCGGCGTACCAGAACAGGAGGGTGGCAAATGCGATGTAGCACAGCAAGGCATGCGTGGCCAAGGTGAGCATCGGCGGGGAGTTAAGCGCCTGGGGAATGCTGCCGACCTGCAGCAGAACCAGGCCGGCCAGAATATGGATTCCTGTTCGGCTTTTGTTCATGATCCTCTGTATCGCAATGGTCCATTATAAAGCGTTCGGGACCTATAATGGGGCTATGATGCTCTCACCGTCACTGGTGGGCACGTTGCGGACCTTCAACCAGATGGACCCGGCAGCCCGCTCCGGCATGTTGCCCGTGCGGGATGGCGCGGCTTTTGCAGAGAAGGTGCTGACGATGCCGCCTTCCCAGGCGCATTCAGTGCCGACGGGAACGACCAGACTTCAGGACTCGATGAATCCATCTGAGGCTGGGGTCTTAGCCGCCCGCGGCGCGCCGGCGGATGCGCGTTCTGTGCCGGAAGGGGTGCCGGAGCTCGAGCGTGAGGCAGGAAACCCCATGGATCCGAAAACTCTGGCCTCAGAGGCAGGTGATGAAATCAAGAAGGCCAGGTTCGATCCTTACGCTTTCAGTCCGCCCAAAGCGCCTGGGATGGATTTGGGCTGATGATGCCTGCGTTGATCCTAAAGCAGCCGCAAGCGGTTTTTGGCCTGCCCTCTGGCGAGCCCAGGGTGCTTTCCGATTTCGACCGTTACCTCTCCCAAGTTGCAGCGGCGCTGGCCAAATGCTCGTGGGACAAAAACATTCTGGAGATGCTCGACTTGCTGCCCCAGGTGTTTCTTCGCCTGGACGATAGCGTGGAGTTGGACATCAATTCCCTGCACGTGCTGTATCGCCACATGTACGTGGTGCTGAAGGCCTATCAGCAGCAGGGCAACCCGCAACTGGAGGAAATCCTCCAGCTCTCTCCGGAGTATTCCTTCCATCTCCTGAACTGGCTTGGTGTTCACCCGGATCGAAATACGGCAAACCCCACCGAGGCATTCAAGAAGGCCATGTTGCCGGATCCATTCTGGGCCATTCAATGGCAGCGTTGCCACCCCGATCCCGCCTATTACGCTCGAATTCTGGATTTCGTTCACCGGTCGCGAGAGCTTAACGCGAGGAGCGCGTGGGCCTGGCATCAAATGCAGTCCCCTCGGATGACGCGCGCTGTTGCTTTGGCCGGCCTCAACCGGGCGATGCCGCTCCTGCTGACCGATCCGCAGTTGTGTTTCAGCGTGCTGGATTTTTACCCGGAGATCGATCGCAAGTTGCTCTTTCGAAGCGCCTTCAGGCACCCGTACTGGATGCTGGCTTGGGCCTGCCGGTTCCCCGGGGAGTTTGACCAGTTGGTACAGCGGGAGCTGTTGCGGCAACCCGCCTGGCTGGTGGAGTATGTCGTTCGGTGCAAGCCGGCTGACGCACGAGAGCTTTTAACCGGGGCACGAGAACGTTGCAGCAACGATTGGCTGGCTCCCTGGCTGGATCTTTATCTCAACCGCAACCAGTAACCGCCCGGAGGCCGTCCTGGGTCGACGTAAGAACAGAAAGGCTATGCATCAGTTGGCGCTGGTCGATGAACTCATGCAGGTGAGACCGTTTGTTCGAAATGCGGCGGCGACCGTCACAGAGAAGCCTGGTGGAATTGTTCTCGCCGTTTGGCGAAACCGGGCGGACACGCGGTTTGGCGTTCGCAACGATGAACACAAAGGATAACCCCGAGGCGCCGACAGAGGCGGTCAATGGTCGGGTTTTCAGCGGTCGGCCACTGTAGACCAACGAATCCCGCCTGCGCGAAAAGCGTCCAACCAGGGCGGGTGGCGGCGACCGCCGCCAGAACCCGCGCCGACGGTGACTGGCGAAATTGGGTCGCGCTCTTTCGCCTTGGAATAATCGGCGCTGTGGCACACGATGAATCAAGTTCAGGTTTATGAAAATTCTCAGGATCACGCCCTCTGACTGGTTGGCTGCTTCGTTCGAAGTGCCGGTTGTAAACCGCGCACCCGTCGATCCGCGAATGGCCACGAGCAAAAGCCCCAAACAGAGAGCGTCCGCCAGTTATAGCTGTGCGCGGCTGCCCCGCCGGCAAGACACTCCCGAGGGCAATCCGGTTCTCGGAATGACAGATGCGGCTATCTCAGGCAGGACTCTTTCAACCAAGTCAGCAAGAACAGAGCAGTAGATCGGTAAGACTATTTTGACCGGGCGAGCGGACGTTCTGTATTACTCTCTGGGACGATCACTCCTTCACCGTTGGCATCAACGACAGTGTTTCGCCTTTTCGCATCAGCCGACCAAGGAGATTGGCTTCAATGGCGCTTCAACCCCTTCAATCTAACTCGCTCCGTCGCTTAGAATGTATTGCTCGCGGGCGTCGCTGTATCCCCTTGGAGGGGTTGTGGCCTTGGCAGCTTTAGGGAGGTTGAGTTCCGGTGTATTGCCGCCGGTACCCAGCCGGACTTCAGCGATGCCGAGTCTTCCAACCAAGCCTTTTGCGGCTTTCATGAGAATGGGCGCACAGTATTTTTTGCCAAGTTCATGGTTTGGGCTCTCCCACGAATCGAAGACGAGCGTTTTGCCTGTGCGCCAAGCCCAGCTCTGGCCCAGGATCCGCTTTCCCCTCCGCAGGACGTAGAAGGCGCCCTCTGGCTTCGTGGCTCCATGTTTCGCGCACGCCTTGGCGGCGCCGTGCAGGTGCTGGCAGCAGCCCGTAAAGAGCCCCAGCATCGGTCCCAGCGGGTCGTCGTGGTTGAGTTTTTCAAACACCAGTGTCTGGTCTTCCAATTCGGCGCCGTTGAGACGCAGGTGGGGGCAGCTTTCCGCCGGCTTGTTGTTGGAGGCCATGAACTCGAGGTAGTCCTCGAATTCCTCGTTGCTCAGGCCGGCCTGGCGGGCGAGTTGCGCGAGGGTGTGGTTTTCGGCGGCGCGCGAGTAAGTGATGAGGTTGCTGATTTCCTCGGCTTCCCTCAGCGTCCTGGGCGGCCGGCCAAGGTGTCTTTCGATCAGCGGCGCCAACCGCAGGAGATGATGTCCCTTGCCCGCGTGATGCGCGAGGAGCTGCCGCCAAGCCCCCATATCCCAGCGGTCGTTTTTGGGCAGGGTGTATTGTCCAAAGTCGTGCCACGGTGTTTTGGCTTCCTGCCAGAGCTGGCTCTTCTTGAGGGTCTTGTCGGCCTCCTCCAGGGTTCCGTAAACAATCTGCAGATTGAAGGCAGGCAATTCGAGTCCTTGCAGGTTGGTTTCCGTTGCGCTCGCCTCAAGTTTGAGCAGCCCGAGAATGGCGAAATACTCCTCCCCGTTAAAGCCCAGAGGCAACTCGTTTTCCAGGCTTGGGTGCGGCGGTTCCTGACGGGCGATTTTGCGCCAACGCGCGGCACCGGATTCGTGGCGGATGGTAAAGGTCCTGCGGTCCAGCTCGCGTGACTCCTTTTCTAATCGCCGCAAGTGGCTTTTTATCCTATGGGTCTGAACGTCGAGGCTCCTGGGCGGAACCTTCCTCAGAAAACGCAGGTCCAGGGTCCCCTCGCGCCAGGCCTGCTGGGTTCTTCCAGTTCCTTTGGCAGGGACGAGCAGGGCGAGAATCTTCTGGGATTCTCCCAGGTATTCGCCTTTCAGCAGCCATGAGGATCGGTGTGGAGCGTCCAGGTTTCGCCGACAGGCCTGGAGCAAACGGTATTTCTGAATCCCTTTCAGCGGCAGCCCGGCGGCGAGCATCGCGGCAAGACCGGATAGACTATCCCTGCGTTGGCCTCGACCGTAGGCTGTTTGCTGCCACACTTTCACCCCAAGTCTGGCCGCCGCGACTTTGACCTCTGGGCTGGCATCCTGATCCGCTTCCTCCCGCAAGCCCGGCCAGGTGTCCACCAACTGCCTGGCGATCTCGTGTTCTCCATTTTCGAGGACGACAGTAAGTGTGGTCGCGGCCGGCTCCAATTGCCGGGCTTGGAGGCAGTATTTCTGAAACCTGTCCCAGTCTTTTCTTCGCGCGAGGATGGTGGCTGGCTCCCGGCCGGCCTGCCAATAACCGTTTGATTTCTCCTCGGGCTGCCCGTCGCTCAAGGCCCAATCGCCAAGTTCGGAAAGCTGTTCATTGTCGAACGCCTGCTCCAGGAATTCCCGCGATTTGAGCCCGGGCTGCCCTTGGAACAGAAGTTTGAGAACTGGGACTGGATCCTTTGGGCGTTCCTTTCCATCGCGTTCATGGCGCAACTCTCTGAGCAGCTCGGCCGGTTTGGGGCATTTCCCGCCGGCCTCGGCAATGAGTCGCTCCAATCGCGTGTCGGGTCTGCGGAAAAGACTTCGATAATCATAATCGCTGAGTTGGGTGACGTCCGTCCGGGCAAGCAATTGGCGCAAGGTGTCGTCGCTCACCTGGCTGATGTCATCGAGGCGGACGATCTCCTCCGCGCGGACGCGAGCTGGCAGGAGCGCGATGAACCGTTGAGCGGCCTCGTCGTGGTTCGGCAGTTCGGAGAGGTTGGCGTATGGGATATTGGCAGCCCCGTCGGCTGAGCCTGGATGAGGCTGCGTTTTGGTCAGCAGGAGGACTTTATCCTGATTGGATACCCCCGCACTGCGCAGTAGCGGCAGGGCTCCGTCCCACTTGAAGGAAACAGCCTTCTGGATGGCCAAACGCGACGCCGTCGGGTCCTCTCGAAAGTATTCGAGCTGGTGTGTAATGCTCTCACCCAGAGTGTACCCCCGGTCACAGAGAGCTTCGATGAATCTCTCTGTTTCCGGATCATTCTCTTTCAGCCCCAGGCCAGCGGTTGCGCGATCGCTCCAACTGAGGTGATGGGTTGGCCATCGCCTCACGGCTTCCGTCATGAGCCGCCTGAGCGGTCTGTTCTCCTGCCGTTTATACTCCCTCACCCGATCAAACTCGATCCGACCGGTGCGCGCCAGGCGGCGCCTTTCGTGTTCGCAGAGATAAGCCCAGCAAGCGGCTGCTCCCTCCTGAAGCACTGCGGCCACGACTTCGCTCCAGGAAACTTCGAATTCAGGATGAGCCAGAAGGGCGGCAAGCCAGTCTGTTTGGTCTGCGTCAACCGTTTCGCGTAAACAACAAGCGCCCGGCGCTTTTGTTTTCGAGTGAGCAAGGAAGTTGTCGAGGCCCCCGAGGCGCAAGCGTGCGGCCAACTCGTAATCCTGGCTGTGAAATTGGGCGGCAACGATGTCCAACTCCTCGACGCTCCGCGGGGTGTTGCTGATCCAGATTCGGTCAGCGTGCTTGGTTACGGCCTCCCTGAGCAGAGCCAGATGCCCCGGTGTGTCACCTTGGAATATGCTGGTCGAGATGCGCTCTTCTGGACTTATCCGGGCCAGCGCGTAACGGGCGATATCAAATCGTTCGAGCCGGGCACTGTCTTCGATGACATGGCTCCAGTTGGCATTGCCGGGCCACTGGTAGATCGCCGGGTCCTCCATGCCGTCGAGAATTGGCCACCACAGATTGTGATGGCGGGCCAGTGCGAGGGTCTTCGCTTTGGGGCGGTTCTTGCCCAGGCGCCACCACTTCAGCCATTTCAAGTTGGAGAGCGTGTAGTTCTGGCGCTGGATGAGCCGTTTGATGAATCTGTGATGCGGGTCGACCGGCACACGTTGCGGGGCGTTTTCCTTTGCTGATCCGCTTTCCTCCGGAGGCGAGAATAGACGTGTTACCGCCTCGCTGACCAGCCAGTGGACGTTTTCGGGCTTTTCCTGACGGCCGACTCGCGCCAGAAGTCGTTTCAGGGCGTTTACTGTCTGTGATCGGCTCACTCAGTTCACCAGTTCGCCGATGAGATCCCCTCCATTCCCTTGCAGGTCCTGATGAATTGGAATGAGGGGATTACGCTTGTTGAAGTGATCAGGGGGGTGTTGTGGCGCAACCCGATGAACGCCGACGGAGCCGGCCCAAGAGTTTTCGAGCATGCGTGGACTGCGACATTGTGGCGAAGGCAGCATTGGAGGGGTATCGCGGTTATCCACCCAGAATAGGCGGCTGCGAGCGAGAATGGCGCACCGGACATGCCTCGATGAGGTGTTGGGCGAAGCCTGCCTGTTTTTTTGAAGGCGGCGGTTGTCTTGACCCAAGGGGTGGCGAATTCGAAGAGAGCTCGCCGCACTCGTTAATACCTGTTGACTTGGGTGGGAAATCCCACTATGTTGCCGGCATGCCAACAACGGCGCTCAAACAGAAAGCAAGACCGATTCTTACGGTGGTGGAGCATTACGACGTTGCGGCTGATGCAAAAAAGCGGATCAGCTTGCGGAACGCAAAGACGAAATACTTCCACGTCCAAGCGTTGTCCGACGGCAGGTTTCTCCTCGAGCCAAGGGTGCTAGTGCCGACCAAAGCGGTTTCTGGCCGCACCTTGAAAATGCTGGATGAGGCCGCGGCCAATTTCAAAAAGGGAGTGGTTTCCCCGCCGATTGATCTGAGTCCCTTCCTCAAGGGCTGAGCAATTCATGGCGTTCAAAATCCGCATGGGGGTGCCGGAAATGGAGGCTTTGTGGAACCACCTTTCAACGAGGAAGCTCCAGGGGCAGTTAAGCAAGGATGAAGAGAAGTTTTTCAAGAAGTTTGTTAAAGTCCTTGGTTATCTCCAGCAAAACCCGCGACACAACAGCCTTCAAACGCACGAGATCGATGACCTGACCCGGAAATACGGTTTCAAGATCTTCCAATCCTACTTGGAAAATAATACTCCATCCGCGGGACGCTTGTTTTGGGCCTACGGTCCGGACAAGCAAGACATCTCTGTTTTGGGTATTGAGCCGCATCCCGAAGATCAAAAACGCGGAGCTTATCTTCGCATCAAATTGTCTGCGCTACCCCCTTCGCGAGCAAAGACCGAGGAAGAGCCTGGGAGTTGATCCGGATTCTCAACTCGCCGGCCTTTGCTCGGGTGATTTGAATGTTGGCGGCTTCGCTTCCGATGTTGAGCCTCCAGCTTAGGTCAGCATGAGGTATTCGTCCTCGTCGACGTCCTGGTGGAGATTGTCGATGCGCGCCTGCACCAACGTGCGGATGCCTGTGATGCTGCGCACCAGGGTGAATTTCTGCAGCATGTCCAGCGTGCCTTGCACCACCTGCGCGCGATTGGGTGTGTCCTCGGGGATCATGTTGTTGACGATGCCCCGCACTTGCTTTTGGGCCTGCTCTTCGCGTTTCTGCACGAGTGCGTCATAGCGCGCCAATAGTTCCGGGAGGCGTTCCCGGCGAGTAAGGTTAACCGCCAAATCGACGGCCGCGTCCTCGGTGAGGCGGGAATTCTCCTCGGACAGCAGCACATGGTAAACGGCGCCGCTGAGTCGGTTGAACGTGAGATCCTCGACCCAGTGATAGGCGAGGATTTCTTTGAACAACGGCACCAGCCGTTGCCGCAGGGATTGGGGGAGTTTTTCAGCCATAAATTATTCGGTGGGTTCCAGTCGCAGGGTTTGCCGGCGCAAGCGGCATAGGGCTCTCTCGCGGCGGCAGAGACAGAGCATGTTTTCGAGCCCGGAGAGGAGTTCCGCCAAACTTTTCACTGCTTTGAGGTTTTTTCCGCAGAGCGTTTTTTTCGAGAGGGTCCCAAAGCGTACAATGGAGGAATGAGATTTACGGGGCTAACGACTGCGCCCGGTGCGCCGAAGGGTTCATTTGGCCCGGAGGACGGGAATCACCTGATCCTGGACTTCACCCAGGGCGCACACGGCCGGGCGTTTTGCGGGGATCGCCACTATGACCTGCCCGACCCCCGGGCGCAATTGGTCACGGTCAAAAACAACCAGGCCACCCTGGAGATTGTGAGCGGCCACGGTTCCCCCTCGCCGATGGGCCCGGTAGAGGTTGCTTCCTTGAAGGTTACCGGGGACATCCAGCTGCCGGTGGTCCGGGCCAGGCGGTTTGATCTCTCACGCAGCTGGCTTGAGGCGAATGAGGTCTCTGGCCCAAAGGAGGAGTTTAATGACGCAGCGCAAGAACCGCAGGTCATCCAGGAAATCCTGATGCGGGACAGCCGCATCTCCTGCCGCGGAGAGCTGAACTTCCTCAATCTCGCGGCCGACGACCAGTCTGACTCGTACATCGTCGCCGACTATCTCGAGGGGGTAACCGCGCAAGGCCGCCTCTCCATCTCAACGAATCGCTTGATGGTGGGCGTTTTGGAGGCCGAGGAGGTCAAGGTGGGGTGTGCGGACGGCTGCCATGTGGCTCAAATCTTCTGCGACCGCGTGCTGCTGCGGTCGGACCAACCCGTTTCGGTGCGCCCGGTTTACGACCGGGACCTGGTGGCGTTCCTGAGCAGCCTCCACTCGATGGACCTGCCGGAATCTCCAACCTCCTCGACGCCCGATTTGGGGGAGCTTTAATCCAGCGGTCGCGTGATCTGAATCCCGTTGCACTGGCCGCCGGCTGGCTCCGCAAGCGAGCCGATGCGGTAAGCATAGCCCTCCGGCGTGAACCCGTCCCAGGAGCAGTATCCGCTTCCCGGCGGCATCTCCAACGCCGCACCCGCCAGATTGAGATGTTGGGCTATAGCGCTCCAGCGGTCGAGCTCGCTGGCCGGCCAGGTGTCGTTGGGGTGGAATCGTTGCCAGGTCTGTTTGGCCAGGTCGATGGCGCTCAGGTTCTGCACCGTTTTTCGCAAGGCGGTGTTGTCCCTTGATCGCTTGAGGCCAACCAAGGCCCCGGTGCCGAGAATGGCCAGCAGGGCGACAACCACGATGATTTCGGCCAGGGTGAATCCGCGTTGGCGGCAAATGCGGCGCATAAAAGCCTTATACTGGAGTGGTGAAACGTTACTATTTGATTCTTTCGCGCCTGAGCCTGGCAGTCATCATTCTGCAAGCGCTCATCTTTCTCCATTCTGGGCTCAATGTGGGAAAATTCAACCGGCGCATCGATCAGTTGGTGTTGGACCTGTCACAGAAACGGCCTGCTGATCCAGCCCTGGAGCCCCTTTATCGGGAGGCCGGGGCGCGGCTGGCGCAACTTCAGCAGCACAACCGGGAGCACCAATGGCTCTTGAAGGCCATCCTGCTGGGCGGATTGCTGCACGTGGGGGTATGTTATTCGTTCTACATCCACTTCCTCCGTATGGGATTCACGTGGACGAAGATTTGCCTGCACGCCAACAATGTGTTCACGAGCCTCCTGTTACCGTCCCCTGCCGGCCTCGTGTGGATGCTGGCATACATCATCGGGACCCGGGTTTACAAGCACTGTTGCGTTGCCTTTGCGTTCTCGAAACCTTGCGCTGAAACATGAGCCAGAAGCTTTTGCGGGGGTTTACGGCCATCGAGTTGATCGCGGTGGTGTGCGTGCTCTTGATCCTGGCCGGCATCATCATCGCTGTGTTCGTCTCGGGGAAAGATAGCGCGGTTGGACTGCGCCAGACGGACGCCGCTGCCGCGCTCAATGCCGCGGAGCGTTCGCTGTTGGACCATAACAGTTCCACGGCGCCGGGATTGGGCCAGGATCCGGTTTCCCCTCCAAACGATAGTCCCGGCCGAATTGCGGCGCTCAAGGCTGCCGGCTTTCTCGCGTCCCTCGTCAGCACCGAAGATGTAATCCTCACGCAAACCAACGGGATTTATTATTGGGCGCCAGCTCGGTGATGAAGATCGGTCACTCCAGCAAAGTCATGGTTGTGCAGATGCCTCTGGTGGATCTGGGCTGCCTGTGCTTGTTGCCGGATTTCAGGCAGCTGATGGCGCGGTTCCCGCAGCACATCAAGGTGAACCTGTTTTTCCCTCCCTATCGCCTCGCCTTAAATCGCCAGGTGGTCCCGTTCGTCCTGGCTACCAGGAAAGACGCGCCGATCCTGGAAAAACTGCGTCGTTCCCTGCGGGCTTCCTTGGGGCAACACCCTTTGGGACCATAAAATGAGGTATGTCCGAGACCTCTGCTGGCTACGTTCTGCTGCGACAGGGTGAGCAGCCGGATCCAACGAAGGAGCAGCCTTTTCAGAAGGCGGCGGCCGCTTTTCTCAAGGGCGTCGCTTCTGATCCGTTGCTTCAGCTCCACGACCTGGCCACCGGACTGTCCTATTGCGCTGCGGACAGCGACGTAGTGCGCATGGTCTACTTTTCTCATTTGCGCCCTCAGGACCTGGAAGTGCGCTCCGCAGACGGCCAGACGCGCAAACCCGTGCAGAACGTTCAGGATACCCTGCAGGAGTTGGCCAGGAACAAGTCCGGCGGTCTCTTGGTGCCGGCGGAGGATCTCTGGCTGGTATCCCCTCCTGAGTCCAACCCGGAATTCGAGCAGCAGGTGGAACTGCTCCAACGCGAGTCGCCGGAGATGAAAGCTGACGCGCCAACAGTCGGTGACCATCCTTCCGGGCAGGCAGCCTCAATGCCGGATTCCAGCATTTATCCGGTGGAGACGCGCGATGACATGGACCTCCTGCCCGGCTTGTCTGGCGACCGGATGCTGAATGCAACGATGGACTTTGTGCGCCAGGCCAACCCGGCCACGCTTGCGGTGCTGGGTGCGCTGGCCGGGGTGCTGGCCTACAAGTCCATGGGCTTGAAGGGCGTGGTGGGCCTGCTGCTGGCGATTGCCGCGCTGAAGCGCTACATCAAGATGGGCAACCGCATCATCCTGGA
>OBLW0100003718.1_pt1 | contig 11824 bp, 12 predicted proteins | sample 1520161 | NCBI WGS metagenome assembly OBLW01 (sample SAMEA3539309, study PRJEB22396) | soil metagenome | biome: tundra; feature: field; material: soil | place: USA | collected 2010-05 | depth 0.15 m
CCACATGTTGACGTTCATTGCGGGAGCGACCACGACCGGAGCGGTCGTTGCGAGATAAAGAGTGCCGAGAAAATCGCTGGCAATTCCTTGCGCAAATCGTGCCAGCACATCCGCTGTTGCCGGAGCCACCAACAAAGCATCGATCGCCTGTGCGATCGCGATATGCTCGATGGCGGATTCAACGTTGGCCTGCGACTCATCGGAACCGAACAGGTCAGTGATGACCTTGTCACCGGAGAGGGCCGCGAATGTCAGCGGCCGAATGAACTCCTGCGCCGCGCGGGTCATTACGACTTGCACTCGAACTCCACGGTCTTGCAGAAGGCGCACGATCTCCGCCGCCTTATAAGCTGCAATGCCGCCGGACACGCCAAGCGCAATTTTCATAGGAGGAAGGAGGGGAGTTCTACGATCGGACTCCGCCTACAGAATTGATGCCGGAACGTGACTCCGGATGCAGCCCCCGTGTTGAGAAGCCAGGGGCATCGCATGAAGACATCGAGTCGGAGTCTACGCGTCTTCGGCGAACACTTTGTCCAGCGACTCGGTTGCGGCGACAACGCCTAATTTCGGAATCTCCGGAATCAGCCATTTCACCTTGCCAGCCTTGATTTCATCCTGGGCGATGCGGCAGGGTTTGCGCGATCCGGTATCGATCACCGGAGGAGCCCCCCCTTGCAGTTGTCGTGCCCGTCGTGCGGCAACCAGAATGTAACGATAGTTACTGTCAAAACCTTCTACCAGCTTCATACTCTCTCCCTGGAAACTTTAAGTCCCGTTAACGCCTTGCGGTTGAAACGAAGCCAAAATCGGTTGTACCCGCTCTCGCGCCTGTTCCAGTTGGCAAGCCTTAGCAATCTCCACCAGCCGCTTTTCGTCGGCGGAAAGTTCCGCTTTAGTCTGGCACAGACGTTGTGCCAGAACGATGTCTTTCAGTTGGTCCGCCGATTGCTCGAGCAGGTTGTTAACTAAAATGTAGTCGTATTTGGAGTAATTCTCAATCTCACGTCGGGCCGTGTCCAACCGGCGACGGATCACCGCCTCGGAATCGAGGCCCCGGTTCCGCAATCGCCATTCCAACTTCTCCCGGTCCGGCGGAAGAATAAAGATACTCACGGCCTCCGGCATCGTCTCCTTGACCTGCTGGGCCCCCTGCACATCGATATCCAAGAGCAAGTCGTTGCCCCGCTCCTCAGCCTCGCGCAGAAACCGCCGCGCCGTCCCGTAGTAGTTTCCAAAAACCTCCGCGTATTCCAGAAACTCACCCGAGGCGATCATGGCTTCAAATTCGTCACGGCTGACAAAGAAATACTCCTTGCCGTTCTGCTCGCTGCCGCGCGGGGGCCGCGTGGTATAGGAAATCGAGAAGTCGAGGTTACTGACCATCTTGAACAGCTCCGTCACAAGCGTCGACTTGCCCGAACCCGATGGCGCTGAAACGATATAAACAATGCTCATTTAAGAACGCTCTTTGATAGAAGGCTCATTCCAGGTTTTGCACCTGCTCCCGTGATTTTTCAATCTCTGATTTCATCAGCAGCCCCATCTCCGTAACTTTCAGGGCTTCACCTGCCAGACCCGAGGTCTTCGAAAGCATCGTGTTGGCTTCGCGGTTCATTTCCTGCAAAAGGAAGTCCATTTTCTTGCCGACTTCTCCGCCTTGATCGAGCAACCCGAGAAAGTGTTTCACATGCGCATTCAGACGGACCAACTCCTCCTGAATATCGCTGCGATCGACCAGCACCGCAACCTCCTGCAGCACTCGTTCTTTGTCCACCTGAGCACCCAGCACTTCCAGCATTCGTGCCTGCAGGCGTTCTGAATAGCTGCGGAGAATTGTACTGCGGAAGCCGTCCACTCCTGCTGCCGCCTTCTCCAGATTCGCCATGCGAGCGCGCAACTCGGTGTTGATGCTGCGCCCTTCTTGTTCGCGCATTTCATTCAACCGCGAAAGCGCTTCTTCGACCTGGGCCATCACCGCAGATTCCAACTCCTCGTTCGATTTTTCGGCGCCCGAATCCATCGCGCCCGGCATCCGCAGAACTACGTTGAGATCGGGTTCGCCTTCAATCCCAAACTCGTCAGCGGCCGCGCGGAATGCCGTTACGTACCCGGCAATCAGTTGCCGGTTGAGCGCGACTCCGTTCGTCCCAGAGCGATCGAGGTTCAGGATCACCTCCACGTGGCCGCGTGCCATTTTCTCCTTCAGCATGCGTCGCAATTTCATCTCGAGCGCATCCGTGTCGGACGGCAGGCGAAAGTGAAGATCGAGAAAACGGTGATTTACCGATTTAAGCGACAGCGAAAACGCCAGTTGGGCATTGACTTGCCCTCGTACTTGCGCAAAGCCCGTCATCGAGCGAAGAGTCATAATATTCAAGAATTCAGTTGAAAGTTGTAATCGCGTTGCTACGTCTGGACTGTCCTCGGCGTGTCCGCTTCCGCAAACTGCAATTCATAAAGCCGCCGGTACGTACCCAATTTTTGCATCAACTCTTCGTGCGCTCCGATGTCGCTGATCGTTCCGTTTTCCAAAACGACGATGCGATCTGCGCGCCGCACGGTCGAGAGCCGGTGTGCAATGACAAACACTGTACGGCCTTGCATCAAATTATGCAGTGCCGATTGCACCAACGATTCCGATTCGCTATCCAGTGCCGACGTCGCCTCATCCAGAATCAGGATCGGTGAATTCCTCAGAATGGCGCGCGCAATCGCAATGCGCTGCCGCTCGCCGCCGGAAAGCCGCACTCCGCGCTCCCCGATCATTGTTTCGTAGCCCTCTGGAAGCCCGCGAATAAACTCATAAGCGTGCGCCGCCCGGGCCGCTTCTTCCACCTTCTTCAGCGATACATGCGGCTGGCCGTAGGCAATATTATTTTTCACCGTATCGTTAAATAAAACAGTGTCCTGCGTCACAATTCCGATCTGCGATCTTAGCGACTCCAGTGTCGCATCCCGCACGTCATTGTCATCGATGAGAATCCGCCCACCACTGACGTCAAAGAAGCGGGGAATTAAATGAACCAGCGTGCTCTTGCCCGCTCCACTCGATCCGACGATCGCCAGTACCTCACCCGCCTTCACTTCCAGGTTGATGTCGTGGAGCACCACGGGCGAGTCCTCTAAGTTTTCGTAAGAGAAAGACACATTTTCAAATCGGATCGTCCGTGCAAACTTTCCTATACGCTTGGCTGCCGGCCGTTCACGCACCTCATCTTCCGCATCCATGAACCGGAAAATCTCCGACGACGCGCCCACCGCTTGCTGAAAATTATTGTTGAAGAGCGCGAACTTCCGCACCGGATCGTAGAGCTTGAAGACTGCCACAATAAATGCCAGAAACGTGCCCGCCGTAAAGACGTGTTTGTTGATCTGATCGCGCCCCATCAACAGCAACAGTGCAATCGCAATGGAGCCGAGAATATCCATCAGCGGAGAGCTGATCGCAAACGCCGCCACCAGTCGAAGGTTGGCCCGGAATAGACGGCGCGCTGCGGCGCGAAAACGTTCGACCTCCCAGTTCTCCATGCCAAAGGCCTTCACGATGCGATTGCCGGTAATCGTCTCGTGAAGAATGTTCTGGATCTCCGCCAGTTTGTCTTGCCCGCCTCGGGTCGTACTGCGTACCTGTCGTCCAATTCTTCTCGAGGAATACAGGATGATGGGGACAAATAGCAGAAGCACCCAAGCTAATTTTCCGCCCAGCAAAACCACCACCGCCGCCGTAAAAATCAGCGTAAAAAACTGCTGCAGAAATTCTGCCAGCACCCCCGACATCGCATATTGCACTCGCTCAATATCGTTGACCGTCGTCGAGAGCAATGTGCCGGTCGTGTGTTTCGCGAAAAATGCGGCAGAACTTCTCAGAATCGCGTTATACAAATCATCGCGCAGGTCGGTGATCATCCCAAAACCGGCGTAGTTCACCAGATAGGTGCCAACGTAGTCGAATATCCCCTTCAGTACCGTCGCCGCGACCAACGCGAACGCCACCACCGTCCAGGGATTTTGGAAGTGGGCGGGAACAATCTGTTGCAGGTTGAGAAAACGTTCCGTGCCGGGCAGCTTGAAAAGCTGTAGGTTTTTACCCTGTGATCCGGGATTCAATACACGATCAAAAATCGGGCCGATGAGCAGAACGCGTCCTGCGTCCAACAAGCCCACCAATGCCATCAACGTCACTGAAGCGAAAAGCGGCCACCAGTAAGGCAGTACGTAGTGCAATAGCCTGGTAATCGGTCGAGGCGGTTTGAGTTTTGCCGGTGCTTCGGCACTCTTCGCGCTCGACGCTGTAGAGGAGGTCGCCATCGTGTAAGCGTCAATTCTACATGTGATTTCCAGTAGAGACGTGGGTAGCCCGGCTCCCAGCGCAAGCCTGGTTCCTATTGCCAGAGAATCCAGGTCACAACGACCGCGCAAACACAAAAGGCATCCTCATTTCTAAGGATGCCTCTCCGTCGAACCAATTACAAAATCGAAAATCTAACTTCTACGCTCGCGCCGCAATCGCCGGTTCCGCCGAAGCGCTCGAAACATTCTTCGATTCCTTCTCTTCTGGCTTGGCGCCCGTCGATCCAGCCTTACGAATGTCGATGCCGCCCTTGAAGAACGCGCCATCTTCAATCGAAATCCGAGCCGCCACCACGTCGCCCGTTAGCGATCCATCGCTGCGGATATCGACTCGATCGCTAGCCGTCAAATTCCCACGGACCTTGCCCAGCACCACGATCTCGCGCGCGCTAATGTTCGCCGCAACCACGCCGTTTCGTCCAATGGTCACACGATTGCCCGAAAGGTTGATCGAGCCCTCGACCCGCCCGTCAATATATAAAGACTCAGAACCTGTCACTTCACCTTTAATCACCAGCGATTTTCCAATCGTAGCCTGGTCGGAAGTGTTGGTCGTTACCGGGCGCGGTGCCGCCCCCGCTGCAGGCTCGCTCATACTCATGATCGGTGTCGGTGCCGCAGCAGTCGTGTTCGGACGCTCGGGCTCAGCCGGCCGGCCGGGGCTTGCAGGTTGATTCGTGGGCTTCCACATTGTCGTCGAAATCCTTTCTTACTAAGTGATTCAGAATCAGCGCCGCATTTCGGCTGCCAAATCGAATTGTACTCCTCAGTAAACGCCAGATGTTGTGGAAATTCTTCTTTTCTTATTGATTTTCATAGTTCTCGCCTTGATTCCCTCTCGCAACAACTTCGCGGGGATCCCTTCATTTACTCGCGCTCCGCCATGTAACCTCTGCTTGTCGACGGTAAATCTTCTACCACAACACCGTCAGTAGAAGCCGATGCAGAGTGGAGAACCGGAACGTCCCGGCCCCCACATGGGCGAGACGCCTCACGCTCCACCGCGATACTATGAAGCCGTAGTTCGCTGTCGAAGTTCGTTGCCAGCATACGAGGAAATCATGACTTCAAATTCCGCGGCTCAAGACTCGTCTACTTCCGCAGTGTCAACCATCCTCCGCCCTCTCATCGGAGAATACGCGCCCCACCACGCGGCCTACATCTCCCTCGTCCCTGCGCAAAATGTTCAAGACCTGCTCCATGCCTTTGAAGACCAGCGCCGCCAGATGCTCCTTCTTCTCTCGGGACGCACCGAGGCCGACGGCGCCCTTCGCTACGCGCCCGATAAGTGGAGCCTCAAAGAATCACTCGGCCACATTAATGACACCGAACGCATCATGGCCTACCGTGCCCTGCGAATTTCGCGCGGGGACATAACTCCACTCCCCGGATTCGAACAAGACGATTACGTCCGCAACGGACCCTATGCGACCCTCACGCTGGCTGACCTGATCGAAGATTACATCGCCGTCCGACGCGCCACGATTTCACTCTTTCGCAATCTGGACGAACGCGCTTGGACTCGCCAAGGCACAGTCTCCAACAACCCAGTAACCGTCCGCGCGCTCGCTTACATCATCGCCGGACACGAGTTGCATCATCGAACAATCATCGAAGAGAAGTACCTGAAATAAAATTTCGTAATTTGGTAATCGGGCCATTTTGTAATTTAGAAGCTTGCGATTTTAGACGGAGGGACTAACTGCCATCGATTTTCAGATTACCAAATTACCCGATTACAAATTTACAAAATGCCCCTTTCCGACGCTGCCATCCTCCGCCACATTGCCCGCCAGCCCAAAAAATCGGCGGGCCATAAACAACTCCTGCGTGAACTGGGAGTAAAAGCCTCGGGACGCCGTCAATTCACCGACCAACTTTATTCGCTGGTTGCAAAAGGCGAACTCCTCAAAATCGACGGCGACCGCTATGCCATCCCTCACACAACCAAGGGACGCAACATGCTGGTCGGACGCCTTACTATGCATCGCGACGGCTATGGCTTCGTCATCCCCGAAGTCGCCTCGCTCGACGACAGCATGAAATCCCGTCTTGCCGGAGACGTCTTCATCCCGCCCCACGCCATCGGATCCTCCATGCACGGCGACCGCGTCCTCGTCGAAGTCTCTGCCGTACGGCCCGATGGACGCGCCGAAGGCCGCATCGTGCGCAGCATCTCGCGCGCTCATCCGACCGTGGTAGGAATCTTCCATTACGGCCGCCGCCACAACTACGTCAAGCCGATCGACGAAAAAGTAAACCAGGAAATCGTAATACCGCCGGGGATGGAGAACCCCAAGGCATTTACCGCCGAGAGCGCGGAGGACGCGGAGAAAGATAAGGCGGGAAAAACAAATGTGGCCAAGCATCGCGTAATCGGTGACGAAGCCGCCGTACATACCGACTGGGAAGATCTGGAAGGCGTAGTGGTCGACGTCGAAATCACTGACTGGCCTTCGGCCACGCAAAACCCGCGCGGTCGCGTCATCGAAATCCTCGGCGAAGAAAGTGATTTCGGAGTCGACGTCGAAATCATGATCCGCAAGTTTCACTTGCCCCATCGCTTCCCGCCTGACGTAATCGAAGAAGCGCAGGCTATCCCATCAGAAATTCCGGAAGAATCTCTGCGCCGCCGCCGCGACTACCGCGATCTTCCCATCGTCACCATCGACGGAGAAACGGCCCGCGATTTTGACGACGCCGTCCACGTTCGCAAACTTGAAAATGGAAATTACGAACTACAGGTCCACATCGCCGATGTCGCCCAGTACGTCACGCCAAACTCGCCGCTCGATCAGGAGGCCAGGCTCCGCGGCACCAGCGTCTACTTTCCCGATCGCGCCGTTCCCATGCTGCCGCTCGAACTCTCAACCGACATCTGCAGTCTGCGGCCGCAAGTTGATCGCCTAGTCCTCTCTTGCACTATGGAGATCGATCACCAGGGTGAAATCGCCGGCTACGAAATCAACGAAGGCGTAATTCGCAGCGCGAATCGCATGACCTATACCGCCGTAAACGCCGTGATCGAAGAAGAAGCCGAAGGGCACGCCGAGGCCCGCCGCGAATACGCGAATCAAGTCGACCACTTCGAACGCATGCGCGACTTAGCCGTGATCCTCAATCGCAAGCGCAAGCGCCGAGGATCGATCGATTTCGATCTCCCCGAAGCTGTGATCGAATTCGATGAATTCGGATTGATGAAGAGCATTACCCGCTCCGAGCGCAACTTCGCCCATCGCCTCATCGAAGAATTCATGCTCTCGGCTAACGAATGCGTTGCCCATTATCTGGAAAATAAACGCATTGCCTCGCTCTACCGCATCCACGAAAAGCCTGATGCCAAGCGCGTCTACGACTTCGAAGTCATTGCCGCCACGTTCGGATACTCCCTCGGCGTTGGCTCGCTTCCCATCCAGCGCGTGCAACTAAAAGCGGACCGCCGGGAAGCGCGAGGCACCGGGAAGCGCGTCCGCGAAATCGAAGTTCCGAAAGAAGTGCACATCACTCCGCGCATGTATCAAAAGCTGACCGAGAAAATTGCGGGCAAACCCGAAGAACGAATCCTAAGTTTTCTGATGCTGCGTTCTCTAAAACAAGCCCGCTACAGCGAAGAAAATCGCGGACACTTCGCCCTGGCCGCCACCACCTACACACATTTCACCTCGCCCATCCGTCGCTATCCCGATCTGATCGTCCACCGCATTCTGAAAGAAGTTCTGCACACCAGTACCGAAAAGTTAGACAAAGAAGTTCCGGTGGGAACATCGCCATCACAAAACATCGTGGGGCAGGGTGGTGCTGCCTCGCCAGGACGTGGCGAAGCACCGTCTCCACATGAGCCGCCCTCTCCCTGGTCGAAGCGCCGCGACCGCGAGGCCCATCAACAAACTCTCGAACACCTCGGCGGCCCCATCTCTACTGAAGAACTCCATTCCATCGCCGACGAGTCCAGCCAATCCGAACGCCGCGCCGACGAGGCCGAACGCGGCCTCATGGAATGGAAAAAAATGAAATTCATGGAGCGCCACATCGGTGAAGAATTCGATGGACTGATTATCAGCGTGACCAAATTCGGATTCTTCGTAGAACTTACAGACCTTTTCGTGGAAGGCCTGGTCCCGCTCAACACGCTATTTGACGACCGCTATACATTCCACGAAGACACCCGTCAAATTATCGGAGAGCGGACCCGCAAAACCTACAGCCTGGGCGGCCGCATTCGCGTGCTGGTGGACCGCATCGATCCAGTAGAAAAGAAAATTCAATTCGCGGTCATAGAAGAAGAAAAAAAAGAGAATGAAAGAAACCAGTCAAAAAGACGCCGCAAGTAATTGCGAGTGCGCATGTGGGAACGAGCGTTGAAAAACGGCTTTCCTCAGCGGCTGAAGCCGGAACGAAGAATCGGGCTTTACGGCGCGGCTGAAGCCGCGCTCTTTCAAACAATCCAAACTGAGCCACTACTCAAACGTCTCAAACTTTCTTGATTAACAATTTTCTATATAGAATTAACATCAGCAGGGAGCCACTAATCATGCCGACCCCGATCGACCCGAAGCCCGCACAAAAGCTGCACGAAGCCACCGAACACGTAGCCAGCGCCCACAAGCTTCTGAAAGAACTGCAAGAGAAGGTCGTGGATCATCCCGAACTAGGCGAGGCCATCACAAAACTAGAGATGGCTCTAAACACCCTCGCAGTAAAAACCGGCGGATTCCTATAGACGTCAACGTTCAAATAATGGTGCGAGCTCAAAAGCGCGATACCGCCAGCAAGCCCAGTCCAATCGCAACCAGATCCTCCGGAATGGCAATCACCGCATCTGGAACGCGCAGACTCCGCACCAGCCGCACTCGCATCTCATAACCACCAAATGCACCGACAATAGCTCCCAGACCTCCCAACAATGGGCCGAGCGTCAGGGACAAACTCCCCGCGACCGCAAGACCCGCGCCCGTAAACAGCCCAAGAACAATTCGCGCCACGAGCGGACCAATGTCCGTTCGTGAAGGCGTCGAAGGCAACAGATCGACAACGTACTCGACGAGCGCCCCGAGTGAGAAGAGCACGACCGTCCACATCGAACCCATAAAAGCCAGATGAGATCCGCCAAGTTGAATCCAGCCCAGGTGTGCCGCCCACGCGACCGCCGCCGGAGCCGTCATGGTTCGCAATCCGGCAACTAAGCCAATCCCAAACACCAGCAACATTCCCACTCCTGAATTCATACGCCCCCTAGCGCAACGACGCTTTTCAAAATGTTTGCAATCATTGTGCGCGACACTTGGATGCCGTTCGTTCCTGCCAGGGCTTGACTGCCCATGCTCGCGAATTCCCTTACTGGCAAATTCTGTATAATGCCGCCCACCCTCCGATAACGCCTAAGAAGAAACCTCGTGAGGCCATCAAACACCTGAGTGGTGCTCACGAGATCCTAAATGAACTGCGAAGGGAAGTCGTAAATCATAATTCCGGCGAGGAGCCAAATGGAAGTTAGCATCCAAGAACGCAGTCTAAGTTTTGGGTCAGAGTACGAAATTGAAACTCCCGGTTCTTACTATTTCGCACAAAAAGCTATTTTTTCGTTTCCCGCCAAGATAAAACTGCAATCGTCAGATGAACGGATTGTCGCGAGAATACAGGGTCGTCTTTCATTCTTGCGAGAAAAATATGACTTCATACTCGCGGATGGCAGAGTCTTCCACTTTTGGTGCGAGAAAAGATGGAAACGTGTTTTCGATTGCCAGGGGGACAAAGTTAGCTATCGCCTCTACGGACATAAAGGACTTATGTATTCAATTTTTCAAGATGACCATCAAATCGCAGCTTTTACCAAGAACCGTATAGTAATAGGGAAGGGCAATCAGTACGCGATAAGCCTTAATGATGATGCCGACGTCATCCTGATCATATGCATGGTGCTCGCAATCAACAGTTCAGAGGACGACGACGATAACACGACGGTCACCATAGATATAGGAAGCATCGGACCCGAAGAGAAACCATTCGACGAACGCTGGCAGCCTAGCTGAGATGAAAGGTGTTAGCCAACTTATGATGTCTATGCTCCTGCGTTCCCCATAATCTACCTGCTAGAATTCCTCGTCACCACTCTTGGCGCCAGCCTAGGAATTCAATTCATGTCCACTACTCCCCGCACCCGCATAGTGCGCGAGCCGCAGCGAGCCGTCTACGACCGCGAAGCCGTCAATCAAATTCTCGACGAAGCTTTCATCTGCCATGTGGGCTTCGTTTCCGACGGACAACCGTACGTCATCCCCACGTCCTACGGACGCAAAGATGAAACACTTTACATTCACGGCTCCGCTGCCAGTCGCATGCTGCGCACTATCGGGCAGAGATACCCCATTTGTGTCACCGTCACCCTGCTCGACGGATTGGTCGTGGCCCGTTCCATTTTTAATCACTCGATGAACTATCGCTCGGTAGTAATTCTTAGCGCTGCAACGCTAGTAGACGATCCCGCGGAAAAGCTCGCAGCCCTCCGCGCTCTCAGCGAACATATCATTCCCAATCGATGGGAGGACTCGCGCCAGCCCAATGAAAACGAGCTCAAAGCTACATCCATCCTGAGTCTTCCCATCGACGAATTCTCGGCAAAAGTCAGGGTAGGCCCGCCCGTCGACGATGAAGAAGATTACACCTTTCCCACTTGGGCGGGGGTCATCCCGCTAGAAATAACCGTGGGAGAAGCGATAAAAGATGAACGCTGCGAAAAAGAGCTTCCCGCGTACCTGAGAAATTACACGCGCAAGAAAAAATCGTAGTTACGCCGAAGCCGATCGAACTTGATGAGCCGATGTGCGATGTTTAGTTATCCGAAGAATGCGACTCACGATCTAGCAGGGTCGCGGCGGGGCGAGGACGGCACTGCGTTGTTAAATCAGTCGGTTTCAGGGGCGATTTTCCCATATTAAATTTATTCGCCGTATCTAGAATCATGCAGTTACGCGCTAAAAAGATCAAAATCAGACCTTCCAAAGGGGATAGAGTCAAGATCTTACAAATCAATAGCTTAGAGACTAGATTTTGATCCAGGTGTTTGGAGTTTGACGGAAATAAAAAGGGGTGCGGAATTGTCCGCACCCTTTTTGATCCCTGACTATATTGTATCAATTTTGATAGGGGGAAACGGACACATTTTGGGGATTTATTGTTGTTGTATCTTCATTGAGTTGCGAGGAAAACTGGCAAATGGTGGGCTTGACAGGTTTTGGGGCGGCGGAGTCGCTCACAAATTTCGAAGGCGCGGCATTAAACGGTTTCAATATGGAGACTGTCGGTTGGCGCGCTGGCGGCGGTGTGGCGGCCGGGCGAGGACGCCCGGCGCTCCATTGTTTAAATGTTGGAGCCATTATTCAATTACTTGTCGAAGAATGTTATTCACCTGTCGCCATCCGCTATCTTCGCTATGCGGACTGTGGCGCCCATTCTCGATAAACCGCACCTCCGC
>OBLW0100003719.1_pt1 | contig 11823 bp, 8 predicted proteins | sample 1520161 | NCBI WGS metagenome assembly OBLW01 (sample SAMEA3539309, study PRJEB22396) | soil metagenome | biome: tundra; feature: field; material: soil | place: USA | collected 2010-05 | depth 0.15 m
CTCCTGATCTACAAGAGCACACTCACCATGCACAGGGATGACCAGTTGTTTCTGGATGACGCGAGTTCGCACATGCACGATGAGCAGACGGAACTGTTGGCCAAGGTCAATCGGCTTACCATCCCGGTGCGCGTATTCAGCATCGGGTCTGGAATATTTCTGCTAGTGCTCGTGGCGATGTGGATCTACCAGAAGCTGAACGCGGTACAGTGACCTTGTTCGTCAATCCTGCCCACAACCAGTTGGTTTTGGGCACTCAGAATTCGCACTTTCAGGCTCCGCCGAATCAAGCACTTAGGATGCGGGTTGCAGTAGGGGTTTTGGGCAGGCTGCTGGCCTGCGCTCTTTGCGCTGTGCCCTTGCTGACTCCGGTCTCACGAGTAATCTCAGCCCAGGAACATCCCTGGCGGCGTAGTGATGCGATCATGGAGGTGTCTACGGCCACCCTTGGACGGCCAATGCGCTTTCCCTTCGCTTTAGCCGCAGCCATACCGCTGCGCACTCTGTCGCGGATCAGCTCCCGCTCGAACTCTGCAATACTGGCGAAGATGCCGAACACAAGCCGACCATTCGGAGTACCGGTATCAACGCCCTCATGGATCGAGATGAAGTCGATCCCTAGCGAGCGGAACTCCTCCAGGGCGTTGACCAGTTGACGCAGGCTCCTAGCGAATCGGTCATAGCGATAGACCACGACGGCGTCTACCAAACGTTTCCGGCAGGCGACAAGCAGATTGTCCAGCGCAGGTCGCTTTTCACGAGAGCCACAGATTCCCTTATCGACGTACTCGTGGACAATCGCAAAACCTCGCCGTTGGCAGAACTCGCGCAATTCCCGAAGCTGGACCTCGGGGTCTTGACCGTGGTTAAGCGTGCTGACCCTCGCATACAAAGCCACACGCGTTGATGTCACCTTCCCTCTGTTGATGTCCGCGATCATGCCAGCACCAGCCCCGCATCCTTCATGCCCTGGGCGAGTCCCCACGCATGGCGATGCTCGACGACCAACGCGTGCCCAAACCACCGTGCGTCCGACTGGCCGTGCTCATCAATCCATTCTTTGCCGAGGGAAGTGAGAGGGCAGAACAGGAAAACTGTGCCCCCGTTGCGAACGAGAACATCTGGAATGGCGGAGGAAACTGCGGGAGGTGAATTCATGCGTGTTCCTTTCGTTCAACACGCACCAGGTGACCAAAAAAGAAAAGCGCCCTACGATCAGGCGGCTCGTGGGACTGTTTGCACTTCGTGCCACATCAGCCTTTCGGCTTTACCACCGTGCGTCCCCGTCGGTTGGTCGCGCTTTCGCGCTGTCCTGATGCTGACTCGATTCTACATGTGTCGGCGATCTAGTGGAATGGCCCAGAAGTTTGGAATAGTAACCAATCGAGTCCGGTGAGAACAGGTTTGCGCGCAACAATAAGGCAAGTTTCCTGGCAAGAATCGAGGGGGAGTATACCCCTACATGACCACCCGTCGCGAAACGTGGGCATGGTCATCTACAATTTTGTTCCTATAGGCGCGGGCCTCTCTTTGCGATGCGTGGCATTACCTGGCCAGCCGTCGCAACTCTAAACCACAATGCACGTTCGGCGGGTATTCTGCTTTATCATTGGCGTATGCCGCTACTCAGCATCTGGAATAGTAATCGTGACGCAGGTTGTTTTTCTACACCATGGGCGAGACCCAGATGGGAAAGTACAAGTTCTCTAGTTGGACGTTGCACATGGCCAGCATCATCATTTTCAGCACATTGTGGGGCATTGCGCTGAATGAGTGGAAGGGCGCCGGTGGCAGGACCAGGCTGCTGGTAGCATTCAGCTTGTTCGTTCTGGTCAGCTCGACGGTGATTGTGGGTTACGGAAACTACGTCGGCGGCTCCGTGTCCTCACACTGACTTCCATTGACAGCCCGCAAGGTAAGAGCCGTATTCTGAGAGAAAGGATTCGATCATGACCAGCTCGCCTACGGAATCCACAAGATCTGGATCGAACAATGTGCAGCGACCGAAGATATCCGCGAGCGCTTCGGGTTGAAAAACGCCTTGGACTATCTGATCGGCGAGAAGCTGTTCGCCTTCGTGACAGCATCGGAGCAGTATCCCCACTTTGCCGCAGATTTACCGGCGTTTGGCACCGCAATTCGACGGCTGTTTGCACCCGGTGAGATTCGCGAATATCTCGACCACCTGGAGCAGGCGAAGTTTCTTGGCTCCGTCGGAGCCAGAAATAGTGATGCGGATGAAAAAAAGGAAGAACCTTGGCCGACCAACCCCGTCCGGGGTGCAGAGGAAATGTTGCGCTTCTCCCGCATTCGGCAGCTCCTTTAGCCCTAGCCGCCGTCCGCCGGAGAGCCATGGCGATGTCCTGAACACCCCCGTGGAGAAGTTGGCTAAAGCGATGAAGCATGCCCAGGGTGACTCGTCCTCAGGAACGGGGCTTTCCGGCATCGAGAGCTTTTCACCCATACTCACTTGGTCGTGTTCTTGTACACTTCACCTCCCTTCATCACAAACACGACTGTTTCCATCACAGTGATGTCTTTCAAAGGGTCACCATCCACAGCCACGATATCCGCATATTTCCCAGGCTCCAGCGTGCCGATTTCACTCGAGCGCCCCAGCATCTCTGAGGCATTGAGGGTAGCCGCGCGCAACGCATCAAGCGGTGTCATGCCTTCGCGAACCAATGCCCCAAATTCTTTGGAGACGAAATCTGGGTCGTCGTCCACCCCGTAAGCGATTTTGAGGTGGTGCGCCAGCGCCCGTCGGAATGCCGGCCCTTGCTCCTTGAGGATGGCCACTCCCTTGGCAAAACTGACGGGATCGCGCCCTTGGGAGAGTCCTGTCTCCATGTCGTGCTGGAAACAGTAGAGCGTAGGCACCAGCCAGGTTCCGCGCTCCTCCATCAGCTTCGCGCCTTCCTCGTCGAGCATGGTGCCATGTTCAATGGAATCCACGCCCGCCCGCACCGCCGCCTTAATGCCTTCCGTGCCTTCGGCGTGCGCCATCACCTTCTTACCTGCGCGGTGCGCCACTTCCACCGCCTGTGCCATCTGCGCTTCGCTGAGCTCCTGCATACGATAATCGCTGATGGGATCCATAACACCGCCGCTAGCCATCAGCTTGATCCAGTCCGCGCCGTACTTGATATCACGCCGCACCACGCGGCTTATGTCGTCCGGTGTGTCTGCGATATTGGGTCCCGGGAGCAGGTGCTGGTCGGGCGCCAGGACATTCGCGTCGCCGTGGCCGCCGGTCAGCGAGATACAGGCGCCGGCGGAAACCATCCGTTGCCCGCGGATCAGTCCCTTCTCGATGCTGTCCCGCAATGCCAGTTGTGCGTATCCAGCGTCATCCTGGCAAGCATCCCGCAAAGCCGTAAATCCGTGGTTCAGCCATATTTGTAGGTTATACACACCCCAAATCGCCTTCTGCGCAGAGGACATTCGCAAGCCAGACGTCGCAGATTGATCTTTCGGATTTCCCAGCACGTGCGCGTGGGTGTCAATCAGCCCGGGTACCACCGTGTACTTCGAAAGGTCAATCACGGGCAGACCGGCAGGCGCAGAATCGGAGATTCGCACGATCCGATCCTTAGCGAGAATAACGTAGACATTAGTGGAGACGTTTCCCGTGCGCACCTCAATCAGGCGTCCGGCACGGATGGCCAGAGTTGGCTTGGGCGCTTCCTGCTGTCCCCAAAGCGCCACAGCCGACCAACACAGCGTTGCTAACAACGCTGTCATTCCCCGCATCTTCCGGGCAGTCATCTGATTTCCCCTGTGTCGAATGTCGAAAATAGGATTAGATCTAAAGTGCATTGGTGCCTGCGGGAACGATCAGCAGATCGATTCCGCTTCTTCCCCGGATCCGCTGCACTCGGTCCTTCCCCCCTTGCCATCCGCGCTCTTCAACAGCACCGTGATGCGCCGACAGCCCTACCGCCCATACTTCACAGTCAGAGCCAGGATCGCCTGTGTCAGCATCTTCGTCCATGCACCGCAGTGGCGGGTAGCGTTGTGTCCCACGCCATAGCGTCACCACCCGGCACGCCCCCGCTCGCTCACCTGTACTTCTCACAACACTACAAGGAGCTGAACGTCCCTGGTTGTAACATTTTCACCGGTGGGGCACTCGCAAGCAAGAAGTGCACCCGTCACGGCTTACCGCAGGTTCTCGTCGTACCAGCGGAGGATGCGATTGAGGATGTCGAGGGTGTGTTTTTCTTCTTTCGGATCGTGCGGCTCGCGAGGATATGTGACGAACTCCACCTTCACGCCATAGTGCTTAAGGCCACGGTACAACTGCTGGCTCTGGCCGAGGGGATCGTAGGTGTCGTTCTCGTCATGTAGGATCAGCGTAGGCGTCTTCGCATTTTTCATGTACATGAAAGGCGAACTATGGAGGAACCGTTCAGGTTTTTCGTAGGGCTGGCCGAAGAACCATTCGTCATAGGAGGAAAGAGGATGACTCTCCGTGCCGAATTCGGCGATCAGGTCAGTCATGCCCGCGCCGGAAACAGCCGCTTTAAATCGGGTGGTCTGGGTGATGGCCCATTCGGACATATAACCGCCGTACGACCAGCCACCGATGCCGAGGCGGTCGGGATCTGCGACGCCGCGCGCGACGAGCGCGTCGACCCCCGCCATGACGTCTTTGAAATCCGCACCACCCCAATCCGCGCGGTTCATCTCAACGAATTTCTCACCATAGCCAACCGAGCCACGAATATTGGGATAAAAAATTGCGTAGCCGTGGCCGACGAGGAGTTGGCCCCACTTTTCCACGTAGTCCGACCACCTACCGGTTGGGCCGCCATGTACGAGCGTGATGAGAGGAAGCTTCGAGTGGCCATCGTAGTTCGCGGGAAGCAGCAGCGCGCCTTCGATTTCGGTGCCGTCGAAACTCTCGTAGCGCAAGAATTCGGGCTTTGTTAACTGGACTGACTGCCATTCCTTGTTGAAATCCGAAACGCGAACCGCGGGGGAAGAGTCACTCGCGAGCCAGATTTCGTCTGGCTGAGTTGCCGTGCCGCCCACAAAAACAAGCATGCGATCTGCGTTCTGCGAAACGTCGAAGCTGCTCGGATTGACCGGTAGCGCGGGAAACGCATCGCCTTTGCCGTCGAGTCGGATGTGGTAAAGCTTCGAGTGAAATCCGTCTTCGACGATTCCAACGATCGAGTCGCCGGGCTGCCACGCGTAACCCGAGATGGGGCGGTCGAGACTCTCTGCTGTGAGATTCTTCGGCGCACCACCCACGATTGGAAGCAGGTAAAGATCGTGAGGTTGGGGTCCATCGACGCGAGTGCCGGCGTAGGCGAGCCATTTGCCATCTTTTGAGACACGCAAATGGCCGAAGGGGCCCCTCGGTGCGAAAAGCTCGGTCATTTTTCCGTCGGCCGCGCTGACGGAATAAATTCGGTTGGTCTCTTCGTCCGTCTCGGGATGGTCCGTGGCGGAAACGATCAGACGATCGCCCGATAGAAGCCATTCGACTTCGTCTACTTGCCATGGACGCCCAATCAGCGAGCGCGCCTTGTGGGAATTGGCATCGAGAAGCCACAGCCCAGCGGGCTTGTCGTCTTTGTCGACGACATGGGCGTCGTCTTTATCCTTTTCCTTTTTTTCTACTTCGTCCGTCTTGGCTTCAGGTGCGATGAACGCGATTTGCTTGCCGTCAGGTGACCAAGCGAAGGATGCGACGTTGCGCTTGCCCTCTGTGATGGCTTGTGCTTCGCCGCCATCGGTTGAGAGGAAGTAGATCTGCGTCTGTTCGCCGCGATTCGAGAGGAAAGCGAGCGTGTGTCCGTCGGGCGACCAGCGCGGCCAGTATTCCGACTTTTCCGAGAAAGTGAACTGGCGGACCTGGCGCGTGGCGACGTCGAGAACCCAGATGTGACGCTTGGGCTCGGTGCCTTTCAGCGGATCACCAACAACGAAAGCGACGCAGCGGCCATCGGGCGAAAAGCGCAGGTCGGATTCGGAGCGCAGCGTGATTGCCATCTCCGGTGTCAGCTGCTTTTTCGCGGCTTCGTCCGCGCGCGCGACTGCCAGAGTCGCCGTCATCGCAAAAACGATCCAGACGCCAAATACCACTCGACGAGTCTTCATTTTCATTTGACACAAATTCACATCGGACCGCCACAGCGTCCTGAGCAAAAGCTCGGCGGAGTGTGTTCTTTGTAGACCAAGTCTTGCTACACCGTTCATCAACTAAAAGCTATAGCGCAACGAAAACTGCATCACGCGGGGAGTCGTCAAAGGGCTTGAATAGTTCCCGAAGGCGACCGCGCCTGGAGTTACTGAATTTGTCGAGAATTTGTTTATTGATGTCACGTCAAACCGAATCGCATTGGTGACGTTGAAAGCTTCCCACCTGAACTCCAGCTTCTGGTTTTCGAATGTGTTCCAAGACTTTGACAACCCAGCATCAATTCCGAAATAGCCATCACCACGGAATTGGTTTCGTTGCCCCGCTTCGCCGGCATACGGAAGCCGCATATTAGCTAGTGCAGCGGCCGGATCAGCGAATGCATTTGCATTGCCGTCGATGATCGTCCTCTTTTGTTTGATCGGTCCGGTTTGCACCATGTACGCAGGGTAGGCCCATTCGGTGGTCCACCCTGAACCGTCACTTACCTGGAACGGCAATCCGCTAGTCCAACGCCCCAACCCAGACAACTGCCAGCCGCCGATGACGGCATCCGCGAGCCGATCTGCCTGGCCGCCGAAGGCTTTCCCGTGGCCAAACGGGAGTTGATATACCCAATCCGCGGTGATCAGGTGCCTGGTATCGAAATCGGAGGACGCACGATTCAACCGCAGGTCATACGAATTCTGGAGAATACTGAAGGCTCCCGAGTTTAGTAGGCCCAGAAGGCCAGCCTGCACGCCACCTGTGTCGAATCGCTCCGCAGTGGAATCGAGATCGATGGAATGCCCGAACGTATAGCTTAGGTCCGTCTGCAGACCGTGGCGCATTGGGTGGCGCAGCGTGATTTGTGCGGAGTTATAGGCACTGTTCCCAATCGAGGATTGCGCTTCCAAAGCGGAGTATTGATTGTTCCAGATCATCCCCGTTTGCGCGGCGCCGCAACCCTCGGGAGTATATGCACAGAAGATATCGAGGTCGGCAAGGGCGGACATCTCGTCGCCGCGATGGAAGCGCCACTCCTGATCGTAGATACTCGCAGTGGCCGAAGGATACGTCCCTTGAATCCCCGGAAACAGATCCTCAAAAAATGGAATCGGCGTGATGGCGGGCCCCGAGGAAAGCGGTGCACCTCCTCGCGCATCAACCTGCTGGGACAGGATTTTCGCGGCCGTAAGGTACCTCATGTGGGACTTTGGATCTACGAAGTTCGTCGGCTCCGAGTAATCCAGATTCTCGATCGTGTGGTGGCCGAAACGCCCGACATACGCGATTTCAAGCGCAAAGCCGCCCCTCAACTCGCGCTGAATGGAGAAATCCACAGCTTCTGAATACGGCGTTTTCATTTTGTTGTCGGCCGTTTCGGCGATCGCGAAACCGAACGGGGCGGGCGTAAACGGATAGTTCACCTTAGAAGGCTGTAGCTGCGCACTCGTGGCCGCGATTGGCGGAACGGCATTGAATGCGGTGAAGCGAGGTGAGTCATCCACTGTCGGCAAGCCCACGGGTGGCTGGCTCAGAGTCAGCAATCCCGGGGTACCCCACACATTGTAGGCATTCGCAATAGCCTGCCCGAAATGATCGTAGTAAATTCCATAACCGGCTCGAATCGACGTTTTCCCCGGACCACCAAAAATCGATCCCAAAAGGCCATTCGAAAAACTCGGGGCGTAAGCGATGGCAAAGCGCGGGGCAACGTTCAGTTTTGGCATGTTCCAGTAAGGTTTAGCGTTACGTGCCTGTCCTGACGGCGCCAGAGTAACCAGAGGCTCGTAGATGTTTCCAGCAAGAGCCTGCTGCTCGCGAGTCTCATACCAATCGTACATACTGAAGGTCGGCGCCGCTTGCTGCCTATTGACCTCGTAGGGCGACTGAAGGAGAGAGTGGCGAATCCCAAACGTAAGCGTCAGGTTCGGTCTCATTCGCCACGAGTCTTGTATGTAGTATTCAAATTCATTGTCCCTGAAGTCTCGTTTTACCGAGGCGCCGCCAGGGATCACATCGGCGGACTGTCCGTCCTTCGCCACGGCATAGTTAAAGTAGTAAGACTCTTCCGGAAGGAGGCCAGTGATGGTCGAAATCGCGCCGTTGTAGTTGCCTTGAAAATTTATTTGTTGAGGGTCGTTACTGCCGTTGGCAACGGGCGTGAAATTAAAGGCTGCAAAGGCCGGGTTTCCAGGATCAAGACTGACATTCCTGCCTGCGATCCCATCGCCAGAAAGCCAAGCCCAATTGTTCAGGGCGGAGTTAAAAGACGATGCGTTTGTGGTCGATTGAACGTCGACTCTCCGATAATTCGCGCCAAACTGAATCGTGTGCCTCCCCTTGGCCCAGCTTACATCATCAACGAAATTGTGGACCGGAACGAAGGTGGCCGAAGCAGGTCCTGTTGGTAGAGGCGCAGTACCACCCAGAAAGGAAAAGTTGCCCGACACACCCGCTGCGCTTGAGTATCCCTGTCGCGACAACTGGTAGCGAACACTATTGGTCCAATTATTCGAAATCATCCAGGTATCCCCAGCCGCAATGCCTTTGGTGTTGTCGGTGGTCGTGGATCCCGGAATTCCACCCGGAAATTGCGGTGCACCAGAAGAACCATCGCCCTGCAAATTCCCGCGGACAAACAGTGTGTTCCGGTTGGAGGCGTTGTAATCCAACTTCGCGATGTAGGTGGTTAGATGAGCCGGAGCGGCAGCCGAGAAGGCATACGAAGCGAAGTTCAAACCATCGCCGAAAAGCGTTCCATTCGGCTCGGGATAGTTGCTGAAAAGTTGCAGAGCATTAGGGTTGTCTCCAGCACCCCAGGGGCAGGTGTTGTTAGCGAAGCAATTTGGATCCATCTCGGCGATATCTGCAGGAGTCAATGTCTGCGTATTGTCGTTCGAATCGAGATACTTGACGTTGCCTTGTTTTAAAGAATCCGTTGGCACAGTCCGGAATTGCTCTGCACTTTCCTGTGTGCGCTGCGCTTCGTAGTTTAGGAAGAAGAAGAGTTTACCCTTCTTAATTGGACCGCCGAGAGTGGCGCCGTACGTATTGCGAATCAACTGGCCGGGCCTGTTCGGCTCGCCAGCCTTTATCTCCGCCTGCTTGTTGAACCAGTCATTAGCCAAGCCGAAGTTGCTGCGATTAAATTCATACGCTGAGCCGTGGAAACTGTTGGTGCCGCTCTTGGTGACCAAGGCAACCTGTGCGCCGGAGGAGCGCCCACTATCTGGATTCGCACTGCTTGTGGTCACGCGGAACTCTTCCACCGAATCGAGCGTCGAACGCAAGATACCGAAGAAGGCCCGGCCGCTGAGCTGGTCGTTGTTGTCCAAGCCATCCAATGTGACGTTACCCTGGTCTGACCGCGCCCCGTTGACCGTTCCGCTGCGGCTGTCGCCGATCGCGGATACCTGTCGCCCTAGGTAGAGGGCGCCGGGTTGCAAGCTGAGCAAATCGGGCACGTTCCGGCCTTCCATCGGCAGCGCCTGAATCTCCTGATTGTTGACCGCGTTTCCAATCGTCGCATCCGTGGTGTTCAGCATCGCCGCGGTCGCGCTCACGACGACGTTCGTAGAAACCGCCTGGATCGAAAGTATAAAATCCACGGTCGCCGGTAGACTTACCAGCAGCTCAGCGATCTTGGTCTGTGGCGCGAAGCCCGAAGCTGTGACTGTGATCGTGTACATGCCCGGCGTAACCTGAGGAAACGAGTACTCACCCTCCACAGCGGCTACTCGCACCTCTTTAAATCCTTTGGCTTTCTCTTCGATCGTCACCTGAGCACCCGGGAGTGCAGCGGCAGTTTGATCTGTAATCCTTCCGTGCAAAGACGTCATTGAGCTTTGCGCCCAGCACGGCAGGGCAGCAATCGTAAGAAACAAAGTCGAAACTCTCAGTCTCGAGACTTTCACGTGAGCCCTCCAGAAAATAGCCGGGCAGTCAGATGTTCTGCCAAACAGTCATTTGTGCAAAGACGCCGGGGATCGTCAAGCGGATTCTGGTGGGAAGGGTCGCCGGGTTCAATAGATTGAACACAAACGAATACAGCTGTGGTGGCGGGCGAAGGGAGAAGGCCTCGTGGCTGATTCTCGTGGCGAGGAAAACCAGTCAACAGCAGCGCCTACGGACTCGTAGGTTAAGTCGCTCCAACGTTAGTCGTTCAAACCTAAATTATCGTCCATCACCAGACTAGGTGTCTTACACCGATTGGGGCAAACCCAGGAAACCTTCCAGACGCGTTTCAGATAGGCCCTCTTATGAAACCACTCAATTGAACATAGTGGACGGGACCGATGCCCTTGGCAAGATTTAAGAGCGCATTTATTCTCCGTTGCCAATGCTGTACCATGGCTCGAACTCGTCCGCGAGGAACGGCAGCGCGAGAATTTCGCTGCCGAGCGGGAATGCGAAGCGAGAGCATTGCGGAAAGGATTGCGCCGCCGGGCAGCCGATTTCACACGCGTACGGATTGGAAACGCCGTGCTATTTCAGCGGCGGTTTGTCTCAGGATGGCGGCCAGAGTTTGCACACGATCGAGGGGAATATCTTCCGTGGTCCCGGCAAGACTGATTGCAGCCACCGTTCTTTGTTCAACATCAAAAATGGGAGCCCCAACACACCGCAGTCCAATCTCGTCTTCTTCGTCATCGAGTGCATAACCCAGTTCTCGAACTCGGGCGAGCTCACGTTTTAAGCCTCTAATTGTGACAATGGTATTCTCGTTGTGTCTGGCAAAGCTCTTGGCCCCAATCAGTTGGTTAAGCTGGTCCTCTGAAAGAAAGGCCACAAGAGCCTTCCCCACCCCCGTGCAATTGATATCAAGTGTGCGACCAATCCAGTCGGCGCCCACACCCGAGCCTCGAGGACAGGCGCGATCAACAAGAACAGCCTCAATGTCTGCTAGGACGGCGAGGTGAACTGCGAGCCCGGTTTTCTTCATCAGCGAGTTGAGGAAAGGCTTGGCTACATCGCGCAAATCCAAGTTGGCGGTTACCTTCCGACTGAGTTTGACCAAGTTGACGCCGAAGTAGTACTTGTTTGTCTCGGCGTTCTTCTGCAGGTATCCCCTGCTTACTAAGGTAGATAAGACTAGGAAGGTCGAACTCTTGGGGAGAGCAAGACTGCGGCTAATCTCCGAGACGGAGAAGCCTCTCTTGGACTGGGCTAGGAATTCAAGTACAGTTATCGCCCGGTCCACGGACGGCAGCAAATAGCCGCCTTGGCCAGCCATATTCGACTCCCCGCCACGGAAAGTGTTCAACCCATTGAACCAAGACTCATGCCGTGTCAAAAATCGTATTGACAAGAATACACATTCAAAGCAGATTTTATACTTGTATCACGGTTTAATGAGTGGCCTACACATGATTGACACCATTGGACGCCGTCTCTTAGCAATCTTCTGGCTATATGCCTTTGCGTGTGGCGGCATCTGGGCTTTGCCGACTCCCGACCTCACCCTTGAGCAGGTCGCCAGCATCGATCAGTATGTAAAGGCCGAGATGGGGCGTGAGCACATTCCCGGTCTTGCCATTGGCATATATAGCCGTGGACGGATTCTGCTCGCGAAGGGCTACGGGCTGGCCAACGTGGAACTGAGCGTCGCGGTTAAGCCGGAGACGGTTTTTCAGTCGGGTTCCATGGGGAAACAGTTTGTCTCTGCAGATCGGAAGAGCACACGTCTG
>OBLW0100003721.1_pt1 | contig 11821 bp, 19 predicted proteins | sample 1520161 | NCBI WGS metagenome assembly OBLW01 (sample SAMEA3539309, study PRJEB22396) | soil metagenome | biome: tundra; feature: field; material: soil | place: USA | collected 2010-05 | depth 0.15 m
GTATTCAACTGATTTTTTTACACAATATTTCTTGTTTTCAGCAAACCATTTTTTGTTATACTTTTTAATACCTGGTCTATTCTGTGTGTTTGTACAGGTTTTACACGTTGGTCTTAAATTAGGTTTATCTGATTTGTACTTCCAAAATTCAGTAATTTCTTTGGTTTCCTTACATTTACTACACGTTTTCATACATATACCTCTACCTATATGGTCTAATAACACAAGGTATTTGATAGAAACCATTGAAACTTCAAGGGAAAATGGAGCCCCAGGCAGGAATTGCACCCACGACATTCAGTTTACAAAACTGACGCTCTGCTAACTGAGCTACTAGGGCTTACATCAAATATTCACTGTATTGAAGTAGTAACATTGTGTCACATTCTTCAGAACCACACATAAGTCCAATATAATAAACAAACCAGGCTTCTTCTGGTATTAGTTCTTTTTTACAAATGTAACAATGGTTACCTATCCAATTATTATCTAATGCAGTAAGGTCTCCAGGCCAAGTTTTTACAAACTCTTTAAATGTCTGTTTTTTGAATGTTACTTTATTCATAAAATTGGTGCGCTCGACTGGAATCGAACCAGTGACCCACTGATTAAGAGTCAGTTGCTACTGCCGTCTGAGCTACGAGCGCATTTACATATTCTGTAGTATCCACATATTGGCACATTCTTCGGAACAAACTGTAATCCATTCTTCTGCTGACCCAAATTCATCTTTAATTACAAGGTAAGCAATAATATAACATTCCATCTTCAGAGTAGTGCTACATACTACACATTTTGTAAGACTACCTTCTGAATATGGGTGAAGAAAAACCCTATATTTTTTCATAATTGGTAGCCCCTGTTGGTTTCGCGCCAACTACCCGCTGCTTGTAGGACAGCCGCTCTACTATTGAGCTAAGGGGCTATGGTTGGCTCTGTAGGAGTCGGACCCACATCAACTGCTAATCGGGCAGCCGCACTACCGTTGTGCTAAGAGCCAGTCCTCTTTCATTTCTTTATCAAGTAACCTTTCTATTCTGTTCCTTTTTGTATCTCTATCATTTGGGTCTGGTCGGCACATATGACAACTACACCCACCCTCCTTATCCCATTGTATGAATTCTTTTTCATTATACAGTTTATGGTTTAATAAAGCATACTCACTTTCAAGCTCCGGGTATTCCGCCTTGTGGCCTTTTATTATCTCGTGGATCTTTTGTAGGCGCCTCATCATCCTTTTTATCTTCTTGTCTATCTGAAAATAAGTTTTCTGTCTTAAACTTCTTTTTTCTGACATCTTTCAGCCTCTCATTCCATTCTTCTTGAACATTCTCAATGAGATCTTTAGAAGGCTCCCAATCATCATCACCTTTCATACCACTTACTTTCTCTGCTAATTTTATAGAGTCCATTAGTTTATTGAGAAAAATTACGCCATGAGAGTTTATAGAAAACCGCAATAACATTTTAGCTTCATCACTGTAGCTGGTATGGTCTACGTCATCCATACACATCCCCAAGAAGAAGTTAATCTTCTTGACTATGTGTATCATATCCTCGAAATTGTGTTTACTCATCTTTGTTTTCTTTTTCTTCTTCCTTTAAGTTTTGAAATCCAGGGCATTCACATTGTATGGATGAAGCACCATCAGAAGTAGCCTCACAACGGTTACCCATATGTAAATAGTAAAAATGTCCGCAATGATCGCATACCGCCTTTCTTTTCATAACGCTCCTATATATTTTGTAGCATATACATGTTCTGACATTTCTTGGAACAGATAAAAGTAGCAGAAGCAAAAAGACCCATTCTATTTATAATAGCATTTTCAACTCTATAACCTCTTTTATGAAGTTTATGACAAACAATACAGTGCTTAGCATATCTTCCTTCTGTTTTTACAAAATTGAATGTATTCATATGGTGGACACGGAGGGACTCAAACTCTCAACCTGTTCCTTCGTAGGGAAATGCTCTATTCATTGAGCTACGTGTCCTTATGGTGACCTCGGTGAGGATCAAACTCACGACCTCAGGTTTAGGAAACCTACGCTCTGTTCAACTGAGCTACGAGGTCATTCCCTTGAACCAAACTTAACATTTTTTTGAAACTCTATTAGGTTCTTTGCATTACTATAGCTGAAAGCACTTTGTAACCCGCCCTTTATATGCTTAACCACTTCTGCTGCTGTTGTAGGTTCATCATCAATAACAATGCTATCACCCTCTGGTGTTGGCAGACTATCTGCTGGTTTTATGCGTATCATAGCATCTTTACTTGCCATACCTCTGTAAATCTTCTTACCATTCAAACGAGGTCCAGGGGTTTCATTACATGCTGCGAATAATCTTCCACACATAACAGCGCTTGCCCCTGCGCCTATAGCTTTGGAAATATCTCCTATTTCAGTAACCCCTCCATCAGCAATGATAGGTACCAATCTTACTTGCGGTTTCTGTCTATATGTAGATTCTGTAAGATACTTGGAACATTCATTTATTGCTGAAAACTGTGGCATAGTAACACCGGTTACATTCTTTGTCAAGCATGCTGCTCCTGGTCCTATTCCTACCTTTACAGCATCAGCACCCCAGGTAACAAGGTCATAAACAGCCTCTGGTGTAGCAATGTTACCAGCCATTATTCTTATAGGGTCTTTGACATCCTGGTATCGGCTTTTCATTCTACAAATCATATTTTTCATTTGTTTAGAATGACCGTGTGCAACATCTATAATAAAGAACCTTGCTCCTGCTTCATATAGAGCTTTGGCACGTTCCTCACTGTCACCGTTGACACCAATAGAGACAAGAACATAAGTACCTTCTTGTGGATTTTCTCTAAATGTTGCAAACTTATACTGCTCTACATTATCTTCAATAGACATAAAACGATGTAGTGCTCCTATGGCACCTGCATTATTCATGGCTATAGCCATAAGACCTTCTGTCACCGTATCCATATTAGAACTTATTACAGGAACATCTATTTCTAAATTGTCAAATATCTTTGTAGAAGTATCTACTAATGACCTACTTTCTACCTCGCTGTATTGGGGAATAATATAAACGTCTTTGAAACTCGATCCTTTTCTATACATGGTTTTCCTTTCTTACGGATGGTATCATACTTTTTCAAAAAGTCAAGCAAAAAATAAGGGAGGCATGGTTAGATGCCTCCCTGATATACCTTATATTAGAAGGCTTACTTCTGTGTTGGTGTCCCGAAAGCAAAGCCACCAGTTGTAGCTGCGCTGGCAACAACCTGAACGTCCTGAGATAGAACGATAGGTGTTCCGCTGCCGTCAGCAGGGTTAGCGGTGCAGGTTACGGTAGCCGTCCCTAGAGGACCGACTGAGGTAACTACAGCAGACTGACCGTCTGCCGCTGCGACTACACCTAGAATTGTCGTGTCTGATGCTGCCCAAACTGGGGTACCGTCATCAGTTGTTGAGTTACCGGCTGCGTCAACGAAACTTGCTGTGCCTATAACCTTCTGTTCGTCTGTTAGAATGAAAGCCATGATAAAACTCCTTGTTGTAAAAATACTTACTTATTGAAAAGATTACGGAAGAACGACTTTTTTTCTGTAACCGGTTGTACGAATTCAACTGCTTCCGGTAATTTAGCAGCAGGTGTTTCAGGTACATAATTTACAGGGTTACCTTCTTTATTTAGAAGAGTTGTTGTATGAGGAGTTACTGAACCTTTCTTCTCACTTTCTAAGGGCTGCTTTGCCGGAGGTGCAGTCTGTGCCTTATGACGTTTACGGGCGGCTGGAGAATTTGGAGGCGTTGGCATATTTACTCCTTAGTTACCACTATCACGAATTAATTCAGCGGCCCTTTCTTTATCTAACTTGGTCTCTGCTAAACTTTTCTTTGGTTTAGGAGAGGGAGTAGGAGGTACAGGCTTCTTTGCTGGATATTTCGGAACAGGTTTAGACTTATCTGTTTCTTTTGTTTTTGGACGTTCAAATTCTGGCATGTTAGTTTCCTGACGTACGTTTTAGATAAGCAGCCTTTCTTACTTCTAAGTCAGCCTTTTCCTTATCTGTAACTTTCCTTCTTGGCTGAGGTTCTGAAAATGGAGCCGCATAACCATCTGGGTTATGTCTGTTATAGGGACCTTGACCTTGACCTACTCTTTCTCCATTATAGGGACCTTGACCTTGACCTACTCTTTCTCCATGACGACCAGGATATGGTGAGCCATCATGAGTGTGGTTCATAGCGTGAAATTCGGCAACTGAGGCTGCGCTTCTATAATCAGCACCAGCCCTATCCCCTACGCCTCCAAGTCCAGCGCGGTCGCGTACAGCGGCATCATAGCTCTGGCTTTGTGGGTCTAGACGTGCATCATAGTTTGGGTTATTATGAGGACCACCAATGTTACGAGGGTCGCCCGCTGGATAAGAACCAGCGACACCTTGTGGGTTCGCATCAGATAGTTTCCAAAATAATGGGGCCTTGTCTGGGGTGTTTCCGGTATTACCATTCTGAAGGCTGGTATAGCCCTTACCATTGTAAAATACAGAGCCATTTTGGCTATAAGCAAAGGTAGGATTGAAATCAGAAGCTTGCATAAGTTCTCCTTTGAAATGTAAAAATACGGCTTGTTAAAATAGGGGCTTACCTATTAGACCAAGCAAAAGATTAACAACGAAAATTAGAGCGACCAGTCCAATAATTACGCGGGCTACTTTGTTAAAAGGCTCAGGAAGACCAATGTATCCAATGAACCACCAACACACCCAAAGAATAAGACCAACGACTATAAGCGTGATAAGAATGGATAGCAGTCCGGCGGGAACTAGTGCCCCTGCTGCCAGAGCCATTAAAGATAGAAACATATTCATCTCCTTTTATTTCTGTGAAACTGGACCAAACGTAATTTTGCCATTTACAGCTGGGTCAAGATAAGTAATCTTGAGGTTAAGATTTATTTCTAATGGTTTTTCAAGTTTTAGAATAATTACTTGAGGTTTGTCATCATAACGGGAATGTTCATTGCAATCACACACGGTACCTCCTTTATAGATAATGTACCGCTATAGAGCTTAATATACCTTACCTAATATACAACATTTTTTAGAGTTTGTCAAGTCCCAGAGATATCTTATGTTCTATAGGGATATTTGAGAACTTCCACCTTACATCAGGAGGAGCGGTAGTAAAAGAACTCTCCCCTCCAAGGCGAAGTGCTTCATATACAACATCTTGCTGGAGTTTTGTGGCATCCAAATCAGGCATAGCCTCATAGCACAATACAGAGTCACACTGCTGTCTTGTAAGGGTTACGGCTTTACCGTCTGCTCCAACTATCTTACCTACAGTCGAATACAGCAAATCATGTATCCAGGCCCCAAGTGCTATATGAGGGTTATCTGGAGCCATAAAGACGCTCCAGGCTGCTGCTGGTATGGAAGCAAGGTCTGATAGAAACCCTGCTGGAACTACAATATCCCCACCAGCAATATCACTACGAAAGCGTAGGTCATCGTGTAGTAGGAATATACCTTTGTCTTTATTTAGACCACGCGTCTTCAGTTCCCATGGACTGAGTTGAGTTGAACAGTCTCCTATGATATCATAAAATCTATTCATAGTAACCTCTAAAATATGGTGGCTCCGGAGGGACTTGAACCCCCAACGCGAGGCGCTTCAAACCTCCGCTCTACATTGGAGCTACAGAGCCGTTGGCTCCCTCTGATGGTACCGCCCCACCGTCACGGGTTTAACAGACCCGTGCTCTGCTTTTGAGCTAAGAGGGAATTATCCTTCTAAATATACATTTTTTATCATGGTCTAATTCACAACCATTTATATTCATCTTACCACCACAGTAACCACAGTCTCTATGGTTACTGAAGTAAGAACACTCTTTCTTGTGAAAGAACTTCAACGGTTGCCAGTTACAAATAGGACACATTATTTATGATTGGAATTTGTTCCATGCCCATTGCTGTGTCCCGTTGTCCCGTGTCCAGCGTTACTATGTCCTACCCTATGACCAGGAGAGAAGTGGCCTCCACGGGCACCGTGGAAAGGCCCAATGCCATGCCAGTATCTTACTCCACCATACCAATACCAAGGAGAAACAATAGGCATTAGAAAACCATCAAGCCATACCCCATTTACTACATCATAGGTATAGGGACCACCTTGTCCTTCGGTTACTGGTTGTGCTCCCTGACAAGTAACAAGTTCTTTATTTACTTCAATCAATTCATTATTCAAATCAGTAATTACCTGTTGTAGTTGAGGTACAGTAGGTTGTGTTTGTGCTTGAGCAACCATTGAGAAAGACATAAAACTTGAAAGTATCAACGCAAGAAAGTATTTCATACTAACTCCTTTTAGAATCCTGCCTCTTCCCATTTACGACTTGCTATTTTTACTTTACCAAGGTAAGTAAGTGGAATTGCTGTTCCGTGTCTTACAGAGTCTATCACAGATTTCGTTCCACGGTTATAAGCCAGTAACGATATGTGAAACTCATTTTTACCCTCTAAACCAAATGCTTTGAATTTTTCGTGTAAAAACATTAGATAACTAACACCAATTCTCATATTTATATTAGGTTCCAATATAACATCTGGTGTCCATCTGTAACCCATGTCACTAAGAAGCGGCATTGCTGTTGAAGCCTTTACCTGCATAAGTCCATAAGATTCAGGAGTTACACCGTCCCTGGCTCTCCTTATCGCCAAAGGATTGAAGTTTGACTCGACTTCTATTATAGCCATAAAAGTCGGAATTGTCAAGCCCTCTTCTTTGAAGGAGTCACATATAATAATTGCTGTCGCAGCGACTTCTGGTATGCCTAATCCGAGATGCTTTTTAGCACTTGGGTTATTATTTAGAACCTCTTCAAATTTTGCTTGCCGTATTTCTTCCTTAGAAATTATTTTTAGTTCTTGTTTTTCAATTTGAATAACTTGTTTGGTATCTGCTTTTGTCAGTTTTATTACTACAAAGTTTAGAACTATTAGTATGACAATACAAATAGGTAGTTTGTAGCGTTTGAAAACATGCATCAAGCCTCCTATTTCGATACTTTCTTTTCCTTTTTTAGCCTAATCAATTCATTGTATGACTCAACTAGGTTTTGTAGTAAAGCAAGGTTTGAACTATATACAACAAAATGAGGGTTAGGTAAATTTTCCGTTCCCTTTTTTACAAGCCCTGCGAGATACATTGTTTGAGGAAGTCTCCTTGCTCGTGGAGCAACTAAAACCAGTTCATCTTCCATTTCTTCTTTTCCTCTCTTTTATACCCTGTTTCTATAAATGCTTCCATCAGTGCTTTTGATGCTATGCTATGAAAATTTTCAATAAGGTAATTATACCTTTCTTTTTCATTCATACTCAATACTTTCTTACTGTCGAGGACAGCGCTATTTTTATCAAGCGCTCTATCAAAATACTCAAAAAACCCTTGTAACGAAGGTAACACTATTTTTACATTATCATCCAAAGCTTTATTTAGTTTATTCATTTTACTTTTCTTGAACATCATTGGTTAGCCCCTTGAGGTCTTCTAAAAACTGTTTATTTATTCTATCAAAGGCACCTTGAAATTTTTCTGCTACTTCACTTTGAATACCAAGGATTACATCTTCAAAAGCCTCCATATATTCAATATCAGGAATACCACCTTTATTTTTTAGTATAGTCAGTTTAGGATTTGAAAGAACAAGCAAAGTAATATCTTCGGGAAGTTCTTCATTTACCCATTTGACTAAATCGGTCAATTCAAAAGTAGAAACTCTCATCTTTCTATTAGTCAAATCATAAAGTTTCTTCAATTCACCATATTGACTATCTCTTGCTTTTTGAACTTTACTTATTCCCCTAATAGTCTTTACCTGGGAACAAATAAACCACCCTATCCAAAAAACACCTACTAAATATAAGACTGTTTCTATACTCATCTCTTTTTCCTTCCGTCTATTTCTAATAGAGTTGATTTTTTTAGAGCCTCTTCCAGGGAACCAGCCATTTGATACTCCATGAGAATAACTGCCTTCGTACATATTCTCATAGTTCCAGTCAATGACGACCACCCCTTTTCCTTGGCATACATTTTTATTAGTTTCTTTTCTTTATCTGTCAAAAGAAGAGGAATTGACTTACGAGGTTCATTTATTTCTTCTGGTAGGAAATCTTTGGCTTCCATTATGAGTTCGTCCATTCCAGGGCTTTCCAAATAGCCCCAAATACAAATAATATAATACAGACTGGAATAGCAAAAGGAATACTACCTAAAAATATCAACCCCCAATACTTATCCCCAAACTCTTTGGTAACACCAAGTAACATCCTAACCAACCAGATATAGCACGGTAACCATATCAGAATCAACAGTAACCATAAATACCACGTCATATTTTTACCCTTTCAGCCAAAAAGCCATAACATATGTAAAGTATATGTCATGGCTCAGGTTTTGTCAAGCAAAAAATGCTTGACCTATAAAACAGGATAGTTAGATTTTATCGCCTCCAACTCCTGTATCTAGAGCAGATGGGACAATATTATCATACCTGGTTACTAAAATCTGGTCATACTGTTTAGTATCCACAGCTTGTTTCTGTAATTTACCCAAAGCGTTCTGCATATCAGATTCTGTATAAACTGTAATAACTGCGACACCAGTGTCAGCAGTATTATTAAGGTAAGGTGTTATTACCCATTTAGAAGGATATCTAACCGATGGGTTAGTCCATTGAAAAACTTGTGTAGCCCCAACCCCAGTATCTCCTGTTCCGTATCCCATAATTTACCTCTTAAACCTTCTTAACTTTTGTTGATGCTGCTATAAAGCTTCCTACTTTACCAGCAAGCGCTTTTCCATGATGCTTAGCTATATCCACTAACCCTGGTTTATCAGAAAGTGCTGCATGAATGGCACTACCAACAATACCTCTGTTACCTTTTGGTTGAGCTGGTGCTTTTGGTTCATCAGGTTCTCCAACAACTGGTCTTGCTGATGGTCCTGTGCTTCTTGGTTTTCTTTGTCTGGGTGCTTTAGGTTCTGGTGCTTCTTTCTTTAGTTGAGTAGCTGTTCCAGCATCTTTTGGGTTGGTAAGTTGTGCAGCAGGGTCTTTAGGTTCTGGCGCTGCTGAATGTGCAGCAGGTACTGGAGCAGGACCATTAGCAATTGGAGCACTACCAGGACCAGGAGGGGTTTGTTCAGCAGGTTTAGCTGGTTCCGGTGCTGGTGTTTTAGGTACTGGTGGTGGTGCTGGAGTAGCTGCTGGTTGTGGTGTTGGTTCTGGTTTAGGTTCTACTGGCTTAGGTTGATTTTTACGCTCATATGTTGGTGTATCCAACCCTTGTTTTACGTCTGGCTTTTTGGTACTATCCGTTGGGTAACTAATGCTTTGAACCTTACGACCAAATACTTCTTCTATACTCTCTTTTGGTCTAACATTCTGTGCTCTACCAATACGTCCAAGTTTTTGTCCGAAATTGATAATACGCTTTCCACCAACTTCAGCTGTTGATGGACCTACTTTGCTGGACGGAGCAGATGTGCCAAACGGTTCCTTTGAACCAGAATAATTGTCAGTCCTACCTACTTTACCAATAGCAGGTTTGAAATTAGGATTAACTTTATGCCCTGCTGCGGCTCCTACTTTTGTGTCATTAGATACTGGTTTCTGTGGAGCATATTTCTTTTCTAATCCAGCAACCTCTTTTCCATAATCCCTGGCAACTCTTGGTGGTGCAGAATCTGGTTTAGCAGGATGCTCTGGTTCATCATAACCTGTATCAGGGGCTGCATAAGCAGGAACTTCTTTGGTAACATTTGGATTAGGTTCTTTAGCTTTAGGTTTGAATGCCTCACCAGAAGCAGAACCTCTAAAAAAAGCTTCATTAGTAATCTTTCCAAACATTGAAATTTTTGGCATTTTATTCATCACTATCTGGTCCATTGTCTAGAGGTTTATTTGCTGCGGTATCTTTACTAACAAACTTTGGTTTTGATAGCCCACCAACTTTAATAGCATGAGGATTTTTAGTTCCTATAGGCTTACCTGGTCTAGAATAGATACCTAAACGATGCTTATTGGAATCACCAGTAGGGCGACCTCCACCTATATCTGTTATAGTGTCAAAAGCTTTCAAACTAGCCGAAATATTTTCAGGAGAAGTCCCCCTTTTTTCTAACGCAGCACTAAGTTTATCTCTTCTATCTAAACGCGCTGTTTTTCTTATTTGACTACCCGTTAGTTTTTGTGGTTTTGGAGGTGCTTCGCCTTTACGCTGAATCATCATTAATGGAGTTTCATTATAATCTGATTCTAAAATATCAAAAAAATTGAACTCAAAAACATCTATAGACTCTACGTGAGCCTTCTTTAGTTTTGAATAGTAATGAGGCTCTGTCGCTAAATGATCAGATGCTATTTCTGCTGCAATTTTTGGATCATTGGTATGTTCTTTCTCGTCTTTGATACCCATCTTTACTTCTTTTGGATCAAAGCGATTTAGATACTTACCAAGATTTGCAACATCAACACCGCCTTTTAGACGGTCTTCAAAACGTATCTTCATAACAAGATTAGGCTTCGGAACCACCCTTGTTGTCATCTGTAGATTCCGCAGCATCATCCTTAGGAAGATTTTCATCTGATGCAGGAGCAGCATCCTCTTCTGTAATCAAGAACTGACTAGCAAACCTGGTTAACTGCCCAACCAAGAAACTGTCAGCTTCATCTGCTTCCAGTTTATCAATCATAGCAGAAACCCTGACTACATCCTCTTCCTTGGCATCTTCACAAATAGCCTGGAGTTCCGTAGCAAAGTCAGTATAACCAGCTTCATACATTTCGTTGATTAAGTAACCAACACTGTCTGGGTCAGAAAGTATAGCTGAAGGACTGTCATCCAATAAGTCATTGACAATCTCTGTAGCAACAGCTTCCATGGCACTACCACTGCCAACCTTTCCAAAAAGACCGTCATAGGCTTGACCCATTTCAAAGTCTGCTAGCTTACCATACATAGGATTTGTTACTTGGTCAAACGGCCAAATTACAGATCCTACCATTTCACCAGCTAACATTTGACGCTGTGTTCCACCCCTTACATACATATCATTGTCATTAGGGGTAGTGTTATTACGGTCTCCGCTTGTAAAGGCTTCACGGATAATTTTGTTTGCGATTGAGTTAGGGTTCATATATTCTTCTCCACCTTTAAATAGGGCATTAAATCTGGTCTCTGGTTTTTCAGGACCTTTAAGGCGTCCTCTTACCAACCAAAGTTCTGCTTTTTTGACATCATCATTGGAAACACCTTGTGGTAAAGGAGATTCCGGTCCAGTTTTTGTAGGAGTATTGTTACCTTTTTGTTGATTAAAAGGACGTTCCTTTGGTGACCATTTCTGAACTTTCTTATCGTTGGTACCAGGAGCCTCAAGTTTATACTCAAACAATAGGTCTAATAGGTTACTATAAAAACTTTCTTTTCTTTCTTTATCTCTAGGGTCTACAACAAGCTTTGTTGGATTGCCTCCTGGCTTACCACCTTGTCTTCCTAAATAACCGGCTCTGACCATTCTTGCAGAGGAAGTATCAGTAGGTATTCTAGGTCCTGACTTAGAAGGACCAGCATGTTTGCTATCTCCGTGACCACCAATTCCTGGTGCTCCTATAGCATTTCTTGGGTGGATAAGTCGTGTCTTATCTGGTAATCCATCGGGTCCTGGAGCGAAACGATGATTTTTTATTTTACCATGACAAGAACCATCATCACAAACACCTATTTTTGGACCTTCTGCTTTATCAGAAACAGATCGGAAGAGCACA
>OBLW0100003722.1_pt1 | contig 11820 bp, 8 predicted proteins | sample 1520161 | NCBI WGS metagenome assembly OBLW01 (sample SAMEA3539309, study PRJEB22396) | soil metagenome | biome: tundra; feature: field; material: soil | place: USA | collected 2010-05 | depth 0.15 m
TGGAAACCCGCCTTTTGCAAGCCCAATCGGAGAACATGACGCCCATCGACCTGATCTCCACGCTGGTCTCTGATGAGCTGGCCTGCCGCAGCAAGCGGCTCCTGGAGAGACGCCACAAGCAGGCGCAGTTCCGTGATATCAACAAGCGCCTGGACAACTTCGACTTCCAGTTCAATCCAAAGATGAACCGCAGTCTTGTCTTCGAGCTGGCCACAGCAAACTGGGTAGGAAAGCGCGAAGATGCCTTGTTTCTTGGTCCGCCTGGAAGTGGAAAAAGTCACTGTGCACATGCCATCGGGCACGCCGTCATCCAGCAGGGCTACCGAGTGTTGTATCGCGAAGCCCACACACTGCTGGAAGAACTGGCCGATGCCACCCTCGATGGCAAGCGCAAGGAGTTTATGGAACTGCTTACCACCGTGCCTTTACTCGTCATCGACGATTTAGGAATGAGACGGCTGCCGCTGACCGCCGCCGAAGAACTGCTTGAAATCATCATGCGCCGCTATGAACGCGCCAGTACGCTTCTGACGTCCAATCGGCCCGTGGATGACTGGGGCAAACTGCTGGGCGACAGCGCCGCTGTCACCGCCATGCTGGATCGGCTGCTGCACCACGGACACGTTCTCAAGTGCGGCCCGCGAAGCTGGAGAACCAAAACCACCAGTCTGGGAGAAAGCCAATGACAAAAACAGGAGCAAAGGCAAATACAAAAGCGATAAGGATGCCGGGCAAAAGGCGCCCGGCGGCGGCGCGACTCGTGATCCAGAAGCCTCCTACGGCGGAGCCTCACCATAGGAATCATGGCAGAAACACGAAACCCCCTGCCGGCCAGCCCATCGGGCAAACCGCAGAGGGTCTCGATTACCGATTCCTTCGGAGCCAGCCCCGTGTCATCGGCCCTGGATCACTCCGCAAGGCGCGACCCCGGCGGAGAGAATACAACCTTAACACCTATCCACAGCCCCTGAATATCAAGCACCACTGAAGCAACTCAAACTGCGCCTTGCAAACACACGCTGCGGCAAGGTAAAACAATCACGTCTCAGGCCTTCCAAAGTGGCCGGTTTTGAAGTGACCACAAGTGGCCGGTTTTAAGGTGACCACCGAGGAGTTCAAGCCGAACCAATCCGGGTCCCTTCAGACCCGGATTTACTACAATTGCTGAAAATCATCGATTTTGTAAGGCCAATGATGACTCTGCCCGTTGGCCTTTCGCACCTTCTCCATGGAACTACTATCGCTGCATCTTTACATCAGCTCCAAAAAGAGTGACCAATGGGTGCTTTACGATCGCATGAAACTCATAAGTGCCGGGTGGCATGCCTTCAAGCGTGTACGTGAACCTACCGGTCCGCGTAACTGTCTGCAACGGGGTGGCAATCCACGGCTCCGTCCGTGCATGGACATCTTCTCCGCTGATGGCACGGTATTCAAATCCGACTTCAAGCGAAGAGGAACCGCCCATTTCAATAAGATCTCCTGTCAGCAGTTCGGTGTGACCCGTCTGGTCCGCCGAGGAGCTTCCAGTTTTCACTTGAGGAGGGGCAAACGCTGGCTTCACGTTAGTAATGCGCAATACCACGGGGTTGGCCCATTTGTGGTTATCCTGCAGGCGCTGTGCAAGCATCGCATGGATATGCAGGCCATCACTCTTCATCTCCCACGTCGGCTTTGGATTGACGGCAGGCTGATATTCAAGCACTTTGCCGTTCTCACCAAGCACCCGCACATCGGTTTCATCACTGGGCTTCACGGAATGCAGCACAATATCTTGCCATTTCCCGTACTCCCAGGGCTTTTCCGAATCGACCATTGCGTATAAAGTATTCTCGTCCTTCTTCTTTGTAAACCATATGTCACCCTCATTGGTGATAACCCAGGGACGCACACTATAGATGGCTTCGGAGTTAACGAACATCCAGAGCGCAATTTCGCGAAGCCGGTCTTCTTCCTGGATCGGCAGTTCTCCGTTCGGCTTTGGCCCGACGTCCAGGAGCAGATTGCCTCCCTTGGCACGGGTTTGGATTAGAAGACGGATAAGCTGTCGTCCCGACTTATAGGGGTCGTTCTGCGGTTGATACTGCCACGCCTCCCCCATAGTGAGGTTTGCCTCCCATGCGCCTTTCAACGGCATACCGGGAACATACTGCTCCGGTGTCTGCAGGCCGCCTCGGGTAACCACAATGTCCGGTTGGAGCTTCCATGCAAGTTCACGCAGACCGGTGGGCTGGCCGTCAAAGAAGATCAGGCTGATAGGACCATACTTTGTAAGGAGTTCCTTTACCTGCGCTTGATCGTATGCCATCAGACCGGGATTGTTCGCCGGTTGAACCTCCGGCACATTGCGCTTAATCAGCTTGCCCTCTTTGTGCAACCAGTAAAAATCGTCTGGAGAGTAATACACCCCAGGTGCAATCCCTTCATCGCGAAAGGCCTTGAACAACTCCGCCGTAATATCCCGGTGAAACGGAGTGTTCATAATACCGAACGACGTGGTTGCGGTGTCGTACATGGCAAAGCCGGAGTGATGTTTGGTCGTGAACATCATGTATCGAACACCGGCAAGCTTGGCAAGACGTGCCCAGTCCTGCGGATCGAACTGCTTCGGTTCGAATGTCCCTGGCAGATCATTGTAGAAACGGTTCGTGTAGTCGTCAGATGCGCCGACAAGCGAATGGCTGATGCCTACGCCAAGCTGGACATCGACGCTCCAATGAATGAAGAGCCCAAAGCCCTGATCGCGGAACCATTCAATCCGATCTGCTTTGTTGAGCGATCCCACTTCAGGATTCGGATCAAGTTGCGCAATCGCCTGCGGCTGGCCACAGATACACAGTGCACCCAGGAAAACTGCAGTTAACAAATATCTATAACAAGAACACAACTTCATATCCGAACCCACCTTCTCTTGGGATTCACATGCAGTGAGGTAAATCTGAGGGGTAGCCCTGCCGCCAACCCATATTCGGGAAACTCGACGGCAGGACCAAATGCTGAAATGTTACACGTCCAGTTAGAACTGGAATTTGAGTGCAAACTGCAATTGCCTCGGTGTATTCGAGGTCGAGGAAACGACCCCAAATGTCGGCGTCCCTACAGTGTTGCCTGGGGCAGCAAAGATCGCGGTATTTGTCGCGTTGAATGCCTCAGCACGGAATTGCAGGCTGGATTCGCGATAAATCGTGAAAGTTTTAAATACCGAGAGGTCCAGGTTCTGGTAGCCGTCCGTGCGGAGCCCATTCCTTGGGAACGTTCCGAAAGTAAACGCGGGTGGCGCAGAAAATGCACTCGGGTTCAACCACTGGCTTGGACTCCGGTTGGCCGGGGTAGGATTTCCCACGAGGTTTGGATGAACGAACGTGTTGCCAGTATTCGCAATGTCGCCAGACACCGTCAACGTATACGGCGTGCCGGATGAGAAACTGAGAATGCCGTTGATATCCCAACCACCTAAAGCGCCGTTCACAAAGCTGTTGCTTGAATGATAGGCTCTGCCTGCGCCGAAAGGGAGCTCATACACAGAAGCGGCTGAAAGGATGTAGGGTAAGTCGTAGCCGGAGACACTTCGATCTGCCTGGGGATGATAGGGGTCCTGCAACTGACAACCTTCGGTTCCGAAGCTGCCCGAGCAGGCCAGGTCTATCGATTTGGACCAGGTGTAAGATACGAGATAGGTCAGGCCATTGCTTGTGCTTTTCCTCAGAGTGGCCTGGAGAGCGTTGTAATTGCTGTTCCCGGTGCTGTCGTCGAAGTTGGTGGGAATGATGTATGGGTACAGTCTGCGGGCTGCCACCTGGGCAGCAGTACCGGCTGCCGGGAATTGTGCAGTATTTTTCAATCCGCCCATGTCAAGTCTGCCCCCATGTGACCCGACATACTTGACAGACAAGACTGTGTTCGATCCGAACCCCTGTTCGATCCCAAAATTCCACTGGTCGGCGTATGGCGTCTTCATGCCCGGATTGAAGTAGTAGGTTGCATTATTGAAGGGCGTGGCCGCCGGCTGCAGCACGCCGCTCCCCAGGCTCAGCGGGTCGCCAATGGTCACGGTTGGCGCAGTCGTGTTCAAACTATTCTTATTGATAAGGGTCTGCGAGGGCCAGGTGCCACCAACGTTTTGAGAAATCTGGGTTGCGACGGACCAGTTGTCATAGAACCGCCCGAAGCCTGCGAGCACTGATGTCTTGTCCATCAAGTGATAGGCGATTCCGAGCCTAATCTGCCAGTTCTTCCAGTCCGTGTTGTGCATTGCCCGATTGCTGTGGGGTGTAACCACTACATTTGCAGGCAGCGCTCCACCAGGAATACAGGGCACTCCCACTGTCGCCGAGCACGCCGGTGGAGTGGCTGATATTACATAGGTGCCATTGATGAGATTCATGTCTCCAACATAGCCCTGCCCATCGTCAAGGTAGCCGTAGACCGGCCAAATCGATGCATCCCAGCGAATCCCGGCATTGAGGGTCAGGCGCGGAGTCATCTGAAATTGATCTTGCAGGTAAGCTCCGTCCACCCAACCGTCATGCTCGCGTTCCAGCGTATTTCGCTTGATGCCGGAGGTTGGATAACCCAGGAGGAACGAAGCTAACGCATCGCCCGTCTTGGCAGGTACCTCAAGATTCGAAGTCTGAAAAGTACTTGTTACCTCATCGGCCACCACAATGGGCTGCATGAAGTTATTGGTAGAGAAAACACCGCCAGCCTTGAGGGTATGCCGATTGAGAATCTTCGTGAACGAACCGCCATACTCATAAATGTCCGAATTGTTTGGACCCTGATAGCTATTGTTGCCTTGACCAATGTATCCGGTAATTGCGATGGGAGGGATCACCTCGGGATACGGTCCGGCCGCGGCACTTAGAAACAAGCTCGAAAAACCATTGCTGGTCAGCGTCGAGGCAAAGTTGGCGGGCGCCGTCGGAAACTGCAGAATACTGACATTCTGTCCGATGTTCCGTCCGAAATAAACCTCCAGCACCGCCGTTGCGCCGAAGGTATGAGCTTCGTGGATGCCGATGTTATAGCCGCCGATTGTGGAAGCCAAGTTGCTATTGGGATTTGCAACGGCGGTAATGCTGGGCTGGTTGTACTCTGAGACTCGGCCGAACACCAGATCATGATCTCCGAATGCCTGATCGATTCGGCCCGAATAGTTGTCGCTGCTGGTTCGCAGAGGCGTAGTATCTATCACGTTTTGACCGGCAGCCAAACCTGTAGCATTGGGTGCTGGAAGAATGGTCTTTGCGTAAAGCAGCGCCGCAGATGAGAGTTTCGATGTCGGAATCTGATTATTTGGGAAGGCCGTTCTAAGATATTGACCAGGCTTAGCAGGATCGGGAATTGTACTGTTTGGGTCGTAGATTGTGATGCCCTTCGCCAAGAGATTGCTGAAGTCGCCGCCAAGTTGTGCCGCGGTCGGCGTTGTCCATAAGTTCTGTGTGGCCTGGCTTTGACGAAAGCCCTCATATGTAAAGAGGAAAAAGGTCTTGTTTCTGCCGTGGTAAAGATGAGGAATGATAACAGGACCGCTGACCATACCACCGAATTGATTCTGATGGAGCGGGTTGACCTTCGTTAAGAAGTAATTGCGCGCGTCGCTGGCTGAGTTACGGAGGTACTCCCAGGCCGTGGCGTGAAAATTGTTCGTGCCGCTCTTGGTCACGATGTTTACGATTCCGCCGGCCACCTGGCCAAATTCAGCCTGATCGCTGTGCGTCTGGACCTTGAACTCCTGAATATCGTCGACGATGGGTTCGTAGTTGTAGGTGCCACTGTAGGAGCCAACGTCGTTGAGCCCATCAAGATTGAACATGTTGCTCCGGTTGCGCTGCCCGTCTACCGCGGGGAAGGTGAAAGCTCCCGTAGGTTTGGCGCTCCCTGCCCCACCTGTTCCGTTCTGTGCAACTGTGATTCTGCTCACGCCGGGTGTCAACGTCAACATCTGGGTAAAATTGCGGCCATTCAGTGGCAGATCGTTGACAGACTTTGTCCCAATGACCGCTCCCAGTTCTGCAGTTGAAGACTGGACCTCGGTCGCCTCAGCTGAAACCGAGACAGACTGCTCTACGCTGCCTATGTGCAGGGAGAAATTGAATATCGCGGCTTGATTCACCGCCAGGATGACTCCCGTCTCCACTGAGGCATTGAATCCAGTCTTCTTGACTTCGATCGTGTAGTTTCCCGGAGCCACATTTACCACGGAATAGCTGCCTGACGAGCCCGTCAGTGTTGACTGTTCCACATTTGTATCTGTATTGCGGAACAAAAGGCGAGCACCCTGGACCACTGCGCCGGTGGTATCTGTAACCGTTCCACTTACCGAAGCCGCTGCTGATTGTCCATGGATGGGAATTACGGCCATGCATAGACAAAATGCCGCGACAGATGACATCCAAGTAAAGTGCTTCACGAAATGCCTCCTCTGAGTTTTGGCTAATTTCGACTCGGCAGGATTTGCCTGCGAGCCACGTCCCTGGCGCGCGCTCTCACGCTAGAGGTCTTCAGTTGTGAGCATTAGTCACGGCAATTTCTTATCCGGGCTGACGCTTTTTGGTCAAGTTCGCGGAGCGATGAAGACCGTTCCTTCAAACGAACAATGTGCATATGATGGTCATACCATAAATTCAAATTCTCTTTACCCTCCCATACGGGCAAGTGTGTCCGTCGATGGCCACAGTATTCATGAGGTTCGAGTTGAGACCGTCCCAACCTTAGCTTTCGTGTTGACAAGCTCAGCTGGAGCAGGTGCAGATGGCTCTGCTCTGTACCGACGTCTTGAGATCTCAAAATGAGAGATTTCAGTACAGTAAGCGATTACTTCAGGATTTGTCAACTAGATGACGAAAAGTGCGTAATATACCAGTGTTTAACGTTATCTAAGCGCTCGATTTCTCTGCAGTAATCGGTACAGTGCGGGAATCGTCGGCGGCCAGAGACACATCTCGGGCTTTTGGGGCCAAAAACCCGGACGAAATGCCCTGGTAGCCCCTCTACTGCAAGCCGAAGCACGAGGCCTGTGCGCGCCAGGCGAATCCAGATGCCGCCACGTGCAGATCCCGTTCCGCGCAAGGAGTCTGGGCGGTCCGAACCGAGCTTTAGTCTAGATGTACCTGAGATTATCGTTGCGGTAAGGAAGTTTGATTTTCTTCAGATCGAAATGTTCGGGACAGCCTGGTTGAGGCGCGAACAATGAGCCGCGGGCTGAACAGTTTCGTTCTTGGACGCACCAACCCTTTGGCGTCAACCAGGGAGAGTGCGAGTTCCGCGGCATGCCTGCCGATGGCGGTACTATCCTGATCGACGGACGTAAGGGGAACGCGCAAGAAATCCGAGTAGAGTGAATTTCCGCATCCCACCACCGCTATGTCCTCTGGAATGCGCAGGCCCGCATCGAGAATCGCGCGCATGGCGCCCATAGCGATCGGGTCGTTGAAGCAGAAGACTCCGTCCGGTTGTGGGCTTGTGGCCAGCAGTTCCATCATCTTTTCATAACCGCCAGGTTCTCCACGATCGTCTCCTGAGGTTCCGACTGAAACTATGTGTTCAGGCAACGGCGCAAGTTGCCGTGCGCCAAGTGCTCGTCTGTATCCTTCAAGGCGGCCCAGCGCGGTGCTGGCTTCAGGGCCGCGGATGTGAGCAATTCTCTGGCAGCCTTGTTCAATTAAGTGGTTGGTTGCAATCGCGCCAACGGCTACATCATCGACGCCGACGAAATTTGCCGCCAGGCCCGCAAAACAACGATCGATGAGGACATAGGGAATTCTCCGTTCTTCGATGTGACGAAAACTCTCAACGGTCCATTGCGCTGACGCGATCAGCATCACGTCGACTTGCCTCGCCAGCAGTTGTTCAATCTCCTGCCGTTCCAACTCCGGGTCTTCTTCTGAGGATGTGATGATCAAACTGTAGCCTTGCCCGCGGATTGCTGCCGAGATGGCCTTGGCTATCTGGGCAAAAAAAGGATGAGTCAGATCGGGAACCACCAATCCAATCGTCCAGGTGCGTCCCGTGATCAAGGCCCGTGCAGCGAGATTCGGCTGATAGTTCAGTTCTTCCATGCGCTTCAAGACGCGTCTGCGGGTCTCTTCGCTTATGTCAGAATGGCCACGGAGCACCTTCGAAATGGTCACCGTTGACAAGCCCATATCCTGGGCAATGTCCTTCATGCGCACTGGCGCACCTGTGCGAAACCCCGGCTGCTTTTTCTTGCCGTCCCGTAAATTTGTCATTGTCATCGCACCGGCACTTCGCCGTCCAGACATTGTCGCGCCTCGCACGCCACTATAACAAATAGTATCCCTGCTCATGCTTAATCGCTAACTATTTCTCTATTCGGAAATTATCAACTTTGACACAGAGAGGCCATGTGCGTATGCTTTCCTGCATTACGTTATCGATAACTGTAATGGTATGGAGCATAGGAGAAAATGTCAAACCAGTGGATGACCTGCCAAATCGATCCAGCAACCGTGCCCCAAAAGACCCTGTACACCGGGGCCATCATGCCTGGTATCGGCCTGGGCACTTTCGGGTCCGATCGCGTAACCCCGGGCCAGGTTGCCGAGGCGGTCAAGGGCGCGGCTGCTGCCGGCTACCGGCATTTCGATTGCGCCTCTGTCTATGGAAATGAACCCGAAGTCGGAGTTTCGCTCGAAGCGATTATTCAAGGCGGTGTCAAGCGCGAAGAGATTTGGGTTACTTCCAAGTTGTGGAACGACAAGCACCATGAAGACGATGTCATCGATTCTTGTCGCCAATCGCTTTTTGACCTTCGCATGAAGTACCTCGACCTCTATCTGGTGCACTGGCCATTCCCTAACTTTCATCCGCCGCATTGTGATGTAACCTCCCGCAGCCCGGACGCCCAGCCCTACATCCACGAGAACTACATGAAGACCTGGCGCAAGATGGAGGAGCTTGTGGACCTGGGTCTGGTGCGGCATATCGGCACCTCCAATATGACTATTCCCAAACTCAAACTGGTGCTGCGCGACGCCCGCATCAAGCCCGCAGCCAATGAGATGGAGTTGCACCCGCACTTCCAGCAGGCCGAATTATTCAAGTTTGTCGTCGACAACGGCATTCAACCCATCGGCTACTGCCCCATCGGCTCTCCTGGGCGCCCCGAACGCGACCGCACCCTCGAAGACACCGCACCCACTGAAGATCCGGTCATCATCAGAATTGCCCAGAACCTGGTGATTCATCCCGCGGAGGTTTGCATCAAGTGGGCCGTCCAGCGCGGGCAGACGCCAATTCCGTTTTCCGTAAACCCGCGCAACTACCTTGCCAATCTGCAGGCCGCCGCCAGCGGCCCGCTCACCGGGCATGAGATGCAGGAGATCGCCAAGGTCGACCGCAATTGCCGCTTGATCAAGGGGCAAGTCTTCCTCTGGAAAGACGGCCAAACCTGGGAAGACCTATGGGATGTCAATGGAGAGATTACACAGCCATAGCATTGTACTGATTTAACTAATTCTCACACCAGTGTCTCAACGACCCAGGTAATGAATACGGGAGACAAGCAAGATGAAAGATACAATGACCGCGGCGTTCCTGCCCGGGAACTCGTCCGTCGAACTGCGCAACGTGCCTGTGCCGGCGCCGGCTCATGGCGAAATTCTCCTCCGCGTCATGGCCTCGACCATTTGCGGTTCCGACATTCGATGCATCTATCACGAGCACCTGGGCAAAGGTCCCGAAGGCTACCAGGGAGTTATTGCTGGCCACGAGCCATGCGGCCAAATTGTCGCCACCGGCGAAGGTTGCCGCCGCTTCAAGACCGGTGATCGAGTGATTGTGTACCACATCTCCGGTTGCGGTGTGTGCAACGACTGCCGCCGCGGCTACATGATTTCCTGCACTAGCCAAAAGTACCGCCGCGCCTACGGTTGGCAGCGCGACGGCGGAATGGCCGAGTACATGATCGCGGAGGAGAAGGACCTGATCGCGTTGCCCGGTCAGCTCTCCTTTGCGGATGGTGCGCAGGTGGCCTGCGGATTTGGAACCGTTTATGAAGGCCTCGAAAAGATCGGCATCGATGGCAATCACGCCGTGCTCATCACCGGCCTCGGTCCGGTCGGCCTGGCCACGGGCGCTCTCTGCCGCAAACTCGGCGCAAACAAAATCATTGGAATCGATGTGCTGCCGGAACGCTTGAAGATAGCCATAGACCTCGGCCTTTGCGATGCGGTTTTGCCGTCGGGTCCTGAAAACGTCGCCCAGGTGAGGGAACTGACCGGCGGCTTCGGCGTCGAGCGCGCGGTCGATTGTTCGGCTCACCGCGCCGCGCGCGCAACCGCGGTTCGCGCCACACGCAAGTGGGGAAGGATCGTCTTCCTCGGCGAAGGCGGGACGGTGGAGATCAACCCGTCCCCCGACATCATTCACGACCAGAAAACAATTTATGGATCGTGGGTAACTTCAACCTGGCTTATGGAAGAGCTGGTCGAGCGTCTTATCCGCTGGAACCTTCATCCCGCCGACATCATCACCCACAGATTCCCGCTTGACCGCGCCGGAGACGCCTATGCACTGATGGCGTCCGGTAAGTGCGGCAAGGTTGCCGTCTGCGCGGACGAAGAGCTGAGTTAGTAAGTCAGGAGACCCGATGATTTGGAAGCCCACCGAGACAGCGCCCGATTGGGAGCGTCAATTTGCAGCCATTTTGCCGCTGTTTGGGCATCGCAACTGGGTAGTGGTTGCCGACTCAGCTTATCCTGCCCAATCCAGGCCCGGCATCGAAACGATACTCGCCAACGCGGAGCAGATTGAGGTAGTCCGGAAAGTACTGGGTGCGATCAAGTCATCCAGACACGTCAGACCAATCGTCTACGCCGATAGGGAGCTTGCCTTCGTTCACGAGATTGATGCGCCGGGCACCACGGAATACCGACAGCATCTCGCTGATGCGCTGTATGGTTCCGGCATAAGTTATCTTCCTCACGAGCAGATCATCGCAAAGCTAGACCAATCCGCCCAGATCTTCCGGATTCTGATCATCAAAACGGATATGACCATCCCCTATACCTCTGTCTTCTTCGAACTCGACTGTGGTTACTGGAACGCGGACGCGGAAAAACGTCTCAGACGGGAAATACTGGCTTCTGATCCGAGCCAGGCTGGAAAACTTTGACGCAGTTGAAGACGTTAAATTCCTTGCTTCCAGACGCAATCTGCAGATTGATAGAAAAGTCGCCGAAATAGCATTGAACAGGCGCGAATTACTGGAATGGATGGCCGGTGCATGTTTCGCCCTTGCTCTTTAGTGATTTGCAAAAGCCCAGGCCAGAAACTTCCGAGCCACTATGGAGAGTCTCCAGGCAAACTGCATTCCGGACTGGTTCCACGATGCGAAGTTTGGCATTTGGTTTCGCATACTGGTGGGTTATCCACACAATGCCCGCACTCATGTCGACAGATTGAAAGGTCGACAATGTCGTATCGAGAACTCGCTGGATGGACAACGGTACGCTCATGAATACCCGGCAATTTCAAGTTGCTTGATCATCCCAAGGGTGCTCAGTGGCCCCCCAACCCAGCCTATTGCCCAAATGGTAGCAGTCAAGTCGTCGTTATAATCATGTTTCACACCGAGTAGATATCCGCCAGGAGAGGAACAGCAACCATCGAAACAGGTTGCGGTCTATGAAATCCTAGTATGGAAACCGACAGGGCCGAGCAAAGGGTGGATGTTGGGAGGATCCTGCCTCTAGAAACGTGAATAGCGGCTCACGTGTGGCACACGTGGCCGCTGCTTAGGGTTGGTTTTCTGGGTGGATCAGGGAAGGGGAGACTGACGGGGGTTCAGTAGCTGGA
>OBLW0100003723.1_pt1 | contig 11820 bp, 6 predicted proteins | sample 1520161 | NCBI WGS metagenome assembly OBLW01 (sample SAMEA3539309, study PRJEB22396) | soil metagenome | biome: tundra; feature: field; material: soil | place: USA | collected 2010-05 | depth 0.15 m
GCCGACGCCCTCGACGCGGCCCACTCGAAAGGAATCGTCCACCGGGACATCAAGCCCGCGAACATCTTCGTCACAAATAGAGGTCAGGCGAAGATTCTCGATTTCGGGCTCGCGAAAGTCGCGCTGAAGGCGGGGAGTTTTGCCCTGAGCGCCGTGACCATTGAGTCAGAGGAACATCTCACCAGTCCCGGCAGTGCGCTGCGCACGGTTGCCTCACAGATTTCCCATTTGACTTCGAAAGCGTCCAGGATTGTACACCCGGAAACCATCATGCGCCTTGTTCACTGTCGACCAAGCCCCAATTGATCGGTTGATTGAGCTTGAGTACACAGATGGAATCGGCCGAGCCCGCTTCCATCTTGTGGCGCGGGATAGCAAAACCATAGCCCAAACCGGCCGAATACACGGCTTCGCAAGCCCATAATGCTTCTTCCAGTTGATGACAGAGTGGAAGCGCAGCCCTTATATTGCCAGAGGAGTCCCCAGATGCCGTGAGAAATCATGCGGGCAGACTGGTTGAGTGTACGCTTCACGGTGACACTACTTCACTCCTAACATCTGAGGATTTGTTCAAGCTATGAATACATCGACCCTGAGAAACACTCGATCGCGCTCGTGCAAATTGACACTCGCCTTGATCGCTGTGATGGCAATTGAGCCGATATCATCTGGGCAGGTACGGCCCCCCGCAGTACCTTTAGTAGCGCACAATCCCTATTTCAGCATCTGGTCGATGGCTGACAAGCTAACGGACCAAGACACACGGCATTGGACGGGAGCTGAACAGCCGCTTACAGGCATGATACGCGTCGATGGCAGCGTGTATCGTTATATGGGAGAGGGTCCATCGCCTGACGTGCCGGCGATGCGGCAGCTGTCGATAGAGGTCGAAGCCACACGTACAATTTATGTCTTCGAAGCAGCTGGAGTGCAGCTGGAGTTGACTTTCTTCACTCCAGCTTTCCCCGAAGATCTAGACATACTGTCGCGCCCTGTCACTTATCTCACATGGCATATTCGTGCGATTGATGGAAAGAAGCACGAGGTGTCAGTTCTGCTGGACGTCGATCCGCGTATTGCGGTCGACAGAAAAGACGATCCGATCGTCTGGGGCCGTTCACGCGCCGGATCGCTTACAGTGCTAAGCGTGGGATCGCAAGAGCAGCGAGTGCTTGCGCGCTCAGGCGACAACCTGCGCATCGATTGGGGCTACTTCCATCTGGCGGTCCCTGGAGACCAGCACGCAGTCCTGGCAAATGCGTCCGACGCGATGGTGAGGTTTCTGCGTTCGGGCACACTCCCCACAGCCGACAATCTCGAGATGCCTAAGAAACCGACGGAAGGCGCCGCCCATTTGGCGGTGCTTCTGGCCGCGAGCGTCACGGCATCCAGCAGCGCAGAGATGCATGTGCTGTTGTCGTACACCCAGGGATACGCGATCGAGTACATGCGACGCAGGTTGCGCGAGTTTTGGCAGCGAAATGGACAGACGGCTGAGCAGATGCTCGAGGCCGCGGGAACCCAGTACGTAGCATTAGTGGAGCGAGGTAAGCGATTTGACGGTGAGCTTCGAGCCGCTCTGGAACATGCAGGCGGAAAGGAGTATTCGGACCTTGCAATTCTTGCTTATCGACAAACCTTCGCCGCTCATGCACTGGTCGCCGATGTGGATGGTGCGCCGCTGATGTTTCCAAAAGAGAACTTCAGCAACGGTTGTATCGCAACGGTTGATGTTCTCTATCCGTCAGCGCCTTTCTTCTTGTTTCTGAATCCGGCGCTGTTGGAAGCGCAACTAAAACCAGTGCTGATGTATGCGATGCTGCCCCGATGGAAATTCCCTTTTGCGCCTCATGATCTTGGAACATATCCGCTGGCTAATGGTCAGGTCTACGGCGGTGGTGAGCACTCAGAAGACGACCAGATGCCGGTGGAAGAGAGCGGAAATCTGCTTATTTTGGTGGCAGCCCTGGGGCGTGCTCAAGGAAACTGGCACGTGGCCGAACAATACTGGCCATTACTTACGAGGTGGGCTGACTACGTCGCACAAAAGGGGTTGGACCCGGAGAATCAGTTGTCTACAGATGATTTCGCCGGACATTTGGCTCACAATGCCAACCTTTCTATAAAAGCGATCGAAGGACTGGGGGCGTACGCGGCTATGGCGCAGGGGCTGGGCAAAACGAACGAGGCGACAAAGGTTGAAGCACTCGCGAGAAAAATGGCTCGTGAGTGGGAGGTGCTGGCGAAAGATGGAGACCACTACAAGCTGGCCTTTGATGCGCCGGGAACTTGGAGCCAGAAGTACAACCTGGTGTGGGATCAGCTTCTGGAACTGAATCTGTTCGATCCGAATGTGAAGCGGATAGATTTGAGTTTCTACGCACACCATATAAATAAGTACGGCCTACCGCTGGATAATCGCAAGGACTACACCAAGCTCGATTGGGAGATTTGGACGGCGACGTTGGCCGGGACGAGGAGCCAGTTTCAGTTGTTAATGGCACCCATTGTAAAGTGGATTAACGAGACAGGATCCCGCGTCCCACTCACAGATTGGTATGACACAATGTCTGGCAAACAGATGGGGTTCCAGGCAAGGTCCGTTGTCGGAGGTGTATTTGTCAAAGCCCTTGCCGATGCTGAAGTTGTAAGAGAATGGCAAGCGTTCTTGCGAAAAGATAGTGTTGTAGCTGAAGAGCCTGTCGTTCAGCAATAAAACCGGATGGTCGGCGAGCGGGTAAGAGGCAGTATTGCAAAGAGCGGCAGTCGAGCAACATCGCGGGAGAGTTTGCATGGAACTGCGCCGAGCTAGATCGTTGCTTTCAAAGCATGTTCTTCTTGTCTTCTTGCTAAATTAGGCACCCCACACTTCCTGATGGTCTCCAGCGCTACCGCCCGCAAACGTAGAGAATCCAGGGTTTGGTCAAAATTGCTCATACGTGGGGATGAGGGTCGTGCTAGGCTCTTCGACCAACGTGGAGAACATGCCTTCCCCAGTGCAATTTGAATGGGCACGTGACGATAGGGAATCAACTATTGGGGGGTCCAATGAAACAGGCAGCAGATACTTTTCGATTGGCATCATCATGGAGCAGCGTGGTGCTTCTGGCAGTTCTGATTCTGTTACCGGGCTCTGCCACCCAGGCCCAGGAATTCCGTTCTGTTATCACCGGGCAGGTGACTGACCCATCGGGTGCGTTGATCAGGAACGCCACAGTGACGGCTGTCAATGTGGATTCCGGAACAGCCTACTCTGCTCAGACAAGCAACCAAGGTGTCTACTACATTCCCTATGTGCTTCCCGGAACCTACACGGTTACCGCTAAGGCGAGCGGATTCAAGACGGCGGTTCAAGACAAAGTCCTTTTGTTAGCTGTGCAATCGTATGGTCAGAATTTCAAGCTGGAAGTGGGCGCTGCTACCGAGGTGGTGGTGGTGAGTTCAGCTCCTCCGGAGATTGAGACCGCAAGCGGTTCCGGCGGCACTGTCATTGACTCGCGAGAACTGGAGAGTGTCCCAATCAATGGCGGCCAAGCTTACATGTTGATCGGCACTACTCCGGGCAGCCAATTTACCACAACCTCGTTCGGGCCTGGGGTAGGGAATTCCGGAACCCGTGGTTGGGACGTCACGAACTCCTACACCATGGGCGGAGGAATCGTCGGGAACAATCAGTTCACGCTGAATGGAACCAACATTACCCAGCAGACTGGCTACCACAATCAGAACCCGGGCGCCTGGAACGTATCTCCTAACCTGGACGCCATTCAAGAAGTCAACGTGATGACCACCACTTACGACGCCCGTTACGGCCGAACCAGTGGCGGAACCGTCAACGTGGTGACGAAGAGCGGAGGCGACAAATTCCATGGCAGTTTGGACGAGGCCTACGAAGGGGCCTTGATGAATGCCAACACTTTTCAAAACAATCTCACGGGAAATCCTCGGAATGGAATGGTGCAGAACCAGTTTCATGGAACTGTTGGCGGACCGGTCCTGAAAAACAAGCTGTTCTTCTTTTTTGGCTTCGAAGGGTACAGGGAATCGCTGGCGGGAACGGTGCTGACGCACGTGCCGCCGGCTTATCTGCGGCCGGGATACAACGGAAACACCAGCGTAGACTTTGGCCTGGTCCAGCAATTGGATCCCACCGGCTTTCCAACCGGTCTCCCGGTCTTTCAGCCCGGAAGCGCTTACTGCCTCGATGGCGGACCGGTATCCGCTTGCAACGACAACCATGTTGCACAAGTGGAGTATCCAAATGACACTATTCCCGCATCGCAGATCAACTCCATCGGGGCCGCGCTCCTGATGTACGCCCCTCTGCCGAACATACCGGGCGCAGAGAATGCGGCGAGCGGCAACAACTACCTGGGACATACACCTGATCTCTATAGTTATAACCAGCCCATGATCCGGGCAGACTATAACCTGACCGGCAGGACCAAACTGTACAGCTTCTTTGAGTGGCAGAAGGGCAATGAAGATCGCATCGGCAACGGCCTCACCGGAGTTGCCGCCCATGGCAACATCAATTGGATAAGGGAAAACTGGGCGGCGACGCAGGATATAACTCACGTTTTCTCCCCGACTCTCCTCGGCGATTTCAAATTGTCGTTCTCTCGCTTCTGGACTTCCACGCCGGATGGAAATCTGTCCGATGCAGTGGATCCCAGCATAATTGGACTCAGCATGCCTCTTCCGCCGACCACTTCACAGAAGGATCTGCCGGAGATCACGGTTGGCGACAACTGGGGTTCCGGGATTATCGGGGGGAACACCGTTTTCGGAAACCAGCCCGGAGTGGATGTAACCACCAACATTGGCTTTGATATGGACTTCACGAAGACGGTTGGGGCGCACAATCTGCACGTCGGCGGTTCGATTTATGAATTCCAATACGGCGATCCCGGATTCGTCGGTTCCGCAAACGGAAATTTCGGCTTTGGCTCGGGATTTACCCAGTACAACCCTCACAACACCGGCTGCTATCCAGCTACACCGGGAGGTGGCAATTCCAATAACTGCACTGCTTCTTCTACCCCGAACGGTTCCGGATTGGCTTCCCTCCTGCTTGGATATCCCACGGGCGGCGGCATCGACTATAACGGTACAATCTTCGAGGGCCAGCCGGTCTACGCGATCTACGCTCAGGATGACTGGCGGGTGAATCACCGCCTGACGCTCAATGTCGGCGTGCGCTACGATGTGCAGCGCGGCCTGCGCGAGCGCCACAATTACCTCAATCGCGGCTTCTGCTTTACCTGCGTGAATCCCATCACCAACGATTCGACCTACCAGGCCAATGTCGCCAATCTCAGCAATAGCGCTGCCTGGACTGCGGCAGGCATTAACGCCGCCTCTCTTTCGACGGTTTCTGGAGGCATCCTCTTTGCCGGTACCGGGGGCCAGTCGCGGGATGGCTACGACACTGATTGGGGTAACGTTGGTCCCCGCGTCGGGTTTGCCTTTGCCCTCGACCCAAAGACAGTGATTCGCGGAGGTTTTGGCCTCATGTATTCCTTCGGTCTGGAAGGTGGATCAAGCCTCGGCCAGACTCGGTCGACGGGCTACATTGACAGCCTGGATGGAAACACCCCCACCGCTTACTTCCAAGGCGGGTCACCCTTCCCGAATGGTCTGAACAAGCCCGAGGGCAACTCACTAGGGCTTTTGACGGCCGTTGGACAGTGTTGCCCGCAAGTCGATTTTCCCGGACGGAAGATTCCGAGGGAAAAGATATTCTCATTCGGCATGCAGCATGAATTTCCGGGAAACGTGGTGTTGGACGTGAGATACGCGGCAAATTACTCCAGTAAACTGCGCACTTTTTTGTGGGTAAACGGCGCAGCGACTCTCGCGGCGACAAAAGCGGCGATTGCCAATCCACAGACCTGGGACCAGCAGGTACCCAACCCATATAACGGCGTAGCCTCTGAAGTCGCAGGAGGATGCGGAACCGCTACAACCGTAGAGGCCATCGATCTGATCCTGCCACTTTCGCAGTACTGCTCCGCTGGCGGCGCTTCTCTTGTCGGGGAATACAACGCACCGCGCGGGCACAACTGGTATAACGGCCTGGAGGTCAAAGCCACTCGGCGAGTCTATGGCGCCGGGAGTCGAGGCCTGACATTCCAGCTCGCATATACCTGGTCAAAAACAATCAATGGCGACGGCTATCAGAACGGATGGCCCTACCAGGATGCGGAACAGGAGCACTGGATCGCAGGCACCGACCGTACGAATGTGCTGGGCATCACCGGCGTCTGGGATCTCCCCTTTGGGAAGGGTTCCTTGATCCTCTCGAATCCTTCACGGCCCTTGGGATTACTCATCAACAACTGGACCCTGAGCTCGGTGGTCAGTGCGCAGAGCGGAACTCCAGTAGGGCTTGACACCGGCTACTTTTACACCTGCTCCCATAGCTTTGCTCCCGACGGGGGAACGTCGGTTGGTCAGGGGCGCTGGTTCTACGCCAACCCAAGCTGCTGGCAGAATATCCCACAATGGGGGTTGTCAGATCTCCCAGGGCAAACCAATCAGTTACGCAACCCCACCATTGCAAACTTCGATCTTTCTCTGCAAAAATCCATACCTGTAAGAGAGTCGATCAAGTTCCTGCTTCGCCTGGACGCTTTCAACGCGCTCAACTCCGTGCTATTCCCGGGACCGGATACCAATCCCGGAGACGGGCCCGCGCACTATATAACCGGAACTGGCTGGAGCGGTTTCGGCACCGTGAGGGAACAACAGCAGAACTTCCCGAGAGTCCTGCAAGTCTCCGGCAAAATTACATTCTGATCAACTGGGCAGAGATTCCTGCGCGAATTTGCGCCGGAGTCTCTGCCATATCACCTGCGTTATGCTTCGGGATAGGTGGCTTATTTGCCGGCACCGGTGTCATATCTTCCTGCACGCACCAAGCACTTGGGGATAAGCAGTTCGGTAGCATGACGGGTGTCGGTTTCAGCGTCCCCTCTATGTCGTAATTGATAGCAAGGGAATGATTCATTATGCGACCTCCGGAGGCCCTGATCTTGCCGACCTCAAGAAAGCATTGCATTCAATCCTTAATGACACTGCACAAAGGAAGTTAGGGAAATAGAACGCGGTAACATGCAGATGCTCGTGAGTCAGCGAAGTGCTGCGACAGGACCATCCACATTACGCTCAGGAGATGTCTTTGAAATACGCTCTGCCTCGCAATACGGAGGAACTGTTTTCATGATTGCTGCGCGTCAATCGATCCGACGCCTGACGATACCTCTGCTGTATGGATATTTTCTGTTGCCCTGCCTGTTGGCCCAGCGCATGCCCAACTCCGGCAAACGACCTGTTGATTACGCAAATGGACTCGTCGGCACTGCGCCGCTGGACAGTCAGAAGTTGATCGGCAACGCACCGCCTCCGGGCGAACAGCTTTACTCCGGTTTCACATCTCCGGGAGCGGTGTTACCTCACAGCTCAACAGAACTGGCGCCCATCAATGCAAACCTGGATCTGACTTATCCGGCCGGAGTCAGAGCGCCCTATTTCTACCCGAACCGAACCATAGTTGGGTTTTCGAGCGGAGCAGAGGCGAGCCCAACTGTGATGCCGGTGGTCGGCGACTGGACAGTCCCTCCGGAACGCAGCGCCTCTGTTTATGACAAGGCGCGCGAAAAGTCTTCGCCGGGATATTACAGCGTCTATCTCAATGACTTCAGGACCAGAGTTGAAATGACTGCGACCACCTGGAGCGGAATTTACCGGTTCACGTTTCCCCGGACAGAAAGGGCGCACATTCTGGTCGACCTTGGCCGTTCCGGAGGAGACATCGAAATCGTAAATGACCATACCGTGCGCGGAAAGTTCCGGCGGGGCAACACTTTTTTTGTGGCGGAGTTCTCCACGCCCTTCACGGCTTTCGGCACATTCAAGGAGAATCCACCGACACAGCCGACAAGGAATGAGTCACTCCTGGGAGATAACGATGTAGAGCCGGGAGTGCGCAATATATCCGGGCACTATGCCGGAGCATACCTGCGATTTGCCACTACAGAAGGCGAACAGGTCCTGGTAAAAATTGCCTCCGGGGTCAGCTATCCGATGGTCGAAGAGAGGCTCCAGGCCGAAGATCCGGGCTGGGATTTCGATCGCGTAAGAAACCAGGCCGAAGAGATATGGGCCAGGAAGCTAAATCTGATTGAGGTAGAGGGCGGTACGGAGAAGGAGAAGATGCTGTTCTATTCCTGCCTGTATCACTCCTTGGCCAGCCCGCGCCTGATTGCAAGGCAAGGTGAGCAGTTCACAGGCCTCGATGGGAAGGTCCGGAAAGCCGAATATGATCGCTATGGTCCGGTGCCGTTCTGGGACACTGGGCGCAATCAAGTCGTGCTGCTCACGCTTTTGGAGCCCGATGTGAAGGTTGACATTCTGCGTTCGCAGCTCGATATGGCTCGCGAATCTGGCCACATGGGTACATCATTCCACGGAGACCATGCCGATCTCATGTATCTAGGCGACTGGGAGCGGGGTCTGAAGTTCGACTGGACTGCAGCCTATGAATACCTGCGTAAGAATGCCACGGATATAAGCGGTCCCAGAGGCTATCTCGCAGAATATGAGCAGAAGGGTTGGATTTCGGATATCATCCCGGATCATAATCCCAGCCCTCCATATGCTGGGGGCAACGCCGGCGTGGCGACAACGCTCGAATACAGTTGGGACGACTATGCTCTGGCTCTCTATGCCAGAAAGCTCGGAAGGGAAGATGATTACCAGATGTTCCTGAAACGGGCACACAATTACCAAAACCTATTCGACCCTTCCGTCGGTTTTATGCGTGGCAGAACAGAAGACGGCAAGTGGATTTCACCATTCGATCCGGGTGAACCTTATTACAATTTCATGATGAAGGAAGCCTCGGGCTGGTCGACATTGTGGCTTGTTCCCCACGATGTTCAGGGCTTGATCGAGTTGCTGAGGGGGCGCGATAAATTCGCGGCAAAACTGGATGAGTTCTTCAGTACTCCATACTACGCCAAAGGTATCTGCCGTGACTGCACCGGAGTGATTGGCCAGTATGTGCAGGGCAATCAGCCTGACCAGCAAACTGCCTACTATTACGCCTGGGCCGGCCAGCCGTGGAAGACGCAGGAACTGACTCGCAGAATTCTCCGGCTAATGTACGGAAGCGACAAATTTGGCTTGGCGTTTCCAGGAATGGACGATCAGGGTTCGACCTCATCGTGGTATGTGATGAGTGCAATGGGCTTCTACCCGGTCGATCCATCCAGTCCAAACTACATCTTGGGCAGTCCGATTTTTGATAAGGTGACCATCCGTATGGGAAACGGAAAGGATTTCGTAATTATCGTCCAGAACAACTCAGAAAAGAACATGTATATCCAGTCGGCAATGCTGAATGGAAAGCCATGGAATAAACCGTGGTTCAGCCATGCTGATATCGCGAGCGGCGGAAGTCTGGTGCTAAACATGGGTCCCCTACCGAACAGAAAATGGGGCAGCACACCGGATGCGGCACCTCCATCAATGTCGGAAGGAAATTACTGAAATGGGAGAGTACATTTTTGGATGTGATCTGATAACTCTGCCCTTCGGCTGGACGAGATCGAGGGACCGCAGGGGTAGTCGCGGACTGGTAGTAGCGCCCCCTTCAAGCTCCCCTAGGTACAGATTGATTTCTGTCGTCGCACGGTATGATCGCTGAACAGGAGAAGACATATCTTGCTCTGGGACGCAAAATGGGAAAACCGCTCATGTCTGTGGATCCTCATGCTGTGGGTCTTGTTCTCACACTCTGGCCCCACCCTTAGAGCGGGCACTTCATCTCACCCGGAAAGCATCTCATGCGACCGACGCGCGACGCTTGCGATTCAAGCTCTTCAGTCCTGGTACGACGAGGACACTGGCCTTTATCGAACTACAGGCTGGTGGAACGCGGCGAATGCAATTACGGTCCTGGCCGATTACTCGAGGATTACTGGATCGAGGAAATATGAATCCGTTTTCTTGAATACCTTATCCGCTGCTCAAAAGACCTACCCGGGATTCATCAACCAGTTTTATGATGACGAAGGGTGGTGGGCACTGGCGTGGATTGATGTGTATGGCGTCACTCTCGATCAGCGATATCTGGTAGTGGCCAAATCCATTTTTACGGACATGACTGGTGCTTGGGATCGCACATGCTCCGGTGGAATCTGGTGGAGCAAGGATCGAAAATACAAGAATGCAATTGCGAATGAGTTATTTCTCGCCGTTGCAGCGCAGCTTGCGACCCGGACGGCAGATCAGCTGGAGCGTGCCGGATATCTCGTATGGGCAGAGAAGGAGTGGCATTGGTTTTCCCAGTCCGGCATGATCAATGCCAGTCATTTGGTGAACGACGGGCTTAACGATTCGTGCGCGAATAACCGCCAGACTACGTGGTCTTACAACCAAGGCGTAATTGCAGGCGCGCTGGTTGAGTTGTACAAAGCCGATCGTGATCCTACTCTTCTCTCTGAGGCCGGAATGATTGCCGAGGCGGCACTATCCAGCATGACCGACGCACGGGGGATTCTTCATGACCCCTGTGAACCGGACTGCGGTGCAGATGGAACACAGTTCAAGGGCATCTTCGTCCGTAATCTGCGAACTCTTGATGAAATAGAGGCCCGGCCGCGATACGAGCGCTTTGCATTTACAAACGCAGACAGCATTTGGGCCCAAGTACACTCCCCGGATTATCATCTCGGCGAAGTCTGGGCCAAACCGTTCGGCGTCTCCAATGCGAGCACTCAGAGTTCCGCGTTAGACGCGCTGGTAACTGCAGCGGAGATGTGGAGGACTGCATCGAAATCGGAAGCACGCCCGGCTCTGCCTGCCATCTTCCCGAAGTAGCGCACGCAAACAGGCGGGGGCGCCCACAAGCCCTGCTGCCGCACTGCTCTGGCATCAACAGACAGCTGGCCGCTACTCGCGCGTGGGGGCGGGGAGTTTGCTGGTCGGCGTTCTTCGAGGTGCTGGGCTCAAACCTGCGACAGGACATATGGGTCCGCCGGGTCCGCGCATACACGACCTGAGACATCATGCCGACTCCCCGATCATGCCGACTGTTTCCAATTAGCTTTGTATTCTCCCCTGTGTGGCGCAGAACTCCGACCTTTGCCACGAGTTGCTGAAATAGGTAAACTCGATTCCGTTTTCAATGGACTTGGCGCTCCAGACAACATTGTGAAGGCCCCCATGAAGAGAGTTTTCACTGTTATTTGTCGGGAGAGAATACCTCTTACCGTAGCCCATGGATCAGAACGATATCTTCGGTTGTCCGAAGCGTATTCGTATCGAAACTTTCACACTCCTATTGTGCCGCACCATTGGAGAGCAGCGACGGGAGCACATCGTACAGTGGCTGCACCGCTTTCACTTCCGGGTTCTCCTCGGCTACTGATATCGCCAGAACGCGGATATTTTGATTGTCCGGCAGCTGAATGGTTTTCGCGCCGGGCTCCAGGTCGATCGTATACGCGAAGATATACGAATAACCGTACGCCACGTTTTCTCCGGCAGCGTTGTGGTGATGCGAGCAGTACCATGCCAGGTCCGCACGTTTGATGTAACCCGGCTTAATGCCCGTCATCTGACCGTAATCGTCGTGTGACGTGTCCTTCGAACTCCATCGCCGGTCGTCCCACTGCCCGATGAATCCGCCCCAGTCCTGGATATTCAACTCGACCTTCTTATTCGCGACTGCGAACGTCGCCTTCTGGTCGCCGTCCGCAGTTGACATCGGGAACGTCAGGGACGCGGATCATTGGGCAACGGTTTTGGCCC
>OBLW0100003724.1_pt1 | contig 11818 bp, 10 predicted proteins | sample 1520161 | NCBI WGS metagenome assembly OBLW01 (sample SAMEA3539309, study PRJEB22396) | soil metagenome | biome: tundra; feature: field; material: soil | place: USA | collected 2010-05 | depth 0.15 m
TGCTGCTTTCGGGGGCAGCCATTTTCGTGGGCCAGATCTCCATCGACATCGAGCGCCTGGTGGTGATCAACCTGGGGCTCACGGCGGTCTCTCTGTTCGGCATCGTGATCGCCATATTCATCGGCATCGGGCTGGTTTCGAAAGAGATTGAGAAGCGGACGCTCTATACGGTGCTCTCGCGGCCGGTGCGACGGTGGGAATTCATTGTCGGCAAGTTCTTCGGTCTGGCCGGAACGCTGGTGGTGAACACATTCTTCATGGCGATCGGAGTGTTTGGGGCGTTGCTGTATGTGACTCACAAGTTCTCCAAGCCGGATGCGTTGATCCTGGTGGCGCTGTACTTCATCGTTCTCGAATTTCTGATCGTCTGTTCGCTGGCGCTGCTGTTTTCGTCATTCTCGTCTCCGTTACTGTCCGCGGTCTTCGCATTTTCACTCTTCGTGATCGGCAGCTTCGCCGACGACCTGCGCGGATTCGCCGCCATGGCACACGGCATGACCCGCTGGTTGGCGACGGGAGCGGCCTATCTGGTGCCCAATTTCTCGGCGCTCAACGTAATCAGCGCGGTCGCACACCAGCAACCGCTGGGCTCAGAACTGATCCTGCATAACACGCTTTATGCGTTGTTCTATACGGCGATGGCGCTGAGCGGAGCGGTTCTGATCTTCGAGCGCCGGAACTTAAAATGATGACCTCACGGCAGCGCACCACCGTAGTCGCGAGTGTGTGCATGGCCGTGTCGATGAGTGCTTGCGTGTTGTTGCTGCGGCACATCGACCAGATCCGTCCGCAAGCCACTCTCGAGGACGCCCTCTACATCAACTCACCGAAGATGGTGAAGCGCGCCAGCATGGGATTCGACGGTCTGATGGCCTGCATCTACTGGACGCGGACGGTGCAGTATTTTGGCCATCGCCACTTCGACAGCGCGCACACCTATAACGAACTCGCTCCACTGCTGGAGATCACGACCACGCTCGATCCGCATCTGCTTCCGGCCTACCAGTTCGGCGCCAGCTTTCTGGCTCCCAAGCCGCCGGGCGGCGCCGGCCAACCGGACCGCGCCATCCATCTGATGGAGTATGGGATCGAGCATAATCCCGACAACTGGCGCCTCTACTATGATCTCGGGTTCGTCTACTACACCGAGCTCAAGGACTACAAGAACGCCGCCCAGATCTTCGAGAAAGGCTCGAACGTTCCCAACACCTCTCCCTATATGAAGATCATGGCCGCGCAGATGGCCGCGCACGCCGGCGACTTGGCCACCGCCCGCATGCTGTGGAGCGCGACCTACGAGTCCAGCTACGAAAGCAACATCCGCATGAACGCCGTCGAACACCTGCGCTCCATCAAGGTGGATGAAGACGTCACGCACCTGGAATCCGACGTGGCGCAATTCCGTGAGCGGGTCGGACGCTTCCCCAGCAGCATGTCGGAACTCGTCGTGGCGGAACACTTGCCGGGCATCCCCATTGATCCCGACGGCCATCCCTACATCGTGAATCCGGACGGGCGCGTTCTGGTCCAGAACCCGGACAATTTCTCCTTCATCACCAAAGGCGTGCCTCCCGGATACAAGGCTCCGATGCCCAAGTTTCACACTCACAACTAGCAGGCTGAGGAAAAAGTCATTCTCCCAGGGGACAGCGTCGCCAGCGGCTAAAGCCGGCATTGATTCCACGGCACTTGCGGCATCGCTGAAGCGATGCCCTGATACGAACCGAAGTTTTTCCGCAGCCTGCTAGGGGTCTGCGGTCAGGGGTCACTCTTTGGGGGCGAACGATTCGACTGGCCCCTGACCACTAATCCCTGGCCACTGACTTTTGCTCACGGTCGAACCAGTTCCCCGTATCATGTCTAAGCGCTTGTCATCCCTCTCCGATGGATTCGTCTTCCCAAATCAGCGTGCTGCAGACCGCGTGGCAATGGTGGAAGTACGCTGCCGCCTATGAAGGATATTTTGCGGCGACGCGCCGCCTGCTTGGAGTGCTCTGGGAGTTTGCTCGTGATTCCACGCCGGAGCGCCTGCGAGCGCGCTATGGCGATGCCGACTACGACTGGGACTACCGCGTAAACACGACGAGTGGCGCAGTCGGATGGCGCGACCGGTTGCTGGGGATGTTCCATTCCGCGTACCAGCCTACGGAACCAGCAGCTTTTCACGAGATGCTCGACGCCGTGCAGCAGACGTCAAATCGCGGGCAGACCACGCTCAACTTCCGCGACTTCGCCTTCATCGATCTCGGCTCGGGCAAGGGACGCACGCTGCTGATGGCGTCGGACTATCCTTTCCGACGGATCATCGGCGTGGAACTTCTGCCGTCCTTGCACCAGATCGCGCAGGAAAACCTGCGTCAGTACAAAAGCGAATCGCAGAGATGCTTCGCTCTGGAATCGATCTGCGGCGACGCCACCGACTTCCCTTTGCCGGGCGAGCCGCTGGTGGTCTTCCTGTTCAATCCGTTTGGAGAATCGGGAATGCGGCGGGTGGTGATGAACCTGGAGGAGAGCGTGCGGACGCGTCCCCGCGTGGTGTATGTGCTGTACCACAATCCGCTGCTGGAGCACGTGCTGAGCGAGAACACGGGGCTTAGAAAGATTGCCGGCACGCAACAGTACTCGCTGTACGCGGTTGGCTGAAGGTGGTCGGATGGGAAGAAAACAGCGCGAACTCACCGGCCAAAGCGCTTGGCGTCGTACTGGAAGTCGACCAGGGCGTCGCGATAGTCGATTTTGATATCGAGTATGCGCAACATGATGAAGCCGAGAAAGCCGGAAATTTCAGTGCCGGCAGCGTCGCTGATGTGTTTTGTGTCGAAGGCGGTCAGTTCCTGGTTCTCCTGGCGCAGATGACCAAACTGGAGCACGGCTCTGTCCGCCGTGTAGACCTTGTCAACGCTGCCGCTGATGCCCTTGATGGTCATATGGGAATCGCCCTCGACTTTGGTCACCTCGCGTGCTGCTGCGGGTGAGATCGAATTCGTAACCGCGCCGGTATCGAGAAGGAAGAGCTTGTAGGGAACGTCGCCGATCTTGGTTGGAGTCAAAAGAAAGTGTCCAAACCGGAAGACCCGAGTGTAGTTCTGCATCTCAGGAGCGATGTAGCGGTCTTGCGGCCCGACCGACGGCGTCTTGGCATCGGCGAGCTTAGCATCCGCTGCCTTGGCGTCGGTTTCTTTGGAGTCGGAGGAATCGGGCTCGTCAGAATCTTCTTGACTGTCACTGAGTGCGAGCTTCTCGTCGGGTTCACCGGGACGTTTGGGCAATTCGCTGAGTTTGAGTTTCTCGTTCGGGAAATCGAGATCCACCAAGAATTTCGAGAAGACATCCGCACCGATCAGACCGTCCTCACCGACAATCGAACCACGTTCTATGACCTCGACCGGGCAACCCTGAAACTCGAGGTTGCCAACCTTGATGGAGTCGGCGACGCCGACGAATGCTTCCTTGCGGCCTTTGTCGCCGATACCGCCGACCTTGGCCTCGACAATTTTCGAAATGCCCGCGTGCTCCGCGATCGAGCGCGTGATCAGGATTCCGCTGGCTCCGGTATCGAGCATGAGCGAACTCTTGTGTCCATTCAGGAACACGGAAAGACCGTAGCCCCGCATATGCTGGGGATCTTGCAGCAGACGAACCAGTGGCGCCTCGGTGGCATTGATCCTGCTGACCAGGCGGCAGGGGTTACGATTCTGTTTGGATCGCTCCTTGAGGTACTGCAGGTAACTGACGGTGTTGGCTCGCCGATCCGCGTCCCAGTTATTGCCGCCCGCCAAGGAAGCTTCGAGATATTTGATATGTTCGGCGCGGGAGAGAGTCTCGACCCACGCCTCGTCGATGTCAGGGTCGTCGGGATCGAGTTCGTGAGCCTTGTCGATCAGCCTCTTGGCGGTCTTGTACATCGCGATCGCACGCCGCACGCGCGCCAAGCCGAGATAGGCACGGGCCTCTGGGTATCCGGCGTTGATGACCTTCGCCCATTCGGTTTCCGCCTCGACAATCTTGCCTTGGCGAAACCACACTTCAGCCTGGACGACATGCATGCGGGGAGCATCGGACTGGGCGAGCCCTTGTTGCACCGCTTGCTCTGCCTCTTCGACTTTCTTTTGTTTGAGGTACACCCGGGCCATCCCGGCATAGCCGTCGGGCGACCGCGGGTGGTCCCTCTTGAAGTCTTCGTATTTTGCGATGGCTCCATCGAAGTCGCCTTTCCGGTACAGTGCGCGGGCGTCCCCGAGTGGATTGGCCGCTGCAGGCGACGGCTCGACGGTTGTGCCGGAACCCGCGGGCAGACTCGAAGGCGATTGAGCGGAACAAGAAACCACGATCAGCCCGAAAAGCAGGCTGAAGCAGGGGGATCGGAACATGCGCAGCCCTCGGGCCAAGGCCAGCAGACTAGGGGAGGTCCGGCGCCTGGCGACCCGATTCTGACATAGCCTGGGCGCATCGGCAATTGCGGAAGAGAAGGCTCGCGCGTGTTTGCGTGTTCCTTGGATCATTCTGGCGAAGACAGAAAACCATGAACCACAAAGGACACGAAGCATCACGAAGGGCTTCATTTGTATGCATTTCCTTGGTGTGAGCTTCGTGCCGTTGGTCGCGAATCTCTTCCAAGTGAGCCGCGACCTGCTGGTTGCGCGGTATGACAAGACTTCGAGTGCGGCTTACAATGTGAGGTGGAGTTCCCTCGTTGGAGCTTGCCCGCAATTTCCCTTCCCGAATCCGCGGGGGGACGCTTCGATTCGTGGGTCGGTACCCGGTGAAAATCTATCGAGATGCGAGTTCGTCGGCTTCGCTTTGCAATCCTGCTGTGTGTCGCGGCGACCGTCTTGACGGCTGCTGGCTACGCCGTTGACGTCAAGTCGTTGGCTGCGGCGGTGGATGCGCACTACAACCATCTGCGCTCGCTCGAGGCAGAGTTTACTGAGGTGTATCGCGGGTCGGGGATGGAGCGGACCGAGACCGGGACGCTGTGGCTGAAAAAACCTGGCAAGATGCGGTGGGAGTACCGTTCTCCCAGAGAGAAGCTGTTTGTCAGCAATGGGAAAGATGCGTGGTTTTACGTTCCAGGAGACAAACAAGCGCGGAAGACGGCGGCCAAGAAGCTGGAGGATGTGCGTTCTCCACTGGCGTTCTTGTTAGGTAAGACCAAGCTGGAGAAAGAGTTGCAGGGATTGTCTCTAGCTCCGGATCTAGAGCCGCTGCGAGCGGGGAATGTGGTGCTGCGTGGGGTGCCGCAGGCCCTGGCCGATCGGGTGAGCGAGATCCTGCTGGAGGTTACGCTGGACCATCAGATTGCGAGAATTGTCATCCAGGAAGTGGATGGGGCGGCCACGGAGTACAGGTTTGGCGAGATGAAGGAAGACGCGGCGATCGGGGATGGGCGGTTCGAGTTCAAACCACCGGCAGGGACGGAGACGGTGGAGGGTGGATTGGAACCGTAGGGTTCGGCACTCCGGCCGGAGAAAAGCAGGTTCCTCGCGTTGCTCGGAATGACAAAAGTACGAGGGGCGACGGCTTCGCTCGGAAATGATCAGGCTCACGCGGCGCGACGGCCCGATGCCCTTTGCCTGGGGGTTACTTGCGGTACTGGCGGGGGGATGGTTGAGGGTGGTTGGCGGCATAGAATGGTAAGTGGGAATGCTAAACTGAGCGGTAGGACGGATCTCGGAAAAACTGGCAGAAAAGTCGGCAAATGGCTGAATTTGTAGTAAAAATCGCGGACGATCGCGGACGTGTCCAGCAACACGTCGAGCATGGCTATTCCGAAGCCGAGGTGCGCGACCGCTTCTCGCAGCAGGGGTATCTCGTTTACTGGGTCAAACCCCAGGGAATGCTGACCTCGGGCGTTTCGCTGCACCGGCGGCGGAAGCTGAAGCAGGACACGTTTCTGGTGTTCAACCAGCAGTTTCTAACGCTGATCCGCGCCGGGCTGCCCATCCTGAACTCGCTGGAGTTGCTGATCAAGCGGCAAAAAGACGGCCTGTTGCGTACGGTTTTGGAAAACGTACGGGAGCGCGTGAAGGGTGGAGAGTTGCTGTCGGATGCGTTCGCAGCACAGGGGATCGTTCCCAAAATCTACACCACGACTTTGATGGCGGGCGAGAAGAGCGGGAACATCGACGAGGTGTTGACGCGCTACATCAGCTTCCAGCGACTGGCGATGACGTTCCGCAAGAAGTTGTTCGTATCGCTGATTTATCCGACCATGCTGGTCACGGTGGTGACGATCATGGTGACGTTCCTGTTCACCTACGTCGTTCCTAAGTTTGCGGACCTGTTCAATAGTCTGGATGCGAAGCTGCCGGCAATCACGCTATTCATGCTCGCGGTGGGCCAGAACGCACAGAAGTATGCTCCGTTTGCGTTCGTTGGGCTGGCGATTCTGGGGTTCGTGCTGTGGCGCTGGAAAGATACGGATAGCGGGGCGGACCGCATCGATCGCGTGATTTTAAGCATTCCGCTGCTGGGCGATATCCGTTTGAAGCACCAGGTGGCAAGTTTTTCGCGAATGCTTTCGACGCTGTTGCAGGGCGGACTGCCGCTGGTGCCATCGATGGAAACGGCGGGCTCGGCCATGAGCAGCCGGCGCGTTTTGAAGGGCGTGATGCGGGCGGGGATTCGCGTGCGGGAGGGACAGGGGCTGGCTCCGAGTCTGGAAGAGCAGAAGATTTTCCCGGAGCTGGCGGTGGAAATGATCGAGGTGGGGGAATCCACCGGAGCGCTGCCGGCCATGCTGAATTCGGTGGCGGAATTCTACGAGGAAGATGTGCAGACGGCGCTGGGAGCATCGATGGCGCTGATTGAGCCGTTGATCCTGATCGTGATGGCGGTTTTCGTGGGCGGCGTGCTGATCTCGCTGTATTTGCCGATCTTCACGTTGGGAGTGCACTGAGGGCGGGGAGAAGCAGATTCCTCCCTTCGGTCGGAATGACAAGGGTGGTCGGTCGGAATGACAACGGGTTTCGGTCGAATGACAAGGTTTGCGGGTCGGAGTGACAAGTTCTTGAAAGAGCGGTCGGGACGCAGGTAAAGAATGGCAACAGCCGATAAGAAATCGTTATTCATAGGCGGGAACGGGGGGCCAATCAGCCCGACCGGGAATCCCATCACCGACCTGGAGCGCGCGCAGGACGTGGCGCGGCGCTACCGCTGCGAATTCATCGACCTCTCCGGCTTCGAACTCCATCACGAGCTGTTCAAGAAGATCCCGGTCGAACTGATGTTCCGCTACAACTTCGTGCCGCTGGAAGAGACGGCCGACGGGAAACTCTCCATCGCGATCGCCGATCCCAGCCAGTTGATGATGATCGACGAGATCAGCCTGCTGCTGAAGCAGCGCATCATCACCAAGGTTTCAACGCTCAAGCAGATTTCGGACATTCTCAAGAAGACCGAGCAGTCGCAGCGCGTACTGGAAGAGGCCAGCGAAGGCTTCCAGATCATACGCGAAGACGAGAACACTGGCGCCGAAGAAACGCTGAGCATCGACAAATTGACGGCTACGGGCGATACCAGCCCGATCATCCGACTGGTCGACACCACGATTTTCACGGCACTGCAGCGGCGCGCTTCCGACATTCACATTGAAACCCGCGACGACTCGGTGGTCATCAAGTTCCGCATCGACGGCGTGCTCACGCAGGCGATGCCGCCGATCGGCAAAGAACATCACTCGACGGTAATTTCGCGCATCAAGGTCATGAGCGAGCTCGACATTTCCGAGCGCCGCGTGCCCCAGGACGGGCGTTTCCGCGTGAAGTACAACGGGCGCGCCATCGACTTCCGCGTTTCGATCATGCCTTCGATTCACGGCGAAGACGCCGTGCTCCGCGTGCTCGACAAAGAATCGATGAGCGAGAAGTTCAAGAGTTTGACGCTGGATGTTGTCGGGTTTGACGAAGACGACCTGCGCCGCTTCCGCCGCTACATTAAAGAGCCTTACGGCATGGTGCTGGTGACGGGGCCGACGGGCTCTGGCAAAACCACCACGTTGTACGCCGCGGTCAACGAGATCAAGACCGACGAAGACAAGATCATCACCATTGAAGATCCGGTGGAATATCAGTTGCGCGGCATTACGCAGATTCCGGTGAACGAGAAAAAAGGTTTGACGTTCGCCCGCGGGCTGCGTTCGATTCTGCGCCATGACCCGGACAAGATCATGGTGGGCGAAATCCGCGACGCGGAAACGGCGCAGATCGCCATTCAGTCGGCGCTGACCGGACACCTGGTGTTCACCACGGTTCACGCCAACAACGTGGTCGACGTGATTGGGCGCTTCCTGAACATGGGCGTGGAGCCCTACAACTTTGTTTCGGCGCTGAACTGCATTCTGGCGCAGCGCCTGGTCCGTTTGATTTGCGAGTCGTGCCGCACCGAAGTGCATTATGCGCCTGACATTCTGGAGGCTAGTGGACTGGATCCGGCGCAGTGGAGCAAGGTTCCTCTCTACGAAGGGCCGGGATGCATTGAGTGCGCGGGCACGGGATTCCGCGGGCGCACCGCGATTCACGAGTTGCTGGACTTAAGCGACCGCATCCGCGAAATGATTCTGGCCAAGAAGCCGACGTCGGAGATCCGGCGCGCCGCCCGCGACGAAGGGATGCGCTTCCTGCGCGAGTCGGCGCTGGACAAGGTGCGGCTGGGCATGACTACTCTGAAAGAGATCAACAAGGTCACCTTCATTGAGGCCATGCGGTAGGGAGAGGCGGCCACCCTTCTTTTGTCATCCCTCGCGAAGCGAGGGATCTGGGTTCTTGCTGGCGCCGCCACAAGTCCGCTGCCGCGGGGGCAGAAACCAAGATCCCTCGCTTCGCTCGGGATGACAATGGCGGGTGTGGCATCCAAGTGCCCTTTCAGCTATTGCATTTGTGAGTGATTCGGGTTCTGATTTACAGAAGAGTTTTTCTCAGGGGCGTTCTCTGGAATGAGTTCGAATTCAAACACACCGAAGCCGAAACTGGCCTGCGAAATTGCGGCGGACCGCGTGCTCGCGGGGCGCTTCAGCGACAACGGAGACGGCCTGGAAGCTTCCGCTGCGCGCGAACTGGCGCCGGGAAGCGTAGTTCCCGACCTGGTGGAAAACAATCTGCGCCAGAGGGACGCGGTGCGCGCCGGGATTGAAGCGGCGCTGGGAGGCGTGGCGCAGCGCTCGAAAGATGTGATTGCGATCGTGCCGGACGCGGCCGTGCGCGTGATGCTGGTGGAGTTCGACACTCTCCCCTCCGATCGCGAAGAGGCCCTCGGGGTGGTGCGGTTCCGGCTGAAGAAGTCGCTGCCGTTTGACGTGGACAAGGCGAAAGTTTCCTACCACGCACAGAAGGTGAACAACGAAGTGCGGGTGGTCGCGGCCGTGGCGATGGCCAGCGTAATCGAAGACTACGAAACTGCGTTCCGCGATGCGGGATTCAATCCGGGCGTCGTGTTGCCTTCTACGCTGGCGGCTTTAGGCGCCGCGGATGCGAAGCGGCCAACGCTGGTGATCAAGGTGGATGCGCATACGACCAGTATCGCGATCTTGAATGAAGATCAGTTGCAACTGTTTCGCACGCTCGAAAATACCCGCGGGGTGACGATCACGGGGGAGCAACTGGCGGAGGAAGTGTATCCGTCGGTGGTGTTCTTTCAAGACACGTACCGTCTGAACATTGAACGAATTTTTGTGGCGGGGCTGCCGGAGTCCGGTGGCGCAGCCCCCGCATTGCGAGCACAGACCGGAGCCGAGGTGCAGGAGCTTGTGTCGTCCGCGCAACTGGGCGCGAGCACCGGAGGGTCGGTGCCGCGCTGGAGGATGGCAGGAGTGGTAGGAGCGTTGATTTCGTAGTAAGGAAGCGAGCCAAACGCGCGACTGTTGCATCGCAAAGAACGCGATGCTTCGCGCGGCTCGCCTAGGTCCTTCGGCAGGCAAAAAGCGCCTGCCTCAGGATGACACTCGATAATTTATGCGTTTGGATATCAATCTCGCGAGCCAGCCGTACGAGGATGCGCGGCAGTTCTGGATGCGGTGGGGCACCGCCGTGGGCGTAGTGGGACTGCTCACGCTGGTCCTGCTGACGCTGGACGTCACGGGTTGGGTCAACGCCCGGCGGGACCGGGCGGCCATCGCAGAGAAGCAGGCGATGATTGCGGATCGCGACCGGCTCCGCGCCGATGCGGAGAGAATCCTCAACTTGCCACAGAATCGTACCACCCGCGACGAATCGCAGTTCCTGAACGAACTGATCGAACGCAAGGCCTTCTCGTGGACCCGGGTGCTGGAAAATCTGGAAAAAGTGATGCCGCCACGAGTCCATTTGGAATCGATTACTCCGCAGTTGGATGAAGACAATCAGCTGGGGCTGAAGATGACGGTGGCGGGCGATTCGCGGGACCGGGCTCTGGAACTGGCGCGCCGCATGGAAGAATCGCGCCGCTTCGCGCAGACCCAAGTGGTTACGGAGCACTTTACGCAGTCCACCACCGGCGACAACGAGCAGTTTGAGATTGTTGCAGTCTACATTCCTGAACCGCTGGCCCCTCCCGCTGCGGCGCCAAAAACGGCGCCCAATGCGGAAGTGAAGTCGAAGACCGGCGTGACACCGAAAACGGGAGTGCCCAAGGGGAGCAAGCACTGATGCCAGATCTGCGGCGAACCCGGAAGAACTTGAAGACAACACTTGCCATCCTGGCGGGTATCGACGTGCTGGCGGCGGTGGTGTACTTTTCCCCGCTGGTTGGCTCGGCCGAGACGCGCCGCCAGGAAATGAATACGCTCCAGACTGAGCTAATTACAAAAACGCGCCAGGTGGCACCGCTGAAGGATCTTCCGCACAAAGTGGATGTGGCAAGTCATCAGATTACCGATTTTTACAAGAAGCGCTTCCCTTCTCAGGAATCGCAGATCCTGACGGAACTGGGCAAACTGGCGACGGCAAATGGCGTGACCATCGATCAGGGAAAATACAAAGTGAAAGAAGGGGAGCCGGGCGGGCTGGAAACCGTGGAAATCGAAGCGGATTTCGGAGGCAGCTACACCTCTCTGGCACGTTTCATCAATGCTCTGGAACGGGACGAGATGTTTTTCATCATCAACAGCGTCACATTGGGCGGGCAGCAACAGGGGCCGGTCAAGTTGGGCGTGAAGCTGGAAACGTATTTGAAGGCAGGACAGTAAGTGCAACTGGGACTGGAAAACAAGAAGCAGACGATGTGGGCGGCCGTGCTCGGCGTAGTGGCGCTGGTGGCCATCGGGTACGAAGTGATCCCAATGTTTTCAGGATCGTCCACGTCCGCTGCGAGCACGCAGTCCGCGGCTCCGGCGGCGGCACATGCGCCCGCGCATGCGGGAACCAAGGCGGGCAAGAAGCCGCGGGTGGAGAATCTTGATCCGACGCTGCAGTTGGATTTGCTGGCCTCGAGCGAACAGACGGTGTACGCGGGCACGGGAAGAAACATCTTCGTTTCGCAGCCCGAGGACGTGCGGATTCCTCCGGTAGGTTCGTCTCCTGTAACCGACGGGAAGAAGCCGGAGATCGGCTACACGACGCCTACGATTCAACCGGCGCCGCCGATTCCGTTGAAGTTTTACGGCTTCGCGAGCAGGCCCGGGGAGCCCAAGAAGGTATTCCTGAAGAATGGCGAGGACGTGTTCGTGGCGGGTGAAGGCGAAATCGTGGACCGGCGGTACAAGGTCATTCGCATTTCCCCCACGTCGGTTGAGATTCAAGATGTAGTGAACAGCGGTCCACCGCAGAATATTCCGCTGACACAAGGATAAAGAGTTTCAAGGTTTCAAGGTTTCAAGGTTTCAAGGTTTCAAGGTTTCAAGGTTTCA
>OBLW0100003725.1_pt1 | contig 11817 bp, 10 predicted proteins | sample 1520161 | NCBI WGS metagenome assembly OBLW01 (sample SAMEA3539309, study PRJEB22396) | soil metagenome | biome: tundra; feature: field; material: soil | place: USA | collected 2010-05 | depth 0.15 m
GATTGACCGCGCTTTTGGCCAGTGGGCCACAGTCGAATTGGACAATGGATGCGCGGTGAGCGATTCAGCCATCCCGAGTTATCACACGACGGCGATGCTGGACCCGCAGTCCACGGCAATTAAGACGAGGTTCGTGGAGGAATGGAATCCGATCGCGAGTCAGTACGGGCTGCCTTCGAATTGGTCGGCCGATCAAATTTGATTCGGAATCACGAATGATTCTTGTGGCCGCTTCAAGAGAGCGATCGCCGTTGATGGTTCATCGAGTGGGCTTGCTTTCGATCGCCATCGTTCGCGGTGAGGTTCGGTAGTGCGCCACGCCGCGCACCGACGCCGTCGAGATTGGAAACGACAAACGCCGGTTTTCACGGCGACGTTGACACTGGTCGCGGTCGTCGTCGTCGCCAGCCTGGTCTTATGGAACCGCCGGCCGTCCGTCTCAATCGGTCCGTCGGCTTCTTCGACGACGGTGGTTACGACGACCGAACCGGTGGTTCACTCGTCGCAGATGGTGAAGGCCATAACGACGTTGCTCGGCACGCGGAGTGGGCAAATTGAAGTCGCCGTCGACGAAGTGAACAAGCATGTCACCCTGACGGCCGGTCGCCAGCTCCCTCAGGCCGAAGCCAGCGTTGTCAAGGTCAACATCTTGGCCGCGTTGCTTACGACGAGTTCGCGCACGAACACGCCGCTTTCCGCGACTGATCAGAATCTCGCTGAATCGATGATCGAAGAGAGTGATAACGATTCGGCGACGTCGTTGTGGGACGCGGCCGGTGGAACGTCCGGTATTGAGAAGTTCGATTCAAGTCTTGGTCTCACTCGCACAACTCCGTCAACCTGTGTCGTGTGCGCCGGTTTCCCGTGGCCGGGTTGGGGACTCACGACGACGACACCTCTGGACGAAATCAGATTGTTGCGAGCGATCTTCTTCAGTGACACGGATCTCAACGCCGTAAACCGAGCGACGATGCTGCATCTGATGGAGTCGGTGATTTCTATCGAACGATGGGGCATTAGTACGGGCGTCGTTGGTGGTGCGACGGTGGCCCTGAAAAATGGATGGCTGCCGCTCAACGCATCATCGACGGATTGGCAGATCAACAGCGTGGGCTGGGTTCACGGCGATGGGCGGAACTATTTGATCGCCCTCTTCAGCACGGGAAACCCTAACGAGGCGTACGGAATTCAGACACTGAACGAGATCTCACAAATCGTCTGGTCATACAGCGGAAATTGAGAAGTGTGCGGGCGCTTGGTCTCTGGCATGCGCGTCACTGCATGACGCGGTACCTAGTCTGACGCTCAGATTGCCCGCGGCGACATGCGATGGTTGCATCTCTTCGAACGTTGTGAAGCCCTGTTTGGTGGGCACTTCGGCGTAGTGTAGCGAGGTCAGAGAGGTGGGGCCATGAAACGATGTACTCAATGTCAGAGCGTCAATGTCGATGACTCAAAGTTCTGCACTGGTTGCGGGTCTCCATTGCCGATATCCGTCAACACGTTGCCACCGCCAGTGCAGACCGCGCCATTCGTTTCGACAGCCGCAGCAACGCGCACCTTGACGTCGACGGGACCGTTCATTCTCGCCGCGATTGGATTCTTTGTCTGGGGCCTCGGAAACCTGCCCTTCGTCGACAATGAAATCTATTTTCATGAAACTTGGGTCAAGTTGTCTTATGGCGCCATGCTCGTCGGCGGCGTTCTCGTCGCCGTCGGGATCTTGATAGCGCAGTCTCAACTCTCGAGACTCATTGGAAGCGGTGCGACGACTCTCGCCGTGATTGGTTTTGGGCTCTTGGGTCTCTCGAATCTGCCGTTAGTCATCAGCCTCAATACTTCATTGGGTGACCGAGGGCTCTTTATCGGTTCGGCCGCCGGTTACATACTTCTCGGAGTGGCGGTTCTCATCGCAATTCCGAATGTCGTCCGCCGACCCTCGAGGTTCTAACTCGGGCAGTCAAAGGAGTGTGTCTCACGTTTAGTGCCATTCTCGTTTGAAGCACCTGAGTGACACGGACGACGTTGTGCTAGAACATGCCGATGCGCAAACACCTTCTCCTCGCCTCAGCACTCACCCTTGTAAGTACCTTGGCTTTCACGGGCGGAGTCGGTTCGAACGCCGGTGCCGCGTCCCACGGTTCGCTGTCGTGGAATTTCTCCTCGAATCGGTTGAATGCCAATACACCAGTGCAAGTGACGTACACGGTCGTCGGCGTGCGGCCAGGGTCGTCAATCTCCTTCGAGCGAGAGTTCGGCACCGCCCACGTGTGGAAAGCCGTCGCGACCTTCCCGCTGGGCAGCACGGCGACCACGGTCAATCTCCCTGCTGTGCAGACGGGTGCGTATCTCTTCAAGGTCCGCGTGACGACTGGACGAAAGGTGGACTTCTACAGCGCCCAGCGCTGGCTCTATGCGTACGGACCGGTCACGCTCACCACGTTATGTGCCAAGGACAATGCCGGCAGTTGCTCCTCCGGCAGCGTGCAGTTGCAGAACAGCAAGATCTACAACTACGAAAATGCGGTCGGTGTGTACTCCAGTACCTCACCCGGGGAGTTAGTGATGGGATTTCCCAACACCAGTTGTCGTTCCGGAGTGCTCACGATCGAGTCGGGGCGGCCCAACAGCCTCAACACCGGTGACGTGTCGTACGTACAGGTGACCCAGACGGCATCAGACCCGCAGATCACGAACTTGCCGGACACGAGTCAGACGGTTTTCACTATCAAGTTGGACGGTGGGCCGTTTGACATTGACGAGTGGCACTCCGGCGGGACCGACAACTACGCCATTATTTACTACTCGGGCATCTTCAATTGCTACACACTCAGCGGTGTTCGTTAGCCACTAAGTAGTGGCTATGTAGTTTGCGCTGGAGCGAGCGTTCAGAGTAATTTCGCTGTCATTCATCACCTGCGAGACTTGTGTCGCACTGCTGAACGTTTAGATCGCTGATGCTGACAGAACTGGCCTACGGCGGCGATTGGAACTGACTGCGCTCCCGAGATGATAAGTATCGCCATCGTTTCCCCAGAGGGAAAGTGCTTCGAAGGGAAAGACACCTAGTGAAGGGTTCCAAGACGCGACTAAGAACACTCATGGCCGATAGCCTCTTCGAACCAAGCCGCCTAGTTTAGAGGTGAGAGCAGGTCGGGTCATATTGACTCGACGCACTGCCGCTTTGCGAGCCCATGTAGGGAACGTACAGGGGTGCTTCGGGGACTCCAAAGCGGCGCTTCACTGAGAATGCAGTCGCTCCTGGCGAAATCTAAACAGGTCTTTAGGGTTACGAGGTCATCGAACCTGGCAGTCGTTCGATGAAGTCAAACAGGGTCTGGCTGGCTGCGTTATCGTGAGGTGTCGGAGCGTCGCCTACGCGAGGGGCATGAGCATGAGAGTGTTGCATCGGTTCTTTCGAGTCATTTTATCGGGCGTGTTCGCTGCCGCCCTCTTCGCTGGCGTGCTGATCCCAACCAGTGTCGGCGCCGCCGTGCCCTCGAGGCCTACCGCGTCGCACGCGTGCGTGACGCACTGTGGAGTAAAGCCGCATCTGAGCATGGGACAGTCCATCGTCAATGAGGCGACGAAGTGGATCAACACTCCCTACTGTTGGGACGGCGGTAACGAGAAAGGCCCCACGCACGGAGCGGGGAATGATGGCACGGAGGCCACCGATTGTGGCAGCACGAGCATTGCCGGGTTCGACTGCACGGGCCTGGCGCTGTACGCGATCTACAACGCGGGCGGCCCTGACCTCTTTGGCGTGGCCCACAGCGACGCTATCGTCAACTACGGCACGCGCGAACCACTCAACGCCATGCAGGTGGGTGACGTCCTGGTCTTCGGTACGGGGCCGGGCCTGCATGTTGGCATCTACGCGGGACTCAATAGTAAAGGTCAGCAGATGATGGTCGACGCCAACACGTCGTACTACATACGACCTAACGGCGTCTACGAAGAGCCGGTGGCTTGGGAGACGTCGTGGATGCCCATCACGTACGTCCTGCGATATGGTGCGGTGACTCCACCACCACCGGCTCCGGTACCCACGAAGGTATCGGCCGCCAATCACGTGCTGCGGGTATCGGCGACGGGCGCGGCCTACTTGGTGGACGGTTCGGGCGCCCCGCACTGGATACCCGACGCTCTGACCTATGACTGCGACGTCGCGGCCCACCCGCTCTGGGACGGCGTCACCCAGGCTCAGGTGAATGCGTTGGGTAACGGACAGCCTTGGGCCACGCGCTGCTCGCGTGCCCGCGACGCCGCCAATCACATACTGGTCGTGACCGCGACGAACACCTCGTACTGGGCCGACGGTTCGGGCGTCCCGCACTGGATACCCACGACCGCCGTGTACGAATGTCTAGTCAACAAGGGCGTCCCAGTGATTCGTGGCCTGGCCCAATCACAAGTCAACTCGCTTGGCAACGGTAAGCCGTGGGCCACGTGCAGTTCTGCTCCATCGGCCGCTGCGCCCGGCGCTGGCTCTAGCGCAAGTCCGACTTCGACGACGTACGTAGAGACGGTCGGCGGCGTGGCCCACACCTGGACGAACTACACCAACGCCGGCGGCACGGAAGGTGCTGCGATACTCGCTCAGGAATCGGTGCAAGTGAGTTGTCGCGCGGCGGGGTTCAAAGTGTCCGACGGCGACACCTGGTGGTATCAAATCGCGTCGAGCCCATGGAACTACTCGTACTGGGTTTCGGCCGACGCGTTCTACAACAACGGTTCGACGTCGGGCACGCTCCTCGGTACGCCGTTCTTTGATCCAGCAGTTCCCGTGTGTGGCTCGAGCAGTGGTGGCAGTGGGTCTGGCGGCTCAGGCTCCGGTGGTGGCTCGGGCGGTGGCTCGGGCAGCCCTCCACCAGCAACGACGTACCCGGAGACCGTGGGTGGCCCTTCGAATACGTGGACCAATTACGCAAATGCCGGCGGCGCCGAAGGTCCCACAATCGCCGCGAACCAGACGGTCCAGATCGCGTGCCGCACGACCGGCTTCAAGGTGTCCGACGGCGACACTTGGTGGTACCAAATCGCCTCGAGCCCGTGGAACGACGCGTACTGGGTTTCGGCCGACGCGTTCTACAACAACGGTTCGACATCGGGCACGCTCCTCGGTACGCCGTTCTTTGATCCAGCAGTTCCCGTGTGTTGAAACAACTTGGTTTCAAAGCAATACGGAATGGTTTCGTGGCTATTGGACTTCTGGCGATCGTGACGGCCCCAGCATTACCGTCGGCGGCCAGTTCATCCACCTCAGGAACAGAAGTTAGTGATGCGATTACCTGGGCCGTGAACCACAATCATCAAGCAATCTATGATCAGCAATGTCTCGCCTTCGTCGCCAAGGCATACGCCGAGGGTGGCGTCGATATTGGTTCGATTGGGGAGAGCAATGGCGCAGCCCAGTACTGGGCCACAAATCCCAAAAATTACGCCGAGCATCCCAACAACGCCGATCCACCTGTGGGCGCACTCGTGTTTTGGGGTCCGACGCCGGCACCATGGTCGAATCCCTATGGCCATGTTGGGATTTATCTTGGTAACGACACGGTGATTTCATCGGTCTCTTGGCCGGAGAACTCGACGCAAGGTGAGGTACACGAGTTTTCGTTTTCGGGAAGGAATGCTGCCAGTGACGGCATGGCGCCCTACACACCGGGCTTCTATCCGTATCTTGGATGGATCGCTCCGACGGCCAACTCAATATCCACGCCGGTTACTACAACGCCGACTTTGGGTGCAGACTGGAGTGGAAATGGTGGGGGATTTGGTCAGGTTCGACCGCCTTTGCTGTCAAATGGTGGAGATCCATCGGGAGTCGTTTACGCCATTACCTGGCACTCGTGGGGTGGTTCGACAGCGGATGGAGTCGGGACGGCCGAATACGTTGCTCCTAATCAAGCTGTTGCAAGCGGTTCTCAGAAACCAGCAACGATAATCGCATTCAATCTCGGCAAGTGCAATGGAAAGTCCGCGTACACCGCGGTCGAATGGTATTTTCCGGATGAAGGCCAGACATTTGAATCCGATCAATATGAGAATGCTTGCAATGTTTTGGACACGCCAAAATTCATTCCCTCTAAGTCAAACGTTGGCCAATGGCCGTCTCCATCACTGGTCATTTCACCTCAAGCGCTCGGGACAGTGAAGGCCGGCATGACGCTCACGGGTGCAATGAGGGCTGCGGGTATCGCCATCGTTGTTTCGGGTGACGGCGCCTACACTGCGATGCAACCAGCGGGATATCCATATCTCTACGTGGAATTAGGCCCCGGCGGAAAAGTATCTTGCTTCGGTGCTTCGGGTATTTCGAGGTTTCAGTCGATAGTGACTCCGGAAGGATTTCGGCTTGGCGAGACTTTGAGTCAGCTGAAGTCAAAGTATGGGAGAAAACTGCGCTACATTCCAGCTCCTACGACCGGTGGAATGACAGATTTTGCAGGTTACGTGGTGACGGAGAGTACGGGGAATCTTGCGTTTAACTTGAATTTGTCGGGCAGGGTCATTCACATCACGGGTGGTCGGGGTGTTGGCCCCAACGGTTGTACTGGTTAAACCTCGAAAGATAGTCATCAGAAACGACACGGCTAACGGAACCGACGCCGCAACTGATATAGAACTTCATTCGTCACCCGACGATTGCTCTGGGCAATTGTTGAAACCTATACCCCAACGTCTGCCGAGATATAGGGTGAAATTGAGAGTTCCTAGAAACCAAGTACAACGCTCGAAAGCAATGGGACCTCGACAGTCCCTTCCTAGTCCAAGGCAAAGTCGCAGGCATTGCGAGTTCTGATCTCGGATTCAAATAACTCGTAGTTGATGTATCGAAAGTTGTTTTGTGACAAGGCTTGAAATTCATTCCGTGTGCAATCATCATTATTGTCTCTGAGAAATTCGCGGCCCTCCTATCCAATGAAACATTCGGAAGGGTATTGGTGAATACAATCTTGCGTCGAGCGATTTGCGCAGTTTGATGCACGATTGACTGAGATGCTTTGGGGGTTCAATGGCAAACTATAGATTCTTCAACATTCTCCATCCGGAGGAGATAGGAGATCCGTTATTTCCCGTCTTGGATTCCAACTTCGTTCCCGAATTCACTCCAGATGATGGCGATGAGATTGAAAGTTTCCCGGTTCGAGGAATGTTTGTTCTGGGAAACGGCAGCGAGAACAAACTTAAGATTCTCAGCGGGTCGAAGGATCTAAAGGGCACTCTTTGGATTACGTCACAAAGGGTAATCGTGGTGTGTCGTAATTACGATCAGGTTAAGTGGGACAGGACTAACAGCGCTAACACTGCGTTTTTTGGGATCGGCACGGAAGTCACATGGCACTTGGCAGAGAAGGCCGTTCATAAAATCAAGTCCACTGGAAAGGCGATGGCCTCTCATGTGTACTTTCCTTGGATCGAATCGATAGAGTGCCGGCCTGAACAGGGCCGGAAGATTCCGGCGAATCTCCGATTTGGGATTTTCCTAGAATTAACGACGGGAAGGCTTCCGCTGCATCTGGAATTGCAATTTGATTCCGGAGTAGATACGGCTGATCTCGTGCGAAACGTCCTACAGAGAAAGGCGCGCTGGTACCTAAGCGGCCCTGTGGAACTCACGGACGAACAACGTCAGACAGCCACACGCCAGGCTGCGAATCTCACTCTGAAACAATATGACGGAGGAACGAAGTACACGACTTTTCACAGCGTTGCGCTTAGGAGTGAAAACACCCCCTTGGCCGTCTCTGAACGAGTTCGCGCGGCAAATGATCGTGCTCGCGTGATTCGAGAGGCTGAGGAAGCAAAGGTCAAGTCGTTCATAATGAACATCGCTAACTGTCGACCCAATTGTGAATTGGTCGAAGCGACCGAAGAGGGCCGAGAAGTATTCACGTCCGAGCTCGGGGTCGTTATCACTCGTGGGAGTGGCGTCAAGGCCGTTCCGACTGAGACCACGCTCTTGCATTTGAGTGGCAAACTGCACGGGTCATATAGGGCCGATCCTGACACAGGTGCGCCAGTTGAACAAGGGACACTACTTCTCCTCCACCAAGGTCAGGCACAAATGCTTGTAACCGATAAACGAATAGTTGTCGTTACCAAGGCCTACACCGCTGCGGGAGATCTATCGGGAAAGAGAGCAGGGGTCCTTATCGCTTCCACTCCAATAGAAAACATTGACCTGGTAGCACGATTCAAGTCACTGATTCCACAAAGATCAGTACTCGATATTTCCATTGTGTCCTCAGACCTAATCTGGGGTGCAATCTATGCCATGTCGATTAACGGCGAGCGTGCTAGTGACGGCGAGTGGACTTATGAGGAACAAGATCTTGCGGAGGCAACACTTCGCATTGCAACGGCCGTTGCCCACGCCCGCGGATTGCCTACCCCACAACTTGGAGAGGGAAACTTACGCTTTGCATACCAACTGGCCGGTGCAAAGTGATGATCGAAATGTCCAATGCCGTTATCCACTGGAAGTGACTCAGGAGTTTCTACATCCAATGTTGGCACCAGTTCCAGAAGGAAACGGACTTTTTTATTTCAGTAAGACGCCAATACTCCACGGTTTATCGGCGGCGTAACAAGTTGAGTTCGACCATCAAGTATGTGCCAATCCGAGTGCCTTGAAGAAATGGATGGTCACGACGCTCACTTGAAACGGATCTCGGGGATGAAATGTTCTTGAGGTGTTATCAAGAACTCGTTGTTCGTCAAGTCACAGGGTGAATCTCTGCACTCCTTTTAGCTGCTTGAAATTTTCCAGCGGTCTCTCCCACCTTGCGAATCAGACGCAATCTGACGCCTGAAAGAATCCTCCGGGATAGCCCTAACTCTGTACACTTGGACAACATTTGTCATCATTAGTGAGCGGAGGCGCATGGACGCAACCTGTCCGAATGGTCACCAAAATCGTGTCGGCGCAAAGTTCTGCAGAGTGTGCGGCATTGAATTTCGGGTCGTCTGCAACAATGGCCACTCGAACAATCCGGATGCTCAATACTGCGAAACTTGCGGATCCGATATCTTCGGCGTCAGTCCTGATGCGACCGCGGGAGAGCTCACACCGCTCGTTCTCGCGCCAGATATCGCGGCACCGGCGACTCGTCAAGAACCAACGTTCACGGTACCGCAAGTCTCGAATGCAGAGCTGCAGTTAGACTTGCGTGCATCCAATAACGAGCCAACTTCGGTGACTACGACGTCGAGTTCGCCAAATGCAGTGGCTCCGGACCGATGGACAGGCAGTGACCTTCACGAAAATGCCACCGGCTCAACGGGAAGCAAACCGTTGGACCCGAGAGATGGGGATGTGGATGACGGCGTGAAGGCGTCGAGGCGAAAATTGATCATTAGCCTCGGTATTGGCATCCTGGTGATAATTGCTGTTGCAGTGGTACTCGGTTTTGCCCTTCATCATTCTGCGAAACCAACGACTTCCAGTTCGGCAACTTCAACTTCCGGCACCCCGCGTGTTTTACCCAGTTGGAGCACACCGACGGTGGTCGACGGGCTTGGTGCTGCCCTCTACTCAATATCGTGTCCGTCGGCTTCATTCTGCGCCACGGTGGATAATGAAGGAAATGCCTATACCTACGACGGTACCTCGTGGTCTGCCGGCCAGTCCATCGGCATTAACGGCCTGGACTCAATATCATGTCCGTCGGCTTCATTCTGCGCCACGGTAGATTCCAGCGGCGAGGTATTTACCTACGACGGTTCCTCGTGGTCTGCCGCCCAGTCCATCGCACAAAGCGACGTGGGCTCAATATCATGTCCGTCAACCTCGTTCTGCGCAGCGGCGGATTCCGGCGGCCAGGTGTTTACCTACCGCCGCAACACGTGGTCAGCCGCACAGTTGGTCGATCCAAGTGGTGCCCTCAACTCAATTTCGTGTTCGTCAGCTTCATTCTGCGCAGCCGTGGATAATGGCGGACGTGCCTATACCTACGACGGTACCTCGTGGTCTGTCGGCCAAACGATCGATTCGAATGTCCAACTGAATTCAGTCTCGTGTCTGTCGGACTCTTTTTGCGCTGCGGCGGATTCCAGTGGCAATGTGTTTACCTACGACGGTACCTCGTGGTCTGCCGGCCGGTCCATCGGAATTAACGGCCTGGACTCAATATCATGTCCGACGGCTTCATTCTGCGTCACGGCAGATTCCAGTGGCGATGTGTTTACCTACGACGGTTCCTCGTGGTCCGCTGGCCAGATCATCGATCCAAGTACCCAACTAGATTCAGTCTCGTGTCCGTCGGCCTCGTTCTGCGCTGCGGCGGATTCCCGCGGCAGCGTGTTTAAGTATCATTGATTGCCTGACATTTTCACCTCGGACAGGAGGACATGCGATCAACTAGTGAATGCAAATTGCCGGTGTTGGTATTGCCTCGGTGTGAAGGACGCTCAGAGCGGGGGTATTGTCGCCAGAGAGGGGCCAGTTGAAGAGCGCGTCGAGTTCACCAGCTTCCGGCCTGTCGTTTCATCGTGTTCGTCAGTTGGAAGTCGCCGTGTCCGTCTACGACCTCCTTGAGCCGGGTGGTGCGATCGTCCTGATCTCGAACGAAGTCGACGGCCGGCCGCTTCCAGACGGACCTGGCTATCCGGATATTCCTCGCGCTGCGGTAAGGGAGCTGATCGTCGCTTATCTCGGCGAGAGCACTCGCCAATATCTCGGGCCATGGCTGCAGGGCTTGGCGACAAAATTCGAAAATACGCTGATGCAGACACGATTCGGTGGCTCGCGCACCATCTACGCACCTGGGCGTTCAGGCTGGATTGGTGATGTCGATACCGTCGTGGTCAGCTACTATTCGATGTCCTATTCGATGTCCTATTCGGCCCCGCGGCTCTTTGGAGATCGCCGAGTTGAGTTCGAAGGCGATCTACGTCGTCTTCTACGTGAGCATTCACCTTCTGGTCTCTTTTGGAACTGGCCGGGCGATACAGAACTTGTCATAGCGACGAAGCCTTGAGACAAGTGGCGTCCTGCGCTCTAGGCGAGCCGTTCAATCAGAGAAGCCTCCAATGCGTGGTGGCAAAACGGTTGCTTCGGGTCTACGACGTGAACCACTACACCGTCAGCAACGCAGTCAGCAACGGATGAGGAATGCATCGTGTAATGGACGTTCTAGAGGGTACTTCGAATGACCCTTTGCACAACACGCAAGGGCACAGGCAATAATTTCGTCAGCAACGCCGTCAGCATTGCCAAAAAACTTGTGCGCTCAATGGCAAATCTCCGTGGACAAAGAGTGCTACGATTTCGCAAGATTTGGACGTCAGAAAGCACTGGTGAACAGGAAATATGGGCATGACACGCAAGGGGTCAAACGAAATCGAGGAACTGCGGAACTTAGACGAACTGCTGAAGTTGTTGCTGAACCAACCACCACTAGAAAGATGATTGGGTTCATTGAAATTCAATAGTCCTAGCGAAATAGGACTTTGTTCGTGGAGGTACGGGGATTCGAACCCCGGACCCCTTGCATGCCATGCAAAGGGTCAATCGACGTCGGTGCTGTTTCTCGGAATGTGAATTTCTTCGATTTTTGCCGCGAAACAATCGAAGAAAGTAGTTACCTGAAGTGGCACCACCTACTGGGGCTACCGCCAAGAGCTGATCGGGGTCATCGAACTTGCGAAGGCGAGCAAACTCAATGACCACGTCGAACGATTCTCGATCGACTTCGCGCCGAAGGCCTACCAGAAGCTGCACGACGGGACCCTCGCCGGCAGGGCCGAGGTGGTGTTCTAGAGATCGGAAGAGCACACGTCTGAACTCCAGTCACTTAGGCATCTCGT
>OBLW0100003726.1_pt1 | contig 11817 bp, 8 predicted proteins | sample 1520161 | NCBI WGS metagenome assembly OBLW01 (sample SAMEA3539309, study PRJEB22396) | soil metagenome | biome: tundra; feature: field; material: soil | place: USA | collected 2010-05 | depth 0.15 m
CGACGCTCTTCCGATCTAACATACATCCCGACGAACTTATCGGCCAGTTCGCGACCCATATCACGGGCGTATTGGAGGGCGTGTTGCACGGCTTCCGGGCGGTGATCAAGGCTGTATTGGATGCTGGAGGTTAGCACGTCTGACACATTCCGGCGAGTTGCGGGCGGGAAGCGTTTGTGGATGACATTGCCTCCCAAAGGCAGAGGCAAACCCTCGTTCTCGCGCCCCCACCACACCCCCAGGTCCTGGCACACCTGCAGACCTTCCTTTTGGTAGGTGAGCTGGCCCTCGTGGATGATGAGCCCGACATCCGCACGCCCGGAACGCACGGTGGAAAAGACCTGGTCAAACGGCACGACGAGGTAATCGAGTTCCTTCGCCGGCTTGCCCAGCCACAATTGAAGCGCGAGGAAGGCGCTGGTCATCGTGCCCGGCACGGCAATCTTCTTCCGGGCGACTTCGGCCTGCGAGAACTTCTCCTTCGCAACGAGCATGGGCCCATAGCCGTCGCCCATGCTGGCGCCGCCGGGCAGCAAGGCATACTGATCGCTCACGTAAGCGTAGGCGTGGATGCTGATCGCTGTAATGTCCAGTTCCCCCCTTGTGGCCCGTTCGTTGAGCGTCTGGATGTCCTGCAGGATGTGCTGGAACCGAAACCCGTGGGTAGGGATCAGATCCCGTGCCAGCCCGTAAAACATGAACGCATCGTCCGGGTCGGGCGAGTGGCCGAGCGTGAGAGTGGTTTGCGACATGCGTCTAAGCTAACCCGGGCGCGACGCGGCTGTCACGGGCAGAAGCGTCTGACGAATTCCGTGGTTTACAAGGTGTTCACCGGTGGGGAAGATCGCGCGCTGTTTGAGACTGTTATGAAACGACATGTTGCATCCCACTTATCCCGCCGCCAGTTCCTGAAGCGCACTTCCGCTGCCGCCGCGTTGCCGCTCATCGTCCCCGGCTCGGTGCTTGGTCTGAACGGCGCCACCGCCCCGAGCAATCGCATTGTCTTCGGCGCCATCGGCGTCGGCAATCGCGCCCTGGACACCCTGTCGACTTTCCTCTCCTTTCCCGAAATCCAGTACCTCGCGGTGTGTGATTGCCGGGCGGACCGGTTGAAGAATGCGAAGGCCAAAGTGGACGTCCGCTAGGGCAACCAGGATTGCACGGCCTACGCCGATTTCCGTGAATTGCTGGCACGCAAGGACGTGGACGCCGTGTCCATTGCCACGGGCAATCGCTGGCACGGGCTGGGATCCATATACGCCGCGCGCGCCGGGAAGGACATCTATTGCGAGAAACCGGTTACGCTCACCATCGCCGAGGGCCGGAAGCTGGTGGAGACCTGCCGTCGTTTCGGGACCATCTACCAGGCCGGTACACAGCGTCGCTCGACTGCCTCCTACCGTTTTGCGAGAGAAATGGTTCGCCAGGGACGGCTGGGGCGCGTGCATACGATCGAGATGCAGGTATGGGCCGGACCGGCTATTCCGCACGAGAAGGCGGTCCCGGTCCCCGCAGGCTGGGACTACGACACTTGGCTGGGTCAGAGTCCGTGGTACCCGTTTGTGCCCGGCCGGGTCAATGCATGGCAATATTTCTGGGACACCGCCGAGGGCGTCATGACGGACATGGGCTGTCATTACACCGACCAGATGCAGTGGGCACTGGGCACCGACAGCAGCGGCCCGTTGGAATTCGAAGCCCGAGGTGAGTTTCCCGACGCGGCGAAATTCTGCAGCGACGCTCCCATCAACGCTATGGCCCGTTGCAAGTACGCTAACGGCGTCACCGGCGTCATGTATCAGCGGGGGGAGTTCAAAGACCGCTACATCCGCTTCGTCGGCGAGGAGGGATGGATTCAAGTTGATGACGAGACGGACCTCGTCACCGCCGAGCCCAAGACCGTTCTCAGTCACAAAGGGGCAAACGCAGCGGGCTGGGGCGACGCTTCAGACCACGTGCGCAATCTGCTCAATTCCATCCGCAGCCGCACGCCGACGATCTGCAACCAGGAGGTTGCGCACCGGGCTATTACTATCTGCCAGGCCTGGACCCTCAGCCTGCGGCTCGGACGGAAACTCAGGTGGGACCCGGTCCAGGAACGATTCGATCTCGAGGAAGCCAATCGAATGCTCTACCGAGAACCACGCGCGCCCTGGCGGGCGTAATCCAATTCCCAATCTGCAATTTGCAGTTCTCAATTCGCAGTCTGCCGTTTATGAAACCCCGATACCTTGTTCTCCTCCTCACGATCGCTGCGTGCCCAGTCTTCGCCTCAGCGTCGCCCGCCGGCCCGCCGCCCACCAAGGCCGACATCGCGAAGCTCGTGGCCGAGGCCGCCACCTACCAGCCCGGCCAAAGCTGCGAGCCCTTCCGGCACATCGAGGAATTGGTGACCCAGTCGTCTCCCAGCGCACGCCAGCAACTGGAGGCCGGTCTGGTGCAACTCTTAGCGCCCGCCAACACGTTTGAGGCACGCCGGTTCGCCTGCAAACAACTCGGGATCATTGGCAGCAAGACCGCGCTGCCGGCACTGAGCCTCTTGCTGACAAATGACGAAACCGCCGGCATCGCGTGCCTGGCCCTGACTACTTACCCGCCCGGCAAAACCGACGAAATCCTCCGCGCCGTGCTAATGTCCGCGACTGGCACTGCCCGCATCCAGATCATCAATACACTGGGTGACCGCCGGGATTCGAGGGCCGTTAAGGTGCTCGCGGCGTTGGCGGCTGACGATGACCGGACGGCTGCGAAGGCAGCCATAGTGGCGTTGGGCAAGATCGCCGACAAGAATGCTTGGGATGCCATCGTCGCTCTCCCTCTAAAGGCAGGCCCTGCCCTCCAGCCCGCCCTCACCGAAGACCTTCTGCGCTATGCCGAAGCGCGCGCTGCCTCCGGCGATGCCAAATCGGCCACTGGGGTGTACGAGGAGCAGATGCTAGCCGATAAGCCAACCTACGTCCGTCGAGCCGCCCTCGACGCGTTGCTTCGGCTGGATAAGGCGCGGGCCCAACAGGGCATTCTCGATGTGCTGCACGGCTCAGACTCCGCCCTCAAACCGGTGGCCATTGCCAACGTCCGTGCCTTGCCTTCCACTAATGCCTCGGAGGTTTTCGGCGCCGAACTCGTCAACCTCACACCCCAGGAACAGATTTGGATGATTGATAGCCTCGCGGCTCGCGGCGACACGCTGGCCTGCAAGGCCCTTGGCAACTGTCTAGCGTCGCCGGACGCCGGTGTGCGGTGCGCGTCCATCAGCGCCCTCGGCCGCATGGGGAACGCCTGGTGCGTCCCATTGTTTGCACGCACTCTGGATCACTTTAAGGACGCTCAGGTGCGCCGCGCCCTTGAATCCGCCCTGGTCAGCCTGCCAGGCGGCGCCCAGACCGACTGGGCCATTGCCGACGTGCTAAAGAAATCGTCCGGGGACACACGCGCCGGTCTCATTACCGCTCTCGCCAAACGTCAAGGGCCGGCGGCCAATCCGCTGTTGCTGGCCGAAGCCGGTCAGTCAGACCCCGCAGTCGCTAAAGCCGCGCTGCGGGCGCTGGCAAAGACCGCTACTGCGAGGGACGTTACCGCCCTGTTGGAGACGATCACGAAGGCGAGCGACGCGGGCATCCGTACAGAGGCGCAGCACGCTGCCGCGCAAGCGGTCCCGCGAATTGAATACCCCGGTCGTCGCTCTGCCCTCGTCCGCGAGGCACTGAGCTGGGCGCAGAGTAAGAACAGCCGCGTGGCTTTGCTGGGGCTTTTGCCCGCCTGCGGCGATGCCGCCGCACTAACTACCCTTAAAGCCGCCGCAGCGAGCCCTGACACTACCGTTCGCGACGCCGCCGTTGCTGCGCTTGCGGATTGGCCCGATGCCTCGGCTTGGGATGCTTTGGCCGTTATCTATAGCCAGCCGGCGACTGAGTCGCTGCGCGCGCTCGCGCTGCACGGGCTGGTTCGTCTCGTCGGCGAGGAGAATGCGCACCCGAGCGCCAGGCTAGGCGACCATTATCGCTTACTGCTCGACGGAGCGCGCGACGACGCCGACCTCCGGTTGATCCTCGGGGCCTTGGGTGACGCCGCCCAGCCTGGAGCCCTGAAACTCGCCCAGCCGTTGCTGGACAATACGGGCGTGCGCGCCGAAGCTGAAGTTGCCGTGAGGAAAATCGCCGAAGCTATTAGGGTCCAGGATCCCAAGGCCACTCAGGAGGCGCTGAACCGGCTGAAGATCAAGCCGTGACGGTCGGGGTTACGTGAAGGAGCGCTCGGGTTGCTGGACATTTACGTTGAAGTCGGGTGGGCAAATCCGAAGGCCAAAACCCGAAGGCCGAAAAAGCGCTCAGGATTTATACGCCGCCGGCGCGGGCGCCAAATCCAGCATCTCTCGGGCGAAGGGAATGCCACGACGCGGCTTGACCACCAGCCGCATCATCTGTTTGAACACCGGCTGCAGGTCCGGGAACCGCGCACTCAACCGGGCTTGGGGCAGCGAAGACACCATCACCCTCACGAACGCCTCCAACGAAACGACGTTACCGTGCAGTGCCATGTGGGAGATCACCACGTGCGGCCAATACCCTGGAATGATGCTGCAGGTGAGGCTGCAGCGCAGATCACGCTGGGAGAAGCCCAGCACCGGGAAACCGCCGCGTCGCAGAACACTGACCAGTTGCCCCAACTCTGAAGCTTGCAGGCCAAAGATCGCCCGGATGATTTCGGGAGATTTATCCGGGCCGGTGATGCCGTAGTCATAGTCGGCTGGCAGCGGCAAGAACACTTGTTCGCCGGTCAGTTCCTCGTCGCCGGAGAGACGCTCCAAGCGCAGGCAGCCGAACTCGGCGGTCAGCGCCCAACTGCGGGAGACATCCTCCCGGCCGAAGGCGGCCAGCCCGAGCGGCGTGGCCTTGCCGAGCAAAGCGAAGACGCGCTGCCTCTTGCGCAGCAGGCACCCCGGCATCGGGGTCGTCAGTTTACTCAAGCACAACGCCATAGTTTCATTCCGAAACGACTGGGGACATCTTGCCTGCGCCGGGGCCGCAAGAAAATCCGTACGATTAGCAGAATCGGGTCGGGTACTTCCCGAGGGTGAAGCTGCGCTGATAGACCGGCAGCGCGCATGATCCAGGAGCATCAGGGTGGAAAACCCGAAGGCCGAAGGCCGAAATCCGAAAGAAGCCCGAAATCCGAAGCCCGAAACCACCAAGAACCGCTTGCCTTCACTCCCCTGGACCGTAGACTCCGCGCCCGATGTTCGATCTGAGTACGCTCAACCCGCAGCAGCGACTGGCCGTCGAAACAATTAACGGCCCGGTCTTGATTCTTGCCGGCGCCGGAACCGGCAAGACGCGGGTCATCACCTTCCGCGTCGCACATATGGTGGCGAGCGGTGTTGCGCCCGGGCACATCCTCGCCGTGACGTTCACGAACAAGGCTGCCCGCGAGATGCAGGAGCGCGTCGCCAGGCTACTGCCGAGGAAAGCCCGAAGTCCGAAGTCCGAAGTCCGAAGTCACGGGTCCGGCACTCAACCCTCACCTTTCGACTCTCAGCCAACCATCTGCACGTTTCACTCGCTGTGCGTGCGCGTCTTGCGTCAGCATATCGAAAAGCTGGGATACAAGCGCAATTTCGTAATCTATGACGAGTCGGAGCAACTCGGGGCCGTTAAGAAGATTCTCGCGCAAATCTCAGCCAAAGGGGAAAAGACCGACCCGGCGGCGATCCTCGCCCTGCTAAGCCGGTTCCGAAACGGCGGGGAGCGCGCCGCGGTTTTCGGCGATCCCAGCGTTCGCGCGATGGCGGAGCACATCCAGTCCCGCTACGAATCCGCCCTGCGCGCCTGCAACGCCGTGGATTTCGATGATCTGATACTGCTCACGCTCCGGCTCTTCAAAGAGCATCCCGAAGCGCTGGAGGCGTGCCGCGCGAAATACCATTACGTGATGGTGGATGAATACCAGGACACCAACGCCGCGCAGTTCCAGCTCGTGCAGGCCCTGACCTGCGAGCATCGGAACCTGTGCGTCGTAGGCGATGACGACCAGAGCATTTACGGCTGGCGCGGCGCGGAGATATCCAACCTGCTCGACATGGAGAAACATTTCCCGGAGACCAAGGTCGTCAAGCTCGAACAAAACTACCGCTCCACCAACACGATCCTCAACGCCGCCAACGCGATCATTAAGCACAACGTCCGCCGCCGCGGGAAGAAGCTCTGGTCGCAGAAAGGAGACGGGCCGAAGATCACCCTGCACGCCTTCGCCAGCGACGAAGAGGAGGCCCGGACCATCGCTGAGCAAATCGAATATGCGAGGCTGGCGCAGCGCACGCCCTGGGCGGACCAAGCGATCCTCTTTCGCACCAACGCTCAGTCCCGCCCGCTGGAAACCGCCCTCCGCCAGGGCGGTGTGCGCTATCACCTTATTGGCGGCCAGAGCTTTTTCGACCGGCGCGAGATCCGCGATTTCCTCGCATACCTCAAGGCCTTGCTTAATCCGAATGACGACATCAGCCTCCTGCGGATCGCGAATGTCCCCGCGCGGGGTCTCAGCGATGTGACAATGGAGCGTCTGCTGGCCGCGAGCCACGAACGCAAATGCTCGGTATTCGACGTAATGAAGAACCCAGCCGTGACGACGACCTTTCAGGCCAGGACGCGCGAGAGTATCGAAGGCTTCGTGGAACTCATCGAGCGCACGCGCGGGCGGCTGCACACCGAAAGCCTGTCACGCGACCCTCATGCCCTGCAAACTCTGGCTGACCACTTTCTGGAAGAGATCGGCTACTTCGCTGAACTGCGCCGCTCGGAGAAGAATCCCGAATCCGCTGAAAACCGCGTCCGCAACCTCAAAGACCTCGTGGCTACCCTGGATGGCCCTGGCGCCGCCTCGCAGCCGCCGTTCGACCGTCTGCAAACCTTCCTGGAACAGATCACTCTGGACAACGAGCGCGAGGAGGAAGAGGAAGAGGCGCCGGGCGACGCGGTGACGCTCATCACGATGCACAGTTGCAAAGGGCTGGAGTTTCCCAATGTGTATATTGTCGGCATGGAAGACGGCCTGCTGCCGCATGCGCGCTCAAAGGTGGAGGGAACGCTCGATGAGGAGCGGCGGTTGTTTTATGTGGCCGTAACCCGCGCCATGCAGACACTCACGATCAGTCATTGCGGCGCGAGGAAGAAATACGGCAGCCTGATGCCTTGCCATCCCTCGCCTTTCCTCAACGAACTGCCGCCCGAGCTGGTGGAGCACGCCGATGAGAAGGCCAAGCAGCCTGTCGCCCCTGAGTCCGGCAAAGCCAGGTTCGACCTTCTCCGCTCCTCGTTGGGCTGAGTGGCCATCCGCGAGGGTGGCGCAAACGTAGGAGCATAGCGGCAGGCCAAGTGGCGGAGGGCGGGGAGTCAGGTTAACTTGGCGTGTGAGATCCATTGTCAGGGTCGCCTCGCCCCCGGCGAAGGCGGTGATGGTCTATGACGGCGACTGCAACTTCTGCTCGCTGTGGATTCACCGCTGGCGGCAAACGACCGGCGATCGCCTTGATTATCTTCCGTTTCAGGATCCCGCCGTGCCAGCGCGCTTTCCCGAGGTGCCGCGCGGGCAATTCGAGATGGCCGTGCAACTGGTTGAGCCTGACGGCTGCGTCTATGGCGGCGCGGAGGCCGTCTTCCGGGCGCTTGCCAAGCATCCCCATGAGGGGTGGCTGCTGGATTGGTATGAACACTCGCCGGTGTTTGCGCACGCCAGCGAGTGGGGTTACCGGGTGGTTGCGCGGTATCGCACGTTTTTCTCGGCCCTGACGCGGCTGGGCTGGGGCCGGCACGTGGACCCGCCGACGCACAACCTGGTGCGGTGGGCCTTCCTGCGTGCGCTGGGCGTCATTTACATGGTCGCTTTCGTGTCGCTTTGGGTGCAAATGATAGGCCTCGTCGGCAGTGACGGCATACTGCCCGTGAAGCTGGCTATGGCCTCCATGCGCCAGGCCGCTGACGCGCAACACCTTGGTCTGGATCGTTACCGCCTGGTGCCGACGTTGTGCTGGTTCAAAGCGACTGACGGCTTCCTGAGCTTTCAATGCGCGGCAGGGACGACACTGGCGATCCTCCTCATCATTGGCGTCGCCCCCGCCCGGTGCCTATTTCTGCTTTGGCTGATCTACCTTTCGCTGGCGACGGTCTGCCACGAGTTTCTCAGTTTCCAATGGGACATCTTGTTGTTGGAAACCGGCTTCCTGGGGATCTTCCTGGCCCCATTGCAACTGTGGCCCAGACCATCCTGCGCCGCGCCGCCTTCGCGGCTGGTGCTCTGGTTGCTGCGGTGGCTGCTGTTCAAACTGATGTTCCAGTCCGGCTGCGTCAAACTGCTCAGCGGTGACCCGGCCTGGCATAACCTGACGGCGCTAACCTTCCATTATGAAACTCAGCCACTACCGACGTGGATCGGGTGGTACGCGCACCAATTGCCGGTATGGGCGCAGAAGCCCTCGGCGCTAACCATGTTCGGCATTGAGCTGTTTGTGCCGTTCCTGATCTTCGCCCCGCGCCGACTGCGCCGGTTTGCGTGCCTGGTATTGGTTTTCTTCCAGGCGCTGATATTCCTCACCGGTAATTACTGCTTCTTTAACCTGCTGACCGTCGCGCTCTGCCTGCTGCTGCTCGATGACGCGGCGCTCAAGGCACTGCTGCCGTCAGGGCTGCGCAACTCACGGTTTTTGGAGAAGGCGGAGAGAACGGGGACGCAGTGGAATGCGTCCCTACCAAGCGCCGTTCAACCCACCCCTTCCACCCCACTCGCCACTCGCCACTCGCCACGCAACCCTCGCAAGTGGCCGGTCCAAATTACCGTGCCGCTCGCGTGTATCGCGATCGCCACTTCGCTGATGCAATTCTCGGCCATGTTCCGCTCTCGCATACCCTGGCCCAAGCCGATGCTCGCCGCTTACGCGTGGCTGGCCCCGTTCCGCATTTTCAATAGCTACGGTCTGTTTGCGGTTATGACCCCGTCGCGGCGGGAGATCATCATCGAGGGCAGCAGCGATGGAGTCGCCTGGCTAGCGTATGAGTTCAAATACAAGCCGGGCGATGTGAAGCGGCGTCCAAGGTTCGTTGCGCCACACCAGCCGCGCCTGGATTGGCAGATGTGGTTTGCCGCTCTCGGCACCTACCGGCAGAACCCCTGGCTGGTCAACTTCTGCCTGCGCCTGTTGGAAGGCTCTCGCCCCGTGCTGGCGTTGCTTGAGTACAACCCCTTCCCTCAAAACCCACCGCGCTATATCCGAGCGGTGATGTATGACTATCGCTTCACTGATTTCGCCACACGCCGCAAGACCGGCGCCTGGTGGCGTCGCCAGGAGCAGGGACTCTACCTGCCTCCGTTCTCCCTGCCGGCTCAAGGGGAGCCGAAGGAGGGGAGGCACTTGTAAGATTAATGGCGGTGATGCTGAAGGCGCTCGCTGGTCCTTTTCAACCGGTTGACCGGCTCGCGTTCGATGTCCAAGTCAGCCGCTTTCCAGGCCGCGAATCCGCCTTCCATTTCCATCACCGGATAGCCCCGGTTGGCGAACTTGACGCACGCCTGCGCCGCAAGGTGGCAGGTCTGCGTGTAGCAGTTTTGACAAACCCCATTGGTCGGGTAAGCTTGGAATGGACGGTCGCCCGATTGGTTGGCCTGGGCGTCTCGTAGGGGAGATCTCCCTGAACGCCGCAATGCAGAATGATTGAACAGCTAAATGACATGAATAGAATTCCGCGGATCTTTTTCGCCATGCGGTCGGCTGCGCTAAGCAGCCTGACGGTTTTAATCGTCCTCCAGGCCGCTTTACTGAACGGCGCGGCGCCGGAAGCAGCCAAGGCAAATCCAGCGCCCAAGTTAAACATCCAGGAAACACCCATCAACCGCGACCTCAAGGCCGCTACCAGCGTCGCACCGGTGGTCAAGAAAGTGGCGAGCAGCGTAGTGAACATCTACTCAACGGTGACGATCCGTGAGCGGCCCAACGCGATTCTCAGCGACCCCTTCTTCCGTCGGTTCTTCGGCGATGATTCCGGGGGCCAGAGCCAGCCGCACACGCGCCGCGAGCAGAGCCTCGGCTCCGGGGTGATCGTTTCCGCGGACGGCTACATCCTGACCGCCAACCATGTGGTCAATGGCGCAGACAAGGTGAAGGTGGCGCTGGCATCGGGCGAAAAGGAATTTGACGCCAAGATCATTGGCACCGATCCGCCCACGGACACCGCCGTGCTGAAAGTGGACGCGAAGAACCTGCCGGCGATCACGATAGCTGATAGCGATAAGCTTGAAGTCGGCGATGTGGTGCTGGCGATTGGCAACCCGTTCGGAGTGGGGCAGACGGTCACGATGGGCATCGTCAGCGCGCTGGGGCGAGGCGGCTTTGGCATCAATAGCTACGAAGATTTCATTCAGACCGACGCGGCCATCAATGTCGGCAATTCTGGCGGGCCGTTGGTGGATGCCGAAGGGCGGTTGGTGGGCATCAACACCTGGATTATCAGCCGCACCGGCGGCTCACAGGGCCTCGGGTTCGCGGTTCCAATTAACATGGCGCGCTATGCGATGGAGCGTCTTATCAGCGAGGGCAAAGTCACGCGCGGATTCCTGGGCCTTGTGCTGCAGCCGGAAATGAACCTGGAGCTGGCGAAGGAATTCAAGCTGCCGAACATGCATGGCGCGCTGGTGACCACGGTGGACCCGCATTCGCCCGCCGGGAAGGCCGGGTTCGAGGAGGGCGATTTCGTCACGGAGTTCAACGGTCAGAAAGTCAAGGACATGATGCACCTGCGGGTGATGGTTTCCCAGACGGCGCCAGGCACGAAAGTGACATTGAAGATCGTGCGGGACGGCAAAGAGAAGACCCTGACCGCGACCTTGGGTGAGATGCCCAAGGAGGGTCTGACGCGCAACGGCCAAGCGCAACCGGGCGAACGCGGCCAGTCCAAAACGGACGCACTGGACGGTGTCGAGGTGACCGATCTGGACGCCCAGGCGCGGAGCGAGGCCGGCGTGCCCAGCAGTGTCCACGGCGCGCTGGTCACCAAGGTGGAAGAGGACTCCAACGCGGCGGAAGCCGAACTGCACGCGGGCGACGTCATCGTCGAGATCAACAAGCAGCCGGTGCGCAACGCGGATGATGCGGTGGCCTTGAGCGAGAAGGCCAAAGGCGATCGCATCCGGCTGCGCGTCTGGCGCGGCGGCGCGATGCTTTACCTCTCGGTGGACAACACCAAACGGAAGTAGGGGCGGCACGTGAAACGTGATTCGTGAAACGCGGAGAGTAAGTTATGACGTTGAAGTGGAACCTGGTTACCAAGGGCATGCGGCCGCACGCGCAATTACAGAACAAACTGGAAGAGAAGATCGCCAAGCTGGAAACTCATCTGGAGCACTTCCCCTCGGATGCGGTCCACTTGCAGGTCAATATGGAGCGGCACCCCAAGCGCGTCTGGTTTGCGACGGCGCTGACGCTGCGCTTGCCCTCGAACGTCTTGGAAAGCAAGAAGTCCGGCTCCGATCCGCTGCCAGTGTTTGACCGGGCCGTGAAGGCCCTCCTGCGCGAGGTGGCGGTGCTCAAGTCCGCCTTGCGCCGCGAATCCGACTGGGAACGAGTGGCGCGCCGGAAGCTTTGACAGAGTGCGCCGGATTGGGCAGCCTTGGTTATGCCGGTGCAATATAAGGATTACTACGAAAGTCTGGGCGTGCCCCGCGCCGCCAGCGAAGCCGATATCAAGAAGGCCTTTCGCAAGCTCGCGCGCGAATTCCATCCCGACGTCGCCAAGAACAAGAAGCAGGCGGAGGAGAAGTTCAAGGAGATCAACGAGG
>OBLW0100003728.1_pt1 | contig 11807 bp, 10 predicted proteins | sample 1520161 | NCBI WGS metagenome assembly OBLW01 (sample SAMEA3539309, study PRJEB22396) | soil metagenome | biome: tundra; feature: field; material: soil | place: USA | collected 2010-05 | depth 0.15 m
TTCCGATCTGCCGCGCTGGCCTGGCTCATGGCCTGGCCACGGTGAGGCCCTGCTCGGCGCTCGCGTCGCTGCTCGCTGCACCGGGACCAGGGCTCATCAGCTCCCGGTAGCGAGGCTCGGCTCCGAGCAGCTCCCGGTGCGTGCCCAGTGCCGCGATCATGCCGCCGGAGAGCAGGGCTACCCGGTCGGCGAGCATGACCGTCGACGGCCGGTGCGCGACGACCAGTGCGGTGGAGGTAGTGAGGACCTCGCTCAGCGCCGCTGTCACCTTGGCTTCTGTGTGCACGTCCAGCGCGGACAGCGGATCATCGAGAATCAGCACCGACGGCCTGGCCAGGATGGCGCGGGCCAGGGCGACGCGCTGCCGCTGACCACCCGACAGCGACATGCCCTGCTCGCCGATCCTGGTGTCGAGCCCCCAGGGCAGGTCATGCACGAAGCCTGCTTGCGCCGCTGCCAGGGCCGCCTCGATCTCCGCCTCGGCCGCGCCCGGCGCGCCATAGGCGACGTTCTCCCGGACGCTGGCCGAGAACAGGGTCGGATCCTCGAAGGCACAGCCCACCTGGGTGCGCAGCTCGCGCAGCGCCAGCTCGCGCACATCGGTCCCGTCGAGCTGGATCGATCCCGCGGTCACATCGGCGAGCCGGGGAACGAGTTGCAGCAGCGTCGTCTTGCCTGATCCCATGGCGCCGACGAGCGCGATGGTCTCACCCGGCCGCAATTCCAGGCACACGTCGCGGAGCAGCGGTTCGCCCGCGCCCGGATAGCAGAACTGGACATGATCGAAGACGAGCCGGCCGCCCTGCTGCTCAGGCCGGGCAGAGCCTGCCCGGCTGGCACCGGCCTGCTGGCTGGCACCGGCCTGCTGGCCAGGGCCGGGATCGGCCGTGGCTGCCGGGTCGCAGATCAGCGGCCGGGTGTCGAAGATCTCGTAGATGCGCTGGGCCGCGGTTGCCGCCTCCTGGCCGGAGGCGAGGAGGTAGCCCATGACCTCGATCGGCCACACCAGCAGCAGGGCCAGGGTGATGAACGCGACGATTCCGCCGAGGGTCAGCTCGCGCGAGCCGACCGCCAGCGCGCCGAGGAGCAGGATGAGGCCGATGACGGCGTTTGGCGCCAGGTCCAGAGCAGACCAGAACGTTCCCCGCAGCTGCGCCTTGGCGACCTGGGTCTGGTACACCACTTCTGCCTGCGCCCGGTGCCGGGCGCAGGCCTCGTCACGGCGCCCGAGCGCCTTCAGCACCCGGATCCCGGTCGCAGCCTCCTCGACATAGGTCGCGAGATCTCCCTGCTGGTCCTGGGCCCGGCGGGACAGCACCCGGTAGCGCTTCTCGAAGCGCAGGCACAGTACGGAAACCGGGACGAACACGCATCCGGTCATCAACCCGAGCCACCAGTTCAGGTGAATGAGCAGCGCCACGACGATCACGAAGGTGATCACGTTGGTGATGAAGAAAACGATGCCGAACCCGGCGAACCGTCGGATTGCCGACAGGTCGGTCGTGGCTCTGGACAGCAGCTGGCCGGATTGCCACGAGTCGTGGAAGCTGGGCTCGAGGCGCTGCAGATGCGCGTACAGGTCATCTCGCATGGAGCGCTCCATGCCGGTCACCGCACTGGCCTGCACCCACCGGCGGAACAGGTTCAGCGCCACCTCGGTGACTCCGAGCGCGACCGCGGCCAGGCCGATCGGCACCAGCAGCCCGCGCTCGTGGTGACTGATCGGCCCGTCGATCGCTGCCTTGGTGAGCAGCGGAATCACGATCTCGGTGCTGGCGGCGACCACCGCGGCGAACAGCATGAAGACCAGCTGGCCGTAATAAGGCCGAAGGTACTCGCGGCTCCGCAGCAGTGCTGTGAACGGAATCTGAACTCGCCGCCCGGCCGACGAGGTCTGCGCCGGAGCATGCAGCGGCAGACTGGGCGGCTCAGGGGGCATTATCCGGAGGCTAACCGGCTCTGCACTTGGATGTCACCTCAATTTCGCTGCGAGAGGACGGGACCGGCATAGCTCGCGGTAGCGGGCAAGCCCTGCTCAGCCGGTGACTACGCTGCCGTTGCGGCGCTATTGCCAGATATGGCGCAGGATGGTGGACAGCGGGTAACTCTGGCACTCTGGCCAGACGCGGGGTCGGGTCGGCTCTTCGGCCGCCGGCAGGGGAGGGCCCGTGGGTGGCATCGATGCCGGGGACGGGCTGTTCGGCCGCCGGCGTATGTGCCGGTATTGGGCACCTTTCACGATGGCGTGACCGTCATCTGCGAGCTGGCTGCCCAGTTCAGCCTGGCCGCGTGGGATGCTGCCACGCCCTGCCCCGAATGGCGTGCCGCCGACCTCGCCGGCCACCTGCGCTGCGTGGCCGACGATTATCACGAGTATCTCGACGATGCGCCGGTCAGCAGGTTCGCGCGGCTGATGGCCACGGCGGCCCATCCAGAGACAATCACGCGCAAGCTGGCAAGGCAGAACGCAGCTGAGCTCGCAGCGCTGCCCGATGCGCCGCCAGCCGTGCACATCGCTGCTTTCGCCGAGGCGGCTCGCTCGTACGTGCGCAGGCTCGAGCCTGTACGGAACCTGCCGCATCACCGGTATCGCGACGTCGTGGTGACGGTCGAGGGAATGGCCGGGGCCGCCTGCGCCGAATGGCATCTGCATGCCTGGGATCTGGCGAAGGCACTCGGCAAGGACTATCGCCCGGCTGAACCCGACGTCGTGCTGGCGGCCTGGCGCGCGGGAATGCCGCAGGCGCTCCCGGATGCCGGCCGCGGCGTCCATTTCGAGTCTGGCGATCCCTGGTGGTTCCTGCTGCGCGCGTCCGGCCGGTCGCCGGAGTGGAGCGGCTGAACCGCCCTTGCGATGATGTCCTGGACTGCGAAAGGGTTTCTCCGCCATGGTCCTTGACATTGCGAATGTCCGCGCTGCCTACCCAGCTCTTTCCGATGGGTACGCCTACCTGGACGGCGCGGCCGGAACGCAGGTGCCCGCGGCCGTCTTGGCGGCGATCAGCGCCGCGTACCGGTCGGGACTCGGCAACGCCGGCGGCGTCTTCCCGGCCAGCCGCCGGTCCGACGCCATAACCGCCGGCTGCCGCCAGGCAGTAGCCGATCTGACTGGCGGTGAGGCCGGCGGCGTGATCCTCGGGCCCAACATGACCACGCTGACATACCGGCTGGCCGCGACCCTTGCCGCCAGCTGGCAGCCGGGTGATGAGGTAATCGTGACCCGGCTCGATCACGACGCCAACGTCCGGCCCTGGGTGCAGGCGGCGGACCGGGCCGGCGCCGTCGTCCGGTGGGCCGGGGTGGACGCGGCGACCGGGCAGCTTCCGGTCGCCCAGTTCAGCGAGCTGCTGTCGGCCCGGACCCGGCTGGTCGCGGTCAGCGCTGCCAGCAACGTGATCGGAACGCGGCCGGACGTTGCGGCCATCACCGGGCTGGCCGCAGCGGCGGGCGCGCTGAGTTACGTCGACGGCGTGCATGCCACGCCGCACGGGCCGGTCGACGTCCGCAAGCTGGGCGCGGACTTCTACGCAACAAGTGCCTACAAGTGGTCGGGGCCGCACGTCGGGGCTGTCATCGCCGCCCCGGCGCTGCTGGAAACGCTGCGGCCGGACAAGCTGACGCCCTCGCCCGATTCGGTGCCCGAGCGATTCGAGCGCGGCACGCTGCCGTTCGCCGACCTGGCCGGGGTCACCGCGGCGGTCGATCATCTGGCAGGACTGGACCCAGCCGCCGCCGGGACGCGCCGGGACCGGCTGCTCGCCTCCATGGCCGCTGTGCGGGCATACGAGGAGACACTGCTGCGCGAGCTGCTCGGCGGCCTGGACGGCATGGAGCACGTCACGACGTACGGCAAGGCGGCACGCCGGACGGCAACCGCGTACTTCACCGTCGCCGGGAAGACTCCCCGGCAGGTGGCCGAGCATCTGGCGCAGCGCCAGGTCAACGTCTGGAACGGCCACAATTACGCCTGGGAGCTGACCAGGGTGCTCGGGATCAGGGACTCCGGCAGCGCCGTCCGGGCGGGCCTGGTGCATTACAACGATCGCTCGGACGTCGCCCGGCTGCTGGTGGCGGTGGCCGAGCTCGGCGGGTAGCGGCCCGCAGTGGCTAGCGCAGCGGGTACCGGTACATGCGCGTCTCGCGCGCTTCGAAGCCGAGCCGCTGGTAGAGGCGGCCGGCCGCCGTGCGGGAGGGCCGCGAGGTCAGATCGACCGTCCTGGCGCCGGCCTCTTCCGCCAGCCGGACCGCCGCCAGGGTCAGCGCCTCGCCGACACCCTGGCCCCTGGCTGACTGATCGACCACCACGTCCTCGATCCATGCCCGCAGCCCGGTGGGGATGGGGAACATCACCAGCGTCAGCGTGCCGGTGATCAGCCCGTCCGACCGGGCGATCAGTACGGTACTCGCTGGCCCGCCGATGATGGCCTCGAGGGCCGCCTCATCGAGTGGCGGCGCGGACGACGACAGCTGCGGCAGCAGCCTGCCGAATGCGTCGACGGTCTCGCTTGTCACCTTGCTCAGCACTTCTACCTGAACGGTCACGGCCGCACACTACCCCGGTGCCGGGCAGGCGCGCTCGCCACCCCGCGGACGGCGCGTCACGATAAGGCACCAAGGATCTGCGCCGCCGTGGCCTGCGGATCCCGGACGGTGGCCAGCGGCCGGCCGAAATCGGCCGTGTCGTCAAGGTCCACCAGGACCGCCGGGCGGCTGCCGTAGAGCGCGGCGAGATCTTCTCCACCGGGGTACCGGCGCGTGCCGAGCATGATGACGCCGGAACCCCCATCGGGAGCACGAATGCCCCGCAGGGCACTCCACGGGCCAGCGTCGACGGTGACCGACCGGACGGCGCTTAACGGAATCCGGACGTCGCCGTGCAAGCCGCCGAATTTCTCCGGCGGGGAGAGCCGGACTAACCAGCGCGCCCGGCTCAACTGCCAGCTTTGATGTCAGCATCCACCGGTTTCGAGCTGGGGCGCTCTGCCATGGCAGACCGGTGGCAGCCAGCACGGCAGCGGTGCTTGCGGCGGGGCTGCGGCTGGCCGCCGCTCGCGCTGGTAAGCGCCGGGCGGGACGCCGACGACCCGCTTGAAGTGCCGGGTCAGATGGGCCTGATCAGCAAAGCCGGTCTCGGCAGCGACCGCGGCGGGCGGCGGGCCCGTGTCGAGCAGCGAGCGGGCGCAGCGCACCCGCAGCTGGTTGAGGTAGGCATCCGGTGGCAGCCCGGTCTCGTCACGGAAGGCGCGCAGCAGCGCGAACGGGCTGAGTCCCGTCTCGCGCGCCAGATCATCGAGACTTGGCGGGTCGGCGAGCCGCCCGGCGAACAGCTCCCTGACGTGCCGGACGGCGCCAGGCGCGCGGCGCGGGCGCCTGAGTGCCTCACCCGTCCTGGCCGGGTCAGCGTGAGCGGTAATCAGCAGCGCAAGCGCCGTGCGCAGCAGGCTCGAGGATGCCAGCCGATCGCCGCATCGCCGCCCGGTTGGGCCTGGGCGCCCTCAGCGGATACGCCTGGGCGATGCTCTCTGCCAGGGCGCTGACGCGCGGCTTCGGGCACCTGACGAGCGTGGCCAGGCAGGTAGCCGAGCTGATCAGGAGCGGTGCCGTCGTGACCGTGATCGAGCCCGATGCGGCCGCCGTCAAGGCCATCGGGCGCAACGTGCTCGACCCTGCCCGGCGGCCGGCGGCGGCCCTGGCCGGGCGCGCTCAGTCGGCAGAGGCTGCGCATCCGGCATCAGTCGCGTGGCAGTCCGCCTGACCGTCGGCAGCTCCAGCGTCTGCGGATGCTCAGCTCTTTGCGGATGCTCAGCCGGCGACGAGCAAGCGCCGCGTGCTTTCCTGCTCAGGCCGTTCAGACATGACGCAAGCCGGGCCCGGCGGGGGGGTCGGGCCCGGCTTGCTGGCCAGGTTGTGCTGACGTGCGCGGCTGGCTCAGCTGGCGTAGTCGAGCAGCGGCTGGGCGCGGCTCGGGTGGCGCAGCTTGGACAGTGACTGCTTCTCCAGCTGCCTGATTCGCTCCCTCGTCAGGCCCAGGGCCTTGCCGATCTCATCCAGCGTGTGCGGGTTGCCGTCGTAGAGCCCGAACCGCATCGCCATGATGGTGGCCTCCCGCGGCGTCAGGGCATCGAGGGCGTGCCGCAGCTGGTCGGCCATCAGCTGGCGGTCCACCAGCTCCGATGCCTCCGGCGCGTCGATGTCCTCGATTAGGTCGCCGATGCTGGTCTCGCCGTCCTCGCCGATGGTGGAATCCAGGCTGATCGGCTGCCGGCTAGTACGCAGCAGCTCCTCAATCTGGTCCGGCGTCCGGTCCAGCTCGACAGCTAGCTCCTCCGGGGTGGGCTCGCGGCCGAGGCGCTGGTGCATGTCGCGCTCGACCCGGCTCAGCTTGCTGAGCATCTCCAGTACGTGCACGGGCAGCCGGATCGTCCTCGCCGAGTCCGCGAATCCGCGCTGGATTGCCTGCCGGATCCACCACATGGCGTAGGTGGAGAACTTGTAGCCCTTGGTGTAGTCGAACTTCTCGACGGCCCGGATCAGGCCGAGGTTGCCCTCCTGCACCACATCCAGCAACGACAGGCCGCGGTCGCTGTACTTCTTGGCGACGGAGACCACCAGGCGCAAGTTGGCCTCGAGCATGTGCGCCTTGGCGTGGCGGCCATCCTCTGCGACGGCCTCAAGGTCGGCCCGGTTTCGGCGCGACATGCCCGTCTCGTTCTCGAGCTTGTGCTCTGCGTACAGCCCCGCCTCGATCCGCTTGGCGAGGTTCACCTCTTCCTCGGCGGTCAGCAGGCTCGTCCGGCCGATGGACTTCAGGTAGGTGTGGACCGAGTCGCCCATCACCGACGTCTGATCGTCGAGGTCGACATCGGCGGACGAATCAAGAACTGCGTCCAGCACGGGCGCTGGCAACTTCGGCGTTACCCCGGCCAGCCCGGCATCGACGTCGCTGACGGCAATCGGCTCGGCCGGCACCGCATCGGCTGGCGCTCCCGCAGTATGCCCCGCGTCAGCCGGCCCTGGCCCGGCTGGTCCTGGCCCGGCCGGCGCTGGCCCGGCTGGCCCTGTCTCGCTCGGCACTATATCGGACGACTCATTGCCGAGCTGGACACCAGCCTCGGTGAGCTCACGGATTATGGACCGGGCCTCAGTCGGGGAGATGCGCGCCTGCTCGAACGCTGCGCGGAGTTCGGACAGAGACAAGTGACCCTGGCCGCGGCCACGCTGGATCAGCTCGTCCACGTGAGTCATCGTCATCTCGTCGTCCTGTCTCGGCGACGCGGCAACCGCTGTCCTCGGCATGAGACACCTCCCTTCGGGGCGCACCGGGCATGCGCTCATCACGGCACCCGGCATCGTCAGGCGGGCAGGGGACCCGCAGCACTTTGGTAGTGTTCAGTGCAGGCACTATGTTCTAACGCTCAGCGCAGTGAAATGTTCCCGTGTGGATGCCGTGCGCCCGCTACTCGCTGCCGTCGCCCATCTTCCGCAGTTGTCTCCTGTCTGGCTTTCCGGAGGCGAGCAGCGGGATCTCCGCCACCACTTTCAGCGCCCGTGGCGCCGCGTAGCCGGGCAGCCGTTCCCGCAGGTGCGACCGGAGTGCCTCGAGCGTCGGTGGTACGGCCGGATCTGCGGGCACCACCACTGCCGTGACGCGCTCGCCCCATTCCCGGTCGGGCACGCCCACTACGGCAACCTCGCGCACCCCGCGATAAGTTTCCAGCGCCGCCTCCACTTCAGCGGCCACCACTTTCTCGCCGCCGGTGGTAATCACATCCGCGGCCCGGCCGCGGACGACGAGGCGGCCCGCATCGTCGAATGAGCCCAGGTCGGACGTGCGGAACCAGCCGTCGGCCAGGACTGCTGCCGTCTCATCAGGCGCGAGCCGGTAACCGGAGAACAGCACCGGCCCGGCAATCCTGATGAGCTTGTCCGGTCCGACGTCAGCCGACACGCCGCGCAGCGGCACGCCGTCGTAGACGCACCCACCGCACGTCTCGCTCATCCCGTAAGTTGTGACCACCGGTGCGCCAGCACAGGCAGCAGCCGCGAGCAACCCGGCCGGCGGGGCAGCCCCGCCGAGCAGGATCGTGCGCAGCGCCGGAAGCGGGGCGCCGCAGTCCAGCAGCCGCCGCAGCTGCGTCGGGACCACAGAGACGTGTTCGCAGCCGCTGCGGGCCAGCACGTCGGCGTCAAGTCGCCCGGCGACGACCGGCTCCGCCCCGGCAACCAGTGACCGGACCAGGACGCCGAGCCCGGCCATATGGAAGGTCGGCAGGCAGCACAGCCACCGCTCACCGGGCCTGGCTCCGATCCGCTCGAGCGAGGCTCGGGCCGAGGCCAGCAGGGCGGCCGCGGTCAGCTCGGCGCCTTTCGGCCGGCCCGTGGAGCCGGACGTGGCAATGACCACCGCGACCTCGTCGCCGACGCCCGGACTGCCCGCGCCCGGACTGCCGGAGGCCGTCGGGCCGGAGCCCGGATCCGGTGTCGCGGGCCGATCGGCGGGGGAGACCCGTTTCGTGCCTTCTGCAGTTTCGATGACCGACGGCGCGAAGGCATCGATCAGCTCGGCGAGCCTGGCCCGGGGCAGGCCTGGATCAAGCGGCAGCAGGGCTGGCCCGGTGCCGTCAAGGGCCGCGGGGAGCGCCTCGAGCAGCCGGCCGGCGGCGGCCGCGGCCGGGAGCAGGACCGCATGCAGGGGGCGGGGCATCACGGTCGTAAGGTTAATCGGGCAGATCAGGCATCCAGCGGGAGGGCACGCAGTGGTCGACTGGCAGGCGTCCGGGCCGGCGGATGGTCAGGACTACACCGACATCCGCTACGAGATGGCAGAGGGTATCGCCAAGATCACTATCAACCGGCCTGAGGTGCGCAACGCGTTCCGGCCCAGCACCTTGTTCGAGCTCTCCCGCGCGTTCACCGTGGCGCGCGACGACCCGGAGGTCGGCGTGATCATCCTGACCGGGGCGGGTGACAAGGCCTTCTGCTCCGGCGGCGACCAGCGGATCCGCGGCGACGACGGGTACGTCGACCCCCAGGGCGTGGGCCGGCTGAACGTGCTCGACCTGCAGGTGCAGATCCGCCGCACGCCCAAGCCGGTGATCGCCATGGTGGCCGGATACGCCATCGGCGGCGGCCATGTCCTGCACGTCTGCTGTGACCTGACCATCGCGGCCGAGAACGCGGTCTTCGGCCAGACCGGCCCCACGGTCGGCTCGTTCGACGCCGGATACGGCTCCTGGCTGCTGGCCTCGACCGTGGGGATGAAGAAGGCCCGCGAGATCTGGTACCTCTGCCGTCAGTACAACGCGGCCGAGGCACTGCAGATGGGCCTGGTCAACACCGTCGTCCCGCTGGTGCAGCTGGAGGAGGAGACGGTCTCCTGGGCGCGGGAGATGCTGACGAAGTCGCCGCTCGCGCTGCGGATGCTCAAGGGCGCACTGAACGCGGTCACGGACGGCGCTGCGGGCATGCAGCAGTTCGCCGGGGACGCGACGATGCTCTACTACATGAGCGAGGAGGCACAGGAGGGCCGCGACGCCTACGTCGGCAAGCGAGCCCCCGACTTCGCCAAATTCCCGCGGCGGCCGTGAGCGCATCGCCAGGGACACCAGCGGCCGAGGCCACGTCGGCGACTGATGCGGCGGCTGCCAGACTGCCCGGACCTGCCGCCGGACCTGCCGTCGGCTCGCCGGCCGGGCCGCGGTTGCGGGACCTGCTGGCTGAGCTGCTGCCGACCGTCTGCGCCTACTCGATCCCGATGCGGACCCGGTTTCGCGGCATCACCGTCCGCGCTGGCGCCCTGATCGAGGGGCCGGCTGGCTGGGGCGAGTTCTCGCCATTCGCGGAGTACGGGCCGCGCGAGTGCGCCAGGTGGCTGGCCTGCGCGCTCGAGGCCGCGGCGGCCGGCTGGCCCGGGCCGGTGCGGGACCAGGTCGGCGTCAATGTCACCGTGCCCGCGGTCGGTCCGGACCGGGCACGCGAGATCGTCGCCGCATCAGGCTGCCGCACCGCGAAGGTGAAGGTGGCCGAGCGCGGCCAGGGCGAGGATGAGGACATCGCCAGGGTGGCCGCGGTGCGGGAGGCGCTCGGCCCGGCAGGCCGGATCCGGGTGGATGCCAACGGCGGCTGGCAGGTCGATCAGGCGGCGCGGATGATCGACGCACTCGCCGCGTTTGGCCTGGAATACGCCGAGCAGCCGTGCGCGACCCTGGACGAGCTCGCCCGGCTGCGCCGCCTGGTCAGCGTCCCGCTGGCCGCCGATGAGTCAATCCGCCGGGCCGACGACCCGCTGAAGGTCCGCGCCGCCGGGGCCGCCGACATTGTCGTGCTCAAGGCCCAGCCGCTCGGCGGGGTGCGTGCCTCCCTGGCCGTTGCCGCGGCCTGCGGCCTGCCCGTCGTGGTGTCGAGCGCCGTCGAGACCTCGGTCGGGCTGGCAGCGGGAGTCGCGCTCGCGGCGGCCCTGCCCGAGCTGCCCTACGACTGCGGCCTGGCCACGATGAGCCTGCTGACCGCCGACGTGACGGCCGACCCGCTGGCCGAGCTCGATGGCATGCTGCCGGTACGGCCCGCTGCCGTGGACCCGCAGCGGCTGGCTGCCTGCGCGGCCGATCCGGCGCCGTGGGTGGCCCGGATGAAGGCTGCTGCGGAGTTCCTGCAGTGAATCCGGCCACGGCGCTGGCCACGGTGCTGGCCGACGAGCTGATCCGGTGCGGGCTGCGCGAGGCAGTGCTGGCGCCCGGCTCGCGCAGCGCGCCGCTGGCCCTGGCCCTGCATGACCGGGCGGAGGCCGGCGATCTGCGGCTGCACGTGCGGATCGACGAGCGCTCCGCCTCGTTCCTCGCACTGGGCCTGGCCAAGGCAAGCAGCCGGCCCGTGGTGCTGGTCTGCACGTCGGGCACGGCCGCCGCGCATTTCCATGCGGCGGTCATCGAGGCCGACGAGGCTGGCGTGCCGCTGCTGGTGCTGACCGCGGACCGGCCGCCGGAGCTGCGCGGTACCGGGGCGAACCAGGCAATTGACCAGCTGAAGCTCTACGGGCCGGCGGTGCGCTGGTTCTGCGAGGTCGGCGTGCCGGAGGCCCGTCCCGGTATGGTCGGCTACTGGCGGTCGCTGGCGTGCCGGGCCTGGGCGCTGGCCGCCGGGCTCGGCGGCGGATCGACGGTGCCGGGGCCGGTGCACCTGAACCTGCCGCTGCGGGAGCCGCTTGTTGCCGACGGCGGGACTGATGGGTTTGCTGGGATCAGCGAGGTTGGCGGGCCTGCTGAGGCCGGTGGGATCGGTGACTGGCCGGATTCGCTGGGCGGGCGGGCGGACGGTGCTCCGTGGACGCGGGTCGCCGGTGCCGCAGCTGGTGATGGCGTCCGGCCAGCCCGCTGGGTGTCCGCCTCATCGGCACCTGACCCGGTCGATGCCGCAATCACGGGGCTGCCGGTTCTCGAGCTGCCCTGGACGGAGCGCGGCGTCATCGTCTGCGGTGACGGAAACTATGATCCCGCGCCGCTGCTGGCGCTGGCCGAGACGGCGGGCTGGCCGATCCTCGCCGAGCCCTCGTCGAACGCCCGGTGCGGCCCGAACGCCCTCTCGGCTTACTCCTTCCTGCTGGATGCGCCCGGGTTCGCCGCGGCGAACCGGCCGGACCTGATCATCTCAGCCGGCCGGCCCGGCCTTTCCCGCGGTCAGCTAGCCTTCCTGCGCGGGTCACCGGGGCCGCCCCCGGCCCGGCATGTGGTGCTGGCGCAGGGACCGGGCCGGTGGGCCGATCCCGCCCGCACCGCAACCGACGTGGCGGCGGCGGTCCGGCTGGTTCGGGG
>OBLW0100003729.1_pt1 | contig 11806 bp, 12 predicted proteins | sample 1520161 | NCBI WGS metagenome assembly OBLW01 (sample SAMEA3539309, study PRJEB22396) | soil metagenome | biome: tundra; feature: field; material: soil | place: USA | collected 2010-05 | depth 0.15 m
CGAGCGCGTCGCTCCAACGAAGTAACGCGGGAATGACGAGCGACGACGTCTTGCCCACCTGCGTGGGTCCGATGATCAGAAGTGAACTGCGTTCCGCGAGGCGGACTCTCGGCCCGTAACCGACGCCGTGAAACGTTCGTCGTCCGAGCGACGGGCGATCATTCATCGGACTTCGGAATTCTCATTGCGCGATCCGTGTCGATGAAACAGTTATCCCGACCGTCGGGCCGCACCTGAACGATCGAACGGTGTGCTCCATAACGCACGAGTGCGGTTCCTTTCGGCAACGCGGAGAGGTAGCGCTCCTCGCGATGGTGCAACCCCAACGCAACCGCCATCTCTCGGGCCTCGTCGGGGGGTTGGCGAAAGAGCCAGGCCGTCTCACACTCGCGCAACAGTCCTTGCGCTCGTTCACGCTGGACCGAGCCGACGTCACCCACCGCGGCGACGTCACTCCAACGGTGCAAGACCAGCACGTGACTGATTCCCTTGGCCCGCGCCAACTTCCACGAGCCCTGCAACCAACGAAGTGCGTGCGGATCGGCCAGAAGGGTCCACGCCTCATCGAGCACGAGATAGCCGAGTTGGCTGTCCAAGGCGACTATCTGTTGCGCCGCCGCTATCGCACTCAATGCGGCGACGGAGAACGAGTTCGACGACCACTGCGCCGAGAGATCGAGAACGACGAGTTGACCCGCGAAGACCATTGGTTCTTCGTCACCGTCGAAGAGACCGGCGAGGTCACCGTGGATGAACCGGTACAAGGTCAGGGCCAGGGTCCGTTCCGGCGTCGAGGTGGTCGACGCCAAATGAGAATGGAGTACTTCAAAGAGGGCGCGCAACACTCGTCGCGGTCGCGGTGACTCCAACTGCTGCCACACCTCATCGATGACGTAGTGCTGATCGCTCTTCAGCGCCACACCTTGTGCGCTGGCGACGAGGGCGCGAAGGAGATCTCGACTCTCGCGGTCGTTCGAAGGAAAGGGATTGCACCATCCGTCGCTGCCGAGCGCGACCACGTGCACTCCGTAGGACTGCGCCAACTCCGCGTACTCGCCCTTCGGGTCAATCACGACCGCTCGACGACCGCGCTCGAGCGCCCGATCGAGCATCATCTTCACCACCGTGCTCTTGCCCGCGCCGATCGAACCGGCGACGATCACGTTCGGATTGGACACCAATCCCGATGAATAGGCGTCAAAGGGATCGAGTACGAAAGACCCGCCCCGCTGAGCCGCGCCGAGGCTGCGCCCCCCGAGGCCAGTACCGGCGTCGTGGGCGGGAACCATGAGACTGATGAGGTCACGTGAGGTCGCCCAGTGCGTCCAGGAACGTCTCACCATCCGGGGCCACCCGGGAGTTGCGCGCAGTACCACAGGGCCTGGCGGCCATACCCCGGTTCGCAGCGCAATCCGGATTCGACGCTCGTTCGGGTGACCGCTTTCACGTCTCGTCGAAGTTGTTGCAGCGAACTCGCTCGAATCACAATGAATACCGCAATGCGTAGGAGTGCGGTTCCCTCGACGACGAGCGACTCTCGTTGGCGAAGTCGCTCGAGAGTGTGCGATGACTGCGCCGTGCGCCGAAATCCGGCCGCCAGCGACGTAACGTCGTCACTTCCAACGCGGTGAACGGCTCGAGCCGCCAGTCGGTGCGCGCGAACGCCCCCGACTACGTCGACGTGCAGCGCGACGTCGAGTTTCGGTGACGCAAACTGCATTCGTTCGAGAAGCGCGTGCCCGTCCGGGACGGAACTGAAGTCTCGTATTCGTAACACCCGAACTACTTCACGATCGTCTCGAACATGCGCCCATCGTTCGAGCAACCACGAGGCGCTCGGATCACCACCGTTCCGCGATGATTCAGATATCGAAGTGCTGTTCACCAACCAGCTCGACGGTGGACTCACATCCAAGGGAGCGGCCAGCAGGGTCGTTACGCCACTCGGCGACGAGCGAACGTGTAATGAGAAGTGACGAGTCCCATCCGCCGTCGAGAGGGCGTCGGCGAACTCCGCGAGCGCGTGCGCGTTGAGTCGATCGCGTCCCGAGAGGTCGAGGCGGCCGCGATGTTGTAGTTCGTACCCGCGCACGGTCGCGTCGCCACGTGCGCGTATCGTCGTCGCCTCGCCGCTCTGCCCGACGCGGATCGACGTCCACCGCGATCGAACGGTGAAAGTGGTGGCGATGAGCAATCGCTCTCCAACGGTTAAGCCGTCCTTCGTCGGTACCGCGCACGAGAGGAGGACGATCCCGATCATCAGTTCGAACGCTTCGCCATGGGCTTGCGTGAGCCACTCTCCAGCGAGCCCGACGCCGGAGATCGCGAGCGCGGCCTGATGTCGGCGAACACCGATCCACCGGCTCTCGCCGTCGGCCACGCCGAGGCCGAGCAGTTCACTCATCGAAGTGCCATCCGATGACCGGACCCATCTCGTCCGTGCGATAGGCGACGTGACCCCCGCGCGGTGTCGGTGTGCCAATGGGGGGCGCCATCTTTTCACCGGTGACTTCGGGCATGGGAGTCTCGGGCGTGCCCTCCCACATGTCCAGGCCGAGATCGTCCGGACGCGGTTCCGGTCCGGTGAAGGGAACTCCGGGGGTCATCGCGCGTACCGCCTGGGCCACGGGCGATGAGGGGATGTCAGTTACCGATTTGGTGAACCTCGCGCGAACGCCTTCAAGATTGTGCAGCGCCGCCGTCTCAACGAAAGGGATCACCTTCAGGAGAAGAAACGGTGAAAACGTTGCGAGGATCAAGGTGACGGCGCCGGTAATCACTTGTGTCGCAGAACTCCCCTGCAATTCATCGAATCCGAGCGAGAGCGTGATCACGATGAGGAACTTGCTCGCGGCAACGGCCATGAACGTCTCGGCGAGACGCCACCCCAGTCGACGTCCCGCGGGGAACGTCGCGAGCGGCACGATGACCGGCACGAGCACGAGCAACAGCGTCAGGATCACGGCACGAACGATGAGCTCACACCACAACATCCATGTTCCGATCACGATCGCCACGGCGAGAACGAAGAGGGCGAAGGCCGGGGTCGCCGTCGCCAGGCTGGTCAGCGCATTGGTGAGTGTCGCCTGGTGATCGATGACCGTATTCGACGCACTCGATGAGAGTTGGTTGATCGTTTCAAGTATGAGCGCCGCCATCGGACGCGCGACGAAGATCGCCATCACGCACGCCGGCGCCACGCCGAGATACACGCGCCACAGCGACGCGCCGTCGCCGTGGCGAACTGCGTGGAGCGTCGCAACGAGTAGTCCGACCATCAACAGCGCCGGCGAAAGATTGACGAGCACATCGAATTCCGGTGCCGCCGAGCGAATCACGGTCGAAGGTTCGCTCGCCGAGGTCAGCACCGCGCCCGCGGAGGAGAGGAACCATCCGACGCTGCTGAGAATCCAGTTCGTGAGGGTGCTGAAGAAGCCGCCCACGACAGTGGAGGTCACGACGTGCGTGACACAACTCAAGGGTCGAACGATGCACCAAAGGTGACTCACTAACGAACGCTGAGGCCCGTATTGAAGAAGAAGTTGATCAACGTTGGTGCGGCCCCGATGAGAATCGCGGCGGCGAGCGAGGTCAGCACGGCTCTGCGACCTTGAGAGGACTGGTGCATGTTCTGGGTGTGGCTACCGACGGCCCACAACGCCGCGCCCAGCAGAAGTGCAACTAAAGCGCCAATCAGGGCCCACGCGGCAATTCCGTTGGCAATCTGCTGGAGCGCCGCACTGCCGGGCAGGGCGGACGTCGACGGGGAGAGGTTGACATTGGCGAACAACATGGTGTTCTCGCTTTCCAGAGGTGAGCGCCCAACGGTCGCTGGCGCGACCCCCGAGGCTTTGTCTGCGAGAATGGTCGGGTGCTCGTTGCGGTCGCCACCAATGTGATTTCCAAATGGCCCCCGGCCGCCCTCTACGGAGCCGGCGCCGGGGTCCTCATCGTCGGCCTCCTCATCGGTGTCCTGATCAACCGTCAACGCGGGCACCGAGCCATCGCCCAACGGCTCATGGCACTCGCCTCGCGACTCGGCGTCGAACCCCGCGACGACAGGGGCAAGGTCGAGAACGCCCTCAACTCCCTCGAAGAGGCCGCGGGCATTGCCAGCACGGCGGTATCGGAGTCCAGCGCTGACTCGTCGCGCCTGCGCCAGTCCATGGACTCGCTCCCCCTCGGGCTCGTCCTCTGTGACGAGAGCGGCGGCGTCATCTTCCGAAACAAGCAGGCCGAGGCGTTGATGACGAGTCGCTACGGCGACGCCATCGCCGCCCAAGCGGTCACCGACGTACTCGCCGAAGGTTGGTCCAATGGCGTCGCCGAGCGCACCGTCGATATTTACGGACCTCCGCGTCGGACCCTCACCATTCGCGCCGCCGTCATCGACGACGGCCGTCGACCGTTGGGTGTCCTCGCCATCATCGAGGACGTCTCCGAGCGTCGTCGCCTCGAGGACATCCGTCGGGACTTCATCGCGAACGTGTCGCACGAACTGAAGACGCCCATGGGGGCGCTCGGGCTGCTCGCCGAAACCCTGTTGTTCGAGACCGACCCGTCGGTCGCTCACCGACTGGCCGAGCGAATCAACAACGAAGCCTTCCGAGTCAATCGAATCATTGAAGACCTCCTCGACCTTTCCCGGATCGAGGGCGAAGGCTCCCCGACGCGAGAGCCGATACCCGTCGCCCTGATCGTCGCCGACGCGATCGAACGAATCCGAACCGCCGCCGAACAACATGACGTGAAGGTCGACTTCGTGGAACCCGAGTCCAATCTCGTCGTCGTCGGCGATCGTCGTCAATTGATATCGGCGATCCACGCACTCTTGGAGAACGCCGTCGTGTATTCGCCGAGGGGCGGTCTCGTCAACATCACGATCGACCGCATCGACGCGACGATCAGCGACGACGGCGAGAGCGTCGGACCGGTCGCGCTGATCGCGATCAAGGACCAAGGTGTGGGCATCCCCGCGAAGGACCTCGAGCGAATCTTCGAACGCTTCTACCGTGTTGATCCGGGACGGGCTCGCGAGACCGGAGGCACCGGACTGGGCCTCAGCATCGTTCGCCACGTCGCGCACAATCACGGCGGCAACGTCCTCGTGGAGTCTCGTGAGGGTGAAGGGTCGACGTTCACCCTCGAACTGCCGATGTCGCACTGATGGCGAAGAAACAGTCCAGCGAGAAGCGCATCAACATATTGCTCGTCGAAGATGAGGAGTCCTTCGTCGACGCGCTCACGATCGGACTCGACCGCGAAGGATTTGACGTCGCCATCGCGCGAGACGGCCAGCAAGCCGTGGCCCTCTTCGCGAAGGACACGTTCGACATCGTGCTGCTCGACCTCATGTTGCCCAAGATGTCCGGCCTGGACGTCTGTCGACAGATTCGAACTAGCAGCGAGGTGCCGATCATCATCGTCAGTGCCAAGGGCGAAGAGGTCGACATGGTGCTCATGCTCGAACTCGGCGCCGACGACTACGTCACGAAGCCCTACCGACTCCGTGAGCTCGTGGCCCGGATCCGCGCGGTGCTTCGCCGTCGAGAAACCCACGAGAACGTCGTGGCGTCAGACGACGAAATCCAACTCGGCCCCATTCGCATGGATATCGACGCACGACGCTGCTACGTCGACGGCGAAGAGATCAAACTGCGCAAGAAGGAGTTCGCCCTGCTTCGACTGCTCCTCGAGAACCCCGGACGAGTCCTGACCCGTGAGGTCCTGATCGATCGGATCTGGGGTAGCGACTACGTGGGCGACACGAAGACCCTCGACGTGCACATCAAGCGACTGCGCACGTTGATCGAAGACAACCCGAAGAATCCCGAGCACATCACGACGGTGCGCGGCGTCGGTTATCGCTACGAGGCTACGAAGTCTTCGGCCTGATCGTTCGCAGTTCTCCCATATAGGGCGCGAGCACCTCGGGCAACACGACCGATCCGTCCTCTTGACGGTACGTCTCGATCAACGCGGCCCAGACGCGAGCCCACCCGAGCGCCGATCCGTTCACCGTGTGCACGAGCGCCGTCGTCCCCTCACTGGTGCGGTAGCGCACCTGGGCTCGTCGGGCCTGGTAGTCCCGGAACCAACTGACCGAGGAGACCTCGAGCCAGCGGTCCACGCCAGGGCTGAAGACCTCGAGGTCGATCGTGCGCGCTGACGAGGTTCCGAGGTCTCCGGTGCACAGGTTCAAGAGTCGGTAGGTGAGGCCGAGTGCTTGCAATACGCCCTCGGCTCGCGCGAGGATGTCGTCGAACGCCGACGAACCCTGCTCGGGGGTGCAGTAGGCGAAGAGTTCGACCTTGTCGAACTCGTGCACGCGAAGCACGCCGCGCGTGTCGCGCCCGGCCGCCCCGGCCTCGCGACGGAAACACGCTGTCTCGGCGCACAACCGGATCGGGAGACTCGCCTCGTCAAGGATCTCCCCCGCGTGCATCGAGGTCAGCGGCACCTCGGCCGTCGGAATCGCCCACAGCCCGTCGCGCTCCATGCCGTACATGTCATCGACTGACTTCGGCAAGTGACCGGTCGACATCATGGTCGCCGTGAGCGCGAACGTCGGCGGGTGGATCTCCTCGTAGTCGCCGGCGTTGCGGTCCAGCGAGAACGCACTCAACGCGCGAATAAGTCGTGACCCCGCGCCTCGAAAGAGAGGGAACATCGAACCGGCAATGCGCGCGCCCGCCTCGAGGTCGAGGATTCCGAGTTCGAGGCCGGCCTCCCAGTGCGGGACCTTTTGGTATTCGGCGTATTCGGGAAACGGCCGACCCTCATCCATTCCGGGCCACCAGCGCCGCACTTCGACGTTGTCGCTCTCGTCGACGCCGTCCGGGACCGCGGGATCAGGAACGTTGGGGATCATCAGGAGTTCTTCGTGCAACTTGGTGCCAACTTGTTCCATGGCCTCGGTCGCCACACGTTCGTCATCACCCAACGCCCGACTCTTCTCAGTCAGTGTGGCGGCCGTCTCGGTGTCCTTGTCGCGGCGGGCTTCACCCACCAAACGCGAGAGAAATTTCACCTCGGCGCGCAGCCTCTCGGCCTCTTGGAGCAGCTCGCGGTGCTCGACGTCCATGGCGATAATGGCGTCCATCGTCGCGGGCGCGACGCCGCGTCGGGCCAGCGCGGCCTTCACGATGTCTGGTTCACGACGGAGTTGGACGAGGTCAATCATGACGCCAATCCTACCGAGCACTCGAAAGCGCCCTCGAAGAACCGTCTAGGTTCGAGGGTCGTGAGCAACGCCGTCGAGGTCAACCAGCTAGGGGTCAGCTTCGGATCGTTGCGAGCCGTCGACGACGTCTCACTTCACGTCGCCTACGGCGAGGTCGTCACGTTGCTCGGGCCCAACGGTGCGGGAAAGACCACCGTCGTCGAAACGCTGCTCGGGTTTCGAGCACCGACGTCCGGCACGGTGCGACTCCACGGCCTCAATCCCGTACGCGACCATCGAGAAGTCGTCGTACGGACCGGCGCCCTGCTGCAACGAGGCGGTGTCTGGTTCCCGATGACGCCGCGCCAGGTGCTCGAACTCACGGCTTCGTACTACGACGCGCCGAGGGGGACCAACGAACTCCTCGAACTCCTGGACCTGGAACGATGCGCACGAACTCCGTGGCGACGCCTCAGTGGTGGAGAACAGCAACGAACGTTGCTGGCGCTCGCGCTGCTCGGTCGACCACGAGTCCTCGTGCTCGATGAACCGACGACCAGCGTCGATCCCGAAGGTCGCCAGGTGATCCGCGACCTCATCGCGTCGGAACGCGATCGTGGCTGTGCGCTCCTCGTCACGACGCACGAGCTGGCCGAAGCCGAACGGACATCCGACCGAGTCGTCATCATGAACCGCGGTCACGTCGTCATTGCCGGAACGCTCGACGAACTTTCGGGTGCGCCGGAGATGATCGTGGAACTTTCCGGTCCGGTTGACGCGACGCAGCTCGCGGCCCGACTCGACTGCGTTGTCACCGCTGACGGCACGAATCAATTTCGATGCGCGACCGCATCGTCACCGGAGCGGATCTCGGTGTTGAACGGCTTTTTGACGAGCGTCGGCGTGACGCTGATCTCGCTTCGCACTCGAGCGTCGCTCGAAGAGCGATACATGGAACTGATCGAACAAGAGCGACGCGAGGTGCGACCATGAGGGCGTGGTGGGCGCAAAGTCGTGCCGAGGTGCGCATGACGCTGCGGCGCGGCGAGACGTTGCTCTTGACCGTCGGAATCCCGGTCCTGCTCCTCGTGTTCTTCTCGTTGACCAAAGTCACGTCGACGCCGACCAAGAGCCGGGTGGATTTCATCGCGCCGGGAATCCTGGCCCTGTGCGTGCTCTCCACCTCGCTCGTCGCGCTCTCGATCGCGACCGGCTTCGAGCGCAGCTACGGCGTGCTGCGGCGTCTCCACGTGACACCGATCGGCACCCGTCGACTCATTGGCGCCAAGATCGCCGGCGTACTCGTGACCGAGGCCCTGCAGGTCATCATCCTCGCCCTCGTCGCACTCACGTTGACGTGGCGCCCCCGCGGTGGCGTCACGGGCGCGCTCGACGTCGTGGCACTGTTGGTACTCGGCTCGGCCGGGTGCGCCGGGATCGGACTGGCCCTCGCCGGACGCCTTCGCGCGGAGGTGAATCTCGCCGCCAGCAACGGGCTCTACCTCGTGTTGTTGTTGCTCTCGGGCATCGTCGTACCGTTGACGTCACTGCCGACATTCATCCGGCGTGTCGCGGTGGCGCTGCCCCCCGGCGCGATGGCCGAAGGACTTCATCGGGTCCTGGGACAGGGTCTCATGCCGACCGGTGCCGACTGGCTCGTCCTAGCGATTTGGGCACTCGTCGCACCGCTCGTCGCGGCGCGGACGTTCCGATTCGACTAGGTCTTTCGAAGCGCCGCAATCCCCTGAACCAAGACATCCTTGGGGATCGCCCCATAGTAAACCTGTTTGAGAATTCCTTTGGCGCTCACGAATACAGTCTCGGGAACATACGCGAATTGGAATATTCCGGTAGTCACGGTTCCATTGGGATCGAATGCGATTGGAAACGTGACGCCGCTCTTCTTGACGAAGGTCTCGGCCGGGCCCCGCGAGTCAAGTGCGTCTACGCCGATGACACGAATCGAACCCTCGTTGTGATCACGCAAGTACTTCGCCACTTTGGGCATCTCGCTCTTGCAGGGCTCACAGTAACTCGCGAAGAAGATCAGTACCGCGGCGTGATGACTCTTCCACGGTGCTTCCACCGTGCCGCTCTTGAGTCCGCTTAGTGAAAACGTCGCGACGGACGTTCCCACGAGTTTGCTGGTCGGCTCATTGCCGTTGGTCACGTGGCCGCCGGTGAAGATTGACACCACGACGACGGCGACGACAGCACTAGCCGTGCCGATGGCGATTGACAGTCTCTTCGTCCGAGACGAACGCCGTTTCGGACTAGTGGTGTCGGACAAGGACGTCTACCGCCATCAAGACGAAGAGTGCCGTCAGGTACGTGATCGAGAAGTGGAAGAGTCGCATCGCTTCGCCGACGTCGGCCCTGTCGGCCAGGGCGTGTCGGTAGAGTCGTGCGGCGTAGAACGTGAAGAGTCCCCCGAGCACCGTGGCCGACAGGGCGTACACGACTCCGAGGTGCGCGGTCGGACCGATCAAGATCGTCAGAGCCCACATCACGACCGAGTAGATGAGGATCTCGAGCGTCGTGTGGCGAAGCGACGTCACGACCGGCATCATCGGCACGTTGGCCGCTTCGTAGTCGTCGCGGTAACGAAGGGCGAGCGCCCAGAAGTGAGGCGGCGTCCAGATGAAAATCACCAGGAACAACAGCACCGGTGTCCACGCCAAAGAGTTCGTGACCGCGGACCAACCGATCAACACGGGCACCGCACCGGCGGCGCCCCCGATCACGATGTTCTGCTTACTGCGACGTTTCAGCCACATCGTGTAGATGAAGACGTAAAACGCGGTCGCCGACATGGCGAGCCAGGCCGAGAGTTGGTTCACCCACACGGCCAGCACGACGAAGGCGACGATTTCGAGCGCGACGGCGAACAACGTGGCGTCGCGCGCCGACATGACCCCGGTCACCAACGGGCGGCGCTTCGTGCGTTCCATGATCGCGTCGATGTCGCGGTCGATCACCATGTTGAAGGTATTGGCGCCGCCGGCCGCGAGCGTGCCGCCGCAGAGTGTCGCCACCATCAGCCAGAGCCCAGGGATGCCGTTAGCGGCGACCACCATCGTCGGAATCGTCGTGACGAGCAAGAGCTCGATGATCCGCGGCTTGGTGAGCGCGAGGTAGCCCCGTAACACTTCGCCCAATGAATGGCGCGCCGGGGCCGTGATCGTCATGGGGGGATTCTACGGGACACGCAATTACCTAATCTGATGGGGTGACCGCTACCCCTCGCCGCGTCGTCCCGGGCCCATCGTTTCGTTGGTTCGCCCTGGCGTCGTTCATTTCGATGATCGTCATCGTGTTGAGCGGTGCGGCAGTGCGATTGACTGGTTCCGGCCTGGGCTGTCCCGATTGGCCCACGTGCTTCAAGGGCCGAATCACGGGTTCGTGGGGTATTCACCATTTCATCGAATACGGGAACCGCGTCGTGACGGTGCTTCTGCTGTGTGTCGTCATAGCGACGCTCGTGGCGGCGATTTGGCGCGAGGTCCGCCGTCAGGACCTGATAATCCTCTCAGGAATTTTGATCGCCGGCGTCATCGCGGACGCGATTCTCGGCGCATTCGTGGTCTACAGCAAGCTCAATCCGTGGCTCGTCTCGTTGCACATGCTGCTCTCGCTCTCGATGGTCGTCATCAGCGCCGTCCTCTATCACCGTTCCAAGTACGTCTACGGACCGGGGGCGCGCAGTGACGTACGTGATCGTCATTTCCTCTTGATCGCTCGACTCCTTTGGATCCCCTTCACGGTGCTGCTCATTACGGGCACCATGACCACGGGTTCGGGGCCGCACGCCGGAGCGTCCCAGGGACAACTCGTCGCACGACGACTGCCTTTCGCGTTTTCGTCGGCGGCGTGGGTGCACTCTCTCGCCGCCGTGCTGTTCATCGGACTCGTCACCGGCTTGCTCTTCGCCATTTGGTCCAGCGACGCCCCGAGCGCGCTGCGCCTGGGTGTCCGCCGACTCGTGATCATCTCGTTGGTGCAGGCCGCCATCGGCGTGACCCAGTACCTGACGCACGTGCCCCCGGTGCTGGTCGAGTTGCACATTCTGGGCGCGGTATCGCTCACGATCGGCGTCACCCAGTTTCACCTGCGCCAGAGCGCCCACGACCGCGAACCCGGCACTCGGCGACTCGAACAACCCGCCGTTCCCGTCAACGCCGTCAGTTAGACCTTTAGCGGTCCATCGGAACCGGCACGAAGCCACCTACTGCGCGGCGGTGATGCCTCGCAACTGTTCGAGGGATTCGCGGACGAACGAGTTCATTTCACCCGGATCGGGCTCAGAAACCCAACGATCGAACGATATTTTGAAGATTGCGATAGCGACCTCGCCAGTCAGACCGGCCGTCGGATCTTTCACGCCGCGCTCGCGAAGTGCGCCCGCGAGCGCCTCGGCGAGCGTGGCCAATTTGATCAGTTCGCGTTCTTGTAACTCCGTGCTCGCGTCAATGATGTGCTGGCGCTGGACAGAGAACTCTCGGCGCTGACCGAGGAGATCCCCCGCGGCCTCGAGCGCAAGTGTGGCCGCCTCGAGCGGTGTCACCGACGCGGGGGCGCCAATGACGGTCTTGACGAGTAGTTCTTGGAGTGCCTGCGCGCCCCAAAAGAGGACCTCGCGTTTGT
>OBLW0100003730.1_pt1 | contig 11801 bp, 12 predicted proteins | sample 1520161 | NCBI WGS metagenome assembly OBLW01 (sample SAMEA3539309, study PRJEB22396) | soil metagenome | biome: tundra; feature: field; material: soil | place: USA | collected 2010-05 | depth 0.15 m
TTGTCAAAGAATTGGTCTCGTCCGGCTGTCCGGACGGTGCTCGTACACACCATGATTGCATCGATTCTGGCGCATGTCTGTGATGGGCGTACAAGAAAATTGTGACATTACTTCGGGCCGGAAGAGCGGATGCGAATTCGCGGGGGGAGGGGCCTTTTTGATGGTGTGGGGTCAGCAGGGCGCTCGGAGAGGAATAGGGTCAGTTAGTGCAATTGCGATATTACGCCAGTTGACCGCACACTCCATACAAAATGGTGGTCTTGCCATGGCACCATGTCTTACCCACCTAATGCAGGTACGTGTGAAAAAGCAGGAACCATATGGCGCGGACAACCATAATCGCTCCACAAATGAATGCGGCCGCGCGGAGTTCATCCGGCAGCTGCCAGGGTTCCGCCTCGGGAAGGCCACGAGCACCGATGCGACCATCGCGATAGGCCCAAATCATTATCCCGCCACCGAAAACACACTGTCCAAGCAGGTGCAGGCTCGAATAGTTCATGCTGGGTCAGGCGGAGTGTAGCACATCAGCCACTCTGGACCGCACGGATGAGCGTACAGGCGATATTTCGTCAAACAGCCGTGCCGCCGATCACCTGACTAATTTCAGAACGTAGAAAGAAGTTCCGGTGCCAAATCCATCGTAGGTCGCTTGGAAGACAGCCGAGCCGTCGCACGCGAATGGGGACATCGGTTTTTCACTGTCGTCGGTCTCGAAAACGATCTGGTTTGCAATGGGCTTCTCCACATCGGTCGGCAATAACTCATTTTCGATGACCTTGCCGTCGCGTAGGAACACGAGCTGCCGTTCCAACTCGGGAGTGACGAGGCTCGTGCCGATCACCCTCCTACGCTCGGAAGGATCAACGCCATAGTCGAAGTAGAACATCTTGTCCCATTTGAATGGCGTTAGGTCGCTGAGTCGCACGGTGCAGTTGCGCGCTGAACCACACTTCTGCGAGATAGCCGCGCCCAATCTCCCCTCGATCCCTAGAGGATCGACCTTTGTACGATGGCAGCCGACTGATAACGACGCGAGAACGAGTAACAGAGCGGATTGGACAGTATTCTTCATTTCAGCAATCTAGGCCAGGTGGTCGCCTGTCACCCAATCATTGCTGAAATCAGCGATTTACACTAACGACGCATTCAAGACTTCCAGATTCTCGACGCTTCAAATGTCGAAATCATTTATCCGCCACTCGCACTGGCGGGCCACTTCTCAAAAGGCTAACTGAGATTTCAGTAACGATCCCATTCAAGACTTCCTGAGTATTGCCGAAATCATTGATCCGCTGCTCGTGCCGGCGGACCACTTCTCAAGAAGCATGAGTGGCGGACTCCCAGTTATATTGGGTCGAGGTTCGGAGAAGGGTCCGGCCGCCAAACCGCCTCATTTCGTCAACGTGCTTCAACGGGGAGGACAATACACATCGCGCTTAGCTTCCGCATAGAAGCTTTGGGGAAGTAAAACTTGGCCATCCACGAAAACGACCGGGACTGTACTCCCTTTTTCGGGCGATCGGTTCCATATGTCAGCCGTCCGTTGTCTGTACCCGTTAGCAACCAATACGCTTTGGTGAAGTGGCTCTTTGCCGATGCATGGAAGAAATACATCCTCAAACGACACGGTCCCCTTTTCATCCGTAAGTTTGCATCGATCAACATTCGCGCGTTCGTCGAACCAACAGTCCACCCAATAGCCTGTCTTGTGGAGCGTGGCCTGACCGTTGTCGTGTAAGACGTAGAGGGCGTTGGAGGAGACAGTCGGCGGCCGTCGAGGCTTCCGTCCTTGCCAGAAGAGCGCGACCGCAACGAGGACGATTATCGCCGCCAGCACCACGCGACGGATATTCCTGGGAGCGAAGCGAAGCAGCAGCGCGACCACGACCCCGAGCGCAATGGCCCCGAGCACGAACGCTGTGGCGATGGGCATACTCACGGCGCCCATTACCAAAAAGCCAACCGCAACAAGAAGTCCCACAAGTTCCGAGTCCACTTGCATAACTTGCCACGGGCCGGGATGCTTCGGTGCTTCGTGGGTCTTCATCTAATTCAAGCCCAAGGACGAACAGTATTCTTGGGGTCAATACATTGGGGTCAATACAATGGGGATTATAGCCCCGCCGGAGGCGATGAACGAACTGCCTTCAGTGTCAGCGGCGCGGCCGCCCACGTCTCGAAAAGCGCGAGACGTGGGGCACCCCCAGATCCTATTGGTCGGCGATGAAAGACGAACGGCGCTATAGTCGCGCGCCGGAGACGTCGGCCACCCGCCGGGAGGCAAAGGAAAAGGGAGTTTTTCAACAGCCACGCCTGATTGCAACAGCCCGCAAAATTTTAGAGGACGCAAACACGCAAATGGTCCTGCGGTTCGCGACTAGCACGTCGAACCGATAACCGTTGAGACATTAGAAAATAAATTCGGAGCAAGGATATTGCCCCCGGGATCTTCTCCGATCCCCCATCTCGAATCGTTGATTGTATTGTGCACGACAGTGTTGGACGTGCCAGTACAATTAAAGTGAATGCCGTTCCCGCCGCTGACATTCATGATATGGTTATGCTCCACGTCATTGCCGTTTCCGCTTAGGATAATCCCTTCCCCAGCCGCTGAAACCTGATTTGACGTTATGGCGTTCGACTCTCCGATCTCCCAAATGCCTATTCCAAGTCCCTCGATCGTATTATTCGAAATCGTCAGCTTCGATAGGAGTCCGATTCCGATACCCATGGAGGGGCCTAGCAGTCGATTGCCCGAAATTTCGCCGATTCCATCGATGTCGATTGCCGCCGCCGAAGCATACAAGGTGGGAGAGTTAGAAATTACGACTGAATTGCCTTTAATGTCTACGGTGAGACTGGGCGGGTTTGAGTTGGCGTTACTGCGTATGCCCGCAGCGTCGAAGTCATGAATGCTGTTGCTAGCCAGAGAGACCGTGCTCATTCCGGGCTGGCCGCCGGTTTCCAAGAAGACGGCAAAACCGGCACCGTTCCCCTGCTGGTTGAAGATCGCTGTGTGGCTGACGCTGCCGGAAGTCGCCCGATAACAAACTCCGGAAAGCCATGCTTCCGATCCGACTTGGTTGCCGCTTCCATTGATTGCGATGTCTCTGATATTTACTACATCAGAAGGTGAGCCTTGGACCAAAACCTGGTAGAACATCGTCACACCGTTGAGGAGTAAGACACTTTGGGTCAACCCTCCAGTAGGCGCAGTTATTGTGGCATTCGCTGCGTTGCCTGCCACCGCTCCACGCAGGGTTAGCGACTTAGTAATTGTTACCTGCTCAGCATAGGTACCGGGGCAAACCCAGACGATCGAACCGGCGGGTACACTGCTCACGGCTTGAGTTATCGTCGAATAGGCCTGCATATGAGGCTCGCAAGTGCCGACCTGCACCGTCTTCGCGTCTGCCGCGGAGGCGATGAGCGTTACCAATGAAAGAACTACAACTTTCAAAAGGGTTCGCATAAAACTCTCCTTCGACGGACTTCGTCTGACCGTCGCCATCGAGCTTGACATTACCACAAAAATTGGTCGTTGTCGTAACATCTGGATCGCACTGAGGCCTCATCGCGGGGATCTGCTATGCCCCCTGGGAAAGAATAGAAAAACTCTGGAGCTAGGTCAGTTGGCGAAACATCGCGATAGCACTAACAACTTTGCTAGAGCTGTTATAACCATATCTACGACTACATAGAATGTGCTCGCAGCTTTGCGCGGGCGGGGCGCCGGCTGCCCCACCTACTTTTCCGCTCGTATCTGCACGCTATAATCCCGCAGTGAAGAAACCTGACTTGAGCGCGTCACCTGCCTCGGAATTTCGGAATGCGACGCGTGTCCACACCAGTTTTTTGGCCGCTGCCGAAAAGCGGGCGCTCATCTGGATGGCTCAGCGCATGCCGCGGTGGGTGAATTCCGACCATCTGACTTTGCTTGGTTTTGCGGGGCAGATCGCGACTGGCGTCTGTTATGCGCTGGCGGGACGCGACCGGCGCTGGCTGCTCGCCGCGATCGTTTGTCTGGTCTTGAACTGGTTTGGCGACAGTCTGGATGGAACTTTGGCGCGCGTCCGGCAGCAGCAGAGGCCGCGCTATGGTTTTTACGTCGATCACATGATCGATTCGATTGGGGCGGTCGCGATGATGGGCGGGCTGGCGCTCTCCCGGTATATGCATCCGGTGATTGCGATTGGGTTGCTGATCATGTTTCTTTTGCTCTCGGTGCAGTCGTATCTGGCGACTTATACGATTGGGGAGTTTCATCTTTCCATGTGGCACTTTGGGCCGACGGAACTGCGAGTGCTGCTTATCGCCGGCAATCTCGCTTTGTTTCGGTGGGCTTGGGTGATCCATGGGCGCTACCGGCTGTTTGATATTGGCGGCGCGATTGGATTGGTCGGAATGGTGCTGATGCTGATTGTTGCCAGCGTGACGAATACGGTGCGGCTATACCGCGAAGAAAAAATCCGGTGAAGGAGCGAAGTTCTCAGTTCCCGGTTGCCAGTTGTCAGAAGGCAGGAGTTTGCAAAACCCGCGTCCTCAGCGGTTAAAGGACTGCGGAAAAACTTTTTCATGGAGAATCCAGATTCCCTCAGGCGCGGAAGCGCGGACACAATCTTAACGACTTAGCGGCACGAGTGGAACTCGTGCCCTTCCCGAATTCCTTCCAAACGGAGTTTTTCCGCAGCGGCTAAAGCCGCCTTTCATTTTGCGCACTTTGCGGCACGGCTGAAGCCGTGCCCTTTCAAAACACATTCAAACTTGAGTCACTACCGCGTTATTTTGGGGGTTACGGCTGGGGCTGAGGCGGGATATACTGATCTCAGTGCCATGCGCTGCAATGGTTACATTCCGCTTCTGGTTTCGTGCTGGATTGAGGGACGGGCTTGTCCGCGCCGCTATCTCTCGGTTCTACCTTCGCACGTGCGCGCCAATCTCTTTGGCAGCGACTAATTTTTCTTCCTGAAATTGCAAAGAATCGCTATTGGCTTTTAGCTCTTGGCTATTAGCTTCTGGCCCTTGTCACATCTGCCGAATCTTGGCACCGAGAACTGAGAACCGTGAACTGAGAACTGATTCAGGAGGATTCCATGACTACCAAGACACTGATCGAAACCGAAAAGATTGCTGGCCCCAAGCTCAAGACCGCGATTCCGGGCCCTAACGCCCTGCGGGTGCTTGCGGGCGACGAAAAATTTGTTTCTCCTTCTTATACGCGATCGTATCCGCTCGTGGCCAAGCGCGGGCGCGGCATTGTGGTGGAAGATGTGGACGGCAACGAATTCTTCGATTTCTCCGCGGGCATTGCGGTGACGGCGACGGGACATTGCCATCCGGAAGTGGTCGCCGCCATTCAGAAGCAGGCGGGCGAACTGATTCATATGTCGGGCACCGACTTTTACTACGAGTCGCTGGTGACGCTGGCCGAGCGGCTCTCGAAGATCGCGCCGATGCCTGGTCCACACAAATTTTATTACGGCAACTCGGGTGCGGAGGCGGTCGAGTGCGCTTTGAAGCTGGCGCGCTATCACACCAAGCGCCAGCAGATGATTGCGTTCTTCGGCGCATTTCACGGACGCACCATGGGCGCGCTCTCGCTGACGGCTTCGAAGCCGCAGCAGAAGCGGCGTTTCTCTCCGATGGTGCCGGGAGTTACGCATGTGCGTTATCCCGATGTGTATCGAGGATGTGTGGATGGTCCGCAGGATGGCGATCGATTCGCACTGGGCTGCGCGCGCTATATCGAGGACAAACTGTTTAAAACCATTCTTGCGCCGGAAGAGGTCGCGGCCATTTTTGTTGAGCCGATTCAGGGCGAGGGCGGATATGTGGTGGCACCTACGATCTTTATGCAGGAACTGCGCCGCATTTGCGACAAGCACGGCATTCTGCTGGTGGTGGATGAAGTGCAGAGTGGCATCGGGCGTACGGGCAAATGGTTTGCGGTGGAGCACACGGGAGTGCAGCCGGATATGGTGTGCATGGCGAAGGGCATTGCTTCGGGAATGCCGCTTGGCGTCACCATGACCAAGGCCGACATCATGGATTGGATTCCGGGCTCGCACGCTTCGACGTTTGGAGGGAATCCGGTGTGCATTGCGGCGGCGCTGGCTACGCTCGATGTGATCGAAAAAGAAGGGCTGCTGCGGAATTCGCAGGAGGTTGGCGATCACATGATGAAGCGCATGGTGGACTGGCCGAAGAAACATAAGATTGTCGGCGACGTTCGCGGGCGCGGGCTGATGATCGGCGTCGAGATCGTGAAAGACCAGGCTACTCGGGAGTACGGTGCCAGCGAGCGGGATCGAATCGTCGAAGGGGCGTTCGAACGGGGAGTGTTGTTTTTGGGCTGCGGTCCTAGCACGGTGCGTATTGCGCCTCCGCTGATCGTTACCAAGGACGAAGCTGACGTGGCTATGGACGCGCTGGAAGAATCGATTGCGGTGGTCGAAAAAAACGCTTAGTCAACTCTGTACTGGATGAGGTGCGTAATGGCCGACGGAACCGTGGAATCGATTTACATCGCCGCTACTCCGCAGGACGCGACGCATGCGGTGGATCATGCCGTCGCGATTCCCGGAGCGGGGCTGGAGGGCGACCGCTACGAACGGAAGCAGGGAACGTTCTACAAACCCGAGCCGGATTACGAACTGACTTTGATTGAGATGGAAGCGATTGAAGCGCTGCGGCGCGACTACCAGGTCGATCTCGAGGCCGGCGAAGCGCGCCGCAATATCGTGACCCGCAACGTGGCGCTGAATCACCTGGTGGGCAAGGAGTTTGCGATTGGCGAGGTGCGGATTCGCGGGATTCGTCTGTGCGAGCCTTGCTCGCATTTGCAGAAAGTTTCGGGCAAGCCGGTGATCAAAGGGCTGTTGCACCGCGGAGGATTGCGGGCGCAGATTCTGACGCAGGGGACGATTCGGGTGGGGGATTTGGTGACGGTCGAGGCATAGCAGTCCGCTCGCGAAACCATGAACCACCAAGGGCACGAAGGTACACGAAGGAAAACCCTGAGACCTTCGTGATACTTCGTGCCCTTCGTGGTTCATGACGCCGAATTGTACCGGACGCGCGGTGATGATCATCACATCATGGGTTAGTACTCCAGAATAGAGTGAATGCGGGGTCTTCCGTGTTCGCTGGGCGTCTTACGCAAATCACACTTCGCGTGCTGGATTGGCTGGCGGTTCGGACTTTGCCGCCTGAGGACTTGCCGGAGCGTCATCTCACCGGTCGCCGTGGAGAAGAAGATGCCTACTTTTTTCTTCGGCGGCGGGGCTATACGATCATCTCTCGGAATTTTCGCTCTCCCAATCATCGCGGTGAACTGGATCTGGTTGGATGGGAGGGGGATGTCTTATGTTTTATCGAGGTTAAGACTCGTACCAAACGCGACTTCAAGCCCGCTGAGGCCGCGGTGGACCGCGATAAACAGCGAGAATTGAAACTCGTGGCTCGCGATTTTCTGCGGCAGATGCCTCCTTCGTGCCAGTGGCGTTTCGATGTGATCGCCGTATACTATGAACACGGAACCAGCCATCCCGCATTCGAGTTGTTTCAAAATGCCTTTCCTGTGTCGTACAATCGTCGTCTTGCAAATCACGGTCTGGCGAAGCTACTGAAAGGATTTAGTACGTGCCCGAATTAAGAAAAGACCCCATCGTGGGAAGGTGGGTGATTATATCCACGGATCGCGCCAAGCGGCCTACTGACTTTCTGCGCGAACCGGTCAAGATCAAAGGCGGGTTCTGTCCCTTCTGTTATGGCAATGAGAGCAAGACGCCGCCGGAGATTCTGGCCTATCGTCCCAGCAGCAATGGCAATACTCCGCAGAAAGACAGTCCCGGGTGGACGGTGCGCGTCGTTCCAAACAAGTTTCCGGCGCTCGGCATCGAAGGCAATCTGAATAAGCAGGCCGAGGGCATGTTTGACAAGATGAATGGCATTGGCGCGCATGAGGTGGTCATTGAAACTCCCGACCACAATGCCACCCTGGCCTCGCTTCCGGCGAAGAGAATTGAAGATATTCTGTGGGCTTTCCGGGACCGCATTCTCGATCTTAAGAAAGACCGGCGTTTTAAATACATTCTGCTTTTTAAGAATCATGGAGAGGCGGCGGGCGCGTCGCTCGAACATTCGCACTCGCAATTGATCGCGTTGCCGATTTTGCCGATTTACGTGGTGGAAGAACTGGATGGAGCCAAGCAGTATTACATCTATAAAGAGCGGTGCGTTTTTTGCGACGCGATCCGGCAGGAGATGGATAGCGGGATTCGCGTGGTGGCCGAGAACGAAGATTTTCTGACGCTGGCTCCGTATGCTCCGCGGTTTCCGTTTGAGACGTGGATTTTGCCCAAGCGGCATGAATCGGCGTTTGAGAATTCGTCGTCGCACATGTTTGAGAATCTGGCGCGGGCGCTCAAGTCGCTGCTGATGAAGGCGGACCGCGTGCTGGATAATCCGCCGTATAACCTGGTCGTGCATACGTCTCCGGCGCAGGATCCGGCGAACGAGTATTATCACTGGCACATTGAATTCATGCCGAAGCTGACGAAGACGGCGGGATTTGAGTGGGGGACGGGGTTCTATATCAATCCGACGCCGCCGGAAGAGGCGGCGAAATTTTTGCGCGAGGCGAGCGTGGAAGAGGCGGTGCCGCAGGCGGCGGCGCGGTAATAGAGTTGTGCCTTTTGGGCCCTTCTCCAGCTTCCGCGCTGCACGATTCTCAGTATGCCGGGGGCAGACCCATCCCATTAATGATGGAGCGGTAGCGCGGGTCGGAGTGGAGGAAATCAAAGGTCGGGTCACACTGAATGTCAAAGAGCGTCGGAGAATGGTGTCGATAAGCTTCTTCGAGAAACGCGAGAGTTTTTTCGCGTAGGCCGAGTTCGGCATACAGCCCAGCCCATTCAACGGGCGAATGGTAATGCCTGGATGAGTCGCGTTGGAGATCACTTAATTTGCGCCGGAGTACCGCTCTGTAACCTCCCTCCCGGAAGGAACGCCCGAATTGTTCAGCGTCGTCCTTGTCTCCCGACAACATTGCAATTTGCTGGAGTTGCTGTACGGCTTCTTTTTGCCGTCCCACGCGGCGATAGGTTTCATACAGAACCCAATGTAAGAGAATATCTTGCGGCGTCGTTTCGAGTCGCATGTGGGCGTCAGCAAGAGCCTCATCGTAGCGTCGCGCTTCGATGTAAGAGAGCGCCATGGCAAAAGGGCGAGCGAAGGGATCGAGTTCAGTGGCCTTCTTCTGCGATTCGATGGCCTCGTTGTGGCGATTCACTGCGGCTAGTATCTTCGAGCGTAAATGGTAAGCTTCGGCGAATTTCGGATCGAGTTCGATGGCGCGATTGACCTCCTGCTCGGCGCGTGCCCAGCTAAAGTGAACCAACATCGACCCGGCTAGCGCGAGGTGCGCCTCGGGAAGCGAGTCGTCGAGTTCGACTGCTTTCATCGCGGCTGCTTCTGCCTGTGCCAGGGAGTCTTCTGGCTTTAGATTGCCTTCGATTGTGCCGGCAGAGTAGTAGACCGACAGGCCGCTCCAGCCTAAGGCGTAATCGGGCTGCAGTTCCGTCGCTTTCCGGAAGTATTTGCCGGCTTCGTCGTTGCTCCCCGCGAACCAAATGTACTTGCCGCGCAGGTAGGCGTCATGCGCTTCGGGGCTCACGAATTGAGGTGGCGTCGATTGAAGAGCAGCGTGATTGAGTTTTTTCGCGATCGTCCGCGCGGCTTCTCCGGGCAGGCGGACTGCGTCGTCCGCCTTTCGCTCATAACTCTCCGCCCATAGATGCGTGTCGCTCGACGCCTGGATCAGTTGGATGGTCATATGTACCTGGTCGCCGGAACGCGAGACCGAGCCTTCGAGGATGGCATCGACGCCAAGCTCGCGCGCGATTTGAGGCAGCGGACGGTGCGCTCCTTTGTATTGCATGACAGAGGTACGGGAAGTGACGCGCAAGGTGGAATCCTTGGCCAGCATGGTGATGAGTTCGTCAGTCATGCCATCCGCGAAGTAATCCTGGGCGGGATCGCCGGAGAGATTCTCGAGCGGCAAGACGGCGAGAGCGTGAATGCGCTGCGAATTCGGGCGGGCGATGAGTTGATCGCGCCAGCCGCGGACATTGAATCCGACCAGCGCGGCGGCCAAAAGAACCAGGGCCGCGATCGTCATAGCGGCTGTTCGCAGTGCCTTTGATGGCCGAGCTGGATTTGTGTCGCGTAAGGTTGGTGCCGTTGGGGCGGAGACTTCCGAACCGACAGGGAGAACGTCAGGCCGGGGCTCGGTTGCCAAAGATACCTTTCGGCTGTTGTCTCCGTTTCGGCGCGCCTCGCCGATCAGGGCCACGGGAGCGACGAACCGGTAGCCTTTGCCGGTAACGGTTTGCACGAAGCGAGGTTGGTCGGGATCATCACCTAGCGCCTGCCGGATTTTACGGACGGCGGTGTTGATACCGTGCTCGGTGTCGAGGAAGACGTCCTTGCCCCAGATCTTTTCGATGATCTGGTCGCGGCTGACCAACTGGCCATTGCTCTCCACCAGAAGGGTGAGCAGGTCCATGGGAATCTTTTCGAGCTTCAGGACACGATCACCCCTACGCAACTCGTAACGGCCGCTATCCAGCTCGAAGTCCGCAAATTGTGCTACGTCGAACGCCACTTCTAAACCCCTGGGGGAAGAATAGAAATATAGCATCGATTGCATGGCGCTGAGATTGAGCTTGTGTATTCAATACGATAGCAATCTTCACCAAAGCTTCACCCCGGCTTCACCTTGGCTGCCTTGTCACAGATTCTGTCTTACAGCAGGATGCCTTGCACCAAGGAGGCTGTATGAGATTTAAGAATCGGAACTTCGCCAAGTTTGCTATTTACATGGTCCTGGTCATCGGACTGAGTGCCAGCGCGTTCGCTTCATGCGGGGATTTACTCTCCGCCATGGTGGCGGGCAGAGCTGGCGATACTGTTCAATCCCGTTCGGCGCAACCGGACGCCCAGGCATCTGGAGCCGCAGGCGCACACACATCTATTGTTGGCCTTTGGCACGTAGAGTTCACGGCCAACGGCCAAACCATCCAGGAAGCCTATCAGGTGTGGAATGCCGGCGGCACCGAGGTGCACAACCCGAATGTGGACCCGAGAGCGGGCAATGTCTGCCTGGGGGTGTGGAAGCACGCGCCGCACGGGACTTACAAGCTCGCCCACCGCGTGTGGAACTACGATACCAACGGAAATTTTCTGGGGACCATCAACCTCAGTGAAACCCTAACTGTTAGTTCGGATGGCAAAAGCCACAGCGGAACCTTTGCCTTGGATTTCTACGATCCTACCGGCAAATTCCTCCAGGAGGTAGACGGCAACGTCACGGCGGATCGCATTTCTGTTGAGTGAATTATGTGCGGCGGGTGGCCGGCAGGAAAGCAAGATTTTGAACTTTGCCACCCGCTGCGCGCCGGGGAACGTGTCGGGCACGGGGTGAACTGCGGTTTAGCCCTGCGTCCGATCGAGAACTTCAGCGTGCCATGCCATTTGAATTGCTTCCAGTATGGCTTCGTTCGATTTCGCGGGATCGTCTTTGAAGCCCGGCAGGGCGACAACATATTTGTGCAGGTCCGTGAAGCGAACCGAAAGCGGATCGATTTCCGGATGCGCTTCAGAAAGCAGAATTCCGATGTCTTCGGGATCGCTCCAGGTGAGTTCTTTTGGCATGAATGGCTCCGAAATGGCTTTTAGCTTTTAGCTCTTGGCTGTTAGCTTGAACCTTCCCGTCCGACTTGACCTTCGAACGGTTT
>OBLW0100003731.1_pt1 | contig 11801 bp, 10 predicted proteins | sample 1520161 | NCBI WGS metagenome assembly OBLW01 (sample SAMEA3539309, study PRJEB22396) | soil metagenome | biome: tundra; feature: field; material: soil | place: USA | collected 2010-05 | depth 0.15 m
GACAAAGACATAGCCGCCCTACCCCTGGTCCGACCCGACTTCCACGGCGACTGGAGCTACACCCTGCTGCCTCACGACACGCCATAGCGACTGGACGTTATTTCTTCGCGGGCTCTTAGCCCTGCGCCTGTGCGGAGCTTTCAAGAACGGGAGCGACCACTACCTCGAGGCCGCTCTCGCGGGCTTGGTCGAGAAGTGTCTCGGGAGTCCCATCATCTGTGATGAGATGTGTGAAGTCGCCAATCTCGCCCAGGTGGTACAGGGCGCCCACGCCGACCTTGCTGCTGTCAAGCAGAAGCAGTCGCGTCGGCGCTGATTTGATCATCGCCCGCTTGACGGCGACGATCTGCTGATCCTGATGATAGGTACTACTCCCCCGCACGGCTGAGCACGAGGCAAGAAGGACGTCGGCGTAGACATTCGTGATCGCCTGCTCGCAGACGATGCCAAGGAAGGCCTGGTATCGCGTGACGTAGTCACCCCCCAGACCGATGAGTCGATGCTTGGTCGACTCGTTGACGTACTGCATCATCGGAAAGCAGTTGGTGATGACTGTGATCGACTCACTGGCCTCGATCGCGCGCAGCGCGGCCATGGTGGTCGTCGACTCGTCACAGATCACAGCCTGGCCGCCATCGACGAACTTGGCCGCGGCGCGCCCAATGGCGTCCTTCGCTGCCACACAGGAGGTAAGGCGGAAGGGAAAATCGCTTTCGAACAAGCTGGAACGCAGGGCGGTTGCGCCTCCGCGGACTTTGCGCAGCACGGCATCGGCCTCAAGGACGTCGAGGTCGCGGTGCACCGTCATTCGGCTGATACCTAGGAGGCTGACCAGCTGGTCCACCGTAACGGACCCCTCGCTGTGGACCCGATCGCGGATGAGTGACTGTCGATCGGCTGCCGACGCCGTGAGCCGGGCGCGGTGTTCCTCAGTTCCGACTGCGTTCATGTCCACAGGCCTCCGGTCCAATCTGGGTGACGCGGCGCGGTGTCTGCGTCCACCCGGTCCGAGGAGCGTCGTCACGCGCCCGCCTCGTCTACCGGGCGATGCTAGCGCACACCGGAACTGATTGTGACAACTGGGACAGCGATATCACAAATAGTTCAGAATATCCCGACAAAAGCCCTTGCGGATGTCACAAAGGCTGTCTATGTTCGTCACATCCGTAGCGCGGTCGCAACATCGTCTCTCATCGTTCGCAAGGCGAGGAACGCTGTAGAGCAACCGGACTGCCGTTGCCGCATCGGCGGCGCACGGCTTGGACGCCTGTTCGTTGTGACTTCAGGAGTGACGTGATGACCCACCTCGTTAACAACGCGGAGGACTTCGCCGACCAAGCGCTCGACGGCTTGGTGGCAGCACACAGTGGCTACGTCCGAAAGGTCCATGGCGGCGTCGTGCGGGCCACGCAGACCGAACCGGGTCAGGTCGCCGTGGTGATAGGCGGAGGCACCGGCCACTATCCCGCCTTCGCCGGCTGGGTTGGGCCCGGCCTCGCACACGGCGCTGCGTGCGGCAACATCTTCGCCTCGCCCTCCGCCTCCCAGGTGTATTCCGTACTCAAGGCGGCGAACAGAGGAGGCGGCATACTCCTCAGCTTTGGCAACTACACCGGTGACGTCCTCCATTTCGGGCAAGCAGCCGAGCGGGTGCGCGCCGAAGGAATCGACGTACGCATCCTGCCCGTGACCGATGACGTCGCGTCCGCGCCTCGGGCCGAGCGCGACAGGCGCCGAGGTATCGCGGGCGACCTTGCGGTTTTCAAGGTTGCCGGTGCCGCTGCCGAGGAGGCCATGAGCCTGGACGACGTCGAACGGGTCGCGCAACGAGCGAACGATCGAACGCGCACGATGGGTGTCGCGTTCTCCGGGTGCACGCTCCCCGGTGCCGACCACCCGCTCTTCACCGTCCCCGACGGCAAGATGAGCGTCGGGCTCGGTATCCATGGCGAGCCCGGCATCGCCGATGTCGACCTGCCCACCGCGGATGAGATCGCTCAGATGCTCGTAAACAAGGTGCTGGTCGAGAAGCCGGAGGACGATGGACGACGCATCGCCGTCCTTTTCAACGGTCTGGGCACGGTGAAGTACGAGGAGCTGTTCGTCGCCTACCGTAGGGTCGCCGAGCTGCTCGAGCAGCGGGGCTACACCATGGTCGATCCCGAGGTCGGCGAGCAGTGCACCAGCCTTGACATGGCCGGTCTCTCCCTGACGGTGATGTGGCTCGACGAGGATCTTGAGCGACTGTGGATCGCCCCCTGCGATACCCCGGCCTTCCGCAAGGGCGCGATGGCCGACCGGCAGCGCGTATCGGAGGACAAGCAGGACGACGACGAGATCACCGCGATCCCCGAGAGCAGCGAAGCGTCCCGGGCCCTCGCCGGACGGCTCGCAGGCGCGCTGGCCGACGTACACCAGATGCTCGTGGACAACGAGTCCTACTTGGGTGGCCTCGACGCGGTGGCCGGTGACGGCGACCATGGCATCGGCATGGTGCGCGGCGCCCGAGCGGCGGATGAGTCCGCCCAGGCTGCGGCTGCGGCCGGGGCCGGCGCACGGACTCTCCTCATTCGGGCCGGTGACGCATGGGCCGAGCGCGCGGGCGGTACGTCCGGTGCGCTCTGGGGCATGGCGATTGGAACCGCAGCCCGCCTTCTCGACGACCAGTCGGATCCCGGCCAGGACGTCGCGGTCCACGCAGTCAGCGAGGCCATCGGCGCGATTATCTCGCTCGGAGGGGCCGATGTCGGCGACAAGACCATGGTCGACGCGGCGATCCCCTTCAGGGACACCTTGGTTGCGGCGAAGGGAAAGGGTATTGGACCCGCGTGGGCGGAGGCCGTCGCAGCTGCCGAGGAGGCGGCCCGCGGAACGGCAGATTTCGCCGCCAAGCGTGGCCGGTCGCGTACCCACGCCGAAAAGAGCATCGGCACGCCCGATCCCGGTGCGATGTCATTCGCGAAGATCGTGGCCATTCTTCGCGTACACGTCTCAGCGGCGTGAATCCCACCAGGCCGAGTTGAAGGAGACGCGATGAGCAGGACGTGGCGAATGGTCGTCGGATGCGATGACGCGGGATTTGAGTACAAGGAGCGGATCAAGGCTGACCTCGAGGCAGACCCGCGAGTAAGCACAGTCACTGATGTCGGCGTCACGGCCGAGGAGCACACGGCATATCCGCACGTCGCCGTCGAGGCTGCTCGCATGGTCGCGGACGGACGTGCCGACCGGGCGATCCTCGTGTGCGGCACCGGATTGGGTGTGGCCATCAGCGCGAACAAGGTCAAGGGGATTCGCGCCGTGACCGCTCACGACAGCTTCTCGGTCGAGCGATCCGTCCTGAGCAACGACGCTCAGGTGCTCTGCGTTGGCCAGCGGGTCATCGGCATTGAGCTCGCCCGCCGTCTGGCGAAGGAGTGGCTCGGTTACGAGTTCGACTCCTCTTCGTCGTCGCGCGCGAAGGTCGAGGCGCTCAGTGCCTACGAATGCTGACGTGTCAACAAAGAAGCCCACGAGCGCAGACGTATCAACCAACAAAGAAGGTAGAGACTTGTGAAGACTGACATCTCGATGGTGGCCGTTGTCGGAGCTGGCTATATGGGGGGCGGCATCGCCCAGGTCCTCGCCGGAGCCGGCATCGACGTGGTCATCGCCGATGCTGATGCGGATTCGACCCAGCGCAACCACGAACGCCTGCTAGCCGAGGCGCGAGACTTCGAGGACCGCAAGCTCGTCGATGTCGGATTTGCCGATAGCGTGGCCCAGCACCTCACCTGGGCAACGAGCCTGGAGGACGCCGTCCGCGAGGTCGACCTCATCGAAGAGGCCGTTCCGGAGGTGCCGGCCCTCAAGTCTGACGTGCTCCGGCGGATCGAGGCGGCGGCCCGGCCGGACGCCGTCATCGCATCCAACACGTCGACGCTGCCGATCGCCGACCTCGCCACCAACCTCTCGGATGCGTCCCGGTTCCTCGGGGTGCACTTTTCGAATCCGGCCCCTTTCATCCCGGGCGTCGAGCTCATCGCCCATGCCGGCACAGACGAGTCGGTGATCCCTCCCGTCGAGGCGCTTGTCGCCCGCACCGGCAAGCTCACGGCACGGGTCAACGACAAGGCCGGCTTTGTCCTGAACCGCCTGCAGTACGTCTTGCTCAAGGAGGCCATCAACCTGGTCGAGGAGGGCGTGGCGACCGCGGAAGCCGTCGATATCGTCGTCCGCACGACGTTCGGGTACCGACTGGCCTTCTTTGGCCCGTTCGCCATCGCCGACATGGCCGGCCTGGACGTCTACCGCGCCTGCTTCGGCACTCTTGAGCAGCACTACGGCGAGCGGCTCAAGGCGCCGGAAATGCTGAACGATCTCGTCGAGGCGGGCAAGTACGGCGTCAAGCAGGGCGGCGGTTTCGTGACGGAGGCCGGGGACCAAACCGCACTGATCGCATACCGCAACACGGCGTACGCACGGCTGGGGCAGTTGTTACGTGAGCTGGGCCCTGCGCCTATGTGACTCCCCCAAAGTCTCCCCAGAGCAACCACTTAGACGACATTGAAGGAAGTGTTCATGACCTACACAGCCGAGAACTGGCCGATCGCCTGCGCGATGCTGGCCTTCGGGAACAAGGACTCCCAGGGCGGCCCCATCCAGGACGCCACGGCCGAGGAGTGGGCCAAGCACCTGCGCGAGGCGCGGCGCCTGGGCTTCACCGAGGTTGACCCCACCGACACGTGGGTGCGCGTCGCCGACCTCGGGGCAGCTCGGCTCGCCGAGTTCAAAGACGTGCTCGCCGATGTCGGCCTGACGATCCCCGCGATCTCCACCTCCCGCCGCAGCGTCCTAGACGCGAAGCGCGGTGAGGAGTACCTCGCCTACAGCCACCGACTCCTGGACGTCGCCGCCGATCTCGGCGTGAAGATGGTCAGCTTCGGTTTCTTCCAGGACCTCACCCCAGCGCAGCAGAAGGCGCTGTGGTTCTGGCTCGTCGACGGCTACAAGGACCCCGACGACGCGCAGGTCCGGGCAAAGGCCGCGTCCCTGATCCGTGAGCTCGCCGAGCACGCAAAGCAGAACGGTCAGGAGATCACCCTCGAGATGTACGAGGACACGTACGTCGGCACCTGTGACAGCGCGGTCGCATTCCTGCAGGAAGTTGACCACGAGGCGTGCGGCCTCAACCCGGACCTCGGGAACTTCATCCGCCTTCACCGCCCCATCGAGCCCGTCCAGTCGATGCTCGACAAGGTGCTCCCCCACGCCAACTACTGGCACGTCAAGAACTACCTCCGTGACGAGGACCCGGCAACCGGCACGGTCATGACCTTCCCCGTGCCGATGGACCAGGGCCTCATCAACTACCGGTCGGCAATCCGTCAAGCCCTCGACCTGGGCTACAAGGGTGCCTTCCTCTGCGAGCACTACGGCAGCGACGGGCTCGGGGTGTGCGCGCGAAACCGCGAGTACATCCGGGGCATCCTCGCCGGGGCGCTCGCCTGAAGACCGGGAGCCTGACCAGATGACCGACCTGCCGCCGCTGATCGTGGTCAGCCTGAAGATGTACCTCGGCGTCGCCGCCACCCGTGCCTGGGTCGCTGACGTGGCTGACGTCGGAGCACACCTGGAGGATGGCGCCAGTATCGAGCTCGCCGTCCTGCCCACCTTCCCCCTGCTGGAGTCGACCGCGAAAACGCTTGCTGGCACCGGCATCCGTTGGGGCGCCCAGGACGTGGCGGCCTCGGCGGACGGCGCCCAGACAGGCGAGGTCTCGGCCGCGGTCCTGGCAGAGCTCGGTTGTCGGTACGTCGAGATTGCTCATTCCGAGCGGCGACGACTTTTCGGCGAGGACGATACGGATGTCCAGGCGAAGGCTGCGCAAGTCGTCGGAGCCGGCCTGGTGCCCCTGTACTGCGTCGGCGAAGCCGATGGTGGTTCCCTTCGTGAGGCGGCCCAGGTCTGTCTCGCGCAGCTCGAGACGCTGCTGGAGGTCGCCGCAGGGCAAGAGGTCGTCATCGCGTATGAGCCGGTGTGGGCGATCGGCGCCAGCGCGCCTGCGCCGGCGGAGCATGTCGCGGAGATCTGCGAGCACCTGCGAGTGCGGCTCGACTCCTATGCCGGCCGGTCCCGCCTTCTGTATGGCGGCAGTGCCGGGCCGGGCACGTACCAGAGCCTCGGGTCCTTCGTTGACGGGCTCTTCCTCGGGCGGTTCGCCCACGACACCCGCGCGCTGGCGCGGGTTGTCACCGAAGTCCTCACCAGCGGCCAAAGCCGCCTCGCATAACTCAACCTCGAGCAAGGAGCAGTCATGAGCGCCAATCCCATCCCCGCAGTGAAGACAGCAGTCGTCACCGGCGCGGGCAGCCCTTTTGGTCTCGGACGGACCGTAGCCCGGACCCTCGCCGAGGGCGGCTGGCACGTCGCCCTCATCGACAACAACGCCGACGGCCTCGCCAAGGTCGAGAAGGAGCTCAAGGACTCTGGGCACCAGAACGTCCTCGCCATACCCACGGACATCTCGTCCGAGGAATCCGTCGTGGCGGCCTTCGCCACCATCGACGAGAAGCTGCCGCCGGTCGCGGCCCTGGTCAATCTCGCAGGGATCGCCTGCCCGGTCGCGCTCCACGAAGTCGAGCTCGAGGAGTTCGAGCGGGTTATGGCGGTCAACGTCACTGGCTCATACCTCATGCTCAAGGCAGCCGCCAAGCGGATGATCCCCCTGGGCGTCGGCCGTATCGTCAACACCTCCTCGATCACGGCGTTCGATGGCGGAGGGACGTTCTCCAAGGGTGTCTATGCGACAGCTAAGGCTGCAGTCATCGGCATGTGCCGCGGCGGTGCGCGAGAGCTCGGCCCCTTCGGCATCACCGTGAACGTCCTGGCACCCGGGCCCTTCGACACCCAGATCATGGGCGGCAAGCTCACCGACGAGCGCAAGGAGTCCATGTCCTCGACCATCCCGCTGGGCCGCGTCGGCCAGCCCGAGGAGATCGCGGCCACGGTCGCGTTCCTCCTCTCAGAGGGCGCGGGCTATATCAACGGCGCGACCATCCAGGTCGACGGCGGGAAGTACATGCACTAAGGGGTCGTCCGGCCCATCTCGACACAGTCACCAGGAGACAACGATGTCTACTTCCGTCAGCCGCGAGGCGTCTACTCGTTTTGAGCTCTCTGAGCTTGCCACCAAGCACGTGTTCCGGCGGCTCATCCCGTTCCTACTGCTCATGTACGTCATTGCGTTCCTGGACCGGAGCAACCTCTCCTTTGCCCAGGATGAGTTCAAGATCAACAACGGGATCAGCGCCTCGGCGTACGCGCTGGGAGCGGGCCTGTTCTTCGCTGGCTACGCGATCTTCGAGATCCCCAGCAACATCATGCTGCACAAGGTCGGAGCCCGCTGGTGGCTTGCCCGGATCATGGTGAGCTGGGGTGTCGTCTCGGCGTGCTTCATGTTCGTCACCGGGCCGACAAGCTTCTACGTCCTGCGCATCCTGCTCGGCATCGCCGAGGCCGGATTCTTCCCGGGCGTGATCCTCTTCCTCACGTACTGGGTGCCGGCCCGTCACCTCAACCGAGCCCGCGGCATCTTCTACATGGGCATCGCCCTGGCCGGCATCATCGGCAACCCGCTCTCCGGAAGCCTGCTGGACCTCAACGGCTTCGTGGGCCTTCGCGGCACGCAGTGGATGTTCCTGGTCGAGGGGGTGCTCGCCATCGTCGTCGGCGTCTGGGCATACTTCTTCCTCACCGACCACCCCAAGGACGCTGACTGGATGGACCCAGCTCAGCGCCAAGCCCTCTCGGAGACCATCGCCGCCGAGGACACCGCCAGGAACGCCGGGCGCGGTCCCCGCAGCGTCTGGACGTCGCTGGCGAACTTCCGCGTCTGGTACTTCGCACTGATCTACTTCTGCATCCAGATCGCCGTCTATGGCGTGACGTTCTTCCTGCCAACCCAAGTCGTGGCCATCACGGGACAGAAGCTTGGCTTTCAGGCTTCCCTGGTCACGGCCATCCCGTGGATCTTCGGCCTGGCCTCGGTTGCCTTCTTCCCAGGCCTGGCCGACCGGACCCATAGGTACCATTTGATCGGCAGCGGCCTTCTGCTGGTCACGGCCTTCGGCATCTGGCTCTCCGGCGCGATGAGCGGGACCCCCGTTGTCGCCATCGCGGGCCTGTCGCTGGCGGCGATCGGCTTCGTGGCAATGCAGCCGATCTTCTGGGCGCTGCCCACCGAGTACATGACCGGGTACGCCGCGGCGGCGGGCATCGGCCTGATCAACTCCCTGGGCAACCTCGGCGGCTTCCTCGCCCCGAACATGCGGACGTTCTTCGATGAGCATGTGCACGGCAACGCCGGCCTCAACTCTCTGGCCGTCGGCGCCGTCCTGGGAGCGGTCCTCTTCGCCTTGACGGCGCTGTTCAAGAAGGCGAACGAGATCGAGGAAGGCCGTCTCGACGAGGTGGACGCGCGGTAGAGCCCGGCGCCCAAGAGGCGCCACCACACGGTGGCGGGGCGGTCGTCGTCGCACGGCCGCCCCCTTCGGCCCATTCCCAGATCTCAAAGGAGTTGTCATGGGTATCTCGATCGACACGTTGCTACAAGGGCTGCCGAAGGGCCCTGAGGTCCCAGCGCATATCGTCGCCGCTCTGGCTGAAAGCTCAGATCGCATCCTGGTCGTCCTGGACGACGACCCCACCGGGACCCAGTCGGTCGCCGACCTCCCGGTCCTGATGAGCTGGTCGCCCGGCTCGTTGGAGTGGGCGCTCCGCCAGGGCAAGCCTGCGGTGTACGTCATGACGAACTCCCGCAGCCTCGCGCCTGAAGATGCCGCGGATCGCAACCGTCAGGTTGCCAGGAGTGCCTTCGCGGCTGCCGCGAAGGTGGGTGTCAACGTCGACTTCGTCTCCCGGTCCGACTCCACCCTTCGTGGGCACTTTCCCCTGGAGACCAACGTTCTCGCCGAGGAGATCCTTTCCCATACTGGCGCTGAGGTCGACGGGGTTATCATCGTCCCAGCCTTCGGCGACGCAGGGCGGATCACCGTGGGGGCTGTCCACTACGCAGGATCGGAAGCCGATGGGTACACGCCCGCGGGCGAGACCGAGTTTGCCAAGGACGCCACCTTCGGATATCGATCGTCGGACCTGCGCGACTGGGTGGAAGAGAAGACCGCAGGACAGGTTCTCGCAGCCGACGTGGCCAGCATCGATCTGGCCACACTGCGCACCAACCACGAGGGGACCGTGGCTCTGCTGCGTGGCCTGTCGAAGGCGCAGCCGGCAGTGGTCGACATCGTTGAGGAGAACGACCTGCGTCTGCTCGCTCTGGCCCTTGACGAGGCCGAGCGGGCGGGGTCCCGGCTGCTCTATCGAGTTGGCCCTCCCTTCGTCCGGGCTCTCATCGGCCAGGAACCTCATCCGCCTCTGGAGGCGGACGACCTCTCCGCGATCCGAGCAGGCGGACTGGCCGACAGTGCCGTGGGTGGCTTGATCGTGGTCGGGTCGCACGTCGCGATGACCACCAGACAGCTCCAGGCCCTTGTCGAGCGGATGTCCCCTGTGGAGCTCGAGATCGACGTGGCAACGGTCCTGAGTGACAGTCCCGAGGGACATCTGGCCGAGGTGGCCGAGAAGGCGGTCGCGGCACTGCCTCGCGGAAACGTCGTCGTCCGAACGAGCCGCAGCCTGGTCACCGGGTCGGACGCTGGTGACTCCCTTGGCGTCTCCCGCCGGGTTTCCACGGCAGTGGTTGAGGTTGTCCGCCGGATTCTGGCTGAGTGCCCGCCACGATTCGTCGTCGCCAAGGGAGGAATCACCTCCTCGGATGTAGCCAGTCGCGGCCTGGACATCGAGCGAGCCGTGGTTCGGGGGCCCATGCTGCCCGGGATTGTGTCGCTGTGGGAGCCCATGGACGGCCCAGCCCGAGGGATCCCCTACATCGTCTTCGCCGGCAACGTCGGCGCCCCGAGCTCGCTTGCTGACGTCGTTGAGAAGCTCTCACGCTGAGACCGGACTAACCCCCAAGAAGGAGACACACGTGACCCCCACCATTGCCGTGCTCGGACTCGGCGCCATGGGCCTGCCCATGGCTCGCCACCTTGCTCAGTCGTTCCCGATCCGAAGCTATGACATCGACGCCGCGCGCTGCAGCGCCGCCGCGGACTTCTCGACGGCCTGCGGCAGCGCAAAGGAAGCTGCCACTGGTGCCGACATCGTCCTTCTCGCCGTGCGCAACCGCGATCAGCTCGTCGAGGTTCTCTGGGGCTCCGATGGCGTGGTTCCGGTTCTGGTTCCAGGTTCTGTCATCCTGCTCACCTCCACTGTTGGGATTGACGTGGTGCGCGATGTCGCCCATCAGCTCATCAATCAAGAGATGCTCCTGGTGGACGCTCCGGTGTCGGGCGGACCAGTTCGCGCCGGCAACGGTGACCTCCTTGTCACCGTTGGCGCAGACGACACGGCCTACGGGAAGGCTCTACCGGTCCTGGAGGCAATGGCTTCGACGCTGAAACGGGTCGGCCCGCGTCCTGGAGATGGTCAGTGCATGAAGACGGTGAACCAGCTCCTGTGCGGGGTCCACATCGCCGCAGCCGCCGAGGCATTGGCACTGGCGAGGGCTTTGGGCCTCGACCCGGCTGCTGCCCTGGAGACCCTTGGCGCGGGGGCGGCCGCCTCGTTCATGCTGGGTGATCGCGGCCCGCGCATGCTGAGGGCCTACGACGAGGGTGGCGCAGAGGTCCGCAGCCGCCTGGACATCTTCGTCAAGGACATGGGCATCGTGACGACCGCCGCCCGCGGCGTAGGCGTCTCAACGCCCCTCGCCGCTGCGGCCGAGCAGGTCTACCTGCTGGGCCAGGCCCATGGGATGGCCGCTTGCGATGACTCCAGCGTCATCACCGTGCTCGCTCCGACGGTGTCCAGCGAAACATGACGATGGCAGACCGTCGAACCACTTCGGGAAGGAATCAGTGACATGAAGGCACTAGTCATGCAGGCCCCGTGGGTCCTCACAGTGGAAGAGGTCTCGACACCGGAGCCCGGACCCGACGACGTCTTGATCAAGATCGCGGCCACGGGTATCTGCGGCTCGGACTTCCACGGCTTCTCGGGCGAGAACGGACGGCGCAAGCCCGGTCAGATCATGGGCCACGAGACGGTGGGCCACGTTGCGAAGGTGGGAGGCAATGTTATCGACCTGGTGGAGGGCACCTGCGTGACAGTTAACCCTGTGCTGTCGTGCGACGACTGCGACGTCTGCCGGGCCGGCAACGAGCAGAGCTGTCCCAACCGCAAGGTCATCGGAGTAGCCCCCGAGCTGACCTCGGCGTTCGCGGAGTACCTGTTGGTACGACGCAGCAACGTGATCGCCCTTGCCGAGGGAGTCGCCCCCGAGCTGGGCGCGCTCGTCGAGCCTCTAGCTGTCGGCTACCACGCTGCTGCGCGTGGTGCATGCTCCAGCCAGGACACTGTCCTGGTCATCGGTGGCGGACCAATCGGCCAGGCCGCGTTCCTCGCGGCGCGGCGACTCGGCGCCACCAGGGTGGCCGTCTCCGACATCAACCCGACCCGCCGCGCCCTGTGTGCAGAGCTGGGCGCCGCAGTCATTGATCCATCAGCCAAACCGCTCGAAGAGTCCATCGTCGACGCGCTCGGCGCGAAGGCCACACTGGTCATCGACGCGGTGGGCGCGACAGCCACCCTCGCTGACGCCATGAAGGCATCAGCCTTCGGAGCGAGGTTGGTGCTTGTTGGGATGGCCGGGCCGTCGGTTGAGCTGGCCGCCTTTGCGATCAGCACCGAAGAGCGCACCC
>OBLW0100003732.1_pt1 | contig 11796 bp, 12 predicted proteins | sample 1520161 | NCBI WGS metagenome assembly OBLW01 (sample SAMEA3539309, study PRJEB22396) | soil metagenome | biome: tundra; feature: field; material: soil | place: USA | collected 2010-05 | depth 0.15 m
ACGAGACCGCGATCATGGCCGCATATTCGCCGAGCATGAAGAGCGACCAGCGCAGGCCGCTGTATTCCGTGTGATATCCGGCGGTCAGTTCCGATTCCGCTTCGGCCATGTCGAAGGGAGCGCGATTGGTTTCGGCGATCATGGCAATCACGAAGTTCACGAACGCGACAATGCCGAGCGGGAAAAACTTGAAGATGAACCAAACGTGTTGCTCCTGCTGCGCTCGCACGATGCCGATCATGCTCAAAGTGCCCGTGCCGTCGCCGCCATGGGCAACGCCATACATGCCGATTCCGTGCAGGCTTGTCATGAGAACCGCCGAGACCACCGCCAGCCCCATCGCGATTTCATAGGAAATCATCTGCGCGCTCGAGCGCAGCGCCCCAATCAGCGGATAGTGCGAGTTCGAAGCCCATCCGGCCATCACGATGCCAAGCACCCCGAGCGACGATACGCCAAGCATGAACAGGATGCCGATGTTCATGTCACTAACCGCCTGCGAGGGGCCAAACGGAATCACGATATAAACCGTAAACGCCGCGAGCAAGCCGATAACCGGCGCGATCCAGAACACGAACTGGTCCGCCTCGGCGGGGATGATGTCTTCCTTGATCATCAACTTGATGGCATCCGCGATGGGCTGCAGCAATCCGTGCGGGCCGACGCGCATGGGTCCGAGGCGAATCTGGAAGTGGGCCAGCGCTTTGCGCTCGAGCCAGTTCATGGCGACCACGGCCAGTGACACTCCCGCAAAAATGATGAGCACGTAGATCAGCGCCCAGAACTGATTCCCAGCCGCGCCAGGCGACACCGTCACCCTCGGGTCGAGATAGGAGGTAATGAAATCGGGCATCAGCGGTCTACCTCGCCGAGCACGATGTCGAGCGTGCCGATGACCGCAATCACGTCGGCCACGAGCAAGCCGCGCACCATAACGTCGAGCGCCTGCAAATTGACAAACGATGGCGGGCGCACGCGCAGGCGATAAGGCTGCGTGGAGCCGTCGCTGACGATGAAGTATCCAAGCTCGCCCTTGGGCGCTTCGATCGAGTGATAGATTTCGCCCACCGGAGGCTTGATCACCTTGGGCACTTTGGCCATAATCGGGCCTTCCGGAATGGCATTGACTGCCTGCTCGACAATGCGCAGCGACTGCCGCATCTCTTCCATGCGAACCAGGTATCGGTCGTAGGTATCGCCGTTTTCTCCGGTCGGAATTTCAAAATCAAATTCCGAATAGGCCGCGTAGGGTTGTGCCTTGCGCAAGTCCCACTTCACGCCGCTCGCGCGCAGCACCGGCCCGGTCACTCCGAGCGCGACGCAATCTTCCGCCGAGATCACGCCGACATTTTTCGTACGCTCAAGCCAGATGCGGTTGGTCGTGAGCAAGGCTTCGTATTCGTCGATCTTCGGCGCCACAAAGGTCAGAAAATTCTTTACCTCTTTTTCGAAACCGGCATAAGTTTCATACTGGCAGCCGCCGATGCGAAACGCGTGCGTCGTCAGGCGCGCGCCGCAGTAGCGTTCGAAAATCTTCAGAATCTCTTCCCGATCGCGAAACGTATAGAAGAGCGGCGTCATCGCTCCGATATCGAGCGCATGCGTTCCCAGCCAAAGCTGGTGGCTGGCGATGCGGTTCAACTCGGTCAGGATCACGCGAATATATTTCGCGCGCGGCGGCGCTTCGACGTTCAGTAATTTTTCCACCGCTTCGCAGTAGCCCAGGCCATTCGACACCGCAGCAACGTAGTCCATCCGATCCACATACGGGTTGAACATCGTGTAGGTGCGGTTTTCGGCGATCTTCTCGACGCCGCGATGCAGGTATCCGATCACGCACTCAGTGCCCAGAACTTTTTCGCCATCCAGCTTCAGGATGACGCGCAACACGCCATGCGTCGCCGGATGCTGCGGGCCCATGTTGATGACCAGTTCGTTGGCGTCAAGATAGGGCTTGTCGGGGGTGTCCAGATCGAGGTGGGAGCGCTCGAGTTGCGAGACGGCGGGATTCGCGACGTCGTTCTTGTCGTTATATTCGCTCATTGCCCGCTTTCGCTCATTGCCCGCTTTCGCTCATTGCCCGCTTTCGATTCCAAGGTTGATCTGCACCCATTCTTTGTCTTGCTGCAAAATGCCGTAATCCTTGCGCAGCGGGTAGCCTTTCCAGCCGTCCGGCAGCAGAATGCGCTTCAGGTCGGGATGGCCGTCGAATTGGATCCCGAACATATCGTAGACCTCGCGCTCCAGCCAATTGGCGGTGGCCCAGATGGAAACGCAGGACGGAATTGAAGCGCCGTCCGCGATTTGCGTTTTTACCCGCACGCGCTCGTTACGCGGAAAAGAATAGAGGATCCAAACCACGTCGAATTGCTTCTCTCGCTTGGGATAATGCACGGCGGTGACGTCGACGCAGTAGTCGAACTGGTCTTCGTCTCGCAGCAGGCGCAGAATGTCGGGGAACAGTGAACGGTCCACGACGAGATAGTTTTGTCCCAGATAAGTCTGTGCGTCGATGCCCGAACCGTATTGGGTCCGGTATTTTTCCACCAGCGGCGAAGTCCACGGCACGGGCACGGGACCGGCCGGTTTGGCCGGGGCGGCAGGCTTCGCAGCCGCTGCGGGAGGTTTCGCCGGCGCCGCTGCGGCAGGTTTTGCGGGCGCAGTTTTCGGTTCGCCTTCCGGCAGAGTTGGAGCGGGCGGTTTGACTTCCTCAGCCATGCTTACGTCCGAAGTCCGAGAGCCATGTCAGTGTTCGAGGGACTTTCACTTCTAACAGCTAGTCGTGGTCAGCGTCAACGACGGCCATCACAATACACTTTATGGCCGACCGCCGAACCGAGGGCGAGACGCCCTCGGGACAGCCGGCAAGATGCCGGCGCTACAACTTGTGCTATCGCCGGGCCGCCTGAAAGCCTTCGACCAGGTCGCGGATGCGCAAAGCGTCGGCTTTGCGATGGCCATGACTGGTGATCGGATCCGTGCCCCCGGTCGACTCGATCACAATGTCCGACCAAAACAATCCCGTTGAGATCTTTACCGAAGCGACCTGGGAAATCGAAATACTCTCATCCGTGCTGCCGACGAAATGCTTCTTCACGCGGCTGACGCGCAATGGGCTCACCAAAATCCGCGTCGGGAATAAAAGGTTCCCGTTCGTCCACCGGCTCGCCGTAAAGGTTTGCTCGGAAGCAGCCTCTGGAGCGGGCAAATTTTGGCCCGAAGAAGTTAGACCCATTCGAGCGCGCCCTTCTTCCATACCCACACGTAGCCGACGATGAGGATACCGAGGAAAATCAGCATCTCAATCAGCCCGAAGCGTCCCAGAGCCTTGAACTTCACCGCCCAGGGAAACAGAAAAACCGTTTCCACATCGAAGATCACAAACAGGATGGCGATGATGTAATAGCGCACGGTATAGCGTCCGCGCGCATTGTCATACGGATCGATGCCGCATTCGTAAGGCATCAGTTTCACCCGGTTCGGACTCTGAGTACGGATGACTCTTGCGAGCAGCAGGGTGACCGGGATAAGAATGCCGACGACGGCCAGGAAGAGAAAAATGGGAACATAGTTTTGCGGCATAAGACCTCAAACCTGACGCACTATAAGGAGCGAACTCGAATACTAACGCCGAAGCGCGTTGGCTTCAAGGACCAGCTGTCAAGTTCGTGGTGTCACAATTGAGGGCAGAGGGCTCGATCGGGCAGAACGAACGTTTGGCGGGCGAGCTCGGACTCGAGCGTCTCCGGACGATAGAGACTGGCCAGCACGCCGCCTTTCCAGACGAGCAAGTCCGGATTGCGGCGAGAGAATTCGTCCCAGGTTTGCGCGCCTCCGGCCCGAACCATGCGCTCGCGAATCAGAAAGATGTAGGCCCAAGTTACGGTCTCGTGATAGCGCTGGGCCTTACCCTGGGCGGAGGCAAATCGCTGCAACGCATCCGAAAATCGTGGCAGCGCTTCGAGCACCGAAGAGCGACAGAGATACTCGAAGGCCAGCCGCACGTGATCGGCATGGTGAAAAGATTCAGCCGCAGTCGTGCCCGCCTCGAATTGTTCAATCAATGTGTCGCCGCTCATGATTGCCCTCCGTCATTTTTTACCTCCCACCGCTTTCTTCTCCGGCCCCGCGCGGTTTGGAGTGCGCCGCTTGCTCTCGGTCAGGCGGTGGCTGGCGCCGGAATCCAGGTCGAGAGCGTAAAACTTCTTCAGATCCTGAATGCGCTTCAGAGATTCCGGACTGAAAGGAAGTTTGCCGTCGAACGCGTGAAGAACGATTCCCTCCAGCAAGTCGCCGAGCGACATGTCGTGAAATTCAGCCAGGGCCTTGAGGACTTTAAGCAGGCGTTTCTCCATGCGGACACCGGTTTGCACGCGTTCGATCAGAAGTTGGGATTCTTTGATCATGGTACACATGTACCATACTACACAGATAACATGCAAGTCCCGCAGGCGGCGCAGAAAGCGCCCTTCCCGCATGAGAAAATACCTCTAAGTTCGTGAGAAAAGATTGCGAGGCCTTAAGGCAATGTGCCGGAATATTAAGACTCTCTTCAACTTTGATCCGCCGGTCACCGACGACGAAGTTCGAGCCGCTTCGCTTCAATTCGTCAGAAAAATTACCGGTTTCAACCAGCCATCGAAAGTGAACGAAGCGGCGTTTCTGACGGCGATCGATGATATCGCAGCCGTATCTACACGGCTTCTGCGTTCGCTGGATACGAGCGCACCTCCCAAGAACCGGGAGGAAGAGGCTGCCAAGGCCCGGGCCCGGTCCGCCGAACGATTTGGCGGATGACCACCGGTGGACGGCCCGGCGACCTGCCTGGAGGCCAGATTGTCTCTCGACGAAGGGCCGGCCGGATTCGAAATCCATGTAAAAGTAACGATATTCTGCTAGACTTTCCGCAATCAACGAGAAGCCGGGTACCAATCGGCGTAATTTGCAAACTCGAGTTTAGAAAACCTTCTTAGGTTCTTGATTCAGTACAAAAGGGGCAGGCGCTGGAAGTTTAATCTAGCCGTACAAGATTGACCGGTCCAAGCCCGATTAAGGGTGAGCCATGGCATTGCACCCTGGGGATGAAGCAGGCCTTCCGCTGGAACAGCTTCCGGCAGTGTGGGGTTCTCTTCCGCAGACCACCGGCGAAACTAAAGATTGGTACCGTGACCTGGTCGAGCACAGTCATGATTTGCTCTGTGTCCATGATCTTGAAGGGCGACTCCTCTCCATCAATCCCGTTCCAGCGCGCCTGCTGGGCTACAGCGTAAGAGAAATGCTGGAAATGCGGCTCTGGGATTTTATCGATCCGCGTTTCCGCGATCGGTGTGCTGCCTACCTGGCGGAGACGGAACACGCCGGCGAATCCCAAGGCCTGATGGCGGTCGTAGCCCGTTCGGGAGAGAAGCGCATTTGGGAGTATCACAGCACCTTGCGCACGGAAGGATTGACGACGCCGATTGTGCGCGCCATCGCGCACGATGTCACCAAAAGGGTCAAGTCGGTGAAAGCGTTGCGCGCGACCAATGAACGCCTGCTGAAGACTGCGGACGAACGGGAAGGGATACTGCGCGAACTGACGCTGTTCCGGGCGCTGCTCGATCAGTCGACCGAAACCGTTGAAGTCATCGATCCGAAGACTCTGCGATTCCTCGATGTGAATCAGAGATTGTGTACCGAACTCGGTTACAGCCGGGAAGAGCTTTTGTCGATGACGGTCGCCGACATCGATCCCCGCATCGATGAGAGCCGGCGCGCCTTCGTCGAGCGGAGCCTGCGGGAAGCGGGATTCATCCATCTAGAAACCGAATACCGGCGCAAAGACGGAAGTTTGTATCCGGTAGAAGTGTGTTTACGGGCGGTGCAACTGGATCAGCCCTATGTCCTCGCGGTGGGACGCGACATCACCGAGCGGAAGCGCGCCGCGGCGGCACTCCAGACGACCAACGAACAGTTGACCAATGCCCTGCGCGAACAGGCGCCCATACTCCAGGGATTAGCCCTGTTCCGCACCCTGCTCGACCAATCGAACGATGCCGTTCAAGTCGTCGAACCGGAGACGCTGCGCTTGCTGGACGTAAATGCACGAACCTGCGCCGAACTGGGATACAGCCGGGAAGAATTGTTGAACATGACGATTTACGACATCGCCCCGGAGTTTCGGGAAGTAGCCAGAGCGGAGGCGCTCCGGCAAATCGCAGCCACCGGTTGCGCCACCATAGAAAGAGTGCACCGGCGCAAGGATGGAACGACGTTTCCAGTAGAAGTAACGATAAGTAGGGTGCAATTGGACCGCGAGTACGGTGTCGTCATCGCGCGCGACATCACGGAGCGGAAGCGGGCGGAAGAGGGCTTGCGAGATGCCAAGCAGTTTTCTGAGAACCTGATTCAGACCGCGAATGTAATCATCCTCGGTCTGGATGCTGATGGAAATATCACTCTGTTTAACCGCGCTGCCGAAGAAATCACTGGCTACACCTTCGCAGAGCTAAAAGGCAAGAGCTGGTTCGAGACTCTCGTACCCAAAGTTCGATATCCCCATGTCTGGGAAGAGTTTGGCAAGATTTTGACTGGTACAGCGCGCAAGACTTTCGAGAACCCGATTCTCACCAGAACGGGTGAAGAGCGCTACATCGCGTGGCGGAACAGTGATGTGAAAGTGAACGGTACGGCCGTGGCCACGATTTCGTTTGGAAACGACATCACCGAGCGCAAGCGCAGCGACGAAAACTTACGGCAAAGCGAGGAACGGTTCCGTGTGGCGCTGAAGAACTCGCCGACCGCGGTGTTCAACCAGGACCACGATTTGCGCTACACCTGGATGTACAACTCGCAGCTTCCGATCTCGGACGCCGAAAAGATGGGAAAAACAGTGAGCGATATTTTCGCGCCGGACGAAGCTGCGCGCATGACGGAGGTGCGGCGGAAAGTGTTGGAAACCGGGGTGGGAGTACGGGATGAAATGCAGGCAACTTTCGGAGGCAGGAAGCACTACTTCGACGCGACGATCGAACCGGTCTTCGACTCGGCGGGCACGGTAATTGGAATCACCGGCGCCAGCACCGACGTCACCGAACTCCGCGAAGCCACCGAAGCCCTGCGCGACGCCAAGAAAAAGCTCACCGAAGAAAAGCTCTATCTGGAGCAGGAAATCGACACCGAACTGGGATTCGGCGAAATCATCGGACAAAGCAAGGCCCTGCGGGATGTAATGGAGCAGGTCGGAAAAGTGGCGTCCAGCAACGCCACGGTGCTGCTGCTGGGCGAGACGGGCACCGGGAAAGAACTGGTGGCGCGGGCCATCTACCGGCTCAGCCCACGTTCGCGGAGCAGCTTTATCAAGATGAATTGCGCCGCCATTCCATCCGGACTGCTGGAGAGCGAGCTGTTCGGTCACGAACGGGGCGCATTTACGGGAGCGGTGAGCCGGAAGATTGGACGACTCGAGTTGGCCGACAAGGGCACATTGTTTCTGGACGAGATGGGCGAAGTTTCGCTGGCGCTGCAGCCGAAATTGCTGCGGGTGCTGCAGGACCAGGAGTTCGAGCGGCTGGGGGGAACGCAGACCTTGAAGGTAGATTTTCGATTGATCGCGGCCACCAACAGCAACCTGGCGGATCGCGTACGCGACAACGATTTCCGCAGCGATCTGTATTACCGGCTGAACGTCTTCCCCATCCGCGTTCCACCTTTACGCGAACGGCGCGAGGACATTCACTTGTTGGTGGAACATTTTGTCCAGAAATTTGCGCGGCGCATGAACCGGTCGATCACGAGCATTCCCAAGAAGACCATGGATACTCTGATTTCATGGGACTGGCCGGGAAATGTCCGCGAGTTGGAAAACTACGTTGAGCGGTCGGTCATTCTCTCACAAGGTTCGGTACTGGTATCGCCTCTCGCCGAAGTCGAGTCGGTGAACGCCAAGACGCCGCTGAGCTCCCAGACCCAAGAGAAGCGGGTGGACGATACTCTCGAGGGGGCGGAACGAGAGCACATTCTGCGCGCCTTGCGCGAGACCCACGGAAAAATCGGCGGGTTGAAAGGCGCCGCCATGCGCCTGGGATTGAAGCGCACAACCCTACAATCGAAGATGAAGAATCTGGGCATCAGTGCGCGGCCAAAACATCCCTGACGAATTAGACGCCGCCCGCGATCGCCGTACCCAGACCCTTCTCTTTATCTCTCAAATCGCTTTCTTGATGGCGTGGTATGCCACCAGCACTACGATCGCCCCAACCACGGCCACGCACAGGCTGTAAATATTGAGACCGCTGACGCCACCCGCCCCAAAGAAACTAAAGAGCCATCCTCCGACCACGGCGCCCACGATGCCGAGAATAATATCGAGGAAGAAACCTTCCCCGGACTTGTTCACAATCTTGCTGCCAATGAAACCGGCAATCAATCCCAGGACAATCCACGCCAGAATCCCCATTGCTTGATCTCCTCCTATGCGATTAACTTCCGCAAAAAATCGAGCGCATACTATAGCAGAAGAGTGCAGGCGGCGGAAAAGTCGACCCCCAGCCCCTAAAGGGGTATTGATACTACGGGGTCTTGCGATATCGCTAAAGCGATATCCTGATACGAAACGGATTTTTTCCGCAACCTCTTTAGCCGCTGCGGGAATGTGGATTTCAAACTGACCCGCTACTCATGAAACCGATTCGAACTCACCGATCAGAGCCTCCCTGCTGGTCAAGCCTTCGCATTCCTGGTCAAAAGCATCGTAGCGGGCCTGATGAGCTTGTTTGAATTGATGCAGCGCCTCGCGCGAACTCCAACGGTCGAACGTTAAATAGCGTCCGGGTCGATCGAGGTCGCGAAACAGTTGCGTGCCGCGATAATCGCGGCTGTGGCGAAAGAACGTGGCCCAGTCGCCCGCGGGGCCGTAGACCTTTTCGAAAGCCAGTTGAGAATCCGGAGCAACCTGGAACTCCCAGATGACGATGAAGTCAATTTTGTCAGTCATCATGCGCATGGCTTCCGTACTGGATAGACTACGAGCTTTATCGAGTCAACTTGCGAGAACCTCAACCACCAAGGGCACGAAGGTGCACGAAGGAAAACCCCAAAACTATAATCCTTAATCCTGCGCGGTGGCTGGGCAATCGGTTACAATCTCCGCGCACATGAACCGCGAATATAACAAACAATACAGCCACGAATTAGGGCGCGACATGGAGTCGCTCGTCTACGGCCATGCCGGACAACCGATCCTGGTTTTCCCGACCTCTCAGGGACGTTTTTTTGAGTACGAAGATTCGGGCATGATCCGGGCGCTCGCGGGAAAACTGGAAGCGGGCTCGATCCAGGTCTTCTGCGTGGACGCCGTTGACGGCGAGAGTTGGTACAACAAGAGCGTGCACCCCGGCGCCCGCATCTGGCGCCATGTGCAATACGAACGCTATGTCATCAACGAGTTCTTGCCTTACTTGAAGTGGAAGAACTGGGCTCCGCAGATCGCGGTCACGGGCTGCAGTTTTGGCGGCTATCATGCGCTGAATTTTTCCCTGCGGCATCCGGATATCGTTTCCGGCTGCGTGACGATGAGCGGGTCGTTCGACATCAGGAGCTTCCTCGATGGCTATTACGACGACAACGTGTATTTCAATAATCCAACCGACTACCTGCCGAACATGGGCGACGACTGGTTCTTAAGCCGGTTGCGGCAGATGAAGATCGTGCTCGGTTCGTCGGACTGGGACATGTGCCTCGATGCGAACGTGAAGATGGCGGCGATGTTGAGCGCCAAAAGCATTCCGCACTGGCTCGATATTTACAACGACAACAGCAAGCATGACTGGCCATTGTGGCAGCGGATGGCTCAGAAATATTTTTGACCCGATCTATTAGAATCTTGATGTTAGAGAGTTTTTTCTCTCAAATCCTTGAATCGTAACGGTTTAGAGGTAAAGTATTCCATAATAATGACTTAGCTTGATTTTATGCGGATGGCTCAGAAGTATTTCTGACCAGTGGGGGGCCCCTCCCCCTCCTCACCCGGTCTATTAGAATCTTGATGTTACAGAGTTTTATCTCTCAAAGTATTCAAAGGAAAGACTTTAGATGTAAAGTATTCCATAATAATGACTTAGCTCCAATTTTTGCGGTATTATCGGCGTAAAGTATTCAGGAATAGGACTTTAAGTTCAAGATCGGGTCCACTGATACGCCAGGGCCCGAGTTTCCCACGAGAAAGTGATTTTTAGTGACCCCCTATTAATAGAATAGCAATTTAGAGTGGGGTGACCGGACATATTCCATGGATTTATATTTAGAACGTTTTCAGCAAGTTAGCACGATTAAGGCGATTCTGGACTATTGACAAGTATTTTTGGCTGGGTACTGGATTCAAGATAAGGATTTCAAGGGACAGCTGAGAAAAACCCCATTGACCCAGCGGGCTGAACAGTTTGCTCAAAAACGCGGACCCTCAGCGGGCGGCCCGAAAGGGTAATTGATTTTGAAGGACTTGTGGTATCGCTGAAGCGATACCCTGATACGAACCTTTTTTCAGCAGCCCGTTCGAAGAACTACTTTGCAAGGACTGAGGTCACAATGAAAACAATCGGAATACTTTTTGGAATGGAGAACACTTTCCCTCCGGCCTTGGTCGACAAGATCAACGGCATGAAGGTTGAAGGTATCAACGCTGAGTTTGTGAAGATCGGCGGCATTCGTATGGATGAGCCCAAGAAATATGCAGTCATCATCGACCGCATTTCGCAGGACATTCCTTTTTACCGCGCTTATCTGAAGAACGCTGTGCTGCAGGGGACGATCGTGATCAACAATCCCTTCTGGTGGACGGCGGACGATAAATTCTTCAACTATGCGCTGGCGCACCAGATGGGAGTGGCGATTCCTCCCACGGTGATCTTGCCGCATCACACCCATCCGCCGGATACGACCGACCAGTCGATGCGCAATCTGATTTATCCCCTCAATTGGGAAGAGCTTTTTGCGTATGTTCAGTTCCCTGCGTTTTTGAAACCCTACTCCGGCGGCGGGTGGAAGCATGTATATAAGGTTCATTCGCCGGACGAGTTTTTTCACTACTACAACCTGACCGGCGATCTTTGCATGACGCTGCAACATGGCGTGGAGTTTGAGGATTACTACCGCTGCTATGTCGTGGGGCAGGAAAAAGTGCACCTCATGAAATACGATCCGCGGGCGCCGCATCATGAGCGCTATGTGAAGGGCAATCCGCAGCCGGGGGGCGCGTTGAAAGAACGGATCGTGAAAGATGCGCTCGCGCTCTGCCGCGCACTGGGCTACGACTTGAACACGGTGGAGTTTGCGGTGGAGGACGGCGTGCCCTATGCGATCGACTTCATGAATCCGGCTCCCGATGCGGAAGTGATCTCGGTGGGGCAGCAGAATTTTGAGTGGATCGTGGACGCGGTTGCGGAGATGGCAGTCAAGAAGGCCCAGAGCGGGGAGAACCCGGTGCAGGAATTGCGCTGGGCGTCGTTTTTGAATGGGCCGAAACTGGTAGAGGATCCGGGGCAGAGGCTGCGCAAGAAGTTGGGGACGTAAAGAAAATTGCAGAGGTCAGAGGTTAGATTGCAGAGGTTAAACCCTAAGGTTCTGGGGCACACTCCGAATCCTTCTAAGAATGAATTACGGCCGCTCGGGTTGGGTCCGAGCGGCCAATTGGTTTTTGCGAGGTGACTCTCTTCTGCTCTCTCGGTTAATTACGAGAGAAAGAACTCTTTCGCGATTGGCAACCACTTCTGATTCAGATCGGAAGAGCACACGTCTGAACTCCAGTCACTTAGGCATCTC